>MRWG01001221.1_pt1 | contig 17736 bp, 19 predicted proteins | sample 1013341 | NCBI WGS metagenome assembly MRWG01 (sample SAMN06117577, study PRJNA244670) | biofilm metagenome | biome: Water; feature: Cathode Biofilm; material: Biofilm; isolation source: microbial consortium enriched at the cathode of a solar microbial fuel cell | place: USA: District of Columbia ... | reverse complement strand
GGTAAGGCCAAGGCCCGCCGCAGCTTCCAGTTCTCGAAGCGCTAAACCGCGCGAGCAGCTTTCAAGGGAAGGGCCCGCAGTCCGCTGCGGGCCTTTTTCTTTGACCTCAAATTACATTTTGGAAAAGTAATTTTAGGTCGTTCCCCATTCAGTTATTGTATTTTTTAGAAATTACCCCAGATCAGAAGTGTTTAGAGGATCCGGCGCGACCGCTGCCGGCACTGTACCAGGGAGGTCCCCGATGTCTCAGGTCCCGAAGATCTACGTTCTGCACGAGAACCCGGACTGGCTGCCGCCGTTGGCCGCGGCGCTGGATGCCGCCGGGGTGGACTGGGAGGACTGGTCCCTGGTCGAGCGCGCCGTCGACTTCTCGGCGCCGCCGCCGGAGGGCGTCTTCTACAATCGCATGAGCGCCTCCTCGCACACCCGCGGACACCGCTACTCGGCGGAGTTGACCTCTGTGGTGCTGTCCTGGCTGAGCCGGTATGGACGCCGGGTGGTGAACGGACTGGCCGCTCTGGATCTGGAAATCAGCAAGATGCGCCAGTATGCCGCCCTGGCCCGCGCCGGGGTGGAAACGCCGCACAGCGTCGCGGTGGTGGGCAAGGGCGGACTGGTCGCGGCGGCGCGCGACGCCTTCGGCGCCGGCCGCTTCATCCTGAAGCCGAACCGTGGGGGCAAGGGCCTTGGCGTGCGCCTGCTGGAGAATGCCGACGCCCTGGCCGAACACATCGCGGCGCCGGATTTCGAAGAACCGCTCGACGGCGTGCACCTGCTGCAGGAATACCTGGTTACCGAAGAGCCGATCATCACCCGCGCCGAGTTCGTCGGCGGCCGCTTCCTCTACGCCGTGGAGGTCGACACCAGCAACGGCTTCGAGCTCTGCCCGGCCGACGTCTGCAGCCTGCCCGACGCGACGCGGCCGGCCTTCAAGGTGGTCGAAGACATCGACGCGGCCCTGAAGGCCCGCCTCGAGCGCTTCCTGCGTCTCGCCGGCATCGAGATCGCCGGGATCGAGTTCGCCATCGGCGAAGACGGCCTGCCGCTGGTCTACGACGTGAACACCAACACCAATTACAACTCAGAAGCCGAAGCCGCCGCGGGCGTCAAGCTTACCGGTATGGATGCCATTGCGGCTTTCCTCAAGGGCGAGTTGCACAAGCGACTGCGCAAAGCCGCTTAGAAAACTTCACAAGGCTTCTTCGATCGGCCCCGCAAACCTCGACAGCCGCCATCCGATTGCCTTCGCTTTGCAGGGCGTGCAACGAAACGGACAGGGGAAGGGCATGGCCATCGATCCAGAGGCTTTCAAAGGAATCGCTGCGGACTACGCGCGGGCCTGGAGTTCCGGCTCGGCCGAGGCGGTCGCCTCGTTCTACGCGGCCGACGGCCGCATCTCGATCAACCGGGGCGAGGCATCCGTCGGGCGCGCGGCGGTCACCGAGATGGCCGAGGGATTCTTCAGCGAATTTCCCGATCTCGTCGTTCACTGTGACGAAGTGCGCGTGGCCGGCGACCACGCGGTCTTCGCCTGGACGCTGGAAGGGCATCATGCCGAGACGAAGAACTACGTGAAGCTCGCCGGCTAACGCGCCTCGACGACCTCGCCGTTCTTCGCGCAGGCGGGCTCGGCCAGGGCGACGAAGAGATCGGTGATCGCCTCGGGCGGGCGCAGGGACTGAGGGTCCTCGCCGGGGAAGGCGGCGGCGCGCATCATGGTGCGGATCGGGCCGGGGGAGAGCAGGTTCGCCTTCACGGTGGTCTTGGTGATCTCGGCGGCGTAGGTGCGCACCAGGGCCTCCAGGGCGGCCTTGGAGACGGCGTAGGGCCCCCAGTAGGCGTTTAACCCGCTGGACGCACCGGAGGTGACGAAGACCGCGCGCCCGGCGTCGGAGAGTCGCAGCAGCGGATCGAGGCTGCGGATCAGGCGGAAGTTGGCGGTCACGTTCACGTCCATGACCTCCTGCCAGATCTCCGGCTTGATATGCCCCACCGGGGTCAGCGGCCCCAGGATGCCGGCATTGCCGACCAGGATGTCCAGCTTGCCGTAGCGCTCGTGCAGCGAGGCGCCGAGGCGGTCCAGGCCGTCGAAGTCGCGCAGGTCGTGCGGCACCAGCACCGGCTGCTTGCCGCCCTCGGCGCGGATCGCGTCGTCCAGTTCCTCCAGGGCGCCGACCGTCCGGGCGATGAGAATCAGCTGCGCGCCCTCGGCGGCGAAGCGCCTGGCCACGGCGGCGCCGATGCCGCGCGAGGCCCCGGTGATGACGGCGAGACGGCCCTCAAGGCGGCCAGAAGAGGGGCCAGTAGCATTCGACATTAAACTTCCAACTCCTTAGGACGGCGCCGCCGGCGCAGGACGCGCCGCGAGCCGAAAACGATGACCAGGCCGGCCAGCACGCCGCAGGCCGCGTAGGCGAGGCCTTCGGGCGTGAGCGGCACGGCGGGATTGAAGTCGCCCAGCGTGGCCTCGACAAGGCCCGTGTTCATGTGCTCGGCGAAGGTGAAGGGACGTTGCAGCGGCGGCGCGTCACGCAGGGCCTGATAGGCGGCTTCCATGCGGTCGAGCTGGAAGATGCTCTCCGACATGCGCGCGCCCTCCAGGTTGTGCGGCGCGCTGTCCAGGAACTGCTCGATGTAGTCCTCGACCGAGAGGCCCTTTTCCGCGGCGTCGATACGGATCTCTTCCGCGCGCAGGCGGGCCTGGTCGATGCGCCCGCCCAGGCGCTGCACATAGTGGGCGTAGTACTCGGGAAACTGCGAGAAAGCCGCACCGCCGCCGGCGGCGCCGAGGCTGTAGAACAGGCGGGCGAACATCCCGAAGCGGACGGCCCCGGGCCCTCAGGCCCGCTCGGCCAGCAGCGACAGCTGCGCCGGCTGGTCACTGCCTTCGAAGTCGGTCAGGCGGATCGGGTAGTCGCCGGTGAAGCAGGCGTCGCAGAACTTCGGCGCGGTCGCATCGCGGCCCGGCTCGCCCATCGCGCGGTAGAGGCCGTCGATGGAGATGAAGGCCAGGCTGTCGACGCCGATGTGGCGGCTCATCGCCTCCACGTCCATGGAGGAGGCAAGCAGCTCGCTGCGCTGCGGCGTGTCGATGCCGTAGAAGCAGGAGTTGGTGGTCGGCGGGGCGGCGATGCGCATGTGCACCTCGGTGGCGCCGGCGGCGCGCACCATCTCGACGATCTTGATGGAGGTGGTGCCGCGCACGATGGAATCGTCCACCAGGATCACACGCTTGCCGGTGATGTATGCCCGGTTGGCGTTGTGCTTCAGCTTGACGCCGAGGTTGCGGATCTGCTGGCCCGGCTCGATGAAGGTGCGCCCGACGTAGTGGTTGCGGATGATGCCCAGCTCGAAGGGAATGCCCGAGCGCTCCGAATAGCCGATGGCCGCGGGCACGCCGGAATCAGGCACCGGGATGACCACGTCGGCCTCGATGCCGCTTTCTTCCGACAGCACCGCGCCGATGCGCTTGCGGGTCTCGTAGATGCTGACCCCCTCCATCTGGGAATCGGGGCGCGCGAAGTAGATGTACTCGAAGATGCAGGGCCGGCGCGGCGCGGGCGGAAAGGGGCGCAGCGAATGCACGCCGGACTCGTCCAGCACCACCATCTCGCCGGCCTCGATGTCGCGCACGAAGTCGGCGCCGATGATGTCGAGGGCGCAGGTCTCCGAAGTCACCACGTAGGCGTCGCCCAGGCGCCCCAGCACCAGGGGGCGCACGCCCAAGGGATCGCGCACGGCGAAGATGCAGTTGCTCGACATGGCGACCAGGGAATAGGCGCCTTCGACCTGGCGCAGGGCCGCGATGATGCGGTCGATCAGGCTGCCGGCCTCGGAAGTGGCGATGAGGTGAAGGATGGTTTCGGTGTCGGAGGTCGACTGGAAGATGGCGCCCTGGTTCACCAGCTGGCGGCGCAGGTGGCGCGCATTGGTGAGGTTGCCGTTGTGGGCCAGCGCGAAGCCACCCAGCGAGAGGTCGGCGAAGAGCGGCTGCACGTTGCGCAGTGCCGTCTCGCCGGTGGTGGAATAGCGGTTGTGGCCGATGGCGGCGCGTCCGGCGAGGCGCGACATGACCTCTTCGGAGGAGAAGATGTCGCCGACGTGACCGAGGTCGCGGTGGGCGTTGAAGTGCTTGCCGTCGTAGGCGACGATCCCGGCCGATTCCTGGCCGCGGTGCTGCAGCGCGTGCAGGCCCAGGGCGGCCATGGCGGCGGCATCTTCGCTGCCGAAGATCCCGAATACGCCGCATTCCTCGTGGAACTTGTCGTCGTCTAGAGGAGCCAGAGGATTGGTGGTAATCACTGCGTGGTCTCTCCCGGCGCGGTTTCGTCCGACATCAGGCCTTCGATGGCCTTCTCGATCTCGTCGCGCATGCCTTCGTTATACGCGGGTTGGTCTTCCGGTGCATCGGCTTTTCTGAGCGGCGACACCAGTTGCTGGTAGGTCTCCTCGGCGCGGCGCATTTCCTCGGCGCGGCGCCTGGCGTCCTCGGCGGCCTCGTCGCCGCGCTCCAGCAGCTCGGCCGGCACCAGGGTCAGCAGCATGTCGGCGCCGCGCTCGACCAGGGGGCGTGACTTGGCCTCCTGGATCCAGCCGGGGCGCTCGTCCTCGATGACCACATAGTCCAGGGCCAGCCAGGCCAGCACCACAATGACCGCGCCGCGGGCGAAGCCGAAGAGCAGGCCGAGGGAGCGGTCGAGGGCGCCCAGGCTGCTCTGCTGGATGCGGTTCGAGAGGATGCGCGTCAGCACCGAGAACAGCACCAGGGTCACCAGGAAGAGGCCGACGCCGGTCAGGAGGCTGGCAATGAACTCCACGGCGATGACGCCCAGCACCCAGGGCTGCACATGCGGATAGGCATAGAGAGTGACGAAGGCGGCGCCGATCCAGGAACCCACGGCCAGGACCTCGTGCACGAAGCCGCGCACGAAGGCAAAGATCCCCGACACCACCAGGACGATGATGACGATGAGGTCCGCCAGATTGATGGGCAAGCTATCCATGGCGCTCCGCTGCGCTCGTTAACTCTGTCTGTAGGCCGACTGCTGGGCCCGGCCGATCCGGGCGCCCGACTGGGGCGACTCCGGCGCCGCCAGGCGCGCCACCAGGTCCTGCAGGTGGGCGATCTCCTCGACAGCCAGACTCTGACCGCCGGTTCTTCCAGCCGATTTGCCTTTTGCCTGCTTGCGGCGCGGGGCGATCCAGGCGCGCGTGAAGCCCAGTTTCTCGGCTTCCTTGAGGCGCAGTTCCACCTGGCTCACCGGGCGAATCTCGCCGGAAAGGCCGATTTCGCCGAATATCACCGTCTGTTCCGGCACTTCCTGTCCCGTTGCCGCTGATACCAGGGCCGCCGCGACGGCCAAGTCTGCCGCCGGCTCCCCGATCCTGAGGCCACCGGCAACGTTCAAATATACCTCTTGGCCGGCCAATGCCAGCCCGCATCGCGCCTCCAGGACCGCCAGGACCATGGCCAGGCGGCCGGAATCCCAGCCGACCACGGCCCGCCGCGGGGTCGCCAGAGGGGAGCTGGAGACCAGGGCCTGGATCTCGACCAGCAGGGGGCGGGTGCCCTCCAGCCCGGCGAAGACCGCCGCCCCGGCGATATTGCCGCGCCGTTCGGCCAGGAAGAGGGCCGAGGGGTTGGCGACCTCGCTGAGGCCCTCGTCGGTCATCTCGAAAACGCCGATCTCGTCGGTGGGGCCGAAGCGGTTTTTCACCGCCCGCAGGATTCGGAAGTGGTGGCCGCGGTCGCCCTCGAAGGTCAGCACCGTGTCGACCATGTGCTCCAGCACCTTGGGGCCGGCGATGGTGCCTTCCTTGGTGACGTGGCCGACCAGCAGCAGGGCGAAGCCGCGCTTCTTGGCCAGGCGGATCAGCTCCTGGGCCGCCGCGCGCACCTGGGAGACCGTGCCCGGCGCCGATTCCAGGCTGTCGATGTAGAGGGTCTGGACCGAATCGACGATCACCACCGCCGGGCCGTCCGGGTGGTCGAGGCTCGCCACCATGTCGCGCACCGAGGTCGCCGAGGCGAGCTGCACCGGGGCCTGGGCCAGGCCCATGCGGCGCGCGCGCAGGCGCACCTGGTCGATGGACTCCTCGCCGGAGATGTAAGCGCAGTCGGCGCCCCTGCCTTGAGGTTCGGGCACGGCCATGCGGGCGGCCACCTGCAGCAGCAGGGTCGACTTGCCGATGCCCGGGTCGCCGGCCACCAGCACCGCCGAGCCGGGCACCAGGCCGCCGCCGGTGACGCGGTCGAACTCGGCGATCTGGCAGGTCAGGCGCGGGCGCGGCTGGCTCTCGCTCTGCAGGTCGACGAAGCGGATCTTGCCGCCGGCCTTGCCGCCGCCGCCCGCCAAGCCGCCGGGCGCGCGCTGCACGGTTTCCTCGACCAGTGAATTCCAGGCGCCGCAGCCTTCGCAGCGCCCGGCCCACTTGGGCGCGACGGCGCCGCAGTCCTGGCAGACGTATTGCGAGCGCGGCTTCGCCATCTAGCGGTGTCCTCCAGGGTGATGGAGCCTTTCCGCCGTCAAAGGGCGCGGACTTCCATCTGGATCGGGCCCTCGGCGCGCCCGTTGATGAACTGGTCGACGTAGGGGTTGCCGGACACATCGATCTGCGCGGTCGGGCCAACCCAGATGATCTTGCCCTTATAGAGCATGGCGATGCGGTCGGAGATGCGCCGCGCGCTGGCCATGTCGTGGGTGATCGACAGGCCGGTGGCGCCCAGCTGCTTCACGCAGTCCACGATCAGGCGGTCGATGACGTCGCCCATGATCGGGTCGAGGCCGGTGGTCGGTTCGTCGAAGAAGATGATCTCCGGCTCCGTGGCGATGGCGCGGGCCAGGCCCACGCGCTTGCGCATGCCGCCGGAAAGCTCGGCCGGGGTCAGCATGCCGACGTCCTCGCCCAGGCCGACGGCGGCCAGCTTCTCGTAGGCGATGCCGCGCGCCTTGTCGCGCGCCATGCGCTGGCCCTGGACGAGGCCGAAGGCGACGTTCTCCCAGACCGTCAGGGAGTCGAAGAGGGCGGCGTTCTGGAACAGCATGCCGAACTTGCGGCGGATACGTTCCAGGTCCTCACCGTAGAGGCCGACGACTTCCTCGCCGTCGACCTTGATGGAGCCGGCCTCCGGGTGCAGCAGGCCCAGGATGCACTTCAACAGCACCGACTTGCCGCTGCCCGAACCGCCGATGACCAGCATCGATTCGCCCTTCTTGATGTCCAGGTCGATGCCGTCGAGCACCACCTTTTCGCCGAAGACCTTGGTCAGGCCGCGGATCTGGATTTTCGGCACCGCGCTTTCGGCCGCCGGTGCGGTGGGCTGGCTCGCGGCGGCCGGGGCTTCGGGAGAATGGTTCATCGGGCGAAGAACAGCTCGGTGATGAAGTAGTTGAAGCTGAGGATCAGGATCGAGGCGGAGACCACGGCATTGGTGGTGGCGGCGCCGACGCCCTGGGCGCCGCCGCGCGAGTTGTAGCCGTGGTAACAGCCCATGAGGGTCACCAGGAAGCCGAAGACCGCGGCCTTCACCAGGCCCGAGATGACGTCCTGGGCCTCGATGAAGTCCCAGGTGTTCTGCAGGTAGGCCGCCGGGTTGAAGCCCAGCTTGTGGGTCGACACCAGGTAGCCGCCGAAGACGCCGATGATGTCGGCGATGAGCACCAGGATCGGCAGCATGGTGAGGCCGGCGATGAGGCGCGGGGCGATCAGGTACTTGAAGGGATTGGTGGCCAGGGTGTCGAGGGCGTCGATCTGCTCGGTCACCCGCATGGTGCCGATCTCCGCGGCCATGGAGGCGCCGACGCGCCCGGCGACCATGAGGCCGGCCAGCACCGGTCCCAGCTCGCGGGTGATGGAGACCACCACCACATTCGGGATCGCACTCTCCGCCGAGAAGCGCGCGAAGCCGGTATAGCTCTGCAGCGCCAGCACCATGCCGGTGAAGATAGCGGTGAGACCGACGACCGGCAGAGAGTAGTAACCGATCTCGATCATCTGGCGCAAAACCAGGCGCGGATAGAAGGGCGGCCGCAGGCAGTGCGACAGCGACATGACCGTAAAGAGCGACAGCCGGCCGGTGGCTTCCAGGAAAACCAGAAAGGTACGGCCGATCGGCTGGAGAATCGGCATCAACGACTAATCCAAATAGACCCGGTGGTAGCGCGCGCCCAGGGAGGTCAGGATCTCGTAGCCGATCGTCCCGGCTTCGCGCGCCAGAGCATCGACGTCTTGCTCGTCGTTCAACAGTTCCGCCCAGAGACCGGGGCGGAGCACGTCCGGTGCAACTCCGGTCACATCCAGCGCAAGCAAATCCATGGAGACTCGTCCAACCACAGGAACCCGATGACCGGCAACCCAGGCATGCCCGCGATTGGAAATCGACCGGAGATAGCCATCGGCATAGCCGGCGGCAACGGTCGCGATTCGGGCCGGCCCCGTGGCGCGGTGCGTGGCACCATAGCCAACGGCCTGAGGGGCGTCAATCTGCCGGACTTGCAGGATTTTCGCCCTTAATTGCACCACAGGTTGCATGGGGTTCGGAGCCTCCGGCGTGGGGTTCACGCCGTAGAGCGCCACCCCCGGGCGGCCCAGGTCGAAGTGGTAGTCGCGGCCCAGGAAGATCCCCGAGGAGTTGCAGAAGGAGACCGGGGCCCGGGGCAGGGCGGGGAGAGCCGCCTTCAGGGCCGCGAGCTGTTCGGCGTTCATCGGGTGGCCGGGCTCGTCGGCGCAGGCCAGGTGGCTGAGGATGCAGGTCGGCACCAGGCCCGCCAGGCGCTCCGGGTCGCCGCGCAGCACCTCCACCTCCTCGGGCGGCAGGCCCAGGCGGCACATGCCGCTGTCCAAGTGGACGGCGGCCGGCAGGGCCGTGCCGCGCGCCCGGCAGAAGGCGGTCCAGGCGTCGATTTCGCCCAGGGAGTTCAGCACCGGCAGGATGTTGTGCTCGGCGTAGTCCGCCTCGGCCCCGGGCATGAGGCCGTTCAGCACGTAGAGCGCGACGGCCGGATGGCAGCGGTCGAGCAGGGGGCGCAGCTTCAGGGCCTCGTCGAGCTGGGCGACGAAGATGCTGCGCGCCCCGGCCTTGACCAGCACCGGCGCCACCCGTTCGGCGCCCAGGCCGTAGCCGTCGGCCTTGACCACCGCCGCCACCGCCTTCTCCAGGAAGGCGGCTTTGAGGCGGCGGTAATTCTCGGCGATGGCCGGAAGGTCGATGGTCAGTACCCCGGCGGCGCGGGGCGAGACCTCCGACAGGGCGGTCTCCACCGTCAGATCAGTAGTGGTCGGGGAGGTGGTCATCGGCGACCAGGTCGCTGAAGCGCGTCGTGTCGCCGTCGAAGGCGAACTCGCGCGAGCCGATCGGGCCGTGACGCTGCTTGGCGATGATGATCTCGGCCTTACCGTAGGAGCGCTCGCAGCGTTCCTTCCAGCGCTCCAGGCGTTCGTGGAACTTGTTGTCGTCCTCGCCGTCGCGCTGGGTCGGCTCGGCACGCTCGGCATAGTACTGCTCGCGATAGATAAACATCACCACGTCGGCGTCCTGCTCGATGGAGCCGGACTCGCGCAGGTCGGACAGCTGCGGGCGCTTGTCCTCGCGCTGTTCGACGGCGCGCGAGAGCTGCGACAGGGCGATGACCGGCACGTCGAGGTCCTTGGCCAGGGCCTTCAGGCCGCGGGTGATCTCCGAGACCTCCTGCACCCGGTTGTCGCTGCGTTTGCCCGGCGGCGGCTGCATGAGCTGCAGGTAGTCGACGACGATCATGCTGAGGCCGTGCTGGCGCTTCAGCCGGCGGGCGCGGGTGCGCACCTGGCTGACCGAGAGGGCCGGGGTGTCGTCGACGAAGAGCGGCAGTTCGAAGAGCTGGCGGCTGGCCTCGAAGATGGAATCGAACTCTTCGTCGCGGATGTCGCCGCGCCGCATGGAGTCCGAGCGCACGCCGGTGCGCTCGGCGATGATGCGCGAGGCGAGCTGTTCGGCCGACATTTCCAGGGAGAAGAAGGCGACCGGCTGGCGCTGCTCGGTGGGGTTGCCCTCGGCGTCCTTCTCGTTGCGCGCCTCGGCGGCCACGTTGAAGGCGATGTTGGTGGCCAGCGCCGTCTTACCCATGGAGGGGCGGGCGGCGAGGATGATCAGGTCGGAGGGATGGAAACCGCCGAGCAGCTTGTCGAGGTCGTTCAGCCCCGAGGCCACGCCCGCCAGCCCGTCGCGCTTCATGGCGGCCTCGGCCATGTGCAGCGATTCCAGCACCGCCGACTTGAAGGGGGCGAGGCCGCCCTCGGTCTCGCCGATCTCCGCCAGCTTGTAGAGCTTGTCTTCGGCCAGCGCGATCTGCTGGCTGGCGTCGATGTCGAGGTCGTAGTCGAAGGCGTCGTTGACCATGTCCTCGCCGAGGTTGATCAACTGCCGGCGCAGGTAGAGGTCGTGGATCGTCTTGCCGTAGTCGACGGCGTTGATGATGGTGACATAGCTCGACTGCAGCTGCGCCAGGTACTGGGCGCCGCCGACATCGGCCAGGGCGCTTTCCTGTTCGAAGAGGTTCTTGAGCTGGATGGCGTTGGCGATCTGGCCGCGCTCGATCAGCTTGCCGCAGGCCTCGAAGATGCGGGCGTGCACGCCGTCGGCGAAGTGCTCGGACCTGAGGAAGTCGGCGACTTTCTCGTAGGCGGCGTTGTTGGCGAGGATGGCGCCCAACAGGGCCTGCTCGGCTTCGTCGTTGGCCGGCGGCAGGCGCAGGTGATCCTCGCCGGTGACATTGTCGAAAGAAGGCAGGTTTGGCTGAGGCGTGTTCATAGGTTCAGAAGGTATGAGAATCTCTCATGCACGCCAACACGAGAAAAGCGGGGATAAAAAGCGAGGCTGCGGTTCCCGTAAGAAATGATTAGAAGTTTAGAGATTTTTTGATGCGAAGATTTCGCTTCGCGACGCAAACCGCAGCGGAAATTCAGAGATTCTGCGGGAGTGTCAAGTTTCGATCGTCGTTGCCGGTTCGGCAGCATCCATCTAAGGTCTACATACTGACATCCGCAGGGTGCGGCCCCCGCCGTTGCAGGGGAGGGGCCGCACCCCTCCGCGGAGCCAGCGCTCGGGGCCGGGTCTCACGACTCGGCCCCGAGTCGCATAACCAATTTATCAGACATGATGCTACCAACCACCGGTATCCCATTTCCCGAAGTCGTGGGTAGGTGGAACAACGGGGATAACGACGCCGACTGAGCCCTTGACAGGAAAGACAGAAAGCAAAACGGCGGCTCCCGCTCAGGGGAGCCGCCGTTCTGATCTCAGGCGGTGAGAAACCTGCAGGGGTTAGGCCTGCTTGGTCTCCTCGCTCTCCGAGTCGTTGGCCGAGTCGCTGGCCGACTCGGGCGCCGCTTCCCCGGTGCTCTCGCCCTCGGCGGTTTCGGCTGCGGCTTCCGCGGCCTCCTCCTGCTCGACGGTCTCGACCACCGCTTCGATCTCCGCCTCGGCGGCCTCTTCGGCCTGGCGCATGTCCTCGGCGGTCACGACGCGGCCGCTTTCCAGCTGCGCCTTGGCCTCTTCGTCGGAACGCGCCACGTTGGCGGTGACGGTCACGACGACCTCCGGGTGCAACTGCACGCGAACCTTGTGCAGGCCCAGGGTCTTGATCACCGCGCCCTGATCGATCTGGCGACGGGCCACGGTGATGCCGGCGGCGGTCACCGCCTCGGACACGTCGCGGCTGTTCACCGAACCGTAGAGCTGGCCGCTCTCGCCGGCCTGGCGGATCACGGTGACGGTCAGGCCATCCAGGTCCTTGGCCACGCGCTCCGCTTCCTCGCGGCGCTTCAGGTTCTCGGCCTCGAGCTGAGCCCGTTCCTGCTCAAAACGGGCGAGGTTGCCCTTGGTGGCCCGCAGGGCCTTCTTCTGCGGCAAGAGATAGTTGCGCGCAAAGCCCGGCTTGACCGACACAATGTCGCCCATCTGCCCGAGCTTCTCGATGCGCTCCATCAGGATCACTTCCATGTCTGTTCTCCTGCTTCGCCGCTTATTTCACGACATAGGGCAGCAGAGCGAGGAAGCGCGCCCGCTTGATGGCGCGCGCCAGCTCACGCTGCTTCTTCGCGGACACCGCGGTAATGCGGCTCGGCACGATCTTGCCCCGCTCCGAGACGAAGCGCTGCAGCAGACGGGTGTCCTTGTAGTCGATCTTCGGCGCCTTGGGCCCGGAGAACGGGCAGCTCTTGCGGCGGCGGAAGAACGGGCGACGGCCACCACCGCCACCGACGACTTGAACGGTCATTCTGCAGCTCCTTCACTAGCAGGGGCACTGGCCGGCGCCGCAGCGCCGCCTTCGGCTTCACGGGCGTTGTCACGCGGCGGGCGCGGGCCGCGGGGGCCATCGCCCCGGGGGCCATCACCCCGGGGGCCGTCGCCGCCGAAGCGGCCGCCGCCACGGCGGTCGCCGCGGGGGCCGCGGTCGTCACGGGTGTTGCGCTGCTGCATGACGACGGAGGGGCCTTCCTCCAGCTCCTCGACGCGCACGGTCATGTAGCGGATCACGTCGTCGCTGAGGCGCATGTTGCGCTCCAACTCGTGGACCGCCGCCGCCGGGGCGTCGATGCGCAGCATCTGGTAGTGACCCTTGCGGTTCTTCTTGATGCGGTAGGAGAGGGTGCGCAGTCCCCAGTACTCGGAACCCGCGACACGGCCGCCATTGTCTTCGAGGATTTTGGTGTAGTCCGCGATCAGGCTCTCGACCTGGGACGCAGAGACGTCCTGGCGTGCGATCAGCACGCACTCATAGAATGCCATGGTTTACTCCCTCTGGCTGTTCACGGACCGGCGCTGGTCAAAGCCAGCCGCCCGGCCCTAGCCGGCCCCCGCAAGGGGGATCCCGGCAAGGAGTGCTCCGCCGCCCGGAAAGGGCTGCGAAGCCGCGGGACTATACACCTTATCCCCCTGCGCGCAAGCGCCAAGGCGCGGGCACGCAGGGGCCGGATTTGGCGCTTTTCCGGGGCGCCGGGCGGGCCGCCGCGGCACGGGCGTTTACCTTCGTAATCCGCCATTTTCCGCCGTTTGCCCGCTGATCCGGCTTGACAGGCAGGGCTGTGTGGCTATGTCTGGGCGGCATTTCGTTCGCCATCCCCATTTCTCGCGGAGTTGCCATTCATGAGCCTGGCGTTTGTGTTTCCGGGACAGGGGTCCCAGGCCGTCGGCATGGGCCAGGCCCTGGCCGCCGTTTTTCCGGTGGCCCGGCACACCTTTGAAGAAGTCGACGACGCCCTGGGCCAGAAGCTGTCGCGGATCATGGCCGAGGGGCCGGAAGAGGAACTGCGGCTCACCGAGAACGCCCAGCCGGCGCTGATGGCCGTCAGCCTGGCCGTGGTCCGGGTGCTGGAGAGCGAGGGCAACCTGCGCCTTGCCGACAAGGCGGCCTACGTGGCCGGTCACTCCTTGGGAGAATATTCCGCCCTGGCGGCCGCCGGCAGCCTGCAGCTGGCCGACGCCGCGCGCCTGCTGCGCCGCCGCGGCCAGGCCATGCAGCAGGCCGTGCCGGTGGGCGAGGGCGCCATGGCGGCGGTCCTGGGCCTCGACCTGGAGGCCGCGCAGGCGGTGGCCGAGGAAGCCGCTCAGGGCGAGGTCTGCCAGGCGGCCAACGACAACGCCCCCGGCCAGGTGGTGCTCAGCGGCCACACGGCCGCGGTGGAGCGGGCCATCGAGATCGCCAAGGAAAAGGGCGCCAAGCGGGCGATCCTGCTGCCGGTGAGCGCGCCTTTTCACTGCAGCCTCATGGCCCCGGCGGCCGAGGTGATGGCCGAGGCCCTGGCCGGCGTCGAGGTGAAGATGCCAGCGGTGCCGCTGGTGGCCAACGTGACCGCCAGCCATCTGAGCGACCCGGAGGAGATCCGCTGCAAGCTGGTGGAGCAGGTGACCGGCATGGTGCGCTGGCGCGAGAGCGTCGCCTACATGGCCGGCCAGGGGGTTGAGAAGGTGGTGGAGCTGGGCGCCGGCAAGGTGCTGAGCGGGCTCACCAAGCGGATCGACCGCAGCCTGACGGGGCTGTCGGTGGAGACGCCGGAGGAAGTGGAAGCCGCTCTGGCGCAGCTCTAGCCGCCGGGGATCCTGCGAAGCCCCTAATAGGTGTAGGGGCGGTTTCAAGCTTTATCGTCGTGGAGACGTCTTGATGTTTGATTTGACTGGAAAGATTGCCCTGGTGACTGGCGCTTCGGGCGGCATCGGCGGGGCCATCGCGCGGCGCCTGCACGGGCAGGGCGCCACGGTGGTGCTGAGCGGCACCCGGGCCGAGGCCCTGGAGGCGCTGGCCGGCGAGCTGGGCGAACGCACGCAGGTCATGACCTGCAACTTGGGCGACCCCGCCGAGACCGACGCGCTGGTCGGGCGGGTCGAGGCCGAAGCCGGCCAGCTCGACATCCTGATCAACAACGCCGGCCTGACCCGCGACGGCCTGGCCATGCGCATGAAGGACGAGGACTGGCAGCAGGTCCTGGACGTGAACCTGACCGCCGCCTTCCGCCTCGCGCGCGCCAGCCTGAAGGGCATGATGAAGCGGCGCTGGGGCCGGATCATCGGCATCACCTCCATCGTCGGGGTGACGGGGAATCCGGGCCAGGCGAACTACGCGGCCTCCAAGGCGGGCCTCATCGGCATGACCAAGTCGCTGGCCCAGGAAGTGGCGAGTCGCGGCATCACCGTGAACTGCGTGGCGCCGGGCATGATCGAAACCGCCATGACCGAAGCCCTGAACGACCAGCAGCGCGAGCGCATCCTTACGGCCATCCCCATGCAACGTCTTGGGAAACCTGAGGAAATCGCTTCGGGCGTGGTCTATCTGGCGAGCGAGGAAGCCGCCTACGTGACCGGCCAAACCTTGCATGTAAATGGCGGAATGGCCATGATATGAGCCCTCCTGGGGGACACACTCGAAACAGGCGTCTGTAGGGCGTTGGCAAACCTTCAAGAACTGTGATAAGAGGCGGCGCCTTGCGCAGATGCGAGGACGCCATTCATTTTGACGGTACCCGCTTCCCGCCAAGAAGCGTCTAAGAACCTGAGGGCTAATTCTTATGAGCAACGACATCGCCGAGCGCGTGAAGAAGATCGTCGTCGAGCATCTGGGCGTCGATGATGCAAAGGTAACCGAGACCGCTAGTTTCATCGACGATCTGGGCGCTGACAGCCTGGATACGGTGGAGCTGGTGATGGCTTTCGAAGAAGAGTTCGGCTGCGAGATTCCCGACGACGCGGCGGAGAAGATCGTCACCGTCAAGGACGCGATCGACTTTATTCAGGAACACTCCTGACCGTCGGCGAAGGCGACAGCGGCGCGCAGGCGCGGGCTGTCGCTCAACCGCCTCGCCGCACATAAGGTCGCTTGCAGTATGAGACGCGTTGTCGTTACAGGATTGGGGCTGGTAACACCGCTGGGAAGCGGTGTTAGCCATGTTTGGGATCGACTTCTCAACGGCCAGTCCGGCCTGCGCAGCATCCAAAGCTTCGATGTTTCCGACCTGCCGTCGAAGATCGCCGGCCAGGTCCCCCTGGGCGAAACCTCCGAGGGGCTGTTCAACGCGGACGACTTCGTCGAGCCGAAGGACCAGCGCAAGCTGGATCGCTTCATCGTCTTCGGCATGGCTGCTGCGCAGCAGGCTATCGAGGATTCCGGCTGGAAGCCCGAGGCCGACGAGGACCAGTGGCGCACCGGCGTGATGATCGGCTCCGGCATCGGTGGCCTGGAGACCATCTTCGACGGCTCCATCACCGTGCACGAGCGTGGGCCACGGCGGCTGTCGCCCTTCTTCATTCCGGCAGCGCTGATCAACCTCGTCTCCGGCCAGGTCTCCATCCGTCACGGCTTCAAGGGGCCGAACCACGCGGTGGTGACGGCCTGCTCGACCGGGGCGCACGCCATCGGCGACGCGGCCCGCCTGATCATGCTGGACGACGCGGACGTCATGGTCGCCGGCGGCGCGGAGGCGGCGGTCTGCCGTCTGGGCATTGCCGGCTTCTGTGCTTCGCGGGCGCTGTCGACCAAGTACAACGACACGCCGGAGCGGGGCTCGCGGCCCTGGGACGAAGGCCGCGACGGCTTCGTCATGGGCGAGGGCGCCGGGGTCGTCGTGCTGGAGGAACTGGAGCACGCCAAGGCGCGCGGGGCGACGATCTATGCCGAGGTGGTCGGTTACGGCCTCTCCGGCGACGCCCACCACATCACGGCGCCGCCCGAAGACGGCAACGGCGGCTACCGGGCCATGCAGGCGGCGCTGAAGCGGGCCGGCCTGGACCCGAGCGACATCGACTACATCAACGCCCACGGCACCTCGACGCCGCTGGGTGACGAGATCGAGGTGGGTGCGGTCAAGCGTCTCTTCGGCAACGCGGTGGCGGACGTCTCCATGTCCTCCACCAAGTCCGCCATCGGCCACCTGCTGGGCGCGGCCGGCGCGGTGGAGTCGATCTTCTCGATCCTCGCCATCCGCGACAACGTGGTGCCGCCGACCCTGAACCTCGATAATCCCTCGCCGAGCTGTGCGGACATCGACCTGACACCGCATACGGCCAAGGAGCGTCCGGTCCGCCGCGCGCTTTCCAACTCCTTCGGCTTCGGCGGCACCAACGCCAGTGTCATCCTGGCCGAGTACCAGTAGCGGCCTCCCGTGATGCGACGACTGGGCGGTATCGCCGTTGCTGTCGTCGTTCTATTGCTGCTCGCCGCCGGCGGCGCCTGGGTCTATCTGCAACAGCAATTCGAGGCGCCGGGGCCGCTCCAGGAAGAGGCCGTGCTGGTCATTCCGCGCGGCGCCGGGCTGGCGACCATCTCGGGCGATCTCTCGAAAGCCGGCGTCATCTCAGACCCGCTGGTCTTCGAACTGGGCGTGCGGTTCTTCGCCGACGCCACGGCCCTGAAGGCGGGCGAGTACGCCTTCGCCCCCGGCAGCTCGATGCAGGAGGTGGCGGCGCTGATCGCCAGCGGGCGCACCGTGGTGCACCGCCTGACCGTGCCGGAGGGCCTCACCAGCGTCGAGGTCGTGGCTTTGCTGGAAGAGGCCGAAGCGCTGGAAGGTGAGGTCGGCGAGGTGCCGCCCGACGGTGCGCTGCTGCCCGAGACCTATCACTTCCACCGTGGCGATACCCGCGCCGATGTGCTGGCGCGCATGCGCCAGTCGATGACCAAGGCGCTGGCCGAGGCCTGGGAGCAGCGGGCAGAGAACCTGCCGCTGAACAGCCCGGAGGAGGCGCTGGTGCTGGCCTCCATCGTCGAGAAGGAAACCGGCGTCGACGGTGAGCGGGCGCTGGTGGCCGGGGTCTTCGTGAATCGCCTGAATAAGGGCATGCCGCTGCAGTCCGACCCCACCGTGGTCTACGGGATCACCCTGGGCAAGGCGCCGCTGGGCCGTTCCCTGACGCGCCATGACCTGGCCCAGGCGACGCCCTACAACACCTACCAGATCAGCGGCCTGCCGCCGGGCCCCATCGCCAACCCGGGGCGCGCCGCCCTGGAGGCGGCGGTCAAGCCGGCCCAGACCGAGTATCTCTTCTTCGTTGCCGCCGGCGACGGCGGCCACGCCTTCGCCAAGACCCTGGCCGAGCACAACCGCAATGTCGCCAAGTGGCGCAAGCACCTGCGCAGCCTGAAGAAAAAGCAGACGAACTAGCGGTTCAGTCTTTGTCCGCCGGCTTCTCCGGCAGGCGGCGCAGCAGCGGGTCGGTCCAGCCCGGCGGCAGCAGGGAGAGCAGCCACACTGCCGCGAAGAGGCGGCGCG
>MRWG01001220.1_pt1 | contig 17736 bp, 12 predicted proteins | sample 1013341 | NCBI WGS metagenome assembly MRWG01 (sample SAMN06117577, study PRJNA244670) | biofilm metagenome | biome: Water; feature: Cathode Biofilm; material: Biofilm; isolation source: microbial consortium enriched at the cathode of a solar microbial fuel cell | place: USA: District of Columbia ... | reverse complement strand
ACATTGTTGCCGCGCTCATCGCCTTTCTCATCCTTATCGCCCATGTGGGCGCTGCCTATTTCAACGCCGAAGATGCGGGAAAGCTGGTGCGCCAGCAGCTTGCGGCGCGCGACGCGCATCTGAACTCCATTCTCGACACGGTTCCGGACGCCACCGTCGTCATCGACCACAAGGGAACGATGGTGTCGTTCAACCGCGCTGCAGTGCGCCAGTTCGGCTATACGGAAGACGAGGCGCGCGGCAACAATGTGAAAATGCTGATGCCCGAGCCCTATCGCGGGCAGCATGACGGCTATATCGAGCGCTACAAGACCACGGGTGAACGCCGCATCATCGGCATCGACCGCGTGGTGGTCGGTCAGCGCAAGGATGGCTCCACCTTTCCCATGAAGCTCGCTGTTGGCGAGATGAAGAGTGGCGGGCGCACCTTCTTCACCGGTTTCATCCGCGACCTGACCGAGCGTGCGGAAACCGAAGCGCAGATGGAAGAGGTGCAGGCGGAACTGGCGCGTCTTGCCCGCCTCAACGAGCTGGGGGAAATGGCCTCGACCCTGGCGCATGAACTCAATCAGCCGCTTTCGGCCGTCTCCAACTATGTGCAGGGCTGCAAGCGGCTCCTGAACGATCTGGATGACCCCGTGGCCGAGCGCATGCGCGATGCGCTGGAAGAGACGGCGCGGCAGTCGCTTCATGCCGGACAGATCATCCGTCATCTGCGTGAATTCGTCTCGCGTGGTGAGAGCGAGAAGCACCCGGAAGACCTGCAAAAACTGGTCGAGGAGGCCGCCGCACTCGCCCTGATGGGCTCACGCGAGCTCGGCGTGCACACCGTCTTCGAGTTCGAAGCCGGGCTTGGCAGGGTTTTCGTGGACCGGGTGCAGATCCAGCAGATCTTGATCAATCTCATGCGCAATGCCATGGAGGCGATGCGCGAGAGTGACGGTCGCGAGCTCAAGGTGACCGTGGCTTTCAACGAGGAAGGCGACGCCATAGACATTGACGTGTCCGATACGGGAACGGGAGTGCCCGAGGAGATCGCCGAGAACCTTTTCAAGCCGTTCGTTTCATCCAAGAGGGGCGGCATGGGCGTGGGGCTTGCGATCTCAAAGCGGATTGCCGAGGCCCATGGCGGCATGTTGAAACTGATCGTGAGTTCGGGCGAGGGGACGACATTCCGTTTCACGCTGCCCGCAATGGAAGAGCAGGAATTGCAGAATGCCTGATGATGTGGTGATCCATATCGTTGATGATGAAGAGCCGGTGCGCAAATCGCTGGCTTTTCTGCTCACCATGTCCGGGCATGTGGCGCGGGTGCATGAATCGGCAACGGCCTTTCTCAAGGTTGCGCCCGGGCTGCAGAATGCCTGCCTGATCACCGATCTGAGAATGCCGGACATGAGCGGCGTCGAGCTTCTGCAGCGGCTGAACGAGCACGGCGCCATGCTGCCGGCCATCGTCATCACCGGCCATGGCGACGTGCCGATGGCGGTCGAGGCGATGAAGGCGGGCGCGCTGGACTTCATCGAAAAGCCGTTCTCCGACGACACGCTCATGGAGGCGCTTTCCCGCGCGATCTGCGAACTCGACAAGCGGCCGCCCGCCGCCGCCGATGCGGCGCTGGTGCGGGGACGGGTGGAGCAGCTTTCGGAGCGCGAACAGCAGGTGATGCGCCGGATCGTGGCGGGCATGCCCAACAAGACGATCGCCTTTGAACTCGATATTTCCCCGCGCACGGTCGAGGTTCACCGGGCCAATGTGATGTCCAAGATGCAGGCCAGAAACCTGCCGGAACTGGTTCGCATGGTCCTGCAGGCCGGTGATCCGGTCGGCTGATTTCGCCTTTCACGGGGCGTTTTGATCCAACGCAAAGCACGATGGCGACCGACGGCAGAGATTGTACGCTGCCGCGGTGACTGATTTGCGTTGCCCGGCAGTGAGGAGATGCCGGGATGTGCATGCAATGATTCTCGTGGTGGCGCCCGATTCAGCCTTTCGATTGTCACTGCGATTCATGCTTGAATCGGAGGGGTACGACGTTGTCGTGCCGCGCAATCTGGAAGAGGTTGAACGGCTGCGCCGCACGGCTGCCTGCACGATTGTGGATCATGAAGTCCTTGCCGACATGAAGGTGCCGCTTGAACGGCTGCTTGGCGGGGCCGGGCCACTCGTTCTTCTGGCCGATACGCTGGATGAGATGCCGCAGGCCGGGCACATAAGAACCATAGAAAAACCGCTCCTTGGGAGCGCCGTCGTCAACGCGGTTCACGATCTTCTGGAGCAGGCCCGGCATCGCGATCTGAGAGGCGCTACGTAGAATCCCGTAGGGACAAAACCGAATTTCGCGCGTGCGGGCATTGCGGCAGTAATGGAGCATCCAAACGACGGAGGCACCCATGTTTGCACAGGCCGCAACCGCACACGCACCGACAGCTCCTTTCCGGGGGCATCAGCGTCTTGCCGAGGCGCGTCCGGCGCCTGCGTCGTTTTCTCCCGACCAGCCGCACCAGATTGCCTTCTTCGAGGCCAATGAAGAGGTCTATGCGCAGGGCGAGCGCGCCAATGCGCTCTATCAGGTCGAGTTCGGTGCGGTTCGCCTCTATCGCCTCCTGTCGGACGGTCGCCGTCAGATCAGCGCCTTCCATGTGGCGGGCGAAGTGTTCGGTTTCGAAGCCGACGGCCATCATCATTTCTTTGCTGAAGCCGTTGGCCCGGCCGGCATTCGCGTGTTCCGTCAGCCTGCCAATGAAGGCAACTGGCGTCAGACGCTGGACGCCGCTCTGGGTGCGCTCGTTCGTGCGCAGGAGCATCTTCTGGTGATCGGCCGGCAGAACGCCGCCGAACGTGTCGCTGCCTTCCTTCTCGACATGATGGAGCGTCAGGACAATGCCCGCGAGGTGCAGCTTCCCATGTCACGCACCGATATTGGCGATTATCTGGGCCTGACCATCGAAACGGTTTCGCGCACTTTCTCGAAGTTCAAGAGCAAGGGCCTCGTCCGCCTGGCCAACACGCGCACGGTGGAAGTGGTCGACGAAGCCGCCCTCAGGGCCATGTGCGCCTGAGGCGGCGGGGCCTGGAATTCTGGAAACCCAATTCTGATTGAAGCGCTTCGCGTACAGTTATGCGGGGGCTGCAAAAAGTTCACTGCGCTTTAGGCAAAAAAGCTGCGCGCCTTTCGACGCGCAGCTTTTGCATTTTCTCTTCAAGTCTCACCAGCTGAACAAACTTGCAGCTGGCTCGGTTTCGTTCGAAACGACGAGGCAGAAGCCCGGCAATTACGGGGTAATTGCCGAGATGATGTGTTCCTGCGTGTCCCGCTCCAGATAGGGGTGCATGGGCAGGCTGAGCACGCGCTTTGCCACGTCTTCACTCACTTTCAGGCCAGCCGGGTCCTGCGGGAACGCGCTATATGCCGTCTGCTGGTGCAGAGGCAGCGGGTAGTAGACCGCGGTGGGGACACCCGCTTCCTTTGCACGCGCCTGCAGCGGAGCCCGGTCAGCCTCGGACGCCAGAAGCAATGTGTACTGGGCCCAGACGCTGACGAGGCCTTCCGGAACGACCGGAACCACGTAGTGTGCGGACAGGGCTTCATTATAAGTCTTCGCTACCACCTGACGCTTCTCGATCTCTTCTGCGTAGAGAGCAAGCTTCTCAATCAGGATGGCTGCCTGAATGGTGTCCAGACGGCTGTTCAAGCCGATGCGTTCATTGTCGTATTTGTGTGAACCCTTGCCGTGGACGCGGTACGACTCGATCAGGGATGCGGCTTCATCATTGTCGGTGAAGACTGCGCCGCCGTCTCCGTAACATCCGAGCGGTTTTGCCGGGAAGAAGGACGTGGTGGTGATGTCGGCGATCGAACCGGTCATCCGGCCCTTGTACATGCCGCCGAAACCCTGCGCGCTGTCGCCGATGACGTACATGTCGTTTTCGCGGGCAATCGCCATGATTGCATCGTAATCGGCGGGAAGGCCGAACAGGTCGACGGGGATGACGCAGGCGGGCCTCAGGCCTTCGGAGCGCGCGTGGAGGATTGCACGCTTCAGGCTTTCAGGGTCCATGTTGAAGGTGTCGGGAAGACAGTCGACGAACACCGGCGTCGCGTTAACATAGGGCACCACCTCAGCGGTCGCAGCAAATGTGAAAGACGGCACGAACACAGCATCGTTGGGGCCAATCTTCAGCGCCATCAGGGCAAGCTGAAGGGCGTCCGTTCCGTTGGCGCAGGAAAGGCAGTGTTTTGCACCGGAGAACTGGGCCAGCTGGCTCTCGAGTTCTTTTACCTGAGGGCCCATGATGTAGGCACCTTCATCCAGAACGCGCGCGATAGCGCTTTCGAGGCGTGTACGAATCCGGGCCTGCTGTGCCGGAAGATCGATAAATGCTATGGACATGCTCTGTGAGGTCTCCAAAAGCGGGGTTTTACGCCTGCCCACCGCAGCGACGCTGGGTGAAGGCGCGTGGTTCGGATGCGTGCGTGTTTAGACCGCGAATATGACACCAGCAAGCGCGCGTTCGCGGTAGCACTGACTTATTTGCAGAGATCGACTAACGAGAGGGAAAGACGGCTGATCCATTGATTCCCGAAGTGTTGCCCCACAAACCTTCAGGAAAGGCGAAGAAGATGCCGGTATCAGTGGATGGTTGCGCGGAAGAGGTCGGTTTCCTGGCATGAAACTCTGGTACTTGAATCACTATGCAGGCGGCCCCGGTATTGGAAAGTTCATGCGCGCCTTTCATCTGGCAAAGGCGTGGGCCGAAGAAGGGCACGAGACAACCGTTTTCGTGGCCGCGTATCATCACCAGTTGGAAACGCCAGAGCCTCTTCCTTCAGACAAGAGAGTTGATGGGGTTAGATATGTGGGTCTGCGGGCGCGGCGCTACAGTGGGAATGGTGTAGGCCGCGTTCTGAATATGGCGGACTATTGTGTCTCGGCCTTCCGCCTTCGAGCACGGTCCGACCTGGCTGCGCCGGATGTTGTGATCGTATCATCACCTCATCCCTTCGCAATCTTTCCTGGTTGGTGGCTGGCGCGCCGTTACAAGGCGAAGCTGGTTTTCGAGATCCGGGATCTCTGGCCGCTCTCCGTCGTTGAAATCAACGGAACAAGCCCTTGGCACCCCTTCGTTCTGTTGTGTGGCGTGACAGAGCGTTTCGCCTACAGGGTCTCGGACCTTGTGGGGACGTTGCTGGCGGGCGCGCGCGAACATGTGAAGCAGGTGGTTCGAAAACCACCGCCCTGTGTTTACGTGCCGAATGGAGCCAACCCCGGAGCCGGCGAGGCGAAAGCGCCGTCCAGTGCTTCAGGTGTGGCTGCGCGTGCGCAGTTGGAAACCTGGCGGAAGGAGGGGCGTCTCATCCTGATTCATCCCGGCGCGCAGGGCATTCCAAACGCGCTAGACCGTCTGCTGAATGCGGTCTCCGTCTTGAATGGGGATGGAAATGCCGGGAAAATTGGCGTTCTGCTTGTCGGTGAGGGCGGGGCCACAGAGGCGCTCAAGCGACAGTCCGATGATCTGCAGCTGAGCAACGTCGCATTCTTCCCAACGGTGCCGTATCACGAGGCCATGTGGCTGATACAGAATTCCGACGTCGGGTATGCAGGCGCACGGAACATTCCGGGCGTTTATCGATACGGGATCAGCTTCAACAAGATCATGGATTTCATGCAGGCAGGCCTGCCGATAATCCTGCCTTTGAAAGCCTCTCATGACCCGGTCTCGGAAGCAGGATGCGGGATTGTAACGGGGAGCGACCAACCGTCCGATATCGCCCGTTCCATCATGTCGCTTGAGACTGCGACCGCAGAAGAACGGGCGGAGATCGGACAGCGAGGCCGTGCCTATGCCGCCGAGGTGCATGACTATGGCCGGATCGCCCGGAACTACCTTGAAGCAATCCAGGGCGCCGACAGGAGCACGCGGTAGTCTGAGTTGGTTTGCTCAGGGGGCCATGATGAGGTTGCCCTCATCGTTGACCATGTAGCGCTCACCCGTTCTCGGGCAGGTCAGCGTATCGTCGAGAATTTCTCCCGAGCGCGAAACCCAGCCGATACGGCGCGCCGGCACACCGGCAACAAGCGCATGTGGCTGAACGGATTTCGTGACAACGGCTCCTGCCGCCACAAGGCAGTATTCGCCCAGCTCGTTGCCACAGACGATGGTGGCATTTGCGCCGATGGTTGCGCCACGCTTCACGATTGTTGCGCGAAATTCGTCTTTTCGCTCAACTGATGCGCGCGGATTGATCACGTTCGTGAAGACGCAGGACGGACCACAAAAAACATCGTCCTCGAGATGGATGCCCTTGTAGAGCGAGACGTTGTTCTGGATCTTGCAATTGTCGCCGACCGAGACGTCGGGTCCGATCATCACATTCTGGCCGATTGAGCAGGATTCCCCGATACGGGTTCCTGAGAGAATGTGGCTGAAATGCCAGATCTTGGTTCCTTCGCCGAGCGAAACGCCGTCGTCGACATAGGAGCTTTCATGTACAAATGCTTCCTTGCTCATCGCTCTGAACCTACAAACTTCTGGTGTGCCAGGTTTTCCTGAAGTGCTGCTTCGGCCTTTGCCAGAACCCGCAGCACACGCAGTCCTTCTTCGCCATCCGTGGTTGGAGTGCCGTTGTTTGCGATGCAGTCCGCGAAGTGCTGACACTCGTTCTTCAGCGGTTCGGCGCGATCGACCTGCACATATTCGACCTCGGCTTTTTTCGGAACAGGCACTGACCCGCTCCTGTCAAAACCGTGCCGGTAGAGCCTGAGTTTTTCTTCCCAAACCGGATGACTGTCTTCGAACACGAGCATGGCTTTTTCGCCGATGACGGTCAGGCGCTGTTCCTTGAACGGATGCATCCAGCAGGTCTGCACATGTGCGCTTCCACCGCCGGGAAAGTGCATCTGTGCCGTCACCATATCGGCGACGCCCTCGGTGAATGACACATTGCCCTGTGCCGATACATGAGATGGTTCTTCATCGAAAAGGCCAAGAAGCATTGAGAGATCGTGTGGCGCAAAGGACCAGAGCACATTCTCTTCCGTACGGAATTTGCCCAGAGACATGCGGTTGGAATAGGCGTAGAGCACGCGACCGAGTTCGCCTTTCTCCACCATTTCGCGCAGCTTCACATAGATCGGATGGTACTGCAGAAGGTGCCCGACCATCAGGATGCGCTCTTTCTCTTCAGCCAGAGCGCAGAGTTTCTCCGCATCAGCCGTTTTAAGAGCGAGCGGCTTTTCCACGAATACGTGTTTGCCAGCCTTCAGCGCCGCAGCGGCATGGGCAAAATGCATCTCCGCAGGCGAGGCGATGGAAACCCCGTCGATGTCCGGTGCGGCAAGAACCTCATCCAGTGAAGCGGCCGTCACGCCAAGCGCCTCGGCAGCCTTCTCCGCTGCTGCGGGATTGGGGTCTACCACGGCCTTGAGGTGGCCAAGTTCGGCCAGGTTGCGGGCAATGTTCTTGCCCCAGTAACCGTAGCCTACGTGGGCGATCGATGGCATGAAATCTCCTGTAAGTCCTGAGTGAAAAGGCCGTTGCCATTTGTAAAAAAAGCGCAGCGTGATTGCGCTGCTATGATTGGAAGCTATAGCTCAACAACCCATCCTGTGCAGCCCGGTTTACGCGCACCCATTGAGGGTTTCGTAGAGACCGAGCAGCTTTTTCTCTTCCCTTTTCCAATTGTAGAGTTCTTCCACGGCCTTGCGGCCGTTGGCGCCAAGGCGGCGTGCCTCATCCGGGGCGCCTGCCAGTCTGTCGATGGCGCCGGCGATCTGATCGGGGGAAAGCGGGTCGACGCAAATCCCGCAATCGTTCGCATCCATGATCTCGCGCCAAAGAGGGAAATTCGATGCAATGACCGGTATCCCAGCGGCCATATATTCAAACATCTTGACCGGCAATGAGCGCTGGTAGCTTGGCGTGGGGTGCAGCGTGACGAGACCTGCAAGAGATCTGGCCAGCAGGCTCTCGATTTCGCAGCGATCGAGAAAGCCCAACAGGTTGACGCGCTCCCATCCCGGGAGCCCGGCCGCTTCGGAGCGAATGTCGTCGGGGAAATGTCCCGCGATGTTCAGGACCGCTGCGGATCCTGTCAGCTCGAAGGCTCGGACAATTTCGATGGCGCCACGGGTTCTGCTGATGCTGCCGACATAGGAGATCGCGGCATTCTGTGCTGCATCACCGTCCGGCCCCCTGAATTCTTCGATGATCGGGAAATTGTTGACGTCTACGGCCTCTATCCCAGCATTCTTCAGTTTTCCGGCGATGTGCGGGGTCGCCGCGATCACGCCATTCATTCTGCGACACAGAAGCTCGAGTGTGACACGCGTCGCCGCCGCGAGCGGCTTGCGCAAACTGCTGTTTATGTAGGGCTTGTCGAGGATCTGGTCAGGAAGGTCCTCGTGAGCGTCGTAGACGACCTTGCCTCTGCGCCGGAGTCCGAGAGAGAAGGGCAGCAGCTCAGGGTCATGCAGGTGGTAGACATCGCAGTCGAGTTCTGAAGCGCGTCTGATGACCTGTCGGGCGGAACCGAGAACACGGCTGACACGGCCGGAAGACGCGCCGACATCGTGGATGCGAATGTCGCCATGGACTTCTGGTCCCAACCCATCGGCCACGACCAGCGATACATCATGGCCGTGGGCTGCCAAGCTCTTGCATTGTTTCCAGAAGATACGCGTATCACGGCGCGGGTGGACAGACGTGAGATGTGCGATTTTCATCGTTTGGTCTCTGCCGGCCCGATGAACGAGCCGGCTTTCCGGTTTGCCCGCCCGTGATCCGACCTGATCAGGCCTTGACCACGCTGTCGTGACTGCCTCGATATTTGCCCCTTGTGTCGACGATAACAGGAGCGTGCTTCAGAATCATCTCGTAATCGAATTCCGAATGGTCGGTCAGCAGGACGACACAGTCATAGGATGCCAGCGTTTCGGGAGAAAGCTCCACCGAAGAGAGGTCGAAGTGGTGCTCGCGCATCTTCGGGAATGTCGGAGCATGCGGGTCAGAGTAGTCCACGAGCGCTCCCTTGTCGCGCAGCAGCTCCATGACCATGATGGACGGGGATTCACGCACATCATCAACGTCTTTCTTATAGGCAATGCCAAGCGCCAGAATGCGTGCGCCGTTGAGTGCCTTCTGCCGGTCGTTCAGCGTGTTTGCGACCTTTCCGACGACCCAGGCGGGCATGTTGCGGTTGGTGTCGCCTGCAAGCTCGATGAAATGCGTGTTGAGACCAAATTCACGCGCTTTCCAGGTCAGATAGAAAGGGTCAATCGGGATGCAGTGGCCGCCGAGGCCCGGGCCGGGATAGTAGGGCGTAAAGCCGAACGGCTTCGTGGCCGCCGCATCGATGACTTCATAGATGTCGATGGACATTCTGTCGGCGATGGTCTTCATCTCGTTGACCAGACCGATGTTCACGGCGCGGTGAATGTTCTCCAGCAGCTTCACTAGCTCTGCGGCCTGCGTCGAGGTTACCGGTACAACGCGATCGACTGCATGTCCGTAAAGCTCAAGCCCCACTTCCATACACTGCGGCGTCGTGCCGCCCACAACCTTGGGAATGGTGCGTGTCGTGAAGTTCGGGTTGCCGGGATCTTCGCGCTCGGGCGAGTAGACAAGGTAAATGTCTGTGCCGACCTGGAAGTCGCGTTTTGTCAGGTAGGGCTTCAGAACCTCTTCCGTAGTTCCGGGCCACGTTGTGCTTTCAAGCGAAATGACCTGCCCGCTGCGGATATAAGGAGCGATTGTCTCCATCGTCCCGGTGATGAACGAGAGATCGGGCTCGCGATGTTTGCTGAGCGGAGTGGGAACACAGATGATGATCGCGTCGGCCTCGCCAATGCGCGAGAAATCTGTCGTGGCCTCGAACTTGTTCGCCACCATCTGCGTAATGTCGCTGGAAGCGATGTGCTCGATCGGACTCTTGCCAGCGTTCAGCGTTGAGACACGTTCCTGATCGATGTCGAAGCCGAGTACCCCGAAGCCAATTTCGCTGAAGCGTACTGCGAGTGGAATGCCGACATATCCCAGTCCGATGATGCCGATGCGTGCGGACTTGGATCGCAGTTTTTCAAGGAGGTTCATAGGTATTTCCCTGATGGGTGAATCGTCGCGGACGGTTTAACTTTAGATTGCAACGCGTTTCAAGAGGTGGGGGTGATGTGAAAAGGAGTGAAGGTCGTGAAACAGGCGTTCCATGTTTCAGTCCAGAAGGTGCTCTTTGTCACGCGGAGAAGTGACAGTCTATTGTGTCGAAGCTGTGTTGCGATGTGAATTGCGCTCCGTGATTGGGCTTTTTAGGAGCGCAAATCAAGGGGGGCGATCGGATAAGAAATTGCCGGGATCAATCTTGGGTTGTTTTTCAGGAGGGGAGGTTATTGCTTCGCGTGAAATTGTCTTGATGTGGCAGCTTAAGAGCCGCGTAGGTGAAACACCCACATCTCTTCATGAAGCTGCGCTTTTCTGCTGTGCGATCAAACTGCAGGTTGATGTGCCAAGGGGCATCTGGTTGCGAGTTGTGAAGACTCTTGCTAGGCATCCGCCAGCATGCCCCGCCTTTTGGAAGAGGTTGACGTGAGGGCGTGGGGGAGCGCAGCGCCTCGGTCCAGTGGCCTGAAATGAGGAAGAAACGCGTGAGCAACGGCCCCGTTAAAGAGTTTCTGGTTTTCGGAAATGCGAAGTCAGTTCACACTTTCAATATAATTTTCTCACTGCATCTGAATGGGATTCAGTGCTCCCTTGTCAGTCTTGACGGGTGTGGGTGTGAAGACCTGTCCCGGCGTTATGGGGAAATCAATACAAGAATAATCGCTCCTGAAACCGTGTTCGAGCGCTCTCTGGGGGCGCTCTTCGCGAAGGCAGAGCGCATGCGGGGAGGCTATTCCAGGTACATTGCGATATCTGCCGCCGTTTATGGGCAGTTTGTTGCGGACATCGATGCGCCCATGGAGCGGAAGGCCCTTGTCTGCCTTGGGACCGAAATTCTGTTCCATGTGGGCAGGGATGCGGACATGGCGCGTTCCATATCCAAATTCGGCAGCGTGATTTGCCCATCCGTCTATCTTGCTGAGAAGGCAAAGCTCTTCAAGGCGGACAGCGCCAGAATTTATGTTCGGAACCTCGGAATTGCAGATATCTGGTTTGAACCAGCCCGTGTGAGCAAGTCGGTTGTCCGATTTGAGAAGTATTTCGTCACCGCAAAATATTTCAAATGGATCTACGGTTTCGAGACCATCATTGAATTTGTCGACGAGTACAAGGACGAGCTCAGGCGGCTTGATGTCGGTTTTGTCTTTGTAGGCGAGGGCGACGGGTACAGGTCAAAACTGGAGGGGCTGATACGAGACAGGGGGGTATCAGACCGGTTTCAGTTCCTGGATTTTGCCACTCATGCAGAGTTGGCGTCGCTTTTGGATGGCTCCCTCGGGGGGCTTTATCTCTCCGAATATGAGAGCTATGGCGTTACGTTGCTGGAGTGTTTCGCGCGCGGGAAACCTGCCGTCTACTGGGGTATTCCAGGCTACCGCGACGTGACGGATGGTTATCGCTACGGGCATGCCTGCCCTTATGGCGATTTTTCAGATCTGTGGACCTCCATCCGCAGCTGCATTGGAAATGCAGCGAAAGACGAACAGCTTTTGGCCTGGGCAAACACATTCGCATGGTCTCAGAGGTCGGCGAGCTATGTGGAGGCCCTGAAGGGAGAAGCGGCGGATGAGGCGGATACAATCCGCACGGCTCCGGTCTTTGTCTCTAAGGCAAATATCCTTCATCTTCTTGAAGGCCGGAGAGACATCAAAGGGGCTCGTCAGAAACGCACGCTGGAAATCTACCGGGAGCTCGATATCAAGACGAGCATTCTGCCGGTTTTCAATATTGGAGATTCAGCGGCTTCCATCCTGAAGGAGATAAAATCCAAGGATGGCGTGTTTGCGTATGTAGAGCATGGATCGAATTATACGTCTTTTGATGAGGAGGTTGATAATAAAATTAAGGAAATGGAAATTCCTGTTGTGAATTTCCTTTCAGATTATCATTCTCTTACTTCTTTGTATTATCTTTCTGTGAATAAAAATATACGTAGATATGCATCCTCACGTATTCAGACGCAAAAGCGCATCAAGTTAGCGAAAGAAAACCCTATGCTCACGCTCGCGCTGCCGACGATGAGCGTCGCGAAGATGGCCGGAATTGAACCTTCCAGCTGTATTCTGCTGCCGCCGGGATTTGAGGATGCGGCTCTGAATTATCGAGATGAACAGAATGAGCCTGTCAGCTGCCAGGCTGTTCTGGTTTATACGGGCGGTCTTGGTCCCTTCTACGACCTCACGCGGCAATTGCTCTGGTCTCTGGAAGGCGGTGTTGAACAGGTTTTCTATATAAGAAGAAAAGAGTTTGATGGTATGACGCCTGCTTTCAAGGAAGCAGTGCGTCAGAGCGGTGCTTCAATTGAGTTCGACAAGAATTTTGATCATGAATTTCAGCCAGATGGCAGGATTTGCTTTGGAAGCATATTGATGGAGCCCATACCTTATATCAAGAGCGCCTTTCCTGTGAAAATCATGTCCTACGTCACGAAACGCATGCCTGTGGTGGCTTTCAAGGATACGGAGATAGGAGAGATCGTGGAGCAGAATGATCTTGGATTCACGATATCCGAGGAGCAAAGCCTATCCGAAGAGATGGACAGGTACCTGTCCACGTTCTCGCGGCAGACGTTTTTGTCGAAGGCGCGAACCTATATCGAGAACAATACGTGGGCCAAAAGAGTTGAAACAATCTGTCATGCGGCTTGTTAAGTTTGCCAGCGCTTCTTTCCTGAGCCTGAAAGGGGCATATTCAGGCACAACGATCGGGGTGCTTTGGCAACCGATATCGGTCAGCTTTGTCGTGCTGTTCCTGTTTCTCGTGTTCAGTTCATCTGAAGGCAAGGCAACGGACTATCTGCTTTACCTGTGCGCGGGCTATTGGATATGGCAATGGTTCTCGATGCTTCTGGGCGATGGTGCCGATCAATTCAGGACCCAGAGGGTGCATCTGGAGCGTCCGTCCTGGTCGCTTGTCGACTTCTTCGTATGGTGTACCGTCGACCGTCTCACACGCCATTTCATAGCGACCTTCTTTCTAAGCCTTGTCCTGGTTATCGTTGGCGGTCTTCCCGCAATCGGCTTCATGCTGCTCTCCTATCTCCTGATTCTGGTTGTGGATGTGCTGGTTTCCTTCCTTCTCAGCAGCGTCACGCTGGTGTTCAAAGACTTCCGCTTTGCCCTTGGTCTGATGAACCGCGTCCTGTTTTTCGTTACGCCCATCTTCTGGGGCTACAATGCGAACCCGACACCAGGTTCATTCAGGGCGATTGCGACAGAGTGGAGCCCCATTGCGAACTTCATAACCGGTTTCCGCTATGCCCTCGGCGTCACCTCCCTCTCGCCAAGCTGGCTCGTGATCTCTGGCTGGCTTGTTTTTCTTTGCGTAGCCGTATGCTGCATTCTGATGTTGGCTCCTCGTGACTGGAGGAATTACCAATGAGTGACGATCCGATTGTCGAACTGAAGGACGTTTCCGTCGAGTACAAGCGGCCGATGGTGTTCGGGCGCAAGGAGCGTGCGAGCGCCAAGTATGCGCTGAAAGACCTGACCCTCTCGTTTCGTCGTGGACAGAGGATTGGCCTCGTAGGTCCCAATGGGGCAGGGAAGACCACGTTTCTGAAATTGATGAGCGGGGTTATGACCCCGTCTCGAGGGGAGTTCACGATCAAGCGATCTGTGGCCTCGGTCCTGGACATCGCCGGAGGTATGGTTCAGGGGCTTACCGGTCGCGAGAATGCGCGGTTGAAATATTATCTGTCAAAAGCGGATCTGTCGTGGCGGGATTTCGAAAAGCATGTCGAGGAAGTCTCCGCCCTTGAGGGCAAACTGGACGAACCCGTTGCCTCCTATTCGTCTGGCATGAAGGCACGGCTGGATCGGAGCATGCTTCGGCTCACGCGTGGGTCGATCTATGTTTTCGATGAATGGGTGGCAGTTCTGGATGCTGACTTCGAGCGGCGAAGTTCTGGCGGTATCAAGGCTGTCGCGGATCTTGTTGTGGTTGCATCGCACAGCGAGAAGGTCCTTCGCAGCTGGTGCGACGAGCTGATATGGCTTGAAGGTGGAGAGGTTGTAGAGAGCGGTGGAATCGATGACGTGCTCCCCAGATACCAAAAAGAGATTAATCAGCGAGCTAAGGCAGCAAATCGAAGATAACAGGCAGAACTACAACAAGTATGATTGGGTCTGCACTGTCAGTGATTACAAGCTCGTTCGCTTCTATGTGATCGCCTACGATGCGGTGCGGGATCGTATCCGTGCGCGGTTCATTGCGTCCAAAGGGCCTCTCAAAAAGTTTGTAAGAAGAATACCCGGTGCGAAGAGCGCTTACGGGTTGCTGAAGCGGGTGCTTCGCTGAGCAGCAGCAACTGCCAGTCCAGGGCTATGGGCTTCCACGAAACCTTACCGTCTCCGGTCGCGCGTGAGGAAATTGCACGGGGCGCGTGCGCCCCGTAGCTGTTCCATGAGCCCGTTCAGGGGGGGGCGAAAACACTTCCTCAAATCTCATGAACGCGGGGTGGGGTGTCGCAGACTTTTTGTGCCAGGTCGATCACGTGGCGGTGGTGGGTGAGGTAGATGGCCTGGCCGCGGCGGCCGATCTGTTCCATCACCCGGCAGGCGGCGCTGGTGCGGTTTTCATCGAATGTCTCGAAAATGTCGTCGCAGAAGAAGGGCAGGCGGGTGCCCTGCGCGATGAGCTGCTCGTGTGCGGCGGCGCGCAGCGCCAGATAAAGCTGGAAGCGTGTTCCCTTGGAAAGCTCAGCCACCCGCTTGGCCGTTCCGTCGCGAGCGACTGCAAGAAGCGTTTCGTCATTGCCTTCGGGCTGTGTCGTCAGGCGTTCATAAGCGCCCTGCGTCAGCGTTGAGAAGCAGCTTTCGGTGGCGGCCATCATGCCGCTGCGATGGGTGTCCCGGTAGCGGCGGATCGCCTCGTCGGCCAGCCGGTAGCCCAGCGAAAGCTCCAGATGATCGCGGGCAGCCTCCTCCAACTCCAGCTCAAGCGTGGCCTTGCGCTCCGTCATGGCGGCAATGTCGGCGTCGCCGGTCACGCGAAGCAGCGCCTGCTCTGCCGTCACGCGCTTCTCGGTCGTTGCGGTCAACTGGCGTTCGGCCTCCGTCGCGTCAGCTTTCAGGCTTTCCGCCTCGGCTTCAAGGGCGGCAGCCGTGACGCCCTGCAATGTTTCGCGGGCGCACTCCATGCTTTCCAAACCAAGTTCGGAGAGAACCGTGCGTTCAAGCCTGGCCTTTTCCTGTCGCTCGGCGATGACCTGTTGGGCCTGTGTGGCGGTGCGGCGCAGGGCATCGAGTGTGTCGACCGGCGCGTCTTCGGGGAAAATCCGCCCCATCACTTCGACCTCGCGGTCGATGTCTTTCAGCCGCTTCTCTTTCTCCGTCAGCCGGGTGCTGGCCCGGTCGAGATTTGCGCTCAGCTCCGCCGCGCGTGTTTCCGCAGCGCGTGCCGCTTCGGAGCGTTCACGCAGCAGCGAGAATGTTGCAGCTGCGGTTTCGGCCACGGGAATATCGTGGGTGGCGGCGAGCGCCGTGACCCTGCTTTCGAAAAGCGCCTGATCGGCCTCCATGGTCGCGACGCGCTGCGCGGCGTCGGCGCGTTTTTCTTCGCCGTCGCGCAGAGCCCGCAGCGGATCGAGTGTCGCCAGAAGGCTCTCCTCATTCACTGCATTGCTTAAAAGATCGCGGACCAGATCGCGCCAGGCGGCTTTCGCCTGCGTGGCCTTTTCCTTTGCAGCTTCCTGCCTTTTCGTTCTGCGGCGCAGCTCTTCGTCAATCGTGCGGCGCGCTTCATGAGCCTGTGCTGCGGCGGCAATCGCCTCGCTTTCCGCCTCGGCCAGAGTGCGGGCCGCGGCAAGAGCGCTGTCCAGATCCGGGTTCTCGAGGTTCAGATGGGGGAGGAGCGCATCAAGCACATGCTCCGCCCGCGCCAGCGTCGGACGATGGGTCTCGCGCAGGCTCGCGGTTCTCACAGAAGCCTCTGCCGCCGCCTCATGGCGCTTCACCCAGCCAAGCCACTCCGCGGGCGTCAGCGGGAGGGGGAGGCCCACGGACGCGGCCGCATCGTTCACGGTGCTTTCAAGCGCGGCCTGTTTTTCGCGAAGCGCTGTCAGTCGCGCCTCTGCCTGATCGGCGCGCGCCTGCAACTCAGCACCGGCCTGTTCGATCTGGCGCAGCTGCCCGAGATCGCGCGCCTGCAGGACGCGCGACTGCATCGCCGCATCAAGCGCGTGAAGCGCATGTTCGAAGGTCTGTGCGGTCCCGTCGTTCAATTCCGCGCGGTGTTTTTGCCAAAGCCGGTCCCGCTCGGTCTTGAGGGTGTTTGCCTCGCCATCTGAAACAAGGCTTGTGTCGGAGGCGAGCTGGGCGGCCTGCGCGCGGCGGGCGGCCAAATCCTCACGATGCTGCGAAAGCGCTTCTTCGGCCTGGGCGATCTGCCGCGTAAGTTCCGCGTGGGCCTCGGCCCAGTCCTGCGCCTTCAGGGGGCTTGTCGGGCAGTCCGGCAGTGTCTCGAAACGGACAGCGCCGACCGTGAGGCCTTCGCGCGCAAGGCGCTCGTCAGCGGCCGCCGCATCAATCGCCTGCTCGGCCCGTGCGATAAGGGGAACAAGGCGCTCCACATCATGGCGGGCGAGTATCTCGCCGATCCCGCACGCGGCCGGGATCTTCGCTGCCGCCGCTTCATGTGCGGCTTCCGCATGCTCGAAACGCGCCGCCAGATCCTCGATCTCCCGGGTTTCGCCCAAAAGCGTCTGCTCGGCGCTGCGCAATTCATCGCGCGCGCGTTCAAGGCTGGCAATCTGGGCGGGCGTCAGCACAAGGCTGCGCGGATCGGTGGTCTCGTCAGCGCCAAGGTCTCTGGCTGCGCGAAGCATGGCGCTCTCGGCTTCGGAGACATTTGCGCGCCGGCGTTCAAGATCAAGCCCCGCGGTCACGTCGCGCGCGCGCAGATCATCCAGTGCGTCCAGCGTCTCGGTGAGGGCCGCCAGTTCCGGTGCGCGGCTCAGACCATCGCGCGCCGCGCTCGCCTCTTCGATCTCCGTGGTCAGGCGCTCGATGTCCGCCCGTGTCCGGCTTTCCTCGGCAAGCAGTGTGACCAGACTTTCCGGTTCGAAATCCAGCCTTTCGGGGAAGGATGCGAAGGGGGCGATGCGGGCTGCGAGCGCCTCGATTTCGGCCAGCATGGGCACGGCGCGGCGTCTGGCGGCAATCCGGGCGGCATTCTCAAGCAGCCCATCGCGCGCGGTTCTGGCTTCGCTTTCCGCCTTGCGCGCATCGGTCAGCTCTTTCTTGAGGCTGCGCCATGCGCTTGCAGAAACGTCGCGCTCGCGAATGTCCTTTTCAAGTTGCGCCAGCTCACGCTTGAGAATGGCGATGCGCGTCTTGCTGGCCCTTTTGCGCCAGATTTCGTCCGCTTCTTCACGCACCTTGTCCAGAACGGTGCTCAGATCCGCCACGCCGGCGGCTGCGGAGAAGAGAAGCCGCCCGATATCGCCGCGCGCCTGCGCGATTTCTTCGCCGCCGCGCTCGATGGTTTCGTCGTCAAGGCACAGAAGGTGGCGGTAATCCTCTTCGGAAAGGCCAGCCAGAAGGGCCGATATGGCGGTCTCGGGCAGGGGCGCGCCTGCCT
>MRWG01001219.1_pt1 | contig 17747 bp, 16 predicted proteins | sample 1013341 | NCBI WGS metagenome assembly MRWG01 (sample SAMN06117577, study PRJNA244670) | biofilm metagenome | biome: Water; feature: Cathode Biofilm; material: Biofilm; isolation source: microbial consortium enriched at the cathode of a solar microbial fuel cell | place: USA: District of Columbia ... | reverse complement strand
ATCGTCCCCACGACAACCATGACGGCCAGCAGTTCAACGACCGTGAATCCGCCGCGACATGAATGATTCAATCGTGCGCTGGTCATGGTCGCGCCACCACGATGTCAACGTTGAGCGTCTTGGTCTCGCCGCGATGGGTGGACCATCGAACAGTCGCCGCGATGCGGCGGTAGTCCGGGTCGTTCAGGCCCGGTTGTGCGACAGCCCGAGGGCCGCCGGGGGTGTTCGTGACGACGACCGGGTCGAGATCAACCTGCCAGGTCAGGCCGAAAGGCTCGTAGTCCGCGAGCGAGTCGTCCAGCCGAGCGCGCAGACCGGCAATGTAAGCGGGTTCATTCTCCATCGCGTCGTAGCCTGACGCCCCCTCGGCGTACATGGCGTCCGCCGCGCACTCTTCGAGGATGGCGTTGACCATCCATACCGCCCGGGTTGTCTGCATCGCATCGAGCCGCGCGTTCGCGGAGTCATTCAGCATGAACAGCGCGGTGGGCGCGGCGATCGAGAGCACCACCATGGCGGCGATGGACTCCACAAGCGTGAAGGCGCGATGTCGTCGATTCACCATTGCACGGCCCCGGACGACTTGCGGACGACGACCGTTGCGTCTCCCGTCAACGCGATTTCAGCGTCGCGAATGAACGGCGTGAACGAATCGCCATCGCGCAGCAGTGGCTCGCCAGTTGGGCTGAACCAGATCTCACCGTCGCCGGCGGCGCCATCGCCGCCGCGCATGGATTCGATCTCGACACCGCCGAACTGATTCGACGTCACGAGCGCTGCGCGGTCAGCGCCATCCATGGCTTTGAGCGCCACGGGCGCGGTGGCGCCGCTCGGCATCATCCAAAGGGTGATCGAATTGGCGTCCAGATCAACACGGGCGCCCGCGGGCTCACCGCGACTCATCGCGCAGCGGCGCGCGACGATAAGCGTGCGCCCCACTTCGCCGGCCGCCGCCTGCTGCGAGCTTCGCTGCACAGTGCGCAGCGCCGGCGCCGCGGCGATGGACAGCGCGCCGACCATCGCCAGGACGGCGATCAGCTCAACAAGCGAAAACGCGCGCGCCGAAACCGGCGCGCGGCTTGGTCCAGACCACATATGCATGCGCTCCGTTCCGGCGAATCAGATCTCGTTGGCTTTGAACGGGCGTCCGTTTCGCTTCAGCATCGAGGTTTCCTCTTCGCTGTTCGCCCAGAAGATGGCGACGGGCGGATCCACTCGATTATCGACGAAGTAGTTCCAGCCGAATCGATCCGCGTTCTTCACCACGCGCTCGTCCGCTTCATCGCGATTGCGAATGCGCTGCAGCTCGCGCAGGTTGTTGTACGGGTTGATCGGGAGCTCTTCCTGCATCACGGTTCCGACGACCTGGAACTCGTTGAAGGTCGGGTACTCCGCCTCGCCATCGACCGCCTTGTTCGAATAGAAGCTCGACAGGCCGGATCGCACACCGCCCAGCGCGCCTTCGAGCGCGGCCGCCTTGGCGCGATCGGAGTAGTCGAAGTACTTCGGAATGGCGACGCCAGCCAGCACGGCGAGCACCACCATGACGGCGATCAACTCGACCAGGGTGAAGGCTCGACGCCCACGCGTGTTCATGACTCGTTGCATTGTGTTCTCCTCCAGTTCCCTCGCCGCCACGCATGAACGCGCAGCGATTGTGCACTTATCGCCCTACCAATCCGACCATGTCCCACATGGGCAGGAACACGGCCAGCGCCACGACGAGCACGACGCCCGTCATGAACGCGATCAGCAACGGCTCCAGCACCGTCGCCATGTTCTTGATCTGATGTTCAACTTCGCGCTCGTAATGGCGCGACACCACGCCGCACAACCTCGGAAGCTCGCCGGACTCTTCGCCCGCCGCGATCATGCGCTTGGCGAACGAAGGCAGATACGAACAGCGAAGCATTGCCTCTGAAAGCCGGTTGCCGGAGCGGACGTCATTCATCATGAGTTCCGAATCATCAATCAGAAGCGGCCGGCCTGTGGAGCGCCCGGCCATTTCCAGACTCTCCAGCAAACCAATGCCTGAGTTGAGGCACACGCCAAAGACTCGCGCAAACCGACCGGTCGCCAACCCCACCAGGACGGGTCGCACCACCGGAATTCGGTGAAAAAGTCGGTCCAGATGGGCGCGCCCTTGAGGCGAACGCCATGCCGCACGAATCCCGAACACCACGCCCAGAATGCCTGCGCCATACAACCACCACCACTGCCGAATGGAGAGCCCGAAAACCTGAAGGGCCTGGGTGAGCAGAGGCAGATCGACGCCGCGCGCCTCGAACATCGCCGCAAATCGCGGCACAACGAAGATGATCAGAAACATCGTTGCAATCGATAGAGCGACCACCACGACGCACGGATACGTCAGGGCGCCTCGCAGATGACGCGAGCACTCCGATTGGCGCTCAAGCATTTCCGCGAGCGAGCCAAGCACGGAGATCATGTTTCCGGACTGCTCCGCCGCGTGCACAGTTTCGACATAGACATCGCCGAAGACTTGTCGGTGCTGCGATAGTGATTCCGTAATCGTGGCCCCGGCCTGGATGGCGCCGGCGACGTCCATCAGCAGCGCGCGAAACGCGGCATTGGACTCCTGCTCGGCAATGCTCTGGAGGCCGTCCGCGATGGGGATTCGCGCTTCAAGCAACACAGCGAGTTGATACGTGAAGTGCGCAATGTCCTGCGTTGTGACTCGTGCGCGCCGGCCGGACGCGACGTTGATGGGTCGAATGGAGATTGGCGAAAGGCCGCCGACGGTGAGTTTGCGATACGCGTCGCGCTTTGACGCCGCTTCGATTCGACCGCGCTGACGCGCACCTGATTTGTCAACCGCTCGATATTGGAATGTTGACGCGCTCATGCGCTCTTCCTCATGGCCGTTTCCCGCGTGAATTCGAGCGCGGCTCGCTCATCGGAGATCGTGCGCACCTTCCACAGCTCTTCGAGCGTTGTCAGACCGAGCCGGGCCTTCTCGAGCCCGTCATCGAACATGAGCTTCATGCCGCTGGAGACTGCGAACTCCGAGATTTCGATGGACGTGGCGCCGCCTTCAATCAAGGACTGCAAGCGAGGCGTCACCGGAAGGATTTCGTACAACCCGACCCGGCCGTGATAGCCCGTGTTCAGGCACTTCACGCATCCTTCGCCGCGCTGCACACTTTCCACATCCCCGGGCGTCAGTCCGTAGGCGCGCAGCACGTCTTCGTCGGGGTGGTCTGGTCGTGCGCACGCCGGGCAGACGCGCCGAACAATGCGCTGCGCCAGCACACACAACAACGCGGAGTTGATCGCAAAACTCGGCAGGCCGAAGTCGCGCAGGCGGGCGATGGCGCCGACGGCGTCATTCGTATGCAGCGTGGACAAAAGCAAGTGCCCGGTCAGCGCCGCCTGCACCGAGATCTTGGCCGTCTCCTGATCGCGAATCTCACCAATGAGAATGACGTCCGGGTCCTGGCGCAGGATGGAGCGAAGCGCGCCGGCAAAGGTCAGGCCGACCTCCGACTGCACCTGCGTCTGGCGCACCATGGGCAGGCGGATTTCGACCGGGTCCTCGATTGTCATCAGGTTGCGTTCGGGCGAGTTGAGCTTGGATAGCGCCGTATACAGCGTGGTCGTTTTTCCCGACCCGGTTGGCCCGGTCACCAGGATCATGCCGTGCGGCATCGAGATCGCGTCATTCAGGCGGCTGATGATGTCGTCGCGCATCCCAAGTTCGTGAAAATCCTGAAGGGATGCGCCCTGACGAAGCAATCGCAGGACGATGTTCTCGCCGCAGACCGTTGGAATCGTGCTGACGCGAACGTCCACCGGTCCTGACTCATGCTGAAACCGGAACTTACCGTCCTGCGGCCGGCGCGTCTGCGTGAGATCCATGCTGGACATCACTTTGATGCGCTGCACGATGCCGGAGTGCGCCGCCAGCCCCGGCCCCTGCCGCGTCTGCAACACACCGTCGATGCGGCAACGAAGCAGAAGCGCGTGCTCATCGGGGTTGATGTGAATGTCGCTGACGCCTTCGTCAATGGCGCGACGAATGATCTGATTCACCGCGGCGACGATCGGCTCTTCACCGGTGGTCAGGTCAACGCTGTCAGCCGCGCTGTGCTCTGTGCGTTTGGAAGGCTCCGATCGCAGGTTGTACGCGCGGGTGATGACTGACCGCAGCGCATCTTCATCGCAGAGAACGGTGACCACTTCCCGCTTGATCAACTGACGAATCGCATCGACCGCCGTGAGATTCAGCGGATCGACCATGCCTACGGTGATGCAGTCATCCACACAGAACAACGGAAAGGCGCCATGCTTTTCCGCTGCCGCGCGGGGCAGGAGTTCGGCATGGTTGATGTCAATGTCGTACCGCTCAAGATCGACGTAGGGCGATTCGCAGATGGCCGCCCGCGTGATGGCGATTTCCCGCGGCGGCACGGCGCCCAGCGCTTCCAGCGCCGTCACCACATTGACCTGCTCCGCCTCGGCGTGCGCGCGGGCTCGGTCGAGATCCGCTGTCGAAATGCGCTCGCGATCGAGCAGATCGCGCACGACAAACTCGCTGGAGTCAAGCATGACGCCCGCCTTCCAGCGATTGCAGCCAATCCTGAATCTGTTGCGCCGCCCCATCGTCCTGCCCGGTCACAGACAACCCGAGCAAATACGTCGGCTCGCGATCGATCATGATGACGCGCTTGATGCGAAGCGTGACATCAATCGGCGGCGACTGTTGGCCAGACTGTTCGGCAATCGTTGTGATTCGCACCAGCGTGTTGCGCGGCACGAACACCGGCGTCTCAACACCCAGTCCGCCCGCGCTGACATCAACGATTCGACCGGAGACGCGTCCGTCTTGCGCCAGGGCGACGGGTGTGAACCGCACCGCGGCCGCATGCGCATTGGCGACATCAATGCGGCAGGGCACGGAGATTTCGTGCCGCTGCGTATGCCTGACAATCAGCCCGCCGTCGTCCGCCACGCCTGTTGCTCCTCACGCCTGTCGGGGTGCAACCACACCATCCCCGCTGGCGACATCGGTCGGCCTCGACCGGTAAAGCAGCGGCGAGCCGCTCACCATCCGATCACGCTGTGGGTCTGTAACGGCTGCACTCGATGCATCACGCGGCGCCGGGGCGTCAGGCGTCCGAATAATTGAACGCCGCGCAGCGGCATGCCGCGACCATTCGCCCCTATGCTCTCCTCGAAGCGTTCGAATGAACCGCAGCGAAGGGGCCAGTCATGATCAACGTGTCGTGCGATCGATGCGAAGCCGAGTTGAGTTTCGAAGATAAGTTCGCCGGCCAGAAAGTCGCCTGCCCGCATTGCGGCGACATCAATCGACTGCCCGAGCGGGCCGAGTTCCAGGCGCCCGATCAGCCGAAACCGATGGATCGAGCTGCGGCCAAAGGCCTGCCGCCGGACGATGGACCCGAGACATCGGTGATGACGGTTCGACCGTCGTTGACGCGAAGCCGCCCGGTGGTCTCTGCGCTGTTTCTCTTCGGGCCGCTGGCGCTGAGCATCGCGCTGTGGGTGAGCATTTCGAGTGATAAGCGTCCGGTGTGGGTGATAATCGCGCTGCCGATCATCGGCTGGCTCATTCTTGCGGGGTGGGCAATGGTGATGCGCATTTCCACGTCGCTGAAAGTGACGAACAAGCGCACCGTGCTGAATCGAGGATTGCTGAGCCGCTCGACCAGCGAAGTGCTGCATGATCATGTGCGCAACATCGAGATCGATCAGTCCTTTATGGACCGCATCTTTCGCGTCGGCAAGATCGGGATCTCAAGCTCCGGGCAGGATGGGATCGAAGTGCAGTGCGACCACATTCCCGACCCGCGCAAAATGAAAGAGATCATCGACCTGTATCGGCCGTTGTGAGTGTTCTGCGCGTGCGCATGCCCACTCGGAAGTGGGCATGCCACCCAAGAATGGGCATGCCACCCAAGAATGGGCATGCCACCCGTTGCGTGCTCCGACTTATCGTTTGAATGGCTGCAATCGCCAGTAGGTCAGGCTGCGCCACAACCATTCCGCCGGGCCGAACCGGAACGCGGACAGCCAGATCGGGCTGATGATGAGCTGGAACGCCCAGATGGCGACGACGACGCCCATCACTTCCGGTCGATCCCACTTCGCGAACATATTGAAGCCGTACCCATAGAAAATGGTTGTCGCGATGATGGACTGCATCAGGTAATTCGTCAGCGCCATGCGCCCCACGGCGGCGAGAGCGCGCATGAATGACTGCGCCAGTCCGGAGCGCACCACCAGCATTACTACGCACACATGCGCAAACGCCGTGAACACGCTGCCAACGTAGTTGTAAAGAAAGTCCTGCGTCCACGCCATGATGCCGTCAAACTCATGGGCCATGAACTGCGTGACACCGTACCACGTCAGTGACTGCCCGATGGCGTACCCAATCAATGCGCCCAGCAGATAGAACCGCGTCGATCGCTGCGCGCTGAACACGCCGAGCTTGTACAGCCCCATGCCGATCATCATCACGCCGCAGAGCCGCCACGCGCCCCAAAGCAGGAAGTAAAACGTCTGGAACATCACCACGCCCGGCGCGTGCTCCTTGCGAATCTCCCACCATGATCCCCGATGCGCTTCGATCTGGCGGTCAATCTCTTCCTGCGGCGGATCAAAGAACAGTCGATTCTCCTCCCAATCCTCGATGGCTTCTTCCTGATCTTCCGTGAGTTCCTCACCTGAGTCGGCGATCGCCTGCGCTTCCAACGCCGCGTTGCGCATCTCCGTCATCTGCACGCCGTTCATCAGCGCCAGCGGCATCGCGGGAATCATCACAATCGCGCCGACGATGAGCAGCGTGCGCGCTTTGAGCTTTCTCGCCGGGTACAGCAACAGCCCCGCCGTCGCGTAGTTGAACAGGATGTCGCCGTACCAGATCAGGTAGCCGTGGGCGGCGCCGATGACCAGCAGCCACGCCATGCGCCGGTAATACACACCCAGCGCCGAGCCCGTGCGCTGAGCCGCGCGCTCCGTGAAGATGATGATCCCCGCCCCGAAGAGCATGGAGAAGATCGTCATCATCTTCATGTCGAAGATCATGTGCAGTCCGAGCCATGTGCCGAATTCCGCCGCAGTCGCTTCGCCATTCCAGTGCGGGTTACCGTAGGCCGCGAATGGCGCACAGAACCCCATGATGTTCATGGCGAGAATGCCGAGCAGCGCAAAGCCGCGCAGCGCATCGATGGACTGGATGCGCTCCGCGTCCGTGACCGGGGCGGCGATCTCCGCCGGCGGCGGGGCTTGTTCAATCTGTGTTACGTGGTTGGAACTGTCGGACGAGGATTCATCAACCATTCAAGCAGCCCCTGAGTGTGAGATAGGTCTTCAACCACAAGATCCGCATCGCTCGCATCAAGTTGCGCGCGGTCGTGACCACCCGTCGCGACGGCCAGCGCGCGGCAGCCGTGCGCTTTGGCGCAGCGCACATCGTGAATCGTGTCGCCGATGATGGTCACACGCGCGTAGTCCAGACGCACGCCATGCAGATCGTGGTAGCGATCGACGGCGACGGGCGGAAGGTGCTCGCGAATGGCTTCTTCATGGGGCGAGTCGCATCCCCAGACGCGCACGTCGAAACGCTCCACATCAATGCCGGCGGCGGTGAGCTTGAGCGCGCCGGTCTCGGGGAAGTTGCCGGTCAGCAGACCGAGCGTGATGTGCTCGTGCGGCGTGAGCGCATCGAGCAACTCTGGCACGCCGGGCAACGCGATCGCGACCGGTGAATCGTTCAGGCGGCGCTCCAGGTGACGCCGGTACGCGGCTCGCAGTTGATCGATGTGGGCGGTTTCGTACGGCAGGCCGTGCGCCTTGAGCACGTTGCGAAAGAGCACGGGGTCGAGGCCGCCGGCGTAGTCGATGAGGTCTTCTTTGAATTCGGTTCCGAAGAGCTCACGCCCGGCGTCGCCGACCGCTCGAACGCCTGCGCGCTGCGTGCGAAGCAGCGTGCCGTCGATGTCAAAAAGGATGAGCACGGTGACCGCCTGCTGAGGTTGGGAGACTGGTTGATATCGGGGCTATCTGATTTCGAAACCGGCGTAGCGGCCCGTTGCGTCGCTGGTCGTGGCTCGTACTTCGCGGATGTAATCGCCAAGCCGCTCGCGAAGTTCGGCCAGGTAGGCATTCAGGACGTCCTCTTCCGCCTCGGCGACGAGTTTCACCGAGCCGTCGGCCTCATTGCGAACCCAGCCGGTCACGCCGTGGCTGGCGGCCAGATTGTGCGCCGTCGCCCGGAAGCCGACACCCTGCACGCGCCCGATAAATGTGATTTCTGATCGCATTGGGTCATATTGTATCCAGACGCGGTTTGCAGCGAGGGCGCAGGGGCTGAGCCTCGCCGAATGGTCGATTGATTGCCAACGCATCCCTTTTTGAGCCGCGAACGGCGCCGACTTTGCAGTCTGGGTTTTTCGGGCAAAGTTGCAGGTTTTTGCGGGCGCCTGAGTTGACGGACCCCCTTGGCGTGATAGCGTTGGAGTGCTCGGTCTGCGCCCGTCGTCATGGATCGATTTCGCCCGCCTTCACGCCGCGGCGCGACGATCAGGAACACCAACTCCGGACGATCCCGAGCGCCGGTGGTTCGTCCGCCATCGGAAGAGTCTTCGAGAGGTACGACTTCATTTGCGTTGTCGCGCCACCGCCGCGGGGTTTATCTCGTTGGCGGGAGTGTTGCGCGTGCGATTGAATGCGGCGCGGGGTCGTTGCGAAGGCGCAGGTGCGTCATTCGCCGACACGAAAGGTGTGATTTGCCCGGCGAGTTCCGGCAATCCGATGATCGGCAGCGCGTGCTTGACGCCACGGACATTGTCCAACTCGTCGGCGACCACGTGAAGCTGCACGCCAAGGGACGCGAGTTCGTCGGACTCTGCCCCTTCCACGACGATCACAAACCTTCCATGTACGTCGTGCCTGCAAAGCAGATTTATCACTGCTTTTCCTGCGGCGCCGGCGGCAATGCGCTCGACTTCGCCATCAACTATCACAAGATGGAGTTCCTTGATGCGCTGCGCTTTCTCGCGGAGCGCGGCAATGTCGAACTCACGCCTCGCGGCGAGCGTCAATCCAACACAACGGATGGCGACACGTCATCCCGGGCTGAGCTGCTGACCGCCAACGCCTTTGCGCTGGACTTCTTCAGACTGGTGCTGCGCCATCCCGAGCGCGGAGCGGATGCGCGCCGGATGATCGCGTCACGCGAGTTCACCGACGAGATCGTCGAGCAGTTCCAGATCGGCGCCGCGCCGGATGGGTGGGACGGGCTGATCACCACCGCGCACAAGAAAGGCGTGAGCGTTCGGTCGCTGATGCAGGCCGGGCTGGCCAAGCCGCCGCGAGACGGGCGCAGCGACGGGTACGACACATTCCGCCATCGACTGATCTTCCCGATCTGCGACCAGATCGGCCGACCGATCGCCTTTGGCGGCCGCAAGCTGCGCGATGAGGACGAGCCGAAATATCTGAATTCACCGGAATCCATCGTGTTCGACAAGTCGAGCACGCTGTACGCCCTGCATCTGGCGTCGCGAGCCATTCAGAAGGATGGCCGGGCGATCGTCACCGAGGGCTACACGGATGTCATCGCATGCCATCAGGCGGGGTTTGAGAATGTCGTTGCGACACTCGGCACTGCGCTCACGCCGCGACATGCGCGAGCCTTGCAGCGGTTGTGCAACACGATCGTCCTGCTCTTTGATGGCGACGCCGCGGGCGCCAAGGCGGCGGATCGCGCGATCGAAGTGTTTTTCTCGCAGCCGGTGGATGTGAAAATCGCCGTGATGCCCGGCGGGCTGGACCCGGCGGACCTGCTTGCAGAGCCGGACGGCGCGGATCGATTCCGCGACCTCATCGGAAACGCCGTGGACGCGCTGGACCACCGCCTTCTGCGACTGCGCGAGCGGTTGGCGGGCGCGGGGCTTTCCGAGCGAGCCCAGGTGATTGATGAGGAAATCGGGCGGCTGGTGGAGCTTGGCCTCGATCGGCAGCCCATCGTGCGCCGGCAGATGATCATCCGACGCATCGCGAGCCTCGCCGGGGTGGATGAGCCATCCATCATTGGCGCGATCAAGGCCGCGGCGCAGCGAGCGTCCTTGCGTGGGCAGGCCGTGGAGGTTGAAGAAGGCGTCGAAGAGGAAGTTTCCCCCGCCGACCTTCGCAGGCCGGAGGCCCACGCCATCGGGTGCCTGCTGTGCGATCCGTCGCTCCGGGCCACTTTGATGGAAGACGACCGAGACATTCTCGAGAGCGGCGCCTATCCTCCCGGCCCGTTGCGCCGCATCGTGGAGACGATGGAGGCCGCCGCGGCCGGGGAGTCACAGGCCTCGACCACGGCGTCGGTGATTGACGGCATCAAGGATGACTCGGCGCGTCGATTGGCGGCGCGGCTGGTTCGAACGGTGACCTCGGAAACGGGCGGCGAAACAGCCCGATTGGCTGCCCATTTTCACGAATGCGTGCGACGATCTCTTCTCATCATGCAGAAACGAAACACGCGACCGGTTTCACCCAGCAATGACGATGGCGCCGCGGAATCGGTGCTGGCTCGCATTCAGGCGCGTCAGGCGGCGATCGCCAAGTTCGGCCAGGACCCGCTGGCGCACGCCAAATCGTCAGAGCCAACGCCCACTGGCGCTGGTTAAGACGCTTTCCCTCTACGGCGGCCGGCTGAAAGGCCCGCTCGTCGGATTCACAGTCTGATGCGTTCGTTCGGATGGGAGAGATCCGAGCGGGCGCCGCGTTTCTCACGACCGTGCGGCTCCAACCGGGAGAGTTTTCCACGTGACCCCACAACTGCACCCCGCCGTCGCCGACCTCCTCGCTTTGTCCCAGAAGCGAGGCTGGATCGCATATGAAGAGTTGAATGACACCGCGCCGGACGAACTCGTCGATGCGCAACGCATGCACGAGTTCCTGGCGATGGTCGATGACCTTCGCATCGGGATGATCGATCTCCGGGAGTTTCGCACCAAGCAGGCACGCGCTCGCCGCGAGGCTGAGGCGCGCCGCCGCAAGGCCGCTGAGAATGGCAAGGACTCGAATGAAGCGCCGGCCGATGAGCTGACGGGGCTGCCCATCGACACCAATGCGGTCAAAGAGCTGACCGAGGCGCTGGAGGCGGAGTCCACCTCCAAGCGGATCGACGACCCGGTCCGCATGTACCTCACGCAGATGGGCACGATTCCTTTGCTCACACGCGATGAGGAGATTCGACTCGCGAAGAAGATCGAAGTGACGCGATGGATCTTCCGTCGCCGCTGCCTTGAGAATGACCACGCTGTGCAGCTGGCCGTGGACACGCTGACACAGGTGCACCGGGGCGAGCTTCCCTTCGATCGCACGATGCGCATCAGCACCGCCGAAGAGAACCACAAGGAAATCATCGCGCGGCGAATCCCCGTCAATACGGACACACTCAATAAATTGCTCGAGATCGGCTGCGACCAGTGGGATCGGCTTGAAGAGCTCAAGAAGTCGGGCACTGATGAGCAGGTCGCCGATCTGTGTGCGCAGATCGAAAGCCGCCGCCGCAAGATGGCCGCGCTGTGTGAGGAATGCTGCCTGCGCACCAGCCGCATCGTGCCGATTCTCAAGAAGCTGCGCAGCGTCTCGAAGAAGATGCTCGATCTCGAGTCGAAACTGGCCCAGGCCGACAAGAACCCCAACCGGTTCGACCCCGAAGACGTCATGGTCATGCGCGAAGAGCTGGACGGCCTTCGCTCACTCGTGCAGGAAGAGCCGGACGAGCTCGCCGAGCGCGTCAAGGCGCTGGACAACGTCTTCTGGGAGTACGAGCAGGCCAAGCGCGACCTCTCGGCCGGCAACCTTCGCCTGGTCGTCTCGATCGCGAAGAAGTATCGCAATCGCGGGCTGTCCTTCCTCGACATCATTCAGGAAGGCAATACCGGCCTGATGCGCGCCGTTGACAAGTACGAGTACAAGCGCGGCTACAAATTCAGCACGTACGCCACGTGGTGGATTCGTCAGGCCATTACGCGAGCGATCGCGGACCACGCGCGCACAATTCGCATCCCGGTCCACATGATCGAAACGATGAGCAAGCTGCGCACGATTCAGAAGCGACTCGTGCAGAAGAACGGCGTGGAGCCGACGATCGAAGAACTCGCCGCTGAAGCGAAGATGCCGGTCGATGAAGTGCAGCGCGTCATGAAGATCGGGCGCCACCCGGTCAGCCTCGATCGCCCGGTCGGCGAGAGTGAAGATTCATTCTTTGGCGACTTCATCGAAGATGAGCGTCAGGACGCGCCGGACCACACCACTGCCAACACGATGCTCAGCCAGCGCATCGAGCAGGTGCTCAAGACGCTGACGTATCGCGAGCGTGAGATCCTCAAGCTCCGCTACGGCATCGGCGACGGGTACACCTACACGCTCGAGGAAGTCGGCCGCATCTTCAAGGTGACGCGCGAGCGCGTTCGCCAGGTCGAAGCGAAGGCCATTCGCAAGCTGCAGCATCCGGTTCGCTCCCGCAAGCTCGAGAGCTTCGTCGGCATGGCCGGCGAGGATGACATGGACGAATGAACTCGCGTTCATGCGCCCAACCGCGAGGTCGTCTACCCTTAATCAGTAAGGGAATTCACCACGACGACGCGAGAGGGCTCTATGCCGCTGAGATACAAGGATCGCATCCTTCGCCGCCTGGCGGACGCTGAAGCCGCCGCGCGCCCGATTGCCGGGCTCGCGGCTGATCTTGGCGTGCCTCCGGAGGACGCCGAAGCGTTTCGAGAAGCGATCCGCCTGCTCGAATCCGCCGGCAAGGTGGTCTTCACGCAGGAGGATCACGTCTGCCTGCCGCCGCTGGGCGACGAACTGGTCGGCGTCTTCAAGAAGAATCCGCGCGGCTTTGGGTTTGTCATCCCGACTGACATGCGCGCCCATGGCGACCTCTTCATCCCCCCCGGGCACACGGCCGATGCGCTTTCCGGCGACGTGGTGCGCGCCAGCGTCAAGAAACGGCGCGGCCGCGACGGCGAAAACGAATTCGTCGGAACCATCGTTGACATCATTGAACGCAAGCAGGCGTCGTTCACGGGCGAGCTGCGCAATCAGGGCGGACGATGGCTCGTCTTTCCGGATGGTGAAGCGCTGCTGGAGCCGGTGATCGTCGGCGACCCCGGCGCCAAGAACGGGCGTCACGGCGACAAGGTCGTCTTTGAGCTGCTTCACTATCCCGAGGAAGGGATGCTCGCCGAGGGCGTGATCACCCGCGTGCTGGGTGCGTCCGGCGAGCCGGATGTGGAGACGCAGGCGGTCATCGCCGCGCACAATCTTCCCGGTGAGTTTCCCGAGTCGTGCCTCGAGCAGGCGCGCGACGTCTCCAAGGCGTTTGACGCGGAAGTGGACGCCGCGCTGGAGGGCGCCGGGTTCCCCGATCGCGAAGACCTGCGCGACACATTCATTCTGACCATCGACCCGCCCGATGCGCGCGACTTTGACGATGCGCTCTCACTTGTGCGCCACACCACGAAAGCGGGCGGTCGCGAGTGGACGCTCGGCGTGCACATCGCGGATGTCAGCCATTTCGTCACGCCCGGTTCACCGCTGGATAAAGAAGCGACCGCGCGCGGCAACTCCTGTTATCTGCCGCGATTGGTCATTCCGATGCTGCCGGAGTTGTTGTCGAACGGCGTGTGCTCCTTGCAGGAGGGCGTGCCCCGATTCTGCAAGAGCGCGTTCATTCGATACAACGAGCGCGGCGAAGTCGTCGGACGCGGATTTAGTTCGACCGTCATCCAATCCGCCAAACGACTGACGTACCTCGAAGCGCAGGCGCTCATTGACGGCGACATCGAAGAAGCCAAGAAACACGCCAAGACCGAACCGGAATATTCCGACCAGGTGATCGAGACGCTGAAGGACCTCAACGCGCTCTCCAACCTCATCTACAAGCGGCGGCGCTCCCGCGGCATGATCCATCTCGACCTTCCGGAGGTCGAGTTGGTGTTCAATGATGAGGGCCGCGTGGTTGACGCCGAGCCGGAAGACGACGCGTGGACGCACCGCCTCATCGAAATGTTCATGGTCGAAGCCAATGAAACAGCGGCGCAGCTTTTTGAGCGGCTGCGCGTGCCGCTGCTTCGTCGCACGCACCCGGAGCCAGAGCCCTCAAGCTTCGAGAGCCTGCGAAAGTACTTGCGCGCGGTTGGGTTCAGTCTGCCGAAAGAGCCCACGCTGTTCGACCTGCAGCAATTGCTTGATGCGACAAAGGGAAAACCCGCCGCGCCTGCGGTTCACTTCGCGGTGCTGCGCTCACTCACGAAGGCGCAGTACTCACCTGCGCTCATCGGGCACTACGCGCTGGCGAGCGACGGTTACGCGCACTTCACGAGCCCCATTCGTCGGTATCCCGATCTCACTGTGCACCGCGCGCTCGCGGCGTACCTGGCGCGCACCGAGAACGGGCAGTCGCCGCCGAAGGACGACGACGCGATCCGCGCGCTCGGGAAGGATTTGCACGGCGACCCGCTCTGCCCGAATGAAGATGAGCTCCAGCGCATCGCGGGCAATTGCAATCGCACCGAAGAGAACGCATCGGGCGCGGAGAACGACCTGCGCAGTTTCCTTGTCATGCAGCTGCTTTCAGAGCGCATCGGCGAGGTGTACCCCGGCGTGGTCACGGGCGTCATCGGCAAGGGCGTCTTCGTGCAAATTCAGAAATATCTTGTCGAGGGCCTGATCAAGAGCGAGGATCTTCCCGTGCCCGGCAAGGTCGGCAGCGGACGGTGGAAGATTGATCCCAAGACCGGCGCACTGGTCGAAGCGGGCTCCGGCCGGTCCTATCGATTGGGTGATCGCGTGCAGGTGGTGGTGTCGCAGGTGAACCTTCCCGCGCGGCAAATGGAATTGCTCATCCCCGGCGATGAAGCATCCAAGCGCGCCGGCGTCGGCAAGGCGCTCAAGCTTGGCGAAGGCGGCGGCGGGCTGGGCCCGGCCGAAGGCGCGGGGTTCAACCAGCGAACCGGCGCGCAGAAACGGGCGCAACGATCCAAGAGCCGCGATAAGAGGAAGAAAGACTATCGCGGGGACCGGAAAGGCAAAGGCAAGAGGCAATGACGAAGCGTCTGCATCCGAGGCTGGATGCGTTCGACCTCGCGGTGTCGCGCTATATGCACCGCTGGGGGCATTTCCTGCATCGTGTGCTGCTTGGTCTGCTCTTCCTGTGGTTCGGCTGCCTGAAAGTGTTCGGGCAGAAGAGCGCAACATCCATCATTGCTGAGACGGTGTACATCGGATCGCCGGATCGCATCGTGCCGCTGCTCGGCGTGTGGGAGGCGCTCATCGGGTTGTGTTTGCTTTGGCGGCCGCTGGTGCGCATCGCGCTGTTGCTGCTTGCCATTCGCCTGGTGGGCACGGTCCTTGCATTGATCCTGAAGGCTGATGTGTGCTGGACGGATGGCGTCTGGCTCGCGCCGACGATTCAGGGGCAATATCTGATCAAGGACTTCACGTTGTTCTCAGCGGCGATGGTCATTGGCGGGACCGTGCGAGAAGAACGAACGCCACACATTCGGCACTGAATGAATACGACGCGTTATTCGCGTTGAACATCCAGCGCGACAATGCGAGTTGAATGCTGTCCATCGCGGCCGCGGTTGTCATCAGACAACACGAAGACGTGCTGCGTTCCATCGTGATTCGTGCCGCCGACCGCCATGGCTTCGACATTGCCGACGTCGTGTGCGCCGAGGTCCTGAAGTGAACCCAGTCGCATCTTTTTGAATGAGAGCGTGTCGCCATCGATGCTCATCTCGACAAGCTCAATCGTCCCGTCGTAGCCGCGACCGACGGTGAGCGATCGCTGGAGCGCGAGAAAGCGATCGCCTTCAATCGCAGCGATTTCGACGATGCCGGTTGGACCGAGGCCTGGCGGGCGCGAGATTCGATAGTCGCCGCTCGCAATCAACTCACCAGTGGTCGGATCAAGAAGGATCGCGCGCGACTTCCAAAACGACTTCGGATTCTCGGGAGTTGGCGCCGGGCCAAGTTCGCTGATGGCCAGGAGTGACGGACGCTCGCCCGACAACACGGTGATGGACTCCCATCCCTTGTTTCGTTGCAGCCCGGCGCCCGCATCGCGCGCGGCGGTCAATTCACGAGGCCGCTCAAAATTCACATCAACGTGAATAATTGTCGCGGGCGATTCGAATCCCACAAACCAACCACCGTCCGGGGCGCGGACAATCGCCTCGGCGTCTCGCGCATGGCTCTTGATGTCATGCACCGCAACAACATTAGTGCGCAGCTCGCCCGATTCAAGAGTTGTGATTTCAAGCTCATACGCGCGGGGCGCTTGTGCATCATCACTCACCGCCATCCAACGGTTGCCATCAATATGCGCCAGACCACTGAGACCACCGATCGGGCGCGGATCGAGCGGCGTAGTTGATTCGAGGGTGGTTTCGGTGATGAATGTGAGCGTCGGCGCGGCGGCGACGTCTTCTGACCATGTTGCCACAAGGAGCAACATGCAAATCGCCATACGCACCCGAATATAAGCATGCCGCCCGGCGCGCGCATGGATTGTCGAATGTCGAGCGGTGATCTTGAAACGAGCGCAATGGAAACCCCGCGCTTGCGCTTGGGGCTTTGAATACGTCACTTCCATGGCTCCCATGGGAACCCACTGGGGATCATCTCGGGCCGTTCATTCAGCCAGCCGACGAGCCACTCGAACGCATCCACCAGCCGCGGCCCGGGGCGGTTGAACATCTGATTGCCATCCACCAGTGCGACGCGGCCCTGCTTCACGGCGGGCAAGTCGCGCCACCACGACTCACCCTCGATCTCCCCTACCGCTTGGCGCGTGGCGTTCAGATCCAACCCGCACGGGCAGACGATGAGAAATTCCGGGCGGCTCTCGACGAGCTGCTCTGTGGTCACGCGGATCGATTTCCCGGCGACGCGCTGATCCAGTTGAGCCGCGTACCCACTGCCGACACCCTCGATCGGCCTCGTGGGGTTCAGCGGGTGCCGCCCGCCAGCACGTTCGATGAGTTGGGGCGTCCAGTGTCCGCCGACGAACAGCGGCTCCGTCCATTCCAGAAACGCGACCGAGGGTCCTTCGAGAAACGCTGGAATCGCCTCAGCCGTCCGATAAAACCGCTCACGAAGTTCCACCAGGAGCGATTCAGCCTGACTGACCAAGCCAGCGGCTTCGCCGATCGTGAAGACGTCGTCGAGCACGCCTTCAAAGGTCTCGGGGTTGAGGCTGACGACCCGCGGCGAAGGCGACATGTCCGCCGCGACGCGCCGGACGGTCTCCAGATCGATGGAGCAGACTTCGCACAGGTCCTGGGTCAGGATGAGATCAGGGCGAAGTTCGGCGAGCAACGCCGCATCCAGTCGATAGAGCGGCTGCCCGGACGCGATTTGGGCCGAGACGGCGGCGTCAACATCGCTGGCGGTGGTGAATTCGGTGGTCTGCGAAGTGAGGACGGGCCGATTCTGAATGTCTGCTGGAAAGTCGCATTCATGACTTCGGCCAACCAACAACGCGGAACCGCCAAGGCGGCAAAGCGTCTCAGTGGCTGACGGCAAGAGGCTGACGACCCGCATTGCAGGATCGTACGACGGAGCGGCCCCTCAGGGTCGCGCCAACGGCTTGGGAGCGATGGAAAGGACTGATCTCGTGACAAATCACTCGCGCAGCGGACGCTCGGTGGGCGCCGGCAGCGTCGCCGCACTCATCCTGGCTGCTGGACTGG
>MRWG01001300.1_pt1 | contig 17761 bp, 16 predicted proteins | sample 1013341 | NCBI WGS metagenome assembly MRWG01 (sample SAMN06117577, study PRJNA244670) | biofilm metagenome | biome: Water; feature: Cathode Biofilm; material: Biofilm; isolation source: microbial consortium enriched at the cathode of a solar microbial fuel cell | place: USA: District of Columbia ... | reverse complement strand
GCCCTCGGGGATGGCTTCGTGGGGGGGTGTTGTGTTCGGGGGCGCGGCGATCGCCGTGCAGGCGAACAGGAGCGACACCGACAGCGACCGTGAGACCTCTGACGCCATGCGAAAGCCCTCCCTCCGCGGTCTTTCCGCGATTCGGGAGGGGTATTCGCAAAGCGGTCAGGGTGGATCCGTCAAGCGTGGTTACGGGCAGCCGTCCCCGAAGGCGCTGAGGAAGGCGAGCACGTCGGAGAAGTCGAAGGTCCCGATGGGGAGGGCGAAGTCCGCGGCCGGGTCCATCGCGCCGAAGGCGGAGAGGAAGGCGAGGACATCGGAGAAGTCGAGGGTTCCGAAGGGCTCGGCCAGGTCCGCGGGGCAGGGGGTCTCGCAGTCATCGGGCGTGCCGTCCATGTCCGCGTCCTCGCACGACGCGCCCGCGCCGCACCAGGAGCCGCCGGCGGTGGCGCAGTCTCCCTCGGTGAGGGAGAGGCATCCGCCGGAGCTGAACGAGCAGGCGCCGACCGGCTCGGGGCAGGTGGTGGTGGCGCAGGTGGAGCCGTCGCCCTGGAAGACGCCGTTGAGCATGGCGCACTCATCGGGGCTCAGGCCGTCGGCGCACGAGCCGTCGGGGAGGCAGCAGGCGCCCTCGGGGAAGCAGACATGGGTGGCGCAGTCGGTGCCCTCGCCCCCGGGGATGCCCCCGACGAGGGTGCAGTCGGCGACGGTGAGGTTGACGCACCCGCCGGTTTCCTCGAAGCAGCAGGCCTGCGTGGGCTGCTCACAGACCACGTCCTCGCAGGTGGTGCCGTCGCCGGCGTAGTCGCCGGCGCAGGCGGCCTCGGTGGTGACGGTGCAGTCGCCGTCCACACAGCACGCCCCCAGCCCCGGTCCACAGCTCAGGCTGGACCACAAGGCCTCGATGCCCCAGTCCCCGGAGGGCTGGAAGATGCCGAGCTGGCTGAACCGGTTCCACCCGCCGAGGAACCCGCAGTCGATGGCGAAGAGCCAGTTGTTGGACGGGGAGGACAGCCCGTTGGTGTCGGTCGTGGGGAAGGCGTTGGAGTTCTGCGGCGGCGGGATGAGGCAGGGGTTCTGCGTCTGGTTGTTGTGCTCGTCGATGCGGAAGCCGACGGTGAAGGAGTTGGTGCCGGCGGCGTTGGTGAGGATGATCTGGTCCGGGTCACCCGGGTCCACGGAGACCTGAATCTCCGTGCCCCCGTTGCCGGGGGGCATGACCAGGTGGGGGAGAATCAGCCCGTCGGAGGAGTACTCGGCGACGAGCGTCCCGGTGTTGGGTGGGCCGTCCCAGACCAGGACGGACCACTCGGTGATCGTGGAGACCGTCGCGCCCACGGTCGCGAACAGACCGTTGATCTGCTCGATCTTGATCGGGTAGGCGCTGGCGGGGATGACGTACTCGGCGGCCATGATCTCGCCCTCGGCGAAACCGCCCTGCGCGTTGTACGAGCCGACGTCCAGGTTGCCCACGTACGACGAACGCTCGATGCATCCCCGATCGCCGAACCCGTTGAAGTCCTCGTCCAGGATGCGCTGGCCCATCGTGGAGGTGTTGGTGGTCGTGATCCGGTCCAGGTTGACCCGCAGGGGCGTGAACGGGCGGTTCTCCTGCACCTGCACGCCGGTGATTCGTCCGGCGTGTTCGGTGGTGAACCCGACGCGGTGCGTGCTCACCTGAGCGTGTGCGGGGGTCGAAGCGAGCAGGCTCGCGCCAAGGGCGAGCGTCAGGGAACGGATCGACGGCGTCATGGGATAACCCTCTCCAGATCCCGGGCCTCATGCCCGGCCTGTGCATCATGACCGAAATCGTCCCCGGTGCACAGGCCTATTCGTCCCCTGGCCCGATCAGTTCCCGACCCCGGGCGCCCGGCGCGGGCGGGAGAGGTCCGAAAAACGACAACGCGGACGCCCCGGGGGCGTCCGCGATGGCAGATGGGCATGGATTGGAATCAGGCGGCGTTGCGGGCGGTCGCCTGCTCACCGTTGGGCGTCGCGCCAACCGGGCCGAAGGCGCCGGGGTTGAAGAAGGGGACGCCGAAGGGGAAGCCGCCGGTGGGCGTCGAGTTGTTGAAGCGGGCGCCCTCCTGGTTGGAGATGTTGGCGCCGTTGGAGGTGGTGTTGTTCCAGAACGCGCCGGGGAAGGAGTTCCAGACCGGGGTGGAGGCGAAGGGGGAGAAGCCGGGGAAGGCGTTGAAGGGGGTGTTCCAGAAGCCGTTGAAGGGGGAGGACCAGCCGAAGGGGACGTTCCAGTTGAAGCCGGGGTTGGTGGCGCCCGTGAAGCCGCCGTTGAAGCCGGAAATGTTGAAGCCGGGGTTGAAGCCGGAGTTAAAGCCGCCGTTGAAGCCGGCGTTGAAGATCGGGTCGATGCCGCCGGTGAAGCCCGTGCTGAAACCGGGGTTCCAGTTGGGGGTCCAGGCGTTGGTGGAGTTGAAGGGGGTGTTCCAGGGGGTGCTGTTCCAGGCGCCGAAGCCCTGGTTGAAGCCGGAAACGCCGGGGAAGCCGTTGATCCCGCCGAAGAAGGGCGAGGTGCTGCAGGCGAACGGGGTGTTGAAGCCGGTCTGAATAAACGGGTTCATGCGTCGATGTCCTTCTCTTTGAAGTGGCGGGATGAGTCGGCGCCGCCCGGACTCCCGGGCGGGTCCCGCGCTCTGGATCGGTTCACCGGAAGAGGGTCTTCAGCGAATCGATCCCCCGAAAGAAGGAATCACCCGATCTGCTCGCCCTTGAGTTCCCGGCTCATGAGCATGGAAATGGCCTTGAGCGGGTCGAGCTTCTCAAACAGGACGCTCTGTACCGCCTGGGTAATGGGCATGTCCACGCGGTATTTGCGGGCAAGGTCCGAAACGGAACGGCTCGTGGCGACACCCTCGACGACGAAGGGAATCGACTCAAGGTACGCCTCGAGGGTCTGCCCCTTGCCCAGGGCCTCCCCGCAGGAGCGGTTGCGCCCCTCCGGACAGAAGCAGGTCGTCGCCAGGTCGCCCACGCCCGCGACGCCGAAAAACGTCTCGCGGCTGGCGCCCATCGCCGACCCCAGGCGGGCGATCTCCGCCAGGCCCCGGGCGAGCAGGGCGCTCTTGGCGTTGTACCCGGCGTGGAGCCCGTCGATGATGCCCGCGGCGATCGCGATGACGTTCTTGGTCGCGCCGGCAAGCTCGACCCCGAGCAGGTCCGGGTTTGTGTAGACGCGCATCCAACTGGAGCTGAAAAGGGCCTGCACGCGGGCCGCGAACTCGGGGTCATCCGACGCGGCGGTCATCGTCGCCGGAAGACGACGCACCAGCTCGGTGGCGATCGTCGGGCCCGAGAGGCAGGCGAGCGGGCGCGGGGGGCCGTCGGGGTCGTCCCCGCCCGGACCCTGCATCACGTCCGCGATGATCTGCGTGGGGCGGAGGAGGGTGTCGTTCTCCACGCCCTTGGAGACGCTGATGACCCCCGCGCCCGGGGGGACGTGGGGGCGGAGGCGGGTCCAGGTCTGGCGGATGAACTGTGCGGGGACCGCCGAGACGATGAGGTCGGCCTCCTCGAGGGCGCTCGCGTCGCTCAGGGCCACCCGGATGGAGTCGTCGAGGATCAGCTCGGGGAGCCGCGGGCTCCGACGGGTCTGGGCGAGCACGCCCGTCTCGTCCTCGTCGTGCCCCCAGCAGACCACCCGGGCTCGCGGATCGTCCGGATCGGCGAGCATCGCGGCGCAGACCAGGCCCATCTGTCCGATGCCCAGAACACAGACCTTTGGAAGATCGGAGGAGGGGGTGGGGTTGGCCTTGGACGTGTCGTTCGGGGTGCTCATCGGGTCCTTTGTGGGGCAGGGGGCGCCGGCCTTCTCCCGCGGAAGGGGTTTGGACGGGGTGAACCGAGCCTCGGATCGACGCGTAAGCGTAGCGGCGCGGGCGTTTATGCGCCGCGCTAGAGTTCCCGCCGCCCGCTCGGCACTTTGCCGGTGGTCCCTTTCAGCAACCGGGCGCCCGCCCGACGGAGCGAAGATTTATGACCCAGGCCGCGACCCACACCCACGGGCACGACCACGACCATGCCCATGAGGAAGGCGCTTTCGAGTGCTGCTCCCACCATGAGATGGAGATCGACCGGTACATCATCCTGTACCTGGTCGGGGGTGTGCTCGCGATGGTGAGCTGGATCGCCTCCAAGATGGGCGTGACCGATCAGATCGCGATCCTCCCCGCGGTGGTGGGCTCGATCCTGCTCTCGCTCCAGCTCTTTCTCGCGGCCCTGAAGGAGATTCGGCGGGGACGCATCTCCAGCTCCTCCCTCGCGGCGCTGGCGATCCTCGCGGCGATGGCGATCGGGCAGTTCATCACCGCCGCCTTCCTCGCCTTCGTTCTGCTCGTCGCCGACCAGATCGTGCGGCGCACCGCCTTCGGGGCCCAGCAGGCGATCGAGGCCCTCGTCGGACTCACCCCCGACGTCGCCCGTCTCGTGCGCGATGACGGGAGCGAGGCGGAGGTTTCGCTCTCCGAGATCAAGGTCGGGCAGATCGTCCGCGTTCGCGCCGGCGAGAACCTGCCCGTGGACGGCAAGGTCATCAACGGGCGATCGACCATCAACCAGGCTTCGCTGACCGGTGAGGCCCTGCCCGTCGAGGTGGACACGGACGCGGACGTCTACGCGGGCACGACGAACCTGACGGGCGCCATCGACATCCGCGTGACGCAGGTGGGCGAGGACACGACCATCGGCAAGGTCTCCACGCTGATCCGCGAGGCGGAGAACTCCAAGACCCCGCGCCAGATGCTCATCGAGCAGGTCGCGCGGTTCTACGTGCCCGTCGCCCTCTCCCTGGCGGCGCTCGTCTTCTTCCTCTTCAGCCAGAGCGCCGAGGAGAGCACCCGGAACATGGCGGCCCTGACCGCCGTCACGGTCTTGGTCGTCACCTGCCCGACCGCGCTGCTGCTCTCGAGCCCGACGGCGATGGTCGCGGCCTTCGCCGCCGCCGCCCGTTTGGGCGTCATGATCAAGCGCACCAGCTACCTGGAGTCCGCGGCGAACATCGACACGGTGGTGCTCGACAAGACGGGCACGATCACGACGGGGCGGTTCGAGGTCTCGCGTCTGGCGCCCGTCGAGGGGGTGGAGGGCGCGGACCTGCTGAAGGCCGCCGCCGCCGCCGAGGCCCACTCGAACCACCCGCTGGCGCAGTCCATCGTGACGACCGCCCGGGCCGCCCGTGTCTCGATCGTGGAGGCGAGCGCCTCCGAGGAGATCCACGGGCGCGGCGTGAAGGCGAACACCTCGATGGGTGAGCTGCACGTCGGGCGGGCGGGCTGGATCCGCGAGATCGCGCCCGCGAGCGGGGCGCTGATCCAGGGCGTCGAGGAACGCATCGAGGGGATGTCGGGCGTGCACGTCCTCCTCGACGGGAAGTACATGGGCGCCGTCGGCCTGGAGGACAAGGTCCGCGCCGCCTCCAAGTCCGTGATCGATCGCCTGCGCACGCTCGGCGTGCGGAGCGTCATCATCCTGACCGGCGACCGCCTGAGCGTGGCCAAGCGCGTGGGCATCGCGGTCGGCGCCGACGAGATCGAGGCCGAGTGCCTCCCCGAGGAGAAGCACGAGCTGGTGCGTCACATGGGCCAGGCGGGCCAGAAGGTGATGATGGTCGGCGACGGGATCAACGACGGCCCGGCGCTCGCCGAGGCCGAGGTCGGCATCGCGATGGGCCTCTCCGGCTCGGACATCGCCGCCAACAGCGCGGGTGTCGCCCTGATGACCGACGAACTCAACCGCCTCCCGTTCCTGATCGAGCTGGCGCGCCGGACCCGCGGCATCGTGGTGCAGAACATCGCGGTTTCGATCCTCATGGCGATCATCGGTCTGACGCTCGCCGCGACGGGCACGTTCGCGGAGCTGGGCGGGATCGGCGTCGGGTTCGCGGCCCTCTTCCACTTCGCGCCCGACATCTTCGTGGTCGGCAACAGCTTCCGCCTGTTCCGCTTCGGGGAGGACTTCCACCAGGCCGAGGCCGCCGCCAAGGAGGCCACCAACGCCCCGCGCCGACAGATTCGCGAGGGCAGCGTCAGGCGTCTGAGCCCGGCGCAGGCCTGATCGCCAGCCCGAACTCCGGATACAACCCAAGCCCCGCCTGTGGAGAGCCGCAGGCGGGGCGTTTGCTTGGTGGCTGCGGGTTGGTGGCTGCGGCGTGGATCCGCCGGGTGGATGGATCGGGGATCTACAGCAGCGTTCCCCGCAGCAGCACGAGCGCCACGACGAAGTAGATCGTCAGCCCGGAGACGTCCATGAGCGTCGCGACCAGCGGGGAACTGGAGGTCGCCGGGTCGGCGCCGACGCGCTGGAGCAGGATCGGGAAGAGCGAGCCGATCAGCGTCCCCCAGATGACGATGCCGACCACCGCCGTCCCGACCACGAAGGCCAGGCGCCACGCGTGTTCCGTCTCGGCCAGCCCGGTCAGGTTCAACGCCAGCACGGTGAGGAGGCCGAGCCCTCCGAGCATGGAGCCGAGCACCAGCCCGGTGAGCACTTCCTTGCGGGCCACGCGCCACAGGTCCTTGAAGGAGACTTCCTCGAGGGCCAGCGCGCGCACGAGCAGGGAGGCCGCCTGCGTCCCGGTGTTCCCCCCCGAAGAGATGATCAGGGGCACAAAGAGCGCCAGCACCACCGCCTTGTTCAGGTGGTCCTCGAAGATGGTCATCACGCCGATGGTCGCCAGCTGGAGGACGAACAGCCCCGCCAGCCACCCGCCGCGCTTCTTGATCATCTCGCGGAAACCCGCGCTCATGTAGGGCGAATCCAGGGCTTCCATACCACCGAGCTTCTGGATGTCCTCGGTGAACTCTTCCTCGGCGACGTCGGCGATGTCGTCCGCGGTCACGATCCCCACCAGCAGCCCACGCCCGTCCACCACGGGCAGCGCCGTCCGGTCGTAGCGGGCCATCACGCGGACGGCCTCCTCCCGGTCGTCGGTGGCGCCGAGCGCGATGAACTCGTTGTCCATCAGCGACTCGATCGTCTGCGCGGGGTCCGCGAGCAGGATCTGGCGGATGTGGATGTCGTCGATGAGGCGCTTGCCCTCGTCGATGACGTACACCCAGTGCACGGTCTCCGCGTCCTTGCCGTAACGCCGGATGTGCTCGAGCGCGTGCTCGATGGTCCACTCCGGACGCATCCGCACGTAGTCGGGGGTCATCAGGCGCCCGACGGTCTCGTCGTCGTACCCCAGGATGGCCTGCGTGGCCCGCCGATCGGCGGGGCTGAGCGAGCGGATGATCCGGTCGGCGACCTCGACGGGAAGCTCGTCGAGCAGGCGCGCCCGGTCGTCGGTGTCCAGCGACTCGATCACCCGCTGGGCGCGCTCGGCGCCGAGCGCCTCGATCAGCTTCTCCTGCTGGTCCGCCGAGAAGTTGGCGAACACCTCGCTCGCGTCGTCCCGCGGGAGCACCCGGAAGGCGACCGCGGCGTCGGCCAGCTCCATGGACTCCAGGATCTCCGCCACGTCCGCGTGCTCCAGACGCGACAGCGTCTCACGCAGCTCGCGGAACGAACGCTGATCCACCAACTCCCGGATCGTCGGCTCAATGAGTTGGGCGGTGGGGCTGAGCACGCCAGCAGCGTAGCCGGGGGGGGCGTCCCCGGGCGGACGGTACGCTCCCGGCTCGGAAGGAGCCCACCATGCGACACCTCATCGGCGCCCTCTGCCTCGCCGCCCTCGGCGTCATCGCCTCGCTCGGCGCCGCGCCGGACGGGGACACGACGCCTCCCCCGCCTGCGCCCGACGCCCCCCTCCGGCTCGCGGTCATCGGGCTCGTCCACGGGCATGTCGAGGGCGTCCTCTGGCAGGCGCGCCAGCGCGACGACCTTGAGATCGTCGGCGTCTGGGAGCCGGATCGGGCGCTCTTCGAGGAGATGGCCCAACGCCACGCCCTCGACGAGTCCCTCTACTTCGATGACCTGGACGCGATGCTCCGGCAGACCACCCCCGAGGCCGTCAGCGTCATGACCTCCACGGCCGACCACCTGATGGCGGTCCGGGCCTGTGCGCCCCGGGGCGTACACGTGATGGTCGAGAAGCCACTCGCGGTCTCGAACGAGCACGCCCGCGAGATGGCGGCCCTGGCCCGCGAGCACGGCGTGCACCTCCTGACCAACTACGAGACCTCCTGGTACGCCTCGGTCCGGGAGGCGCACCGGCTCACCCGCGCCGGCGCCTGGGCGACCCCGATCCGCCGGGCCGTCTTCCGGCACGGGCATCCCGGCCCCGTCGAGATCGGGTGTTCCCCGGCCTTTCTCGACTGGCTCACCGATCCCGAGGCGAACGGCGCGGGCGCCCTCTTCGACTTCGGGTGCTACGGCGCCAACCTGATGACCTGGCTCCAGGAGGGCCGGCGCCCCCTCTCCGTCCTCGCCACCACCCGGCAGCTCAAGCCCGGGACCTACCCGAACGTGGACGATGACGCGACGATCGTCCTGACCTACGAGCGTGCGGTCGGGGTCGTCCAGGCGTCCTGGGCCTGGACCCACGACAACAAGGAGATGGACCTCTTCACGGACCGCGCCTCGATCCACTGCGCCAAGTGGGACGCGCTCACGATCCGGCGCCCCGACGCCGAGCCCGAGACGATCCGGCTCGACCCCCTCCCCTCGCCGACCGACAACGAGTGGTCGATGCTGCGCGAGGTCGTGCGCGGGCGGGCGGCGCCCGACGGGCTGATGTCGCTGGAGAACAACCTGATCGTGGTGGAGATCCTGGAGGCGGCCCGAATCTCCGCCGCGCAGGGGCGGGCCGTCCGCCTCGGCGGGAACTGAACCCGCCCGCGCCCCCCGCATGACCCGCACAGCCCGAACCGGAGCCCGGGGTCACTGCCGGGGTCTGCTCGGTGACCGCTGACGCCCGGCCGATGAGGGCGGACGGCCCTCACGGAAGGAGCACCCATGCCCGGCATGAGGCGACGCGGCGCATTCACGATGGTCGAGATGGTGGTCGTGGTGATCGTGGTCGGCATCCTCGCCGCGATGACGGTCCCCAAGTTCGTCATGGCGCGGAATGAGTCCGCCGCCGCCGCGACCGTGGAGGATCTGAAGAACATCGAAACCGCGCTCGGGATGTACAAAGCCCAGACCGGCGCCTGGCCCAAGGACGTCAACCGCACCCAGGCGGTGAAGGAGCTGACGCCCTACTTCCCGGGCGGGGTGAACCCCTTCGAGAAGGACTGCCCGATCGGGGGGGTGTACGACTACGAGGGCCCCCCGGCGTGGAACCCGCCGCACATCTCCATCCGCAAGAGCGGCAGCAAGGTCTACACCGAGTCCGACGCCCTGCTCGTGGACAAGCACTTCGACGACGGAAACCTGAAGACGGGGCTCTTCCGCAAGTCCGGTTCGAGCCGGCTGACGTACGCCATCGACTAGGCCGAGCCGGGCTGTCGCTCGCTCTGCGATGCGCGCCGGATGCCGCGCAGCATGCCCGAGAAGACCAGCCCGTGCAGGGGCATGACCCCGTACCAGTAGGCGATGCCCAGCAGGCCCTTGGGGGCGAACCGCGCGGTCATCACCAGGCGTGAGCGCGCCTCCCCGATCGGGTCCACCCGGAACGAGAGCCGCGCCTCGCCCGGGAGCTTCATCTCCGCGACCAGATCGAGCGATCGCCCCTCCCGCACGCCCGTCACCCGCCAGAAGTCGAGCGCCTCCCCCACGCCGATCCGCGGCGTGACCGGCGTGACCAGACCGATCCAGAGCGAACTCAGGCGCGGCGTGAGGACGGGCACGGGCACGACCCACCGCCTGGGCAGCCCCCGCTCCTCCGCCATCACCCGCATGATCCGGAGGTACGACATCACCTCCGGCCCCCCGATGTCCAGATCACGCCCGATCGTTTCCGGGGTCTTCAGACACTCCATCAGCACGTGCAGCACGTTCCGGATCGCGATCGGTTGGCACTCCGTGCTCACCCAGCGCGGCGTCACCATCACCGGCAGCCGCTCGACCAGATACCGCAGAATCTCGAACGAGGCCGAGCCCGATCCGATGATCATCGCCGCCCGCAGGGTCGTTACCGGCACGCCCGTCGAGGCCAGGGCGCTCTCCACTTCACGCCGGGAACGCAGGTGCTCGCTCAGCCCCGCCCCCATCTCCCCGAGCCCGCTGAGGTAGATGATCCGGGGCAGCCCCGCCGCCCCGCCCGCGCGGGCGAACCGCTCCCCCATCTCCAGGTCACGCTGCGCGTACTCATCCCCCGCGGCGACCATCGAGTGGATGAGGTAGTACGCCGCGGCGCACCCGCGCAGCCGCTCGGTCAGCAGCGCCTCGGTCTTCGGGGAGCCGTCCGACAGATCCAGTTCGACGATCTCGACCCGCTCGTCGTTGGCCCACGCCTGGGCGAGCAGCTTCCGGGGGGAGCGCACCAGGCAGCGCAGGCGATACCCCTCGCGGAGCAGCCTCGGGCCCAGGCGTCCGCCGACGTACCCCGTCGCTCCCGAGAGCAGGATGGTGGAGGTTGGCTCGGTCACAATCCGGGTAGGGCGTCGATCGACCCCAGCCCAACTGGCTCTTTCGTGAAGAAGGCCTCGCCCGATTCAACCCCGATCCGAGAGCCGAAGTACGTCGCCGACGCCTCGACCCACTCGACGACCTTCCGGTTCTTCTCGGGCAGCACGAACTGCGTGTGGTACGCCCGGATCGCGTCGAGCTTGGTCTGGAGCTGGCCCGTGATGTCGATCACGAAGCTCGGGTCCGCCACCCAGCGCAGGTGCGTCGCGTAGTAGTAGAACAGCCACCGGGGATAGATCGGGTCGCCCAGCGGAAAGCTCCGCCCCGTCCACTGGTCGGTGGGCGCCGGCATGTCGATCTTGGTGAGCTTGGCGTCAAACCGCGCGTCCTCGACGATCCGCGTCACCGCGCGGTGGTCCGGGTGGGCGTCCTCGAAATAGGGCGTGAAGATGACCTCCGCCTGCCACGCCCGGATCACCCCCGCGATCGCGTGCCTCGCCTCGATGGTGTGCTCCACGAAACGGTTGGGCAGGCCCAGCAGCCAGCGCTCGATGGGCCTGGCGCCCGGGCGCCGCCCGGGATCGGGCGAGAGGACCGCGGTCGCCGCGGCGGTTTCCTTGGCGCGGATCTCGGGGCTGCCCAGGGGCGTGGGCTCGCCGTTGGTCACGTCCAGCAGCAGCACGTCGTGCCCCTGCTGCGCAAAGCGGGCGATGGCGCCCCCCATGCCGAGTTCCTGATCATCCGGGTGCGGACCAACGACGAGAATTCGGGCCATGGGCGTGTTCTCCGCGGGTACATTAGAAGCCGAAGCGAGAGGAGTGGGGCGATGGGTGGATTCGGGGTCAAGCCGGGGCGGAGTCAGTCCGTGTTCCAGGCGTTCGCCGCCGTGATTTTCGGCTGTATCTGCATCGGTATGGCCTCCGTCACGGGGGGCGCGAGGGCGCCCGGGATCTTTGTGATCGTCCCGATCGCGATGGCGCTGCTGGCGTTCATCGCCGCCGGCTTCAGTGTCTACAACGCCGTGAGCACGAACCGCATGTCGTCCTTCGAGGTCATGGACCTCGCCGACGAGCCCGACCCGCTCTCGCGCCGCCGCGCCGATCAGACGCCGCCGCAATCCGGGGCAGGTGAGCGTTCCCCCGGCGCCTTCTGCCCCTTCTGTGGCAAAGCGGTCCAGGCCGATTACAGTTTCTGCCCCGCCTGCGGCGGCAACCTGTCGCCCGACAGCGGCCTCAGTTGATGTCGTCCGAGACGATGACGAACCCGATCATCTCGTCGGACGCATCCTCGGGCCCGGTCTCGAGCTGGACCAGCACAACCGGGTCCGGGTCGCGCGTCGCGAAGAACCCGCCGGCCCGGAACTGATCCTGATACTGGTCGCGGAACTCGTACAGGTCGAGCGTGAGGGTCTCGCCCGGCTCGAAGCCGTCGATCGGGCGGCTGAACCGCTCGTTGACCCAGAGCGTCGATGGCCCGAACGAGCGCGACGTCGAGTTGGTCATCGTCAGCTTCGTTCCGCTCCGGAAGACCTGAATGTCGAGGACATCCCCCGAGGGGGTCGCCCTCGGGTAGCTCCGGGCGTACTCCACGTCGGGCGCCCCGCCCAGCACGCGGCAGCCGCCGAACAACATCGTCGAGCCAAGAAGGACGCACGCGCCCACGCACCGGGTTGTCGTTGATCGCTTCAGCACACCCCTATCCTCCCCCCGATGGGCTGCGACGGCAACAACGCCACACCACCCAGCCCCGCGATTGCCCCCGGGGCGGGCGAAATCGACCCCAGAAGGGTCGCCGAGAAGCTCGTCTCACGCTTCGGCGAGGGCGGGATGGACCCCCGCGTCCGCGCCGTGACCCCCGCCTTCGACGCCCCCTTCTTCCAGGCCGGCCTCGCCGGCTACTCCGACGCCGCCATGCGGATCATCGCCCGGAGGCACGGCTGCCCCTACTGCGTCACCGAGGCCCTCCTCGACCGGACCCTCCTCGCCGGCGGGCGCGGCTTCGCCAAGGCCGACCTGGGCGAGATCGAGGACAACATCCCCGGCGGCGACGAGGACCGCCCCCTCGCCGGCCAGATCATGGGCTCCGAACCCGCCGAGATGGCCGCCGCCGCGATCAAAATGGTCGAGCAGGGCGCCCGGCGCGAGAAGGAGTACCGGGCGCTCGCGGCCGGCAAGGCGACCGATGGGGGGGCAAGAGGCAATAGGCAATGGGCAATGGGAAAGGATCCGAGCCCCCCGGCGCCCTCCGCCCCATTGCCTACTGCCCATTGCCCATTGCCCACTGCCCCCGCCTTCGCCGCCATCGATGTCAACCTCGCCTGCCCCGTCAAGAAGATCGCCAAGAAGTCCCGCGGCGGGCACTGGCTCACGGCGCCCGAGGGCGCGATCCGAATCCTCGAGGCCGTGCGCGAGGCGACGCCCGCGGACATCGCCGTGACGGTCAAAATGCGCCGCGCCTACGACGAGACGGACGAGATGCGCGAGAACTTCCTCCGCATCTTCGACGCCGCGTACGACATCGGGTGCGCCTGGGTCACCGTCCACGGGCGCACCGTCACCCAGAAATACATCGGCCCCAGCCGCTGGGACCCGATCCGCGAGCTGGTGAGGCGCAACCCCGAGCGCGTGATCTTCGGCTCGGGCGACGTCTGGAACGTCGGCGAGATCTTCCGCATGCTCGACTACGCGGGCGTCGCGGGCGTCTCCGTCGCGCGCGGGTGCATCGGCAACCCCTGGATCTTCCGCCAGGCCCGCGACATCCTCGCCGGACGAGAGCCCCAGGCCCCGAGCATTCAGCAGCAGCGCGACGTCCTGCTCCAGCACTTCCAGCTCGCGATGGACGTCAACCGCCTCTGGGTCCGCGGCGAGGGCGAGGCCCGCGAAGAGCGCGCCGAACGCCACACCGCCCGCACCATGCGCAAGTTCGCCATCAAGTTCGCCGATCACCACCCCGAGACGCTGACGGTCCGCCGGCGGTTCATCGCGTGCAAGACGATGCAGGAGTGGCGCGCCGTGCTCGATGAGCACTACGCCGCAGAGGTCACGGCCTCATGACCAACGCGGGCTACGAATCCGGCCTCCCCACCGATCTGCTCCAGACGTGGCGAGCCATCTTCGAGCGTCAGAAGGCCTTCGCCGAGCACGCCTTCGACCAACTCGACGACGACCGGTTCTTCGCCGTCCTCACCCCCGGCCTGAACTCCGTCGCGGTCATCGCCCGCCACATGGGCGCCAACATGCTCAGCCGCTGGACCGACTTCCTCACCACCGACGGGGAGAAGCAATCCCGCGACCGCGACGCCGAGCTTGAAGCGTTCCCTGCGAACATGCCCCCGAAGCAGCGACGCGAGACGCGCGCGCACGTCATGCAGGTCTGGTCCCGCGGCTGGGACACCCTCTTCGCCACGCTCGATTCGCTCACCGAGTCCGACCTGTCCCGGACCGTCACCATCCGAAGCGCCCCGCACAGCGTGCATGGCGCCATCGCCCGCCAGCTCGACCATTACGCCTTCCACGTCGGGCAGATCAACCTCATCGCGCGCCAGCTCGTCGGGACGGACAACTGGCGCTGGTTCACCCTCCCCCCGGGCGGGACCCGCGCGTTCAACGAACGCATGCGCCGCCAGCATGCAGATGACTAGCCCCGAGCGTCAGCGACGGGCTCCATCGCCTTCCAAGCCATCCCACTGGACGCCCGCCCCGGATTCCATCACAATGGGCCGTCCCTGGGCGCGTGAAGGAGACGGGCATGAGCCTGACCATGATTCTGGTGATCGGCGTGATCGTGCTGGTCGTGTTCTTTGCGATCCTCGCCGGCGCCACGCTCCTGAGCCTGGGCGAGAAGCACAAGTCGGGCCATCTCCCCAACGACAAACGCTCCGCCCGCTCTCGCAAGGGTGGGGGGGGAAAGCGCGCCAGGTCCAAGCGACGCGCCCGCTAGCCGTCGAGGCTACCCGCGTGAGTCCAGCCAGATCGTGATCGGCCCGTCGTTGACCAGCTCGACGCGCATGTCGGCGCCGAACACCCCCGCCTGAACGGGGACGCCCTCTCCGGCGACGGCGGCGCACAGGGCGTCGAACATCGCCGAGGCCTCCGGCGGGCGCATCGCGTTGTCGAACGAGGGTCGGCGTCCCTTGCGGGCGTCTCCCGCGACGGTGAAGTTGGGGACCAGCAGCACGCCCCCGCCCGTGTCCAGCACGGACCGATTCATCTTGCCCTGCTCGTCCTCGAAGATGCGCAGGTGCGCGATCTTGGACGCCGCCCAGGCCAGATCGGTCTCCGTGTCCCCCCGCTCGATGCCGACCATGACGCACAGGCCCGGGCCGATCCGGGCGTGCGATCGCTCGACGCCCTCCTCCACGACGCGGAGCGTCGCCCCCGTGACCCGCTGCACGACGCAGCGCATCGGTTACGCGCTCCGCTCGGTCGGCTTGTCGTCGCTCTTGGCCTTGGCGCTCGTCTTCGGCTCGCGCTTCTCGTCGTTGTACGAGATCCGCCCGTGGTAGATCGAGGCGACCGTCTTGCTGATCGACTCGACGATCGCCCGCAGGTCCGAGAGCGTCAGGTCGCACTCGTCGAACTGCCCGTCCATCAGGCGTCGGTTCGCCAGGTCACGCACCAGCGAGTCGATCCGCGCGGGCGTCGGCTCGGCCAGCGTCCGCGTCGCGCTCTCCACCGCGTCGGAGAGCATCACGATCGCGACCTCCTTCGTCTGCGGCTTCGGGCCCGGGTAGCGGTAGTCCACCTCCTCGGGCAGACGCTCCCCCTCGACGTCGATCGCGGGCTCACCCGTGCTCGGCTGCTCCCGCCCCTCGCTGTCCACGCCGATCGCCTGCTTGCGCGCTCGCTTGTAGAAGTACTCCACCAGCGTCGTCCCGTGGTGGGCCTCGATGAAGTGCTGGAGCGAGCGCGGCAGCCCGTGCTGGCGGGCGATCGCCATCCCGTCCTTCACGTGCCCGACGATCACCAGCAGGCTCATCGCCGGCGAGAGCTTGTCGTGCTTGTTCGACTTGCCCGACTGGTTCTCCACGAAGTACTCGGGCTTGTTGATCTTCCCGATGTCGTGGTACAGGCACCCGACGTACGTCAGCAGCGAGTCGGCGCCGATCGCGTCCGCCGCGTTCTCCGCGATCGAGGCGACGTTGAGCGAGTGGTTGTACGTGCCCGGCGCCCGCTGCTGCATCTCGCGCAGCAGCGGCTGCTTCGGGTCGCGAAGCTCGATGAGCGTCATCCCCGTCGTGATGTCGAAGACCCGCTCGACCACCGGGAGGATGAACAGCGTCACCCCGCCCACCAGCAGGCCCCCGAAGCCCGCCAGCGCCGCGTCCTTGACCGACTCGAGCCCCCACGCCGTCCAGTCCGGGCGGGCGACCGGGCGGTCGATCGAGCTGACCAGCAGGGAGGTGACCACCAGCACGGCGCCCAGCGTCACGCTCATCGAGACGAGCGTCCGGCGGTCACGCAGCTCCTTCAGACGCCAGACCGCGACCGAGGCGCCCACCAGCACGAGCAGCACCTGCTCGACCGGCTGACGCAGCCCCGCCCCGACCAGCAACGCCAGGCACCCCGCCACCGCCAGCGCGATCCGCTGGTTGTACGCGATGGTCACCAGCGCCGCGACGAGCAGCGTCGGCGCCACGCCCGTGAGCATGATGAACCGGGGCTCGACCGACGTCCCCACCAGCGAGAGACACAGCGCCCCGCCCACCAGGTTCGCCAGCCAGGCCATCCGCGCCGGACGCGAAGAGATCCGCGAGCTGAACGAGGCGATGTACCCCCCGAGCATGAGCGTGACGAGCAGCACCCCGCCCATCGCCCCCAACCGGCGCGTCCACCGGACCCAGAACGAGCCCTGCGCCCGGAACTCCCGCGTCTCGTTCATCGCCAGCTCGTACTGCGACGCGGTGAGCACGTCGCCACGCTCGTAGATCTTCTGGCCCTGGGCGATGTTGCGCCGGGCGTCCGGGACGCGGCTGGCCGCGATGTCCTGCGCCTGGGTCGTGGCCTCCTGGTCGAACACGAACGTCGGGCGCGCTCGCGTGGTCAGGCGGTGCTCGACGACCTCCGCCGCCGGCCCCTCGAAACGCGAGGCCCGCGCGATGTTCCGGGCCTCCCCCGCCAGGCTCTGGGCGTCGCCGATGTTCACCACGTTGGAGAGGGGGACCGGCTGGTCGGCGCCCTCGTCGGAGCACACGCTCGGGCGTCAGGTGGAACTGGTCCCGGATGTTCGGCTCGATCTCCTCCACGCTCGCCACGCCCGCGATCGTCTTGGGCAGGTTGCGCAGCGAGGTCACGATCTCGTCGAGCGCGGCGCTGTCCGCCCGGTAGACCCGGGGCGTCCGCTGGCGCGCCGCCTCCCGGTTGTTGGCCGTCTGCTGCTCATCGATCGTCGTGAACGGGACGCGCACCGTGCGCGTCTGCTTCATCAGCCGCCCGGTCGAGAGCATCGGCTGCTCCCGGGCCCATGCCACGAGCATGCCGCACACCAGCGCGAAGACCAGCGAGATCGTCACCCCCCACCCGAAGCTGGGGGAGTCGAGCAGGCGCGTGACGCGTTGACGCAGCGTCCTCGCCCCGCCTGGCGCGATGCGCCGCCGGACCGTGGACTTGCGTGAGGCGATCTTCGCCCCCTTGCCGGTGTCCTTGGCCATCTACGCCCCTTCCCGTTCAGGTCGGTTCCCGCCCGCCTCATCGGAGGCCGGCTCGAGCACCCCCGGGGCGCTGTCGCGCAGGGCGCGGCGCAGCTCGCGGCTCGCGTCGTCCTGCCCCTCCTCGCTCCCGTACGCCTCGACGATCCGCTGCACCAGCTCGTGACGCACCACGTCCCGCCCGGTCAGCGAGCAGAACTCAACGCCGCGCACCCGCATCAGCCGACGCGCCGCGTCCACCAGCCCGCTCTCCCGCGGGTCGGGCAGGTCGATCTGCGTCGTGTCCCCCGTGACGATCATCTTCGAACCGTGCCCCATCCGCGTCAGGAACATCTGCATCTGTCCCCGCGTCGTGTTCTGCGCCTCGTCCAGGATGATCACCGCGCTGTTCAGCGTGCGCCCGCGCATGAACGCGAGCGGCGCCACCTCCATCACGTCCGACTCCATCAGCCGGCGGATCGAGTTGTAATCCATCATGTCGTGCAGCGCGTCGAGCAGCGGACGCAGGTACGGGTTCACCTTCGCCTCGATGTCCCCCGGCAGGAATCCGAGCTTCTCCCCCGCCTCGACCGCCGGACGCACCAGCATCAGCCGCTGGGCCCGCCCCTCCCGCAGCATGTGCACCGCCGCCGCCACCGCCAGGTACGTCTTGCC
>MRWG01001218.1_pt1 | contig 17793 bp, 14 predicted proteins | sample 1013341 | NCBI WGS metagenome assembly MRWG01 (sample SAMN06117577, study PRJNA244670) | biofilm metagenome | biome: Water; feature: Cathode Biofilm; material: Biofilm; isolation source: microbial consortium enriched at the cathode of a solar microbial fuel cell | place: USA: District of Columbia ... | reverse complement strand
CGGGTTCGGAAGGCAGGGTTTCCGTTGCCGCGACGATGCCGTCATCGCCAAGAAGGGCGGCGTCGGCCTCGATGCGGGTCACCTGGTCGACCTTGCCGCTTTCGCGCATGGCCATGGCCGCGTCGGAGGTGAGGCAGAAGAGCGCTGCGGCGTTTTCAAAGCGCCGCTCGACGGTGGCCAGCCGCTCTTCCAGATCGGCAGCGGCCCGCTGCATCAGAAAGCGGGCTCCCGGATCGCCCTGCTTCAGGGCGCGCTTCTTGTGCAGAAGGGCCAGGTCGGCGTCGAAGAGCTGTTCCATGCATCATCCTTTGTTTCTGGATGCGCCATCGCACAAAAAGGCTATGCTGGCAAAGAGGCAATGCCTTTTGGGGGAGGGGCGTTTCGTGGAGGGCGTATCGCGATTGACCGGGGTGATGAGCGGGTGGATGCAGCGCATCCTCTTCCCGCCGGTGTGTCTTGGCTGTTCCAGCCTTGTCACGGAACCCGGAACGCTCTGCGCTTCCTGCTGGGGGCGGCTGCGCTTTCTGGAGCGGCCATGGTGTCCGGTCATGGGCACGCCTTTCTCTCTGGACCTTGGCGACAGCATGCTCTCTGCCGAGGCGATTGCATCGCCGCCGCCCTTTGCGCGGGCGCGCTCGGCGGTCGCCTATGGCGGCGTCGCCCGGCGGCTGGTTCAGGGGCTGAAGTTCCGCGACCGCACCGATCTCGCGCCGTGGATGGCGCGCTGGATGCTGAGGGCCGGCGGAGAAATCCTGCCCGAGGCGGATCTGGTGGTGCCGGTTCCGCTGCATCGCAGCCGTTTCTTTTCAAGGCGCTTCAACCAGTCGGCGGAGCTTGCGCGGGCTGTGGCGCGTCTGGCCTGTGTCGATTACATGCCGGAGGCGCTGGTGCGGACGCGGCGCACGCGCCAGCAGGTGGGGCTGCGGGCGAGCGAGCGCGAGGCCAATGTGCGCGGCGCATTTGTCGTGCCGGACGCCCACCGCCCGGCGATCAGGGCGCGGCGCGTCGTTCTGGTGGACGATGTCTACACCACGGGCGCGACGGTTGCCGCCGCCTCACGGGTTCTCAAGCGTGCCGGCGCGCGCGAGGTGGATGTTCTGACATTTGCGCGCGTTTTGCCGGGGGACTTTCGGGCAGACCTCCAAGAGCCTATATAAACCCCGACAAAGCATGGGACCGAAAATGTCTGACGTAACGATCTACACACGGATGATGTGCGGCTTCTGCAGCGCCGCCAAGCGCCTGCTCGACGGCAAGGGCGTTTCCTACACGGAACACGATGCAAGCTTTTCCAACGAGCTGCGCCAGGAGATGATCCAGCGGGCCAATGGCCGCTCGACCTTTCCGCAGATTTTCATTGGCGACGTCCATGTGGGCGGTTGCGATGAGCTTCACGCTCTCGAGCGCGAAGGCAAACTGGATGCGATGTTGAAGGAGATCCCGGCATGAGCAAACTGATCGCCGCTGCCCTGCAGATGCGTTCCGGCACCGAGCCGGAAGCCAATGCCGACGCTTTTGAAGCGCTGGTGCGTGAGGCTGCGGGCAAGGGCGCGCAGTATGTTCAGAGCCCGGAAATGACCGGTGTGATGGTGCGCAGCCGCGAAGACCTGCTCGAGCGCATCACCGGCGAGCGCGGTGCGCTGGTCATCGACCGCGCCCGTGCGCTGGCCGATGAGCTTTCGATCTTCGTTCACCTGGGCTCCACGGCCGTCGCGCTCGATGACGGACGGGTGGCGAACCGCGCCTTTCTGTTCGCGCCCGGTGGCGCGCTTGTGACCACCTATGACAAGCTGCACATGTTCGACGTCGATCTCGACAATGGCGAAAGCTGGCGCGAATCGGCCACCTATGCCGCCGGCGAGCGGGCAGTTGTTGCCGATCTGCCGTTTGGCCGTCTCGGTTTCGCCATTTGCTACGACATGCGCTTCCCGCAGCTTTTCCGTGCGCAGGCGCTTGCCGAGGCACAGGTGCTGACCGCACCGGCCGCCTTCACCCGGCAGACGGGCGAAGCGCACTGGCATGTTCTTCTGCGCGCCCGCGCCATCGAGAATGGCGCATTCATGATCGCCGCCGGTCAGGGCGGCCTGCACGAGGACGGGCGTGAGACCTATGGTCATTCGCTGATCGTCGATCCGTGGGGCCGTGTGCTGGCCGAGGTCGATGGAAACGAGCCGGGCATCGCCATGGCCGAGCTCGACCTTGATGCTGTCGCTGCCGCTCGCGGCAAGATTCCGAACCTCAAGAACGCGCGCGATTTCTCTGTTGCACGCGTTTCCGGCGGCGGGGCGGCGGAGAGGAAAGCTTCATGATCAGTTTCAACCTGATCTGCGAGCACGACCACGCTTTCGAGGCGTGGTTCCGCAACAATGCGGACTTTGACGAGCAGAAGAAGCGCGATCTCGTTTCCTGCCCGCAATGCGGCTCGACCAAGGTTGAAAAGGCCCTGATGGCGCCGGCGGTCTCGACCGGCAAGAAGCGCGACCAGATCGCGCTGGCCATGGGGGAGAAGCAGAAACAGGCGCTGGCGCAGCTCAAGGAGCTTTCCAAAAAGGTGCGCGAGAATGCGGACTATGTCGGCGACAAATTCGCCGAGGAAGCGCGAAAAATCCATTTCGGCGAGACCGAAGCGCGCGGCATCTATGGCGAGGCGACGACCGACGAGGCCAAGGCGCTGGTCGATGAGGGCGTCGAGTTCCTGCCCCTGCCGGTGTTTCCCGAGGAGCAGAACTGAGACCGGCCAGAAAATCGGGCGGTCAGGCGCGAGCGCCTGACTGCATTCTGATCGCAAGAGCCGGGCGCGCGCCGGCGTTTTCCCTGAAGGCTCAGGCAGCCGGCTTCGTGGCCGCCACCATGTAGTTGACATCCATGTCGCGTGAGCGCTGCCAGCGGTCGCCGAGCGGATTGTAGACGACGCCGCTGCGATCGATGATCCGGATGCCCGCCGAGGCGAGGCCCTCTTCCAGTTCGCTCGGGCGCACGAGCTTTTCATACTGGTGCGTGCCGCGCGGCAGCCATCCAAGCACATATTCCGCGCCGATGATCGCCAGGCCCCACGCCTTGAGCGTGCGGTTGATCGTTGCCACGAACATCAGGCCGCCGGGTTTCAGCATTGCGCCGCATTTGGACAGGAACAGGTCCACATCGGCGACATGCTCGATCACTTCCATGTTGAGGATGATGTCGAATGTCTCGCCGGCGTCGGCAAGCGCCTCTGCCGTGGTGGCGCGATAGTCGATGTCGAGCTTGCCCTGCGCTGCGTGGATCTTGGCCACTTCGATGTTGGTTTCCGAAGCGTCCGCGCCAACCACCTGCGCGCCAAGCCGCGACATGGGTTCGCACAGAAGGCCGCCGCCGCAGCCGATGTCGAGCATGCGCAGGCCGGCAAAAGGTTTGGCTTCATGGGGCTCGCGACCGAAATGCGCGGCCACATGGTCGCGGATATAGGCAAGGCGCACCGGGTTGAACTTGTGCAGAACGCCCATTTTTCCGGCGGGATTCCACCATTCCGCCGCCAGTGCGGAAAAATGCTCGATTTCACGCGTGTCGATGGTCGTTTGCCGCGCTTCGGACATGGAAAACCCCTCACTGGGTGTTGCTTGGAACCTTGGCCCATGAAGTCGGGCTGACGGGCCTGATTGTCAAGGCGGGAATTGTCTCAGGGGCAAAACCTGCCCGGCGCAACGACCGGGTTCCATTCACCGTCACATTGCTTGCAGATAAGCGATCTTTTGGGTATGGAGACCGCGGCGCAGGGCGGGTTGCCGTTGCTGCGTAATGTTGGCGCTGCCCGTCCGGGCAGCAGGAATTTCCGAGCAAAGGCACTCCGTTCCCATGGCGCGCATCGTGATGAAGTTCGGCGGAACCTCCGTCGCCGATATCGAACGCATCCATAATGTGGCGCGTCACGTCAAACGTGAGGCCGATGCGGGGCATGAGGTCGCCGTCGTGGTTTCGGCCATGGCCGGCAAGACCAATGAACTGGTCGGCTGGGCGCAGTCCATGCCGAAGGCCACGGGTGCTGAATCGCCCTTCTATGACGCGCGCGAATACGACGCCATCGTCGCCTCCGGTGAGCAGATCACCAGCGGGCTTCTGGCCATCGCGCTACAGTCCATGGGCGTCGATGCGCGCTCCTGGCAGGGCTGGCAGATCCCGATCCGCACCGACAACGCTCACGCCGCCGCCCGCATCGTCGATATCGACGGCAGCGAGATGGTGCGCCGCATGGGCATGGGCCAGGTGGCCGTTGTCGCCGGCTTCCAGGGCATCGGCCCTGACAATCGCATCGCCACGCTGGGGCGCGGCGGTTCTGACACCAGCGCGGTCGCCGTGGCCGCTGCGGTGAAGGCCGACCGTTGCGACATCTACACCGATGTCGACGGCGTCTACACGACCGACCCGCGCATTGAGCCCAAGGCGCGCCGCCTGCCGAAGATCTCGTTCGAGGAAATGCTCGAAATGGCGTCGCTTGGCGCCAAGGTGCTGCAGGTGCGCTCTGTCGAACTGGCGATGGTGCACAAGGTCAGAACCTTCGTAAGATCGTCTTTCGAAGATCCGGATGCGCCGGGCATGGGGAATTTCGAAAACCCGCCCGGTACGCTCATTTGCGATGAGGATGAAATCGTGGAACAGCAAGTCGTCACCGGCATCGCCTACGCCAAGGACGAGGCGCAGATATCGCTTCGTCGCGTCTCCGACCGTCCGGGCGTGTCCGCAGGCATTTTCGGTCCGCTGGCCGAGGCCAACATCAATGTCGACATGATCGTGCAGAACATCTCCGAAGATGGTTCGCGCACGGACATGACCTTCACCGTGCCGTCCGGCGACCTGCAAAAGGCCGTCACGGTGCTGGAGAATGTGCGTGACACGATCGGCTTCGACGCCATCCAGTCTGAAGCCGGACTGGTCAAGGTTTCGGTCATCGGCATTGGCATGCGAAGCCATGCCGGCGTTGCCGCAATCGCCTTCAAGGCCCTGGCCGAGAAGGGGATCAACATCCGCGCGATCACCACTTCAGAGATCAAGATTTCGATCCTGATCGACGGCCCCTATGCCGAATTGGCGGTTCGCACTTTGCATTCTGTCTACGGTCTCGATAAGCAGTAGACAAACAATAACCCGAAATCTGGCTTTTGCTCTGCTCTCTCATGCGGCTAGCATAGGCCAATGGAGAGGGGTTCAATGCGAGATACTGCCGGCGGTCCAAGAGTGCTGTTAAGGCGTTTGCGCGAGCTGATGGCCGATGCGCTTGACCCGCAGAAGCGTCTCGACAAGATCGTTCGTGAAATCGCCCAGAACATGGTGGCCGAGGTTTGCTCGCTCTATGTGCTGCGCGCCGATTCCATGCTGGAGCTTTACGCCACCGAAGGTCTGAACCCGGATGCGGTGCATCTGGCTCAGCTTCGTCTGGGGCAGGGCCTCGTCGGCACGATTGCCGCCAGCGCCCGCCCGCTCAATCTCTCCGACGCCCAAAAACACCCCGCTTTTGCCTATCTGCCGGAGACGGGCGAAGAGATTTATCATTCCTTCCTCGGCGTGCCGGTGCTGCGGGCCGGTCGCACGCTCGGCGTTCTGGTCGTTCAGAACCGCACCATGCGCCATTACCGTGAGGATGAGGTCGAGGCGCTGGAAACGGTGGCCATGGTCATCGCCGAGATGATCGCCACCGGCGATCTGGCGCGGCTGACCCGTCCGGGCATCGAGCTTGATCTGAGCCGCCCCGTCAGCATGACGGGCCTGCCCTTCAACGAGGGCGTCGGGCTTGGCCATGTGATCCTTCATGAGCCGCGCATTGTCGTGACGGCGCTGTTCAACGAGGATAGCGACGAGGAGCTGGTGCGCCTTGAAACGGCGCTCGATTCGCTGCGCCTTTCCATCGACGACATGCTCTCGCGCCGCGATGTGGCGTTTGAGGGTGAACACCGCGCAGTGCTCGAAGCCTATCGCATGTTCGCCAATGACCGGGGCTGGGTGCGCCGCCTGCAGGAGGCGATCAACAACGGCCTGACGGCCGAAGCGGCGGTCGAGAAGGTGCAGAGCGACATGCGCGCGCGCATGATGCACATGACGGACCCCTATCTGCGCGAGCGGATGAGCGATTTCGACGATCTCGCCAACCGGCTTCTGCGCCAGCTGATGGGCCGCGGGCCGGATGCGCTGGCGGAAATTCTGCCCAAGGATGCGATCATCGTCGCCCGTTCCATGGGGGCAGCCGAGCTTCTGGACTATCCGCGCCAGAAACTGCGCGGTCTGGTTCTGGAAGAGGGTGCGCCGACAAGCCATATCGTCATCGTGGCGCGGGCCATCGGCCTGCCGACGGTGGGGCAGGTGAAGGGCGCCGTCTCCATGTCGGAGAATGGCGACGCGATCATCGTTGATGGCGAGGACGGCCAGGTCCATCTGCGCCCGCAGGCCGATGTCGAGGAAGCCTATGCCGAGAAGGTGCGCTTCCGCGCCCGCCGGCAGAAACTCTATCAGGAACTGCGCGACCGCCCGACCGAGACCAGGGACGGTGTTCCCGTCGATCTCATGATGAATGCAGGTCTGGCCGTTGATCTGCCGCAGCTGGCGCAGTCGGGTGCGGCGGGCATCGGCCTGTTCCGCACCGAGCTTCAGTTCATGGTTGCAGCCGCCTTCCCGCGCGTCGAGGCGCAGGAGCGGCTTTACAGCGAAGTGCTCGACGCCGCCGATGGCAAGCCGGTCACGTTCCGCACCATCGATATCGGCGGCGACAAGGTGCTGCCCTATTTCAAGGGCGCGCAGCACGAGGAAAACCCGGCGCTTGGCTGGCGGGCGATTCGCCTGACGCTCGACCGCCCGGGCCTGCTGCGCACGCAGATCCGCGCGCTTTTGAAGGCCGCCGGCGGTCGCGAACTGCGCATGATGCTCCCGATGGTCACCGAGGTGAGCGAGGTGCGGCAGGCGCGCGAGATCATCGACCGCGAGGTGCGGCATCTGTCGCGCTTCGGCTATCTCCTGCCCACGCGCCTGAAACTTGGCGCGATGATCGAAGTGCCCGCACTCCTCTGGCAGCTTGAAGAGCTGATGCAGGCCGTGGATTTCGTCTCCGTCGGTTCAAACGATCTGTTCCAGTTCGTCACTGCGACAGACCGGGGCAACACCCGCATTGCCGACCGTTTCGACCCGCTGAGCGTGCCGTTCCTGCGCATTCTGCGCCAGATCGTGCGCGCCGGCGATCAGTATGGAACGCCGGTCACGCTGTGCGGAGAGCTGGCGGGGCGGCCGATTTCCGCCATGGCGCTGCTCGGCATCGGCTTCCGCTCCATTTCCATGGCGCCGGCGGCCATCGGCCCGGTCAAGGCCATGCTCTGCGAGCTTCCGCTGTCGGATCTTTCGGTTGTTATGGATGAGGCACTTGCCAACCATAGCGCATCCACCGATATTCGCGCGCTGCTTCGCGACTTCGCCCAGAAGCACAATATTGCCCTCTAGAACTGACAGGCTTTCCCGTCGATGACCGACTTGCCGCGCGACCGTATGGATCAGGTTCTCAAACGTTTCGAGCTTATCGAAGCGCAGATGGCGGCTGGCCCGGAGCCGGACGTCTATGTGAAGCTTGCTTCCGAATACTCCGAATTGCAGGAAGTGGCGGCCAAGATCCGCGAGCTGCGTCAGGTCGAAGGTGAGCTGGAAGACCTGAAGTCCATGCTGGACGACCCGGCGACCGACACGGAAATGCGCGAGCTGGCCGAGGCCGACCTCGAAGAGGTGGAGAGCCGCATCGAGGCGCTGGGCGAGGAAATGCAGATCCTGCTTCTGCCCAAGGACGAAGCGGACGAGAAGAATGCGATCCTCGAAATTCGCGCCGGCACCGGCGGCGACGAGGCGGCCCTGTTCGCCGGCGACCTGTTCCGCATGTATGAGCGCTATGCATCCGAACGGGGCTGGCGTGTCGAGGTCGCGTCGACAAGCGAGGGCGAGGCCGGCGGCTACAAGGAAATCATCGCCACCGTTTCCGGGCGCGGCGTGTTCTCGCGGCTGAAATTCGAATCGGGCGTGCATCGCGTTCAGCGCGTGCCGGCTACGGAGGCGCAGGGGCGCATTCATACTTCCGCCGCCACGGTTGCCGTTCTGCCCGAGGCCGAGGACGTCGACGTCGAAATTCGCAATGAAGACATCCGCATCGACACGATGCGCGCTTCGGGTGCGGGCGGCCAGCACGTCAACACCACCGATTCGGCGGTGCGAATCACGCATATTCCAACGGGCATCGTGGTCTTGCAGGCCGAAAAGTCCCAGCACCAGAACCGTGCGCGCGCCATGCAGATCCTGCGGGCGCGCCTGTTCGACATGCAGCGCATGAAGGCCGCGGACGAACGCTCCGAGGCGCGTCGTCTGCAGGTCGGTTCCGGCGACCGTTCGGAACGCATCCGCACCTATAATTTCCCGCAGGGGCGTGTCACCGATCACCGGATCAACCTCACGCTCTACAAGCTGGACCGCGTGATCGAAGGCGATCTGGACGAGATTATCGACGCGCTGATCTCCGATCATCAGGCAAAACTGCTTTCGGAAACCGGGGCGGATGGCTGAGGCGAAGACCCTCGGCACCCTGCTTTCCTGGGCGCAGGACCGGCTGAGACAGGCGGGCATTGCAGAAGGGGCGCTCGACGCCCGGCTTCTCGTTGAACATGTCACGAAGACGACGCGGCTCGACGCCATGTCGAGACCTGAACGGCCTGTTTCCGATGCGGAAGGCATGGCCGTGGAAGAGGCCGTCGCGCAGCGCATTGCCGGCCGGCCTGTACACCGCATTATCGGCCATCGTGAATTTTACGGGCTGGACCTCAGGCTTTCACCGGAAACGCTGGAGCCGCGGCCGGACACCGAAACGCTGGTCGACATGGTCGTGGCGGAAGCGCGTCGTCTTGGCGGTGAAGATCGCCCGTGGCGGATCATCGATCTTGGAACCGGCACCGGGGCAATAGCGATTGCGCTGTTGAGCGTTTTGCCTGCGGCCCATGCGGTCGGTGTCGATATTTCGGCCGATGCGCTTGCAACGGCGCGCATCAATGCCGATATGAATGGTTACGGCGGCCGGTTTGAGACCTGTCAGTCTGACTGGTTTGAGAAAATCGACGGACGGTTCGATTTCATTGTCTCCAACCCGCCCTATATTCGAGAAGAGATCTGGCGTGCGCTTGCAGTCGAGGTTCGTGATCACGATCCGCGCAGGGCGCTGGTTGCCGGGGACGATGGTCTTGATGCCTATCGTTTGCTGGCGGCGCAAAGCGGCGCCCATCTGGCGACAGGCGGCATGGTCGCCGTCGAGATCGGATATGACCAGAAGGAAAGCGTTACCGGGCTGTTCGTCGATCAGGGATTCCGCCTTCACAAGGCGGGCCGCGATCTTGCCGGGCATGACCGGGTGCTTGTTTTTGTCGCCGAAACAGCACGTGAACAAACTTGAAAAAAAACTTGGCATCGCAAAAGAATGCCGCTAGGTTCCGGACACCGGATAGGACGAAGCAGACAGCACCGTTATCGATTCGGTTCCCAGGACCGCTGTCATTAAGGGCGTTTTAGCGCCTCTGCTTCATTATGGGGTTTGTCCGGCAACTGACAAGAAGCGGAACAGTATGGCATTGGCGCCCGCGACAAGCGGTGTGACATAGGCCAAGGGGAGATGTGAGACTGCTGGCTTCCCGCCATCGTCCGCGATCTGAAAAGAGTATTGTTTCACACAACCTGTCTCGAACAAGCAGTCTCGAAAACCAAGAGAGTCGAATGAGGCCACAACAGCAGAACAGGCGCATGCGCGGCCGCGGAAACAACAACCGCAAGGGTCCCAATCCGCTGGCGCGCAGCTATGAGAGCAACGGTCCGGACGTGAAGATCCGCGGAACCGCGCAACAGGTGGCGGACAAATACACCACGCTGGCGCGCGACGCGCAGAGCTCCGGTGATCGTGTGATGGCCGAAAACTATCTGCAGCATGCCGAGCATTACAACCGCATCATCGCTGCCGCACAGGCGCAGCAGCAACAGCAGCAGGCGCGTGACAACCGCGACGATGCTGATGGTGATGACGAGCAGGATGTTGCCGAAGCGAGCAATGGCAACCAGAAGCCGCAGCGCCAGAAGCGCGTGGACGATGGTTCCGGCCCGCAGCCGGAAATCAAGGGTGTTCCCGCAGAACTCGCGCTGAACGGCGCCGAAGGTGCAAACGGCCATGCGGCCGAAGCTGCCGAGCCGGGCGCAGAGGAAGAAAAGCCGAAGCCTGTCCGCCGCACCCGCAAGCCTGCCGCAGCAAAGACGCAGGACGAGGCAGCGACGCCCGAGGGCGAGGAAGGCGAAAAGCCGGTCAAGCGTCCGCGCCGGACGCGCGCCCGCAAGACCGATGACGCCGAGGGTGGCGAAGGCAGTGAAGCCGCAGCCCCCGTTGCAGCGGCCGAAGAGGTTGCCGCGCAGGGCTGAACGGCCTGACATTCCAGAGCATTTTGAACGGCGGGGTTTCCCCGCCGTTTTTCGTATGTCCCCATCTTGTTCCTATAGGGATATGTTCCCATATCCCAATCAGTTGGGCTTGCCACACGAGACCGTGATAATCTGATTGCATCACGGTTTATGGGAGCCCGTCGCATTGGTCGTTGTCAGCGCTGCAAAGCAGGCTGGCAGGGAAATGGAGACACTTATGAACTTTGACAAATATTCCGAGCGCGTCCGCGGTTTCATTCAGTCCGCCCAGACCCAGGCGCTCAGCAGCAATCACCAGCAGTTCACGCCCGAGCACCTGCTCAAGGTGCTCGTTGACGATGAGGAAGGCCTGGCTGCTTCCCTGATCGAGCGCGCCGGCGGGCGCGCCAAGGATGTGCGCCTCGGTGTCGAGGCCGCGCTCAAGGCAATGCCGCAGGTGGAAGGCGGCAATGGCCAGCTTTACATGGCTCAGCCGCTGGCCAAGGTTTTCTCGACCGCCGAGGAGCTGGCCAAGAAGGCTGGCGACAGCTTCGTCACCGTGGAGCGACTGCTCACCGCGCTTGCGGTCGAGAAGTCGGCCAAGACCGCCGACATCCTGTCCAAGGCCGGCGTTACACCGACCGCGCTCAATCAGGCCATCAACGATATCCGCAAGGGCCGCACGGCTGACTCGGCCAGCGCCGAGCAGGGTTACGATGCGCTCAAGAAATATGCGCGTGACCTGACGGCCGATGCGCGCGCCGGAAAGCTCGACCCCGTGATCGGTCGTGACGACGAGATTCGCCGCACGATCCAGGTCCTGTCGCGCCGCACCAAGAACAACCCGGTTCTGATCGGCGAGCCCGGCGTCGGCAAGACGGCCATCGCCGAGGGCCTTGCCCTGCGCATCGTCAATGGCGACGTGCCTGAATCGCTGAAAGACAAGCAGCTCATGGCGCTCGACATGGGCTCCCTGATTGCCGGCGCGAAATATCGCGGCGAGTTCGAGGAGCGTCTGAAGGCGGTGCTTTCCGAAGTGACGGCTGCCGACGGCAACATCATCCTGTTCATCGATGAGATGCACACGCTGGTGGGCGCGGGCAAGGCGGATGGCGCGATGGACGCGTCCAACCTTCTGAAGCCGGCTCTGGCCCGTGGCGAACTGCACTGCGTTGGCGCGACGACGCTTGATGAATACCGCAAGCACGTGGAGAAGGACGCCGCTCTGGCGCGTCGTTTCCAGCCGGTTTTCGTCAGCGAGCCGACCGTCGAGGACACGGTTTCGATCCTGCGCGGTCTGAAGGAGAAGTATGAGCAGCATCATAAGGTGCGGGTCTCCGACTCGGCGCTGGTGGCCGCTGCGACGCTCTCCAACCGGTACATCACTGACCGCTTCCTGCCCGACAAGGCCATCGATCTGGTGGACGAGGCATCCTCGCGCCTGCGCATGCAGGTGGACTCCAAGCCCGAGGAGCTGGACGAGATCGACCGCCGCGTCATGCAGCTCAAGATCGAGCGCGAGGCGCTGAAGGTCGAGAAGGACGAGGCTTCCAGAGACCGTCTGGTCAAGCTCGAGAAGGAGCTGACCGATCTCGAGGAAGAATCGGCGCGCCTCACCAGCCGGTGGGCTGCCGAGAAGGACAAGCTCGGTCTGGCCGCCGACCTGAAAAAGCAGCTTGATGAAGCCCGTAACGAACTGGCCATTGCCCAGCGCAAGGGTGAGTTCCAGCGCGCCGGCGAACTGGCCTATGGCCAGATCCCCGAGCTTGAGAAAAAGCTGGCCGAAGCAGAGGCCCAGAGCGAAGAGGAAAGCGCTTCCGGCATGGTCGAAGAGACCGTCAAGCCGGATCACGTGGCCCATATCGTCTCGCGCTGGACCGGCATTCCGGTCGACAAGATGCTGGAAGGCGAGCGTGAGAAGCTGCTGCGCATGGAGGACGAGATCGCCAAACGGGTCGTCGGCCAGGGCGAGGCGGTTCAGTCCGTCTCCAAGGCCGTGCGCCGTGCGCGCGCCGGTCTTCAGGACCCCAACCGGCCGATTGGTTCCTTCATGTTCCTCGGCCCGACAGGCGTTGGCAAGACGGAGCTGACCAAGGCGCTCGCCAGCTTCCTGTTCGATGACGAGCAGGCGATGGTGCGCATCGACATGTCGGAATTCATGGAGAAGCACTCCGTGGCCCGGCTCATCGGCGCGCCTCCCGGCTATGTCGGCTATGAGGAAGGTGGTGTTCTGACCGAGGCGGTTCGCCGCCGGCCCTATCAGGTGATCCTGTTCGACGAGGTCGAGAAGGCGCATCCGGACGTGTTCAACGTGCTCCTTCAGGTTCTCGATGACGGACGCCTGACGGACGGTCAGGGCCGCACGGTCGACTTCCGCAATACGCTCATCATCATGACGTCGAACCTGGGCGCCGAGTATCTCGTCAACCTTGGCGAGAACGAGGATGTCGACAAGGTTCGCACCGAAGTGATGGATGTCGTGAAAGCATCGTTCCGGCCCGAGTTCCTGAACCGGATCGACGAGGTTATCCTGTTCCACCGGCTGCGCCGGCAGGACATGGGCAAGATCGTCGAAATCCAGCTTCAGCGGCTTGAGCGTCTGCTTGCCGATCGCAAGATCACGCTCGACCTCGATAAGGATGCGGTCGAGTGGCTGGCCGAGAAGGGTTACGACCCGGCCTATGGCGCGCGTCCGCTGAAACGGGTGATGCAGAAGGAGTTGCAGGACCCGCTGGCGGAGAAGATCCTCCAGGGTGAGATCTTTGACAACTCCACGGTCAAGATCACGGCCGGCTCTGACAGGCTGAACTTCCGGCCGAGCCGGGCAACGAATGCAGATCAGGCCGAAAAAGCGGCCTGATCCCAAAACACGAGGGGAGGGCGGATGCAGCTCGATCACTACAACGCAGTTTGTTCCGCCCTTCCACACGCCACCCACGTTGTTCAATGGGGTGGTGCGCATGTCTGGAAGGTGGGCGGCAAGGTTTTTGCCATCGGCAGCGCGGCTGACGGCGGAGATGTTGCCGTCTCTTTCAAATGCTCCGAGATGGCCTTCGACATATTGAAGGAGCAGCCGGGCCTGCGGCCCGCCCCCTATCTCGCTTCGCGCGGCATGAAGTGGATCCAGCGCCGGAGCGCGGAAAGCATGGATGACGCCGCCCTTCAGGACTATCTGGCCGAAAGCCACCGGATCGTCGCATCGGGTCTGACGCGCAGGCTTCAGCGCGAACTGGGCCTCTCCGCCACCTGATTAGCGACGCGAAAAGTTCAAAGACTGGCCATTTTCACGTCCGGTTCATCTCCTATGGTAAATAGTTCGTCAAATGGGCGAATCGCTGGCGGGTGATCAGCCTATCCGTGTGGGACCAGACGAGGGGCTAAAGACGTGAAACTGCAATTGCTGACCGCATTATGTCTGGCCATGGGGCCGACGGCAGCCATGGCCGCCATGCCGGAGAGCGAAGACCGGCGAAACGGTTTCGTGTTGCAGCGGGGCAATGATCAGACTGCTGGCCGGGGCATGACGGCCGAGACATCGACCCAGGCGCCGGTACAACTCGCCCAGAATTACGACTTTGACGTCTATATCGATCAATATGGCCGCGAGATCATCGTCGACGCTTATACCGGCGAGGTGGTGGAGATCAGGCCTGCCGCGCGCGGAAACCAGCGCCCTGCGCGCCGTCCGGCGCGGCCGCGCGAGTTCGACGGGGATGTTTATGACTTCTCCGACCCGCGCGATGTCGACCGTTACCGTCGCGACCGGGGCAGGGCGAACCGCGCTCCCGTCGAACGCCAGCCCGATCCCTATTACGACCGCTCCTATGGTGAAGCGCCGCGCTACAACGACCGCAACATCTATCCGGAAGCGCCGAATTACGGGCGCGGTTCCATCGACCGCGCACCTCTGCAGCCCCCGAATTCCCGTGACAGCATGGCCGGCATCCCCGGCGAAGAGCCGCGCTTTGAATCGGGAATGGGCAACGCATCCGGCACGCCGACCCTGCCGGGAGATGCGGCTGTCGTTCTGCCGCGCGGCGTGAGCGAGGATGTCACGCGCTTTCAGGTTCTGCTCGACCGCGCGGGCGCGTCTCCGGGCGTCATCGATGGCCGGACCGGCGACAATGTGAACAAGGCGATCCGCGCCTATCGCGATATCACCGGCCAGACGCTCAGAACCTATGACAATGAATGGGTGAAGGCGGAGCTGGAACGCACCGGTGGTCCGGCTTTCAAGGAATACACCATCACCGCCAAGGATGTGGCCGGTCCCTATATCGCGTCGGTTCCGGCCGATTACAGCCAGAAGGCTGCGCTTGGCGCACTGTCCTACACCTCGGTTGTCGAGGCGCTGGCCGAGCGCTTCCATATGGACGAGAAATATCTCGTTGCGCTCAATCCGGATGCGAATTTCAACCGGCCCGGTACGGTCATCAAGGTGATCAACACCGGCAAGCCGAAGAAAACCGAAGTCGTGCGGATCGTTGCCGACAAGGGCGCGCGCCAGGTGCGCGGTTACAGCGCCGACGGAAAGCTGGTCGCCGCCTATCCGGCCACCATCGGTTCGGCGAGCACGCCGTCGCCGAGCGGCACGCATACGGTCACGCGCATCGCGCTCAACCCCGAATACACCTACAATCCGAAGGTCAATTTCAAACAGGGCAACAATGACAAGGTTCTGACCATCCCGCCTGGCCCCAATGGCCCCGTCGGAACGGTCTGGATCGCGCTGTCAAAGCCGACCTACGGCATTCATGGAACGCCCAATCCCTCGAAGATTGGCAAGACGGCCTCCCATGGCTGCATCCGGTTGACCAACTGGGATGCAGAGGAACTGGCCAAGCGCGTGAAGCGCGGCGTTTCGGTGGAGTTCGTGGATTAAGCTTTCCGCAGCCATCCGGCGCTGCCCGATGGATATTACCGGTCTGCCGTTTCAGGGAAATGGCAGACCGCTCGCAACTTTTTGTTTCCTGTGAAGCTTGCTGTCAGGCAATCCTGCCTGACAGCAAATGACTCAGCTGCCCGATGCAGCAACGGAAAGCGGTGTCTCGTCGTTTTCCTGAAGCAGTTCGTCAATGCGGCTGCGCTCGCGCTCGAATGCCAGCAGATCCTTGCCCTTCAGCGCCCGGTTGTCGGGCAGGCGGACGCGCATCGGATCCACTTTCGTGCCATTGACGATCATTTCGTAGTGCAGATGGTTGCCGGTTACGAGACCGGTCGCGCCGACATAGCCGATCACTTGACCCTGACGAATACGCGCGCCCGTCGTCACACCTTTCGCGATGCCGCTCTGGTGATTGTAGGAGGTTTTGAAGCCATTGTTGTGGCGGATGATCGTCTGGCGGCCGTAACCGCCGGCCCAGCCGGCCTTTTCGACCACGCCGTCGCCGGCCGCGATGATCGGCGTGCCGCGCGGGGCGGCCCAGTCGACGCCGGTGTGCATCTTGCTGTAGCCGAGAACCGGGTGACGGCGCATGCCGAAGCCCGAGGTGAAGCGCCCGTTGGGCACAGGATTGCGGATCATGAAGCGTTTCGAGCTGCGGCCTTCCTCGTCGAAATAGTCGACCGTGCCGTCATCGAACTGGAACCGGTAGAAAGTGCGGGTCGCGCCGCCGAAACTCGCCTTTACATAAAGAAGCTCCGACTGGTCCGTCGCATTCTTGTCCGCATCGGGTGCGGAGAAGAAGACTTCAAGCTGGTCAGCCGGCGAAAGCCGCGACTGAAAATCGACATCGGCCGAAAGCAGCTTCACCAGCCGCTTCGTCATGTCCGGGTTCAGCCCGTAGGCATAGGAGGCACGGTAGATGCCGTCATAAACCCGCGGCAGATCGGAGCGTGGCATGCGGCGCGGCGCGGTCGGATGATCGAACGCCGCCAGAAGGACCGGATTCATCTCCGGTTCCTGCGCCGGCACATATTGGTCGCGGTCATCGAGCGCGATCGTCACGATGTGCTTCTTGCCTTCATAGATGCTGGTGCGAACGACACGGCTTTTCACGCCGTGCGTTTCAATGCCCACGCGCAGCAATGTGCCGGCCTTCAGTTCCGTCGCATTGAGCAGCTTGGTGATCGCCTCGACCATGCCGTCGACATCTTCACCCTTGTAGCCGGACTGGGTGAAGACCTCGGCCACGGCCCGCTCTGTGCGGAAGGGAATGAGGTCTTCGGCAAATTCGGGTGTCGTTTCGCGACCGCTGCGCGCAGCGACCGAGACATTCTCGGGGATGATGCGCGCGCTGAAGGCGGCCAGCGCCTGGGTGGAAAGCGTGTCGCCGAAGCGCTGCGGATCCACATAATGAAGAGAGGCGACCTGAACGTCGCCATCGGTCAGGATCGCGCCCGTGTTGCGCACGGCCACTTCCACTTCTTCCGTGCTCAGGCTGCGGGCCGAGGAGAAGTCGGAAGACCAGAGCGGAAAGTCGCCGCTCTTGAGGCTCACTTCGCTCTCCACCTTCGCACCATATATAAGGCCCGTGCGGGCGGTGCTGGTTGCGCCGTCTTCTGCAAAGACCGCGAGCGGGTCGAAGGGCGGATAATCCTTGTCTGTCGTATGGCTGGCGGTCAGCGCCATTTTCGCATGAACAAAGGGCAGGGTGCGGATCAGATCCGTGTCGCCGCTGCGCATGACGGTGGAGACTTCCATCATGCGGCGATCCTCGCCGCGGCTGATCGTATGGGGGGTGACAAGGCGGCCGGTCTTCGCGGCTTCGCCAACCGGGTCTGCGATTTCTCCCAGAAGGGCGATTTCCGGCGGAGTGGCCAGCTGCTGGCGGCCATCGAGGGCGGCCGAAAGCGCAACACCCATCAGAACGGTAGACGTCACACCTGTAAGAAAGGTGCCGATCAGCCAGCGCGCGGAGATCTCACGCCGGTCCGGCGGTCCGCTGCGTCCATCCGCAATAAGAGGATCGTCCTCGCCGATGGCCTGTTCGATCTGCTTGTTGTTGTTCATTGACGATGGCGCCTTGGTCTTATGCATTTGGGCTGGACCCGTCACGGCAACCGAAATGGTCGCGCCCGGTATGGGCGGACAGGCAGGAAACCCGGTTCAACATTACGCCGGAGAACAATGGTGACAGAGGTCGTTCCCCCAAACCCTCTCGGACATGAACACCTGACCTTATATATATAGCGTCATATGTAGGGCGTGAAACGCGCCCGCATCGACGTCGATATCCAAGATCACACATCCCGCGTGTATTCATTAAATTCGACTCTAATGTGACCGGGCGCCCAATGGCAACAGAAGAGCGCAAACGGGCGCAAAATGGCGGTTTTGCAGATTTCTGCCCTGTTTGTCGTTTTTTATTGTCGTTTAGAATCAATGGGTTGAGTGTGATTTCTTTCGGTTTTTAGGTTGGAATACGAAGAAAAACG
>MRWG01001213.1_pt1 | contig 17844 bp, 19 predicted proteins | sample 1013341 | NCBI WGS metagenome assembly MRWG01 (sample SAMN06117577, study PRJNA244670) | biofilm metagenome | biome: Water; feature: Cathode Biofilm; material: Biofilm; isolation source: microbial consortium enriched at the cathode of a solar microbial fuel cell | place: USA: District of Columbia ... | reverse complement strand
CCCGACCCGCCGCTGTCGGGGCCATCCCAGGAGGGCGGTTCATCGTTGCCGCCGCCGCTGTAACCGCCACCGCCACCGCCGCCGCCGGCGGAGTCGAGCATGGTCAGCACGCCCGAGAAGCGCTGCAGTACGACCTCGGTGGTATATTTCTCAACCCCGTCGTTGCCGGTCCACTTGCGGGTCTGTAGCGAGCCTTCCAGGTACACCTTGGAGCCCTTCTTGATGTATTTCTCGATGATGTCGCAGAGACGCTCGTCGAACACTACGACGCGGTGCCATTCGGTCTTCTCGCGGCGTTCGCCGGTCTGCTTGTCACGCCATTGATCGGAGGTGGCGACGCTCATGTTGGCGATCTTCTGGCCCGCCTGACTGTAGCGGATTTCCGGATCGCGGCCGAGATTGCCGACAAGGATGACTTTGTTGACTGAGCCTGCCATTTTTCCCCCTCTTGGATGAATTCGACGGCACTATAACGGGTGGTGAAATGCGAGTGGAGTCGTTTTGCCGCTACTGTTCGCGCGGAACAGGAAACGCAGTGTCCTGGAAGCCCTTGGCCTTGGCGATGAAGCTGCGCGCGACGTCGAGGATCTGCTCATCCGGCTCGTCCAGCTTGACCAGCGCCGCGATGCCGATCTCCAGCAGCGCCATGCCGTAGACGTACTGGCTCACGCCCTGATCCTGGAACTGCACCAGCGCGTCGGACAGCACCACGTCGGCCTTTTCGAATTCCTCGTTCAGTTCTTCGCTCATGTCGCTTCTCCTCGATGGCCGCTTCGGTTCCGGCGACGCAGTCTCGCCACGGCGGCGCATGTGTCAACGCACGTATCGGGAAATGGCAGGATTTGCGGCATTTTTTCGCGTTGCGATGCCGGGGTTGCGCTCCTCCGGCGCGTCGGCGGCCGGTTCCCGATGACATCATGAGTATCTGCCTATATCGGTCACGTGTTGAACTCAAAAAATACGACGTATGAGTGTGATTAACCATTAAACTGTGATACAGATCACAGCTAGGTTAGGTTCAACCAATCGACCATTTGACTATCGTAATGATGGTGGTGTCGAAATGAAGCACATAAAAGATGTTAACGTGGTGCTGTACGATCCGAACCAGGATTTCCGGATAATGATTCACGGCATCCTGCGTGACAGCGGCTTTGCCGAGATCGTCAGCACCGAACGGGCGGAAACGGTCCAGAAACGCCTCGGGGAGGAACACGTCGATCTGCTGATCGGCGACGTGCACGCGGAAACCAGCGCAATCTGTGGGCTGCTCGGCGACGTCAGGAACGGCCGACTCGGCGACAACCCCTTCCCCGTCGCCATCGGCCTGACCAGCGACGCCGACGAGAAGACGATCGCCAAGATCGGCAACGCCGGCTTCGACGGTCTCGCGCTCAAACCGTTCGATTCCCTCACCTTCCGGCGCCGAGTCGAATACTTCCTGGAGCATCGCAAGCCGTTCGTGACGACCGCAGACTACGTCGGTCCGGACCGCCGCAAGGATCCCGGCAAACCGGGCGTCGACAGCAACTGTATCGACGTGCCGAACCCGCTCAGGCTGATCGCCGAGGGTATCTCGCGGGACACCCTTGCTCAACTGGTCGAGGCCGCCGCCGGCAAACTCGACGAACGCAAGTTCGTGAGCGATATCGGCGGCGTCGGCTGGTGCGCGGAAAAGCTGGTCGAAGCCATGCGCAAGAGCGACGCCGAACTGGCCGAGCGCTGTATCCGGCAATTGAACGAGATCGCCAAGGATATGGACGACCGGCTGGAACGCACGCCCTACCGTCATGTGCAGGAAGCGTGCAATTCCCTGCTCGGCGTCGCGGCCCGGCTCGAACAGGCGGCGGCCGGCCCGGACAAAAAGGACGTCAAACGCCTGGGCGACCTGGCCCAGGCCATCGCCCGCAGTTGCAACGTTGACCGCTCGCACGCGGCCTGACCCGGCACGGGTGAAATTCACCGCCGCTGATCCGCGATCCCGCGGGCGGCGTACAGAGCCGTGTTCAATCCACAATGATCGCGGATTTGGGCCCGATTCCTTTCTTTACGGGGCCTGCAAACCCATATACCGATAATCTCTTGTGCGGCTCATGAAATTCGACCCCGGTCTGGCTTGAAATGGACACCATCCGCGTCAAAGGCGCCCGCGAACACAACCTGCAGAATGTCCACGTCGATATTCCGCGCCACAGCCTGACGGTGATCACCGGGCTTTCCGGCTCGGGCAAGTCGTCGCTCGCCTTCGACACCATCTACGCCGAGGGCCAGCGCCGCTACGTCGAGAGCCTGTCGGCCTATGCGCGCCAGTTCCTGGAGTTGATGCAGAAGCCGGACGTCGACGCCATCGAGGGCCTGTCGCCGGCCATTTCCATCGAGCAGAAGACGACGTCGCGCAATCCGCGCTCGACCGTCGGCACGGTGACCGAAATCTACGACTACATGCGGCTGCTGTTCGCGCGCGTCGGCATCCCCTACTCGCCCGTCACCGGCCTGCCGATCGAGGCGCAGACCGTCAGCCAGATGGTCGACCGGGTGATGGAAATGGACGAGGGCACGCGGCTTTACCTGCTCGCCCCCATCGTCCGCGGCCGCAAGGGCGAATACAAAAAGGAACTGCAGGACCTGGCCCGCCGCGGCTTCCAGCGCGTCCGCATCGACGGCGAGATGTACGACCTCGAGGACGCCCCCGATCTCGACAAGAAATACAAGCATGACATCGAGATCGTCGTCGACCGGCTTGTGGTGAAGGACGGCATCGAAACACGCCTCGCCGACAGCATCGAAACCGCGCTCAACCTCGCCGACGGCCTCGCCTACGTCGATGACGCGGATGCCGACCAGACCCAGGCCCAGAAGACCAAGAAAAGCGGCATCAAGGACCACGTGCCGGAGGGGCGCACGGTCTTTTCCGCCAAGTTCGCCTGCCCGATCTCCGGCTTCACCATCGACGAGATCGAGCCCCGGCTGTTTTCGTTCAACAACCCGTTCGGCGCCTGTCCGTCCTGCGACGGGCTGGGGACCGAGATGTTCTTCGACGCCGAACTGGTGGTGCCGGACGAGCAGAAATCGCTGGCCAAGGGCGCGATCCAGCCGTGGGCCGGGGCGTCGTCGAAATACTACGTGCAGACGCTCGAAAGTCTCGCCGAGCATTTCGGCTTCAAGCTCGATACGCCGTGGACGAAGCTCTCCAAGAAGCACAGGGAAATGCTGCTGTTCGGGTCCGGTAACGAGTCCGTCACGATGAAGTACAAGGACGGCGCCAAGAGCTACGAGATCAAAAAGCCGTTCGAGGGCGTGGTCCCCAACATGGAGCGGCGCTGGCGCGAGACCGACAGCAACTGGGTGCGCGACGAACTGCAGCGTTACCAGACCGTGGCGCCGTGCGAGACCTGCCACGGCAAGCGCCTCAAGGCCGAGGCGCTGGCGGTCAGGATCGACGGTAAAGACATCTCGGACGTCGCCGACCTTTCCATCGACGCCGCGGCTGACTGGTTCGACGGCCTCGATAAAACCCTGACAAAAAAGCAGAACGAGATCGCCCGGCGCATCCTGCGCGAGATCAACGAGCGCCTGCATTTCCTGAAGAACGTCGGGCTCGAATACCTGACGCTGTCGCGCGCGTCGGGCACCCTTTCCGGCGGCGAGAGCCAGCGCATCCGCCTCGCGTCCCAGATCGGCTCCGGGCTGACCGGCGTCCTTTACGTGCTGGACGAACCGTCCATCGGCCTGCACCAGCGCGACAACGCGCGGCTGCTGAAAACGCTGGAACGGCTGCGCGACATCGGCAACACGGTGATCGTCGTCGAGCACGACGAGGACGCCATCCGCTCCGCCGATCACGTCATCGACATGGGCCCGCGCGCCGGCGTGCACGGCGGTCATGTCGTCGTCTCCGGCACGCCCAAGGACATCATCGCCTGCGACGACAGCCTCACCGGACGTTACCTGTCCGGCAAGGAGGCGATCCCGATCCCGGCCAGGCGCCGCCCCGGCAAGAAGGGCCAGAAACTGGCGCTGACCGGCGCCAGGTCGAACAACCTGCAGAACGTCGACGTTTCCCTGCCGCTCGGCACCCTGGTCTGCGTCACCGGCGTTTCCGGCGGCGGCAAATCGTCGCTGATCATCGAGACGCTTTACAAGGCACTGGCCCGCAAGCTGATGAACGCGCGCGAGATCCCGGGCCCGCACGACGACCTCAAGGGGCTCGAATTCATCGACAAGGTGGTCGACATCGACCAGAGCCCGATCGGCCGCACGCCGCGCTCCAACCCGGCGACCTACACCGGCGCCTTCACGCCGATCCGCGACTGGTTCGCCAACCTGCCGGAAGCCAAGACCCGCGGCTACAAGCCGGGCCGGTTTTCGTTCAACGTCAAGGGCGGACGCTGCGAGGCGTGCCAGGGCGACGGCGTGATCAAGATCGAGATGCATTTCCTGCCCGACGTCTACGTGGAATGCGACGTCTGCAAGGGCGCGCGCTACAACCGCGAAACGCTGGAGATCAAGTTCCGCGGCAAGTCCATCGCCGAGGTGCTGGACCTGACCGTCGACGAGGCCGCCGACTTCTTCAAGGCGGTGCCGTCGATCCGCGACAAGATGGTGACGCTGCAGCGCGTCGGTCTCGGCTACATTCACCTGGGCCAGCAGGCGACGACGCTTTCGGGCGGCGAGGCGCAGCGCGTCAAGCTGGCCAAGGAACTTTCGAGGAGGGCCACCGGCAAGACGGTCTATATCCTCGACGAGCCGACCACCGGGCTGCACTTCGACGATGTCCGAAAGCTGCTGGAAGTGCTCGACGCGCTGGTCGAGAACGGCAACACCGTGATTGTCATCGAACATAACCTGGAAGTCATCAAGACCGCCGACTGGATCGTCGACCTCGGCCCCGAGGGCGGCATCAAGGGCGGTCGCCTGGTCGCCGAGGGCACGCCCGAGGATGTGGCGCGCGTGAAGGAAAGCTTCACCGGCCAGTACCTCGCCCCCTACGTCGGCGGCAAACCGGCCCGCAAGAAAAAGGCGTCGTGAGCGGCCGCCGCAACGTTCAGGCCCACCTCCGCGAACTGAAAGCCGCCAAGGCCGAGTTCGAACACCAGTTGCGTCGATACAGTGATGCCGCCGAACGGTCCGGCGGTGTCCTGGGTGCGTCCGAAGCGGACGTGAAGCGTTTGAAGAAGAACGTCGCCGAGATCGAGGCCGAAATCGCAGAGCTTGAGGCTCAATTAAAATAATCGTCATCCCGAGCGAGACGCGCGATGCGCGGCGAGACCCGGGACCCATGGCGAGAGAAACCGCAAGCCAAACCAGGGGTCCCGGATCGCAAGTCTCGCTACCGTAAACCTTTGGTTTCCGGGCTCGCCTAACGTCCGGGATGACGAAATTTTGTTCGCCCCGGGACCGTCAAATTGCCGCCACATTATCCGCTATGGTGGCCGTCGCCCGCCGACGAAGACTTCCACCACAACCGCGAGGAGGAACGATGTCCGATCAGGTCACCGGAAACTTTCACGACAAGCTCGACGCCGACGCGCTGATGGCCGTCCTGCACGAGGCCCAGGACACGGTCCGCAGCTACGACATCAAGGCGCAAATCGTCGGCGTCGGCTACATCTTCGCGCTCGGCGTCGTGCAGCAGTCGGGCAAGCACATGCCGGTACCCATGGAATGGGCCGGGTGGTACGTGTTCGCTGGTTGGCTGATCGTCATCCTGCCGATCATCATGTTCGCGCTGGTGCTGTATCCGTCGCGCGTCGACAAGGTAACGAAGAAACGCAACCTGCAGGCCGCCGACGGCACCATGTACTTCGATTCCACCAAGTTCACGGAGGCGGACGCCTACGCCGCCGCCGTCATGCGCGCCGACTGGCCCAAGGAAATCGTCTTCGAAATCGTCAAAGTCTCCGACATCCGCGACAAGAAACGGGTGCGATTCCTGCGTGCATTGTACTGGACAGGCGCGTCGTTCTTTCTATTGTTCGTGTCGCAGATGCTGCGCGCCAACGGAGTCCTCCAGTAATGCCCGAATCGAAATTCCGTCCCGACGTCACCGTGGAATCCGTGGTCGCCCGCGGCGAGGGCTTCCTGCCCGCGTACATGGGCGTGCAACCGGTCGAGGTCGCGGACGGCCGGCTCGTCTCGCGCCTCGAGATCAGACCGCACCACGTCGCGCCGAACGGCTACCTGCACGCGGCGGCGGTGATCGCGCTCGCCGACACGACCTGCGGCTACGCGACGCTGGCACACCTGCCCGACGGCGCGAAGAGCTTTACGACCATCGAACTCAAGTCGAACCACGTCGGTACCGCCCGCGAGGGTGCGATCCGCGCCATTGCCACGGCCAAGCACCTGGGCGGGCGCACGCACGTCTGGGACGCCGAGGTGGTGGACGAGAGCACGGGCAAGACCATCGCCCTCTTCCGCTGTACGCAGATGATCCTTACATAGAGGGAATGAGACGGCTTTTCGCCCTCGTCCCGGCCATCCTGCTTTGCGCCTGCGCCCAGGCACCCGACATCGACGACTGGCCGCCCAGGGCCCCCGCCGTCGACGACGCCACCGTACAGAAATACGTCGATATCTACGTGCACGAGGAGCCGGTCGCCCCGGTCTACGGCCCCGGCGATATCGATGCGCTCAACCTGATCCACCGCCGCCGCATGCTCGAAAACGACACGCCGGACGGCGACATCGAAAAACTGCGCCGGGAACTGGATGAGATCCGTGCCGCCGGCGCGCGCGCCGGGGACGACGGCGAGGACCGGCCAAGGTATTCCCGCAACGAGATCAACGCCATCAAGCGCCGCGTCGAACGCCGCTTCGACAGCAAGCACGACCAGCGCATGGAGTTGAAGCGCTACGGGCTTTAGGCCCTCACGTCACCCCGTGCGCTAGTTGAGCCCGGGATAGACGATCTTTTTTTAGTAAAACCGCCCGAAGAAAGAACGCAGCCCCGTGAACACGGCGCGGAACAGCTTGCCGATACGTTCGATGTCGGCGGAGCCCTGCTTGACCCGCTCCTTGAGCGTCGCCGGGTCCCGGTCGGTGAGGATATCGCGGGCGAGGTCGAGGCCGCGCTTCAGGTTGACGATCTTGGCGCCGTCGGAAATCTCGACGGTGTCGTATATCTCGCGGCCTTTCGGTGTATACGCCGGTTGCCGGTCCCGGGGGGAGTTGAACGCGTTTTTGCGGTGCTGCAGCAGTTGCGTCAGCACGTCGCGCCGTTGAGCTTCGCGTTCCGAAATTTCGACCATAACGGAATATACGCCTGTTTCGAATCGCCGGATACAGAATTATTCTAACGCCAGTCCGGATTGTCGCCGTCGGCACCGAGCGGGCGAGGCGCGAGATAGACCCGCACCGGCGTCTTCGAAAGCTTGATCGGCGAGGCGACGATGCGCATGCGCCCGACGGTTTCGTGCTCGATCTCCTGAACGACGCCGCGTTCGGCCAGTTCCGGTGCCTCCATGACCTGGTCGACGGTGCGAATCGCGCCCGCCGGCAGCCCCTCGGCGTGCAGCGCGGCGAGCCATTCGTCGCGGGTCCGGGTCATGAACTCGGCTTCCAGAATCTCGTAAAGCGCTTTCCTGTTCTCGACCCGGGCCGGATTGGTCGCGAACCTGTCGTCGTCGGCCATTTCCGGCCGGCCCATGGCGGCGCAGAGCTTTCTGAACTGCCGGTTGGCGCCGATCGCCAGCGCGATGGGGAAATCCGCCGTCTCGAACGGCCGGTAAGGACACACGGTCGGGTGGTCGTTGCCGAGCCGGGGCGGCCGCTCGCCGGTCATCAGGTAGGCCGCGGCCTGATTGGCGAGCAGCGTCACCGCGCCGTCCAGCAGCGAGATATCCACGTCCTGCCCCTCGCCGGTCCGTTCACGGTGATAGAGCGCCGCCAGCACGCCCTGCGTCGCGTACTGCCCGGCGACAATATCGGTGACCGCGGCGCCGACCTTCATCGGTTCCGTGTCCTCGTCGCCGATGATCGACATCAGGCCGCTTTCCGCCTGGATGACGAAGTCGTAACCGGCGCGTTCCGACATCTGCCCGGTGCGCCCGTAACCCGACACCGAACAGACGATCAGGCCCGGGTTTTCCTTGCGCAGTTCCGCCGGGTCGAGGCCGAACTTCTCCAGCGTGCCCTTGCGGAAGTTCTCGACCAGCACGTCGGCGGTCAGCGCCAGCCGCTTGACCAGCGCGAGGCCCGCCTCGGTCTTGAGATCGGCGACGACGCTGCGCTTGTTGCGGCCGCCGACCATGAAATACGCGCTCTCGCCGTTCTTGAACGGCGGGCCGAAGTGGCGCACGTCGTCCCCTTCGGGACTTTCGATCTTGATCACGTCGGCGCCGAGGTCGCCCAGCACCATCGCGCACCAGGGCCCCGCCAGGACGCGCGACAGGTCCAGAACCTTGATACCGTCGAGCGCGCCTTTCGGCGCCGGTTGCGCAGTCATACCGGTCAACTCCCGTAGTGATTTCAACGAAGCGGGAGTGTATATCCTCACGCCTGGAAGGCAACGCCGGCAGCGGCGATTGCCGGAGATTTTCCGGCGCGCTAACGTGGCCGCAGGAGAGAAACGTGTCCGAGAACGCACAATCGCACACCACCGAACAGCAGCCCCCGCCGACGGCAATGCCGTTCGCCGGGCGTATCAACGTCGTCTCGACGACGGAGCCCTGGACCTGGCTCGCCGCCGGCTGGAACGACCTGCGCCGCACCAGATGGATCGGCCTCACTTACGGACTGATCTTCGTGGTTCTCGGCTACGCCGTCACCGTCGGGCTCTACCAGCTCGGCTATTACTACCTGATCTGGCCGATGAGCGCCGGGTTCGTGCTGGTCGCCCCGGTGTTCGCGGTCGGCATCTATGAGTTGAGCCGCCGGCTCGAATCCGGCGAGACGCCGACCTTCGCGAGCGCGCTGACCGCGTGGCGGCGTGCGCCGGGCCGTATCCTCGGGTCGGGGCTGGCGATGGCGTTTTTCCTCATCCTGTGGGTGCGGACGGCGGCGCTGATCTACGTGATCAATTTCCCCTACGGCATGCTGACGCTGCAGAACCTGCTCAACACCACGCTGTTCTCGGTGGACGGGCTCACGTTCCTCGCCGTCGGCACCGTGATCGGCGCCGTGTTCGCGGTGTTCGCGTTCCTGATCAGCGCGGTGTCGCTGCCGATGATGCTCGGCGAGCGCGCCGACTTCCTGCCCGCACTGCTGACGTCCGTGTTCGCGGTTGCCCGGAACCCGCGCGCCATGATCGTCTGGGCGGCGATCATCGTCGTCGTCATGGCTGCCGGCATGGTGACGGCGTTCGTCGGCCTCTCGCTGACCCTGCCGCTGATCGGCCATGCCACGTGGCACGCCTACCGCGCGCTGGTGAAACCTGAACCGGAACCGGAGAGTTGAGCACATGGAACTGACGTTCGTCGGCTACGGCGACGCCATGGAGCTGCTGTTTCCGGGCTCGCACGCCTGCGGCGACCCGCCCTACGCGCTCCGCGTCACGGTCGACGGCAAGACCGTCGCCTACACCGGCGACACGCAGTGGTGCGACGGCGTCAGGGGCGCGGGCCAAAACGCCGACCTGTTCATCACCGAATGCCTGTTCTTCGACAAGCAGGTGAAGGGACACCTCGACCTGAAAACCCTCGAAGCGCACATGGCCGATATCGCGCCCAAGCGCCTGATCCTGACCCATTTCGGCCCGGACATGATGAAGCACCTGCCGGAGGTCGCGAAGGATTACGAAGTCGCCGAGGACGGCAAGACGGTGAGTATTTAATGCATTTTACGTCATCCCGGACGGTAGCCGAGCGCAAGCCGCAGGCTTGCATTGCGAGGCTTGCGATCCGGGACCCATCGCCACGTTTTTAGCAAGCCGATAAATGGGTCCGGGTCTCAGTGCAAACGCGCTTCGCCCGGGATGACGATAATTTTTGAGAACTAAGCCGCGACCTCGACGCCGAGCACGTCGCGCGCGAAACCGGGATACGTATCCGCGACTTCGAGGCCAACCGACGAGCGCAGCAGCGCCAGCCGGTCTTCCTCGGGCGCCGGGGTCTCGAGGACGTTTTCCGGGACATCGATCTCGAACCCGGTGTTGTCCAGCACCTCCTCGACCGTGCGGCCGGGGGTCACGCTTTCCAGCCTGAACCGGCCCTTGTTCCTGTCGAACGACATCACGCAAAGCTCGGTGACCAGGAACTTCGGCCCGCCGGGGCGGTGCACGTCCGGGTCGGAAATGCCGGGCGCGGAGATGAAATCGACCCTGGGCACGAACACGCGCCGGGAGTGCTCGGGCCGGAACAGGATCACCTTGGGCACCGTGAAGTACATAAACGCGGACCCGAACGACCCCGAGAAGCGCTTGTCGACCGTCGGATACGCGCCGGTGCCGACCAGGTTCAGGTTGGCCTGGCCGTCGATCTGCACGCCGCCCAGGAAAAAGACATCGATCCGCCCCTGCCCGGCGGCATCGAAGATCTCGCGCCCGCCGTCGCAGAACGGATTGGTGGCCTTGCCGTGAATCAGCGACACACGCGGCATGCCACCGTTGACCTTGCGCGCCAGCAGCGCTGCCGCGCCGGGAATGGGCGATGCCGCGCCGACGGCGACGTGGCGCACGTCGTCGGTTGCCAGTAACCGGGCAATGGCCGTGATCAGGAATTCGTCGCGGGAATAGCTCACTCGGCGGCCTCTTGGGTGCCGAAAACGGTCCTTTTCAGGTAAGCGTCGAAGCCCGCCTCGGTGCGGCTCTCGCGGGCATAGGCGGCGATCTCGTCGGCGTCGGGGGCGTAATGCTCGACAAGGCCGAGCGGCCTGGCGCCCATTTCCGCCCGCGCCAATGCCGTCACGTAAAACCCGGGCAGCGTCGCCGCCGCGGTCGCTTCGGAGGCCAGCAGACTCTCGTCCTGGATTTTCTCGACGGTCACCAGCAGCGTCTTGGCAGCGTGCGCGATGGTCGCCAGCTCGCGACGGCGACCGATCCAGACGTTGCCGTCACGGTCGGCGAGCGGACTGTGGATGATCGCTACGTCCGGGCTGATCGCCGGGATCAGGACGATGCGGCCGTTGCCCGCGCCCATCGGATCGTCGACCACCTTCCAGTCGTCGCGGTATTTCAGGATGTCCGAGCCGATGATGCCGCCGAGCGGCATGAACGGGACGCCCTTCTCCGTCGCCTGCAACGCGGTGTGAATGGCCGGGCAGGTGCTGTCGATGATCTTAATCGACCCGCTTTCCACGGCGGCGCCGAAACGCGACGCGGGACCTGCCTCGCCCAGCGACACGGCGGCGCATTCCACGGTCTTCACGCAACCGGCGCCGATCAGCATGTCGGCGGCCATGCCGCTGATCGGCACGGTCAGGATGTGCAGGTCCTTGACGCCCCGGCGGATGATCGCGCGCACCAGCGCCATCGGCACGAAACTGTATTCCGGCGGCAGCGCCAGCAGCGCCCCGTCGGGCACCTGGGTTGCGAGTTCTTCGACGTCGTTCAGATAATCTGTCATGGGCGGATTGTAGGGGGATGAAACTTCACAGGCACGCGAAAATTATGTTCGCGCTGTTTGCCGGACGAGCCACCGGCCCGTTCGCGGCAGCGTGAATGTTTCAGCCGATTTAACAATAAATGACAAAATGTGGCTGGAGCCCGTGCACCGCCGGACGTAGTCCTATGGCGTGCCGGAAACGGCTCCGGCGCGGTCGGGACCCGCGCCGCCAATGACACACGGGTCTTTGTTGCGCTAGCATGGGGCCGTGCTCGAAAATGGGGGAAAACATGACATCGAAAAGCGATTTCGATCCCGAACAATGGAAAAAGATCGCCTCCGCGCCGATCATCGCGGCGGCGGTCATTTCCGCATCCGACGACACCGGCGACGACATGGAGTCCGAAGAGGAAGAGATCCAGGCCTTCAAGGATTCGCTCGTCAAACTGCGCAAGAAATACGGCAAGACACAACTCGTCGCCGACGTGCTCGACGCCATCGAGGACGAAGGCACGGACGAGTTCGACGCCCTTTTTGCGTCCATCGGCGCGTCGGCGTCGCACGAGTCGCCGCTCGAGGACCGCATCCGCGCAGTCGGGGAAGCCGCCGAGATTCTCGAAAGCGTGGCTGACAAAAAGGATGCCAAGCAGTACAAGAAGTTTCTGATCGACGCGGCGACGGCGGTGGCCTCGGCCTCCAAGGAAGGCTTCTTCGTGTTCGGCAGTTCGATCAGCAAAAAGGAAGAATTTTACCTGCGCCAGATACAGAGCGCGCTGGACATGTAAGGGCGGGGACGTGAACTACACGGACGAATTCAGCGAAGGCGAATGGGAACTGCTGGGTCGGTTGCCGCTCGTGGTCGCGACGATGATCTCCGCCGTCGACTATTCGACCATGTCCGAGCAGCGCGAATACAAGGCGTTCGCCACGTTCCTGGGCAAGGCCGGCGACAAACGCCGCAAGTCCGACTTCGTCGCCGCCATCCTGGACGACGTGGTCGAGGCCGACCAGGAAACGTTCGTCTCGCACTGCACTGCCGTCTCCTCGGCGATGAGCGGCGAGAAGCCGATCGAAACCGCGCTGCGACAGGTCAAGGCGGCCGGCCTGATGCTCGACCAGCGGCTCGATAAACGCGACGCCAAGGCCTACAAGGAGTTCATCGTCGATGTGGCCATTGCCGTCGCCCGCGCGCACAAGGAAAGCGCCCTGCCGTTCGCCAGTTCGGTCAGCAAGGTCGAGGATTTCCACATCCGCAGGATCGAAACCGCTCTGGGTTTGTAACCCTCGCCCATTTCCCGGACGGATCGAACCCCTGAGCGCGTACGTCACCCCGACGAAGGCCGGGGTCCAGACGCATACGCAGAGTTTTGATCAGGTGGCTTCAGTCCAGTTACCCTGGATTCCGGCATACGCCGGAATGACAGCCCATACCTTTAATCCTTGGACGGTCGCCTGAAGACCGGCTCAGTCCTCGTCTTCTTCCTCGAACGCCTTGGGCAGGTCGACCGCGCCGCGGCGGTCGGTGTTGTCGAAGTTGGCGCCGCGCATGTCGGCACCCGTGAAAACCGCATCCGTCAGCAGCGAGCCCCGGAAATCGGCGTCGCGCAGGTCGGCCTCGGTAAAGTCGCAGTTGGTGAAGTCGGCGTTCTTCAGGTTGGCGCCGTTCAGCAGCGCGCCCTTCAGTTTCGCGTGATCCAGGTTGGCCCGCCATTCGCCGCCGCCGGCGCGGCTCGCGACCAGCACCTCGGACAGATCGACGGCCACCAGGTTGGCGTGCGTCAGGTTGGCGCGGGAGAACTTGGCACCCCTGAGGTCGGCACGGTTGAACACGGCGCCGCGCAGATCGCAGTAGGAAAAATCCGTCATCAGGCATTCCGACTTGGAAAGGTCGGCGCCCTTCATGATGGCGAGCGAAAAGTCGGCGGCCGACAGATTTACGCCGGACAGGTTGTTGTTGGAAAGGTCCCGTTTCGAGAACTGCGCCCGCGCGCCTTCCTTGCCATTGGTGCGCATCCATGCCGCGTGCTGGGCAATGATCTCCTTGAGCGACAGGTCGACCGCCTCCAGGCTCTTGGCGACCTTGGCGTCGGTGAGATCGACCTTGGAAAAATCCACGTTGTCGAACATCGCCCCGATCAGGTCAGCACCCGACAAATCGGCACCGTCGAGCGTCGTGCCGGTGAAGATCGCGCCGTGAAACACCGCACCCGACAAATTGGCGTCCGTGAAGTCCGTGCCCTCCAGGTTGCAGCCGGTCAGGTTGGAGAGCGACAGGTTGGCGCGCACGAACTTGGCGTTCTTGAGATTGCAGTCCGTCATGTCGGTCTGCACGATAATGCTGTCCGACACCTTGGCGCCGCTCATGTCGGCACCGCGCACCTTGGCCTTTTCCATGCCGGGGCTGGCGTCGTTCCTGTTCATCGGCATCAGATCGCCCTTGGCGCCCGAGCGAAGCAGCACCCCGTCGCGCATATCGCAGTCGATGAAGCTGGCCAGAGTCATGTTGGCGCCGGCGAGGCACGCACCGCGCAGATCGGCCCGATTCAGGTTGGCGCGTACCAGCACCGAATGCCGCAGATCGCAGGCGAACAGGTTCGCCTCCTCGAACTTGGTGCCCTCGAGTTCGCTGTTGGCCATAATGGTACCGACAAGATCGGCGCGGCTCAGATCGCGGCCGCTGAAATCCAGGTACGACAGGTCCTTCATCGCGAACTTGGCGCGTTCGCCGCCGCGCGCGCCCTTCAGGAACAGCTCGTGCGATTCAATAATCTCGTCGGCTTCCTGCTGCGACAGCCTCTCGTATTCGCTCTGGTCGACTTCGTCATTCAGCGCCATGCGCGGATCCACTCCATTCAGCGCTTTGCCCAACGGTTCAACTATTGCGAATTGCTGGACAAAGAAAGCGAACAAGTATAAGCACCGCGCCCATTGCAGTCAGTGTTCTTGCTCACTACGCTCTAGCGAAGGCATTGTCGTTTCAATGTCTTAAACAGCGATTAACCGGATTGTCATGAACACGAACACGCACCCCGAACCCGTCCACATCATCGGCGCTGGCCTTGCCGGCTCGGAAGCCGCCTGGCAGATCGCACACGCCGGCGTGCCGGTGATCCTGCACGAGATGCGGCCGGTACGGAAAACCGACGCGCATCACACCGACGGCTGCGCCGAACTGGTGTGCTCCAACTCGTTCCGCTCCGACGATTACACGACCAACGCCGTCGGCCTGCTGCACGAGGAGATGCGCCGCACCGGATCGTTGATCATGCGCGCCGCCGACAATCACCGGGTGCCGGCGGGCGCCGCGCTGGCCGTCGACCGCGACGCGTTCTCGGCCGAGGTCACGAAGGCGCTCGAGGACCACCCGCTGATCACCATCGAGCGCGGCGAAGTCACGGGCCTGCCACCCGAAGACTGGTCGAGCGTCATCGTCGCGACCGGCCCCCTTACCTCGCCCGATTTGACCCGGGCGATTCTGGAGGTCAGCGGCGAGGACCAGCTTGCTTTCTTCGACGCCATCGCCCCCATCGTCTACCGCGAAAGCATCGACTTCGACGTGGCGTGGTTCCAGTCCCGCTACGACAAGTCAGGTATCGAGGGAGGCGACGGCAAGGACTACGTCAACTGCCCGATGACGGAGGCCCAGTACGACGCCTTCATCGACGCGCTCATCTCGGGCGAGAAGACGCAGTTCAAGGACTGGGAAAAGGACACCCCCTATTTCGAGGGCTGCCTGCCGATCGAGGTCATGGCCGAACGGGGCCGCAAGACGCTCAGCTTCGGGCCGATGAAGCCGGTCGGCCTGACCGATCCCAACAACCCGTCGAAAAAGCCGCACGCCATCGTGCAGCTCCGCCAGGACAACAAGCTCGGCACGCTGTTCAACATGGTCGGCTTCCAGACCAAGCTGACTTATGGCGAGCAGAAGCGCATCTTCCGCATGATCCCGGGGCTCGAGAACGCCGAGTTCGCGCGCCTCGGCGGCATTCACCGGAACACCTTCATCAACTCGCCGAAGCTGCTGGACGAAACGCTCAGGCTCAGGGCGATGCCGCGGCTCCGGTTCGCCGGACAGATCACCGGCTGCGAGGGCTACGTGGAAAGCGCCGGCGTCGGCATGATGGCGGGCCGGTTCGCCGCCGCCGAACGGCTCGGGCTCGCCCCCTCGGCACCGCCCGAAACAACCTCGATGGGGGCGATCCTGGCGCACGTCACCGGCGGCGCCGACGCCGAGACATTCCAGCCGATGAACGCCAACTTCGGGCTGTTTCCCCCGCTCGACACCGATCACCTGCCGAAGAAGCAGCGCCCGCGCGGCCGCGACCGCAAGATCAAGCTCTCCGAGCGTGCGCTGGCCGACCTCGCGGTCTGGCTCGACGGCAACACGCTGCTGGCCGCGGAATAATCAGCCTCCCCCCCCCCCGCGATAGTGGAAATCCCCTGGTTTTCACACCGTTGATCGGTATCGCATCCGGGGGATTTCCAGATATAATCGAATTTATGGACCTCGACGCCGTTGCCGGCCTCCACGACGACTACCGGACCCTGATCGATTTCTGGCGCGCGAAGAAGCCTGCGAACGAACTGGCGCCCTGCTTCCACGACTTCGACCTGATGGACCTCTACGCCATCGCCTCCAAGCTGGTGATCGTCGATGTCGAAACCGGGACCGGCGGCGAGCGGGTCTACAGGTGGCGCTTTGCCGGCACCGCACTGCGCGATTTCATCGGCATCGAACTGACCGGCCGGTACCTGCACGACACGGCGGACGAGACCACCAACCGGGATACCGCGGCGATCTATGCCGAGATCGCGCGGAACGGCGGTCACCACTACTGGGAACGCAAGCTCGGCCTCAAGGACAGGGACCGTTCGTTCCTCAGCTATTCGCGCCTGATCCTGCCGCTGCTCGGCGGCGACGGGACCGTACGGCACTTCATCGCGCTTTACGTGCTGCCGCGCCGACGGGTCCCGCAGGACGACCACAAACCCGGAACCTGGGATCTGGTGCCGGAGAAGTGACAGGCGCTTAAACCGGCCGCCCCTGGATCGGATACTGCGGGTCGTTGTAGCCCGGCGTCGACGGATGGCCCGGCGAGACCAGCTTGTCCCAGAACGCCTCGTCCTGCTCGGACCAGTCGTCCATGCGGTCGAGCGCGCCGAGGTACGCCTTCCACTGCTGCATCGTGCGCGGGCCCGCCAGCACGGCGGTGACGATCGGGTTGGCCAGTACCCAGTTGACCGCCCAGTCGGCCGCCGTCATGCCCCTTTTTTCGGCGTGCTTCTTGACCTTCTGCGCCAGTTTCAGGCTTTCCGGCCGCCATTCCGTCGACAGCATGCGCTTGTCGCCGGCGCCGGCGCGGGTGTTCTTGCCCGGATCCTTGGCCGGATCGTACTTCGCCGTCAGCACGCCACGCGCGAGCGGGCTGTAGGGCACCACGCCGAGCCCGAAATGCTCGCACGACGGCAAAACGTCGCGCTCGGCCTCGCGGGTCATGGCGTTGTAGTAGGGCTGGCAAACCACCGGCAGCGGCACGCCCATGGCTTCGGCCGTCGTGCACAGCAGCGTCTGGCGCCAGCCGAAGTAGTTCGAGATGCCGTAGTAGCGGATTTTGCCGTCGGATATCAGCTTCGCCGCCGCTTCCAGGCTTTCCTCGAGCGGCGTCTCCTCGTCGTCCTTGTGGAAGTAGTAGATGTCGATGTAGTCGGTACCGAGGCGCCTGAGGCTGGCCTCGCATTCCTGGTGTATCCACTTGGCGCTGAGCCCGCGCTGGTTGGGCCCGTCGCCCATCGGCACGAAGACCTTGGTCGCCAGCACCCAGTCGTCGCGGTGTTTCTTGATGGCGCGTCCGACGATGCGCTCCGACTCGCCCTTGTTGTAGCCGTCGGCGGTGTCGATGAAGTTGACGCCGGCGCCGCGCGCATGGGAAACGATGCGCGCCGCGTCCTTTTCGGACGTGCGTCCCCCGAACATCATGGTGCCGAGACAGATCGGCGAGACCTTGAGGCCGCTGGCCCCCAATCGGCGATATTCCATTCTTGTACCCCCCTTTCCGGGTTCTTCCCTAGCTGTTGTCTCTATCGCTAAATCTATGAACTTGTGGACAAATCGCTACGAGATCGTGTGCTTTTTTTTGCCCACCGGCATGTCTAAAAGTTAAAAATCGGTGTATATTCAGCGAAGAATCGATTCCGCGCGGCAATATCTGGGAACTGCCTTTGAAACGACATGTTTTCAACCTCTTATCGTGGACGGGGGCAGCGTATCTGAAAACTCGCCGATGAGCACGCGATCCTCTAACCCGATCCCCATACTCCTCCCGAAGGGCGTGCCGCGCCTCGCGGCGGTTCTGTTCGCCTGCGT
>MRWG01001212.1_pt1 | contig 17900 bp, 12 predicted proteins | sample 1013341 | NCBI WGS metagenome assembly MRWG01 (sample SAMN06117577, study PRJNA244670) | biofilm metagenome | biome: Water; feature: Cathode Biofilm; material: Biofilm; isolation source: microbial consortium enriched at the cathode of a solar microbial fuel cell | place: USA: District of Columbia ... | reverse complement strand
GATCGCCATGGACGAGGGGCTGCGCTTCGCGATCCGCGAAGGCGGCCGCACCGTCGGCGCCGGCGTCGTCGCCTCCATCTCGAAGTAAGGGCTGGGGCGCGGCAAAAGCGTTTGAGTTAGGCCGTCGCGCGGCGTTAGAGTGCGCGCGGCGGCCGGCTAGGGGTATAGCTCAGTTGGTAGAGCGACGGTCTCCAAAACCGTAGGTCGTGGGTTCGAATCCTACTGCCCCTGCCAACCGGTTACCGGTCCGGCGCCTGCGGCGCGGGACGCGAAACGGGAAAAGGACGGACGGTCTCCGCCCCGGGTGTGGAGAGCCGTCGGCCTTTTCTATGCTTTTTTTTCTTGGCCGACGGGTGTAAACACCCGCGTGCCGTTTGGGTCGCGTGTGCGGCGAGCGCCGGAATTGGGCCGTCTCGCCGTCGTATCGAGCCTCGAAAAGCGCCGGAAAGTCAGGCTGTTAGGCTTTCCGCGCATCGGCCAAGGGCGAGGTGGGCGCTTCCGGTGAAGCGCCCTTTTGAGAAGGGCGACAGGCAGGCGATGGCGAAAACGACGCCCGCGAAGTTCGTACGCGAGGTCCGGCAGGAGGCCAGCAAGGTCACCTGGCCGACACGCAAAGAGACCGGGGTGGCGACGGCGATGGTCTTCGTGATGGTGACCATCATGGCGCTGTTCTTCCTGGTCGTGGATCAGGTGATCGCCTGGGTGATCCAGTTGATCCTCGGGTGAGCCGGCGGACGATCCGGGCGCGCGGGCCGGCAACGCCGATCGCCGTGCCCGGGTGGGGTCAACGACGGGTTTTGGTTTGAACGCGAGAGGGCGCGACGCGGCGGATACTCAAGGGCCGCGCGTCCCGCGTGAGAGGTTGGAGTTGGTCGAGGTGGCGAAGCGCTGGTACGTCGTGCACGTCTATTCCGGGTTCGAGAAGAAGGTCGCGGAAGCCGTGATGGAGCGGGCCCGCGCCCAAGGTCTCGAGGATATGTTCGAGGAAGTGCTCGCGCCGACCGAGGAGGTCGTCGAGATGCGCCGGGGCCAGAAGGTGGTCAACGAGCGCAAGTTCTTCCCCGGCTACGTGCTGGCGAACATGGAGATGACGGACGAGAGCTGGCACCTGGTGAACGAGACGCCGAAGGTGACCGGCTTCCTCGGCACCGGCAAGCGGCCGACGCCGATCAGCGAGGCCGAAGCCAACCGCATCCTCCATCAGGTCAAGGAGGGCGTGGAGCGCCCGAAGCCCTCTGTCATGTTCGAGGTGGGCGAGCAGGTGCGGGTCTCCGACGGGCCCTTCACCTCCTTCAACGGCGTCGTCGAGGAAGTCGACGTCGAGAAGGCGCGCCTCAAGGTTACGGTGTCGATTTTCGGCCGCTCGACGCCGGTGGAGCTGGAGTACTCCCAGGTGGAGAAGCTCTAGCGCGGTCGATTTGTTGAAACCCGCGGGAGGTTCGCCGGAAAGACCACCGGTGGCCGGACCGCGGTAACGAACTCGAAAGTGAGGTCGTCAGATGGCGAAGAAGAAGATCGCGGGCTATATCAAGCTCGAAATCCCGGCGGGGCAGGCCAACCCCTCCCCGCCCGTGGGGCCGGCGCTGGGTCAGCGCGGCATCAACATCATGGAGTTCTGCAAGGCCTTCAACGCGGCCACGCAGGACAAGGAGCCGGGCACCCCGACGCCGGTGATCATCACCGCCTTCGAGGACCGTTCCTTCACCTTCGTGACCAAGACGCCGCCGGCGGCCTATTTCCTGCGCCGCGCGGCCGGGATCAAGAAGGGGTCCGGCACGCCGAACAAGGAGACGGTCGGCACCGTGACCAAGGCCCAGGTCCGCGAGATCGCGGAGGCGAAGCTGCAGGACATGAACGCCGTCGACGTGGAGGCCGCCATGCGCTCGATCGAGGGCTCGGCCGAATCCATGGGCATTCGGGTGACGGAGTAAGCATCATGGCACGCTACGGCAAACGTCTGACGGACGCCTACAAGTCGCTCGAGCGCGGTGCGCTCCTCGACCTGACGGAAGCGGTCAAGAACATCAAGGCCGCCGCCAATACGAAGTTCGACGAGACCATCGAGATCTCGATGAATCTCGGCATCGATCCCCGCCATGCGGACCAGCAGGTGCGCGGCGCGGTGGCGCTGCCGCACGGGACCGGCAAGTCGATCCGCGTCGCCGTCTTCGCGCGCAACGAGAAGGCGGACGAGGCCCGCGAGGCCGGTGCCGACGTCGTCGGCGCGGAGGATCTGATGGAGAAGATCCAGGGCGGATGGCTCGAGTTCGAGCGCTGCATCGCCACGCCCGACATGATGGCCATCGTCGGCCGGCTCGGTAAGGTGCTGGGCCCGCGTAACCTGATGCCGAACCCGAAGCTCGGCACGGTGACGCCGAACGTCGCCGACGCCGTCAACAAGGCGAAGTCGGGCGAGGTTCAGTTCCGCGCGGAGAAGGCCGGCATCGTGCATGCCGGCGTCGCCAAGGCGAGCTTCACCGAGCAGCAGATCGAAGAGAATGCGCGGGCCTTCATCAGCGCCATCGCGGCCGCCCGTCCGGCCGGCGCGAAGGGTACGTTCATCAAGCGCGTCTCGCTGTCGTCGACCATGGGTCCGGGTCTGAAGATCGATCCGTCGACGGCGACGCAGGCGCAGCCGGCGGCCTGAGGGGCGACGGCTGCATAGAGTTTCCGCCGGGTCGGGTTTCGATCCGGTCCGGCGGAGAAGCCGCACTTCGGTGCGGTCCCTGTCCGAGATTGGCGGCGCCGAGGCCCCTCTTCGCGAGGGGCGGGTGCTTAAAACGGAGGCCTTGCCTCCCAGCCGCCAGGAGATAGGTGGGATTGGAATTTTCTGACGGGCGCGATGTCGTTGCGCCGGCCAGGGCCGATCCTCCCGGGCAGGAAGGTGGATCCCGAACGGTTCGGGATCCTTGTCGTGGAACCGGCCGCGGAGGCGTTTTTCATCCGCGGCCAAACAGCGGAGACGATCAGTGGAGCGTTCGAAAAAGGAAGCCCTGGTCGCCGAGCTGCACGACACCTTCGAGCAGTCGAGCCTTGTCGTGCTGACGCACCACAAGGGACTGACCGTCGCGGAGGTGTCGGACCTTCGGCAACAGATGCGCGATGCCGGCGCTGGGTTCAAGGTGACCAAGAACCGGCTCGCTAAGATCGCGCTGAAGGGGACGAAGTTCGAGCATCTGGAGGATCAGTTCGTCGGTCCGACGGCTGTCGCCTTCTCCGAGGACGCGGTCGCCGCCGCCAAGGTGTGCGCCGAGTTCGCGAAGAAGAACGACAAGCTGGAGGTCATCGCCGGCGGGCTGAACGGCCAGGGGCTGACCAAGGAGCAGGTCGACAATCTTGCCAAGCTGCCCTCGCTGGACGAGCTGCGCGGCAAGCTGGTGGGGCTGCTTCAGGCGCCGGCGACGAAGGTCGCGGGCGTCGTCCAGGCCCCGGCGGGCAAGCTCGCCCGCGTGTTCGCGGCCTACGGAAGCTCGGAATAAGTCGCGGTTTCGGACCCGATCGATCAAGCAACTGCAACGACTACACGCCTAGGAGTATGAGACATGGCTGATCTGGACAAGCTGGCCGAGGAACTCTCGAGCCTGACCGTCATCGAGGCGGCGGAACTCGCCAAGATGCTGGAAGAGAAGTGGGGCGTTTCCGCCGCCGCGCCGGTCGCGGTCGCGGGTGCGGCTCCGGCCGGGGGCGGCGACGCGCCGGCCGCGGAGGAGCAGGATTCCTTCGACGTCGTTCTTGCCGCCGCCGGCGACAAGAAGATCAACGTCATCAAGGAAGTCCGCGCCATCACCGGCCTCGGCCTCAAGGAGGCCAAGGACCTCGTCGAGGGTGCGCCCAAGCCTGTGAAGGAAGGCGTCGACAAGGAAGAGGCCGAGACGCTCAAGAAGAAGCTCGAGGAAGCCGGCGCGACCGTCGAGCTGAAGTAAGACCGGCCGTTCGTTCGGCCGGCGGGACGCTTCGTTCCGCCGACGCGAACGGGCGACCCGCGTTGGGAGGGGCACGCCCGTTGATTCGGGCGTTGCCCCTCGACGCGCCTCAGGAGAGCCGGCCTCGTCACGCGGGGGCCGGACGGGCGGTAAAGCCCGAAATCCGGGGCGTTGCAAGCGGCGGTGGATGGCGCCCCAGCCGGGACCATCCGGGCGAAGGCCGCCGCGGGCCCGATGCCCGCCCTTTCCGGGCGGCGCCCGGGCGATGACCCACGTGGTCCGATCGGCGGTCGGTCCACGTAGACAGGAATGGGACGAGGAATACGATGGCGAAATCGTTCACCGGACGGAAGAAAATTCGCAAGAGCTTCGGGCGCCTGCCGGAAATTGCGTCGATGCCGAACCTGATCGAGGTCCAGAAGACCTCGTACGACGCCTTCCTGCAGACCGGCGTGACGGCCAAGGACCGCAACGTGGTCGGCCTTCAGGAGGTCTTCACGAACGTTTTCCCGATCAAGGATTTCTCCGACCGTAGCCAGCTCGAGTTCGTCCGGTACGAGCTTGAGACGCCGAAATACGACGTCGAGGAGTGCCAGCAGCGCGGGCTGACCTACGCCGCGCCGCTGAAGGTGACGCTGCGTCTGGTGGTGTGGGATGTCGACGAGGAGACGGGCTCGCGCTCGATCCGCGACATCAAGGAGCAGGACGTCTACATGGGCGACATGCCGCTCATGACCGAGCACGGCACCTTCATCGTGAACGGTACCGAGCGCGTGATCGTCTCGCAGATGCACCGTTCGCCCGGTGTGTTCTTCGACCACGACAAGGGCAAGACCCATTCCTCGGGCAAGTATCTCTTCGCCGCCCGGATCATTCCCTATCGCGGTTCCTGGCTCGACTTCGAGTTCGACGCCAAGGATCTCGTCTATGTGCGCATCGACCGGCGCCGCAAGCTGCCGGCGACGACGCTTCTGATGGCGCTCGACAGCGCCGAGACGGCCGCGCGCCGCGCCGAGCTCGCCAAGGAAGGCAAGACCCTCGACCCGGCCGAGGCGGTCGGCATGTCGAAGGAGGAGATTCTCGCCACCTTCTACGGCAAGGTGACCTATACCCACGGCAAGAAAGGGTGGAAGACTCCTTTCGACGTCGAGCGCCTGAAGGGCGCCAAGCTGATGCACGATTTGGTCGACGCCAAGTCGGGCGAGGTCGTGGCCGAGGCCGGCGCCAAGATGACGCCGCGCAGCCTGCGTAAGCTCAACGAGGCGGGCGTCAAGGAAGTCGTCGTCCAGACCGAGGAGCTGGTGGGCCGCTTCGTCGCCGCCGACCTGATCGACGAGAAGACGGGCCTCGTGATCGCCGAAGCGGGCGACGAGATCACCGAGGAGATGCTCTCCGAACTGCTCGAGGCCGGCGTCAAGGATCTGCCGACGCTGAATATCGATCAGATCAATGTGGGCGCCTACATGCGCAACACGCTGGCCGCGGACAAGAACACCAACCGCGAGGACGCGCTGATCGACATCTACCGGGTGATGCGCCCGGGCGAGCCGCCGACGCTGGAGACGGCCGAGCAGCTGTTCCAGAGCCTGTTCTTCGATTCCGAGCGCTATGACCTCTCCGCGGTCGGCCGCGTGAAGATGAATTCGCGCCTCGAGTTCGACCAGAAGGAGGTGCCGGACCACATCCGCACGCTGCGCAAGGAGGACATGCTCTCGATCCTGCAGGTCCTGCTGCAGCTGAAGGACGGCAAGGGCGACATCGACGACATCGACCATCTGGGCAACCGCCGGGTGCGCTCGGTCGGCGAGCTGATGGAGAACCAGTACCGCGTCGGCCTGTTGCGCATGGAGCGCGCGATCCGCGAGCGCATGAGCTCGGTCGATATCGACACCGTCATGCCGCACGATCTGATCAACGCCAAGCCGGCGGCGGCCGCGGTGCGCGAGTTCTTCGGCTCCTCGCAGCTCTCGCAGTTCATGGATCAGACCAACCCGCTCAGCGAGATCACGCACAAGCGGCGTCTCTCGGCGCTGGGTCCGGGCGGCCTGACGCGCGAGCGTGCCGGCTTCGAGGTGCGCGACGTGCACCCGACCCACTATGGCCGGATCTGCCCGATCGAGACGCCGGAAGGCCCGAACATCGGGCTGATCAACTCGCTCGCCACCTACGCGCGGGTCAACAAGTACGGCTTCATCGAGAGCCCTTACCGCAAGGTCAATGACGGCAAGGTGACGGACGAGGTGATCTACCTCTCCGCCATGGAGGAAGGCCGCTACACCATCGCCCAGGCGAACGCCCCGACGGACGCCAAGGGCAAGCTGGTCGAGGACCTGGTGCAGTGCCGCCGCGGCGGCGACTATCTGGTCGCCATGCCGGGCGACATCGACCTGATCGACGTCTCGCCGAAGCAGCTCGTCTCGGTGGCGGCCGCGCTCATCCCGTTCCTGGAGAACGACGACGCGAACCGCGCGCTGATGGGCTCGAACATGCAGCGTCAGGCCGTGCCGCTGGTCCAGGCCGAGGCGCCGCTGGTCGGCACCGGCATGGAGGAGCGGGTCGCGGTCGACTCGGGCGTGGCGCTGACCGCGCGACGCGCCGGGACGGTCGACCAGGTCGACGCGACGCGCATCGTCATCCGGATGACCGATCCGGAGGAGGCGCGCGAATCCGGCGTCGACATCTACAACCTGCTGAAGTTCCAGCGGTCGAACCAGAATACCTGCATCACCCAGCGTCCGCTGGTGAAGGTGGGCGACGTGGTCGAGCGCGGCGACATCATCGCCGACGGTCCGTCGACGCAGCTCGGCGAGCTGGCGCTCGGCCGCAACGTGCTCGTCGCCTTCATGCCCTGGAACGGCTACAACTTCGAGGATTCGATCCTGATCTCCGAGCGCATCGTGCGCGATGACGTCTTCACCTCGATCCATATCGAGGAGTTCGAGGTCATGGCCCGCGACACCAAGCTGGGCCAGGAGGAGATCACCCGCGACATCCCGAACGTCGGCGAGGAAGCGCTCAAGAACCTCGACGAGGCCGGCATCGTCTATATCGGCGCCGAGGTCGAGGCGAGCGACATCCTGGTCGGCAAGGTGACGCCGAAGGGCGAGAGCCCGATGACGCCGGAGGAGAAGCTGCTGCGCGCGATCTTCGGCGAGAAGGCCTCCGACGTGCGCGACACCAGCCTTCGCATGCCCCCGGGCGCGACCGGCACGATCGTCGAGGTGCGGGTCTTCTCGCGCCGCGGCATCGACAAGGACGAGCGCGCGCTGGCGATCGAGAAGGCGGAGATCGAGAAGCTCGCCAAGGATCGCGACGACGAGAGGGCGATCCTGGAGCGCAGCTTCCGCAACCGCTTCCTCGAGCTGGTCGAAGGCCGCAAGGTCGAGACCGGCCCGAAGGGCTTCAAGACCGGCGGCAAGGCGAAGCTCGAGGATCTGGAGGAGCTGACCACCGCGCAACTGCGCCAGATCGTCGTCGACGTGAACAAGGTCAACGACGAGCTCGAGGCCCTGCGCAAGCAGTTCGACCAGGCGATCGCCAAGGTCAACGCCCGCTTCGACGACAAGGTCGAGAAGGTGCAGGCCGGCGACGAGCTGCCGCCGGGCGTGATGAAGATGATCAAGGTCTTCGTGGCCGTGAAGCGCAAGCTGCAGCCGGGCGACAAGATGGCCGGGCGTCACGGCAACAAGGGCGTGATCAGCCGCATCGTGCCGATCGAGGACATGCCCTATACCGAGGACGGGACGCATGTCGACATCGTCCTCAACCCGCTGGGCGTGCCGAGCCGCATGAATGTCGGGCAGATTTTGGAGACCCATCTGGGCTGGGCCTGCGCCAGCCTGGGCAACCAGGTGAACCAGGCGCTGGAGGCCTATCGTTCCAGCGGCAAGATCGCCGATCTGCGCAAGTCGGTGACCGAAGCCTACGACCATGACGAGATCGGCAAGGCCATCAAGTCGATGGAAGACGATCAGGTGGTCGAGCTGGCCGGCAACGTGACCAACGGCATCCCGATCGCGACCCCCGTCTTCGACGGCGCGCGCGAGGAGGATATCAACGCGATGCTGGCCAGGGCGGGTCTCGACAGCTCCGGCCAGGTGCCGCTGATCGACGGCCGTACGGGCGAGTTCTTCGACCGTAAGGTGACGGTGGGCTACATCTACATGCTGAAGCTCCACCACCTGGTCGACGACAAGATCCATGCCCGCGCGATCGGCCCCTACAGCCTGGTCACCCAGCAGCCGCTGGGCGGCAAGGCGCAGTTCGGCGGCCAGCGCTTCGGCGAAATGGAGGTTTGGGCGTTGGAGGCCTACGGCGCGGCCTACACGCTGCAGGAAATGCTGACGGTGAAGTCGGATGACGTCTCCGGCCGGACGAAGGTCTACGAGGCCATCGTGCGCGGCGACGACAACTTCGAAGCCGGCATTCCGGAATCCTTCAACGTGCTGGTGAAGGAGCTCCGCTCGCTCGGCCTGAATGTCGAGCTGCAGCAGAGCGACTACTGAGGCCTCGCCGGGCCGGCCGCGGGCATCGACGCCCCGGCCGGCCGGTGAGCCCCCGGGTCCCCGCCCGCACGTGACGCGCTGTTACGCACCCGGATCCAGTTCGAGGGTGCAAAGGAGAGCCAGATGAACGACTTGATGCAGATTTTCGGCCAGCCCCAGGGCCCCCAGAGTTTCGACCAGATCCGGATCTCGCTGGCTTCGCCCGAGCGCATCCGCTCCTGGTCCTATGGCGAGATCAAGAAGCCGGAAACCATCAACTACCGGACCTTCAAGCCGGAGCGCGACGGCCTGTTCTGCGCGCGCATCTTCGGTCCGATCAAGGACTACGAGTGCCTGTGCGGCAAGTACAAGCGCATGAAGTACAAGGGCATCGTGTGCGAGAAGTGCGGCGTGGAGGTCACCCTCTCGAAGGTCCGCCGCGAGCGCATGGGGCATATCGAGCTCGCCTCGCCGGTCGCGCACATCTGGTTCCTGAAGTCGCTGCCGAGCCGCATCGGCTTGCTGATGGACATGACGCTCAAGGATCTCGAGCGCGTGCTCTATTTCGAGAACTACGTGGTGACGGAGCCGGGGCTGACCCCGCTCAAGCAGCTGCAGCTGATGAGCGAAGAGGAGTATCTCGACGCGCAGGACGAATATGGCGAGGAGAATTTCACCGCCATGATCGGCGCCGAGGCGCTGAAGTCCCTGCTCTCGCAGATCGACATCGAGGAATCGATCGAGACCTGCCGCGAGGAGCTGCGTGAAACCGGGTCCGAGGCCAAGCGCAAGAAGCTGGTGAAGCGGCTCAAGCTGCTCGACGCCTTCAAGGAGTCGGGCGCGCGGCCGGAATGGATGATCCTGGACGTGGTCCCGGTCATCCCGCCGGAGCTGCGCCCGCTCGTCCCGCTCGACGGGGGCCGGTTCGCGACCTCGGACCTGAACGATCTCTACCGCCGGGTGATCAACCGGAACAACCGCCTGCGCCGGCTGATCGAGCTGCGCGCGCCGGACATCATCGTGCGCAACGAGAAGCGCATGCTGCAGGAGTCCGTGGACGCGCTGTTCGACAACGGCCGTCGCGGCCGCGTCATCACCGGCGCCAACAAGCGTCCGCTGAAGTCGCTCTCCGACATGCTGAAGGGCAAGCAGGGCCGCTTCCGGCAGAACCTGCTGGGCAAGCGCGTCGACTATTCCGGCCGCTCGGTCATCGTGGTGGGCCCGGAGCTCAAGCTGCACCAGTGCGGCCTGCCGAAGAAGATGGCGCTCGAGCTGTTCAAGCCCTTCATCTATTCGAAGCTGGAACTCTACGGCCTCGCCTCGACTATCAAGGCGGCCAAGCGCATGGTCGAGAAGGAGCGCCCGGAGGTCTGGGACATCCTGGAAGAGGTGATCCGCGAGCATCCGGTGCTGCTGAACCGCGCGCCGACGCTGCACCGCCTCGGCATCCAGGCGTTCGAGCCGAAGCTGATCGAGGGCAAGGCGATCCAGCTGCATCCGCTGGTCTGCGCGGCCTTCAACGCGGACTTCGATGGCGACCAGATGGCGGTGCATGTGCCGCTCGCGCTGGAGGCCCAGCTCGAGGCGCGCGTGCTGATGATGTCGACCAACAACATCCTCTCGCCCGCCAACGGCAAGCCGATCATCGTGCCGTCGCAGGACATCATTCTGGGGCTCTACTACCTGACGCACGAGCGGGCCGACGTCGTCGGGCCGGAAGCCTATGTCGACAGCGCCGAGGCGCTGGCCGCCGCGCTCGAGCGGCATGACGTGGTGCTGACCGACCCGAAGGACCCGGGCAAGCCGATCGAGGAGGCGGACGCCAAGAAGGCCTTCAAGCTGCTCAAGGACGGCAAGGCCGCGGCGCACCGCGTGCCGCTCTACGCCAACATGGCCGAGATCGAGCACGCGCTGGCCGAGGGCACGATCACGCTGCAGACCCGGATCAAGACGATCTTCGAGACCGTCGACGACGAGGACAAGGTGATCGAGCAGCGCGTGGTCTCCACGCCGGGCCGGATGATGCTGGCGCAGATCCTGCCGCGTCACCCGCACGTGCCCTTCAGCCTGGTCAACAAGCTGCTGACCAAGAAGGAGGTCACGAACCTCATCGACATCGTCTACCGCCACTGCGGTCAGAAGGAGACGGTGATCTTCTGCGACCAGCTGATGAATCTCGGCTTCGGCTACGCCTGCAAGTCGGGCATCTCCTTCGGCAAGGACGATCTGCTGGTGCCGGAAACGAAGCAGAAACTGATCGACGAGGCGCAGGAGCAGGTCAAGGAGTACGAACAGCAGTATCTCGACGGCCTGATCACGCAGCTCGAGAAGTACAACAAGGTGGTCGACCTCTGGTCCAACACCACCGACAAGGTCGCCGACGAGATGATGAAGATCATGCAGACCGGCGGCGTCGGCGGGCTCAATTCCGTCTACATGATGGCGCATTCCGGCGCGCGTGGTTCGGCCGCCCAGATCAAGCAGCTGGCCGGCATGCGCGGGCTGATGGCCAAGCCGTCGGGCGAGATCATCGAGACCCCGATCATCTCCAACTTCAAGGAGGGGCTGACGGTTCTCGAGTACTTCAACTCGACCCACGGCGCGCGTAAGGGGCTGGCCGACACGGCGCTCAAGACCGCCAACTCGGGCTACCTGACCCGCCGTCTCGTCGACGTCGCGCAGGACGCGATCATCGTCGAGGAGGATTGCGGCACCGACGATGGCCTGACCATCCGTCCGGTGATCGAGGGCGGCGACCTTATCGAGGGGCTGGCCGAGCGCATCCTGGGCCGCTGCGCCGCCGAGGACGTCAAGGATCCGCTCTCGGGCGACCTGATCACCAAGGCCGGCAAGATCATCGACGAGCCGACGGCCGACGCGATCGAGACCGCCGGCATCGACGCGGTTAAGATCCGTTCGGTGCTGACCTGCGAGTCCAAGGGCGGCGTCTGCGGCGCCTGCTACGGCCGCGACCTGGCCCGCGGGACGAAGGTCAATATCGGCGAGGCGGTCGGCGTCATCGCCGCCCAGTCGATCGGCGAGCCGGGCACCCAGCTCACCATGCGGACCTTCCACATCGGCGGTGCCGCCCAGCGCGGCGCCGAGCAGAACTCTATCGAGAGCTCGATCGACGGCACGGCGAAGCTCAACAACAAGAACGTGGTGGAGGACTCCGAGGGCCGGCTGGTCGTGATGGGCCGGAACTGCGAGATCGTGCTCCTCGACGAGCAGGGCCGCGAACGGGCCAAGCATCGCGTGCCGTACGGCGCGCGGCTCCGGGTCGACGACAAGTCGGAAGTGGTGAAGGGCCAGACGCTCGCCGAGTGGGACCCCTACACCGTGCCGATCCTGACCGAGAAGGAAGGTGTCGCGCACTTCGTGGACCTGGTCGAGGGCGTCTCCGTCCGCGATGTGGTCGACGAGGCGACGGGCATCGCCAGTAAGGTCGTGATCGATTGGAAGCAGCAGGCGCGCGGCACCGATCTGCGGCCGCGCATCACGCTGCGCGACAAGGACGGCGAGGTGGTCTCCCTGCCGAACGGCATGGAAGCCCGCTACTTCATGTCGGTCGACGCGATCCTCTCGGTCTCCAACGGCCAGGAGGTGAAGGCGGGCGACGTGCTGGCGCGCATCCCGCGCGAGAGCTCGAAGACCCGCGACATCACCGGCGGTCTGCCGCGGGTGGCGGAGCTGTTCGAGGCGCGCAAGCCGAAGGACTACGCCATCATCGCGGACCAGGACGGCTATATCGAGTTCGGCAAGGACTACAAGACCAAGCGCCGGATCGTGATCCGTTCCGCCGAGGAGGATGGCGAGGCCTCCGAGTTCCTGGTGCCGAAGGGCAAGCACATCACGGTGCAGGAAGGCGACTTCATCCAGAAGGGCGAGATGCTGATGGACGGCAACCCCGTCCCGCACGACATCCTCGAGGTGCTGGGCGTCGAGGCGCTGGCCGACTATCTGGTGAAGGAGATCCAGGACGTCTATCGCCTGCAGGGCGTGAAGATCAACGACAAGCACATCGAGGTGATCGTTCGCCAGATGCTGCAGAAGGTCGAGGTCGTGAACCCCGGCGAGAGCTACCTCATGGCGGGCGAGCAGCTCGACCGCGAGGAAGCGGAGGAGGTGAACGACAAGCTGGCCGCCGAAAACAAGCAGGCGGTCACCTACAAGCCGGTGCTGCAGGGCATCACCAAGGCGAGCCTGCAGACCAACTCCTTCATCTCGGCGGCCTCCTTCCAGGAGACGACCCGCGTGCTGACCGAAGCCGCCGTGAACGGCAAGGAGGACACGCTGGAAGGGCTGAAGGAGAACGTCATCGTCGGCCGGCTGATCCCGGCGGGCACGGGCTCGGTGATGAAGCGCCTGCGCATCGAGGCGACCGAGCGCGACCGCCAGATCCAGGCCGAGCGCCAGGCGGAGCAGGATCGCCTCGCCGCCGAGCGGGCCTCCCAAGAGGAGGAAGGCTCCGACAGCGAGGCGACCGACGCGGCCGAATAGGGCCTCGTCGAGCGCGTCAATTCGAACCCCGGCGGCCTCCCGGTCGCCGGGGTTCTTCTTTTTCGGTCCCTATTTGCGCGCGCGCAGGAAGGCGCTGGCGGAGAAATTGTAGTCCCCGCGTCCCGGATTGAGGGCGCGGCTGAAGCTCCGGAAGTCGATCCAGGACCAGTCGCGCCGGTAGAGGATTGGGGCGAGCTGCTTGATGTTGCCGGCATGCAGCATGCCGAAGCCAAAGCGCTGCTGCGCGCCGACCTCGTCGAAGTCCGCGCCCATCGCGTGGTCGTAGAGCATCACGACCGCCGCGCCCCCGGTCATGAAATGGCCGCCCATCAGGAAGCTCATCTGTCCGTCGAGCACCGCCTGCAGGGCCCAGGGGCTCCAGTAAAACCCGCCGATGATGGCGTCGGTGCCGGGAATCCGCCGGGTGCGCTTGGCAATCGCCTCCATCATCCCCAGCGCCATCATGTCGTCGGTCGACCAGAAGAGCGTCGTCCCCGGATAGCTCTCATAACCGCGCTGGATCACCTGATGCGCCTTTGCCTTGCTGCCGTTGGCGAGACCGAGATAGGCGATATCGCCCAGATAATACTCGCGCGTCGCCAGGCGCAGGCCGGCGATCCGGTCGAGCGCGCGCTCGTCCGCCGCGCTGTGGGTGAGACCGATCAGCTGCAACTGGCCGGACGGCGCGGTGATGCCGCGCGCCTGGGCGTAGCGGAACATGTTGCGGGCCAGCAGGTAGCCGCCCAGCAGATCGTCCGCCACGATACCGCCGAGCCAGCGCTTGTAGTTGACCCGCGGCCCCTTGGTGACGTCGCGCTGGTCGTCCGAGAGCCACGCGTTCATCAACAGCGCGTAGACCCCCTCGCGCTCTGCGATGTCGAGCAGGTAGGGCCCGACCCGCTCGGAGGCCGGGAAGACGACATAGTCCGGCGGCGCCTCCCGGGTCAGCACCCGCTCGACCTGATCGCGCATCTTCTTGAGATCGTCATCGGCATGGTGACGCTCGAGCGTTACGCCTAGATCGTCGGCCGCCGCCTGCATGAAGTCGAAGGTCCGCGCCCAGAAGGGGTTGCCGGGCCCGTGCGGGTTGAAGACCGCGATTCGGATCGGTTCGGCCGCGGCGGCCGTGCCGGCGCCGAACGCGCCGGCGAGCAGCAGAAACGCCGTGATCGCGCGCCTCAGCGGGCTTCCGCCGAGCGTCCCGGCGACCGTGCCGCCCCCACTTTTTCCTTTGATTCCATTGGGACTGCGCATGTCCGATCCTCCCCATCGACGCGCGACCGGCCGCGTCCGGATGCCGCGTTCGAAAGTTATACGCAGGGTAGTCGAATATGGAGCAATTTTCTTGCGCAAAATTGCCGATCCGGCGCCCGAAAGAAACCTGGCCCGCACCCCCGGAAAACCCGCATTTCCGGCCTTGACGGGGGCAGGGCGTCTGCATAGTATCCGCCCCGCCTCGATAGGGGGCTGGCCGTAGGCCCGATCCGGGACATCGCCCGGACGCTTCGACAGGACCCCGGTCCATGGGATGCCGCCCAGCGGTTCCCGCCGACCGGTCGCCCGTCCGGAAGCGGAAAGTGCCTAGACGGAGCGCCCGCGACTAAGGTGACAGGCCGCATCTGCCGGCCAAAGACATAGGACGGAACGATCCGACCGCCGCCGGACTTGAAGCGGGTCCGGCTTTTTCGCCATGGCGCGCTGGCGATCGGTCGTTCGAGGAGCCGTGCGGACGCGAAAGCGGGTCCATCTGCCAAGGCTTCGGCGGGTGGAGCGCTCTCTCGCGCAGGGGTTTTTTTGGTTCCGGACGGTGGGTCCGGTGGATGTGGCGACACGGTCGCGAAGGCCCGATCGGGGCCGACGGCCGGTTCGAGAAACAAGGCGACGGGAATCGAGATGCCGACGATTAACCAGCTGATCCGCAACCCGCGGAAGGACAAGCGCAAGGCCAAGAAGGTGCCGGCGCTTGAGGCGTGCCCGCAGAAGCGCGGCGTGTGCACGCGCGTCTACACCACCACGCCGAAGAAGCCGAACTCGGCGCTGCGCAAGGTCGCGCGCGTTCGGCTGACCAATGGCTTCGAAGTGTCGAGCTATATCCCCGGCGTCGGCCACAATCTGCAGGAACACTCGGTGGTGCTGATCCGCGGCGGACGCGTGAAGGATCTTCCGGGCGTTCGTTATCACACCATCCGCGGCACGCTCGACGCCCAGGGCGTCAAGGACCGTCGCCAGCGCCGCTCCAAATACGGCGCCAAGCGGCCGAAGTAAGAGGGACGGACCATGTCTCGACGCCATAGAGCCGAAAAGCGCGAAATTCTGCCGGACGCCGTCTTCGGCGACATCGTGCTGTCGAAGTTCATCAACTCGGTCATGAAGGACGGCAAGAAGTCCACGGCCGAGAGCATCGTCTACGGTGCGCTGGAGCGCATGAAGGCGCGCGGCGCGCAGGATCCGCTGCGCGCCTTCCACGAGGCGCTGGAGAATGTGCGCCCGCATCTCGAGGTGCGCTCTCGCCGGGTCGGCGGCGCCACCTACCAGGTGCCTGTCGAGGTGCGCCCGGTGCGCGCCCAGGCGCTGGCCTTCCGCTGGCTGATCGAGATGTCGCGCAAGCGCTCCGAGAATACCATGACCGAGCGGCTGTCGGGTGAGCTTCTGGACGCCGCGGGCAACCGCGGCGCCGCCATCAAGAAGCGTGAGGACACGCACAAGATGGCTGAAGCCAACCGCGCTTTCTCGCACTATCGCTGGTAAGGAGCCGAGACTATGCCCCGGCAAACCCCGATCGAGCGCTACCGCAATATCGGCATCATGGCCCACATCGATGCCGGCAAGACGACGACGACGGAGCGCATCCTCTACTATACCGGCCGCTCGCATAAGATCGGCGAGGTCCATGACGGCGCGGCCACCATGGACTGGATGGAGCAGGAGCAGGAGCGCGGCATCACCATCACGTCCGCCGCGACGACCGCTTTCTGGCGCGACCATCGCATCAACATCATCGACACGCCGGGCCACGTGGACTTCACGATCGAGGTGGAGCGCAGCCTGCGCGTGCTGGACGGCGCGGTCGCGGTCTTCGACTCGGTTGCCGGCGTCGAGCCGCAGTCCGAGACGGTCTGGCGCCAGGCTGACAAGTACGGCGTGCCGCGCATGTGTTTCGTCAACAAGATGGACCGCATGGGCGCCGACTTCTATCGCTGCGTCGACATGATCGTCGATCGCCTGGGTGCGACCCCGCTGGTGCTCAACCTGCCGGTCGGCGCCGAGAGCGACTATGACGGCGTCATCGACCTCATCAAGATGAAGCACATCGTCTGGAAGGGCGAGGACCTGGGCGCGGCGTTCGAATATGTCGACATCCCAGCGGAGCTGCAGGACAAGGCCCAGGAGTACCACGAGAAGCTGGTCGAGCTGGCGGTCGAGCAGGACGACGCCGTCATGGAGGCCTATCTCGAGGGCAACGAGCCGGACGAGGAGACGCTGAAGCGCTGCATCCGCAAGGGCACGCTGGCGAGCGCATTCGTTCCGGTGCTGAACGGCACCGCCTTCAAGAACAAGGGCGTGCAGCCGCTGCTCGACGCGGTGGTCGATTTTCTGCCGTCGCCCTTCGACGTCGACAACGTGCAGGGCACAGCGGTCGACGACCCCGAGACCAAGATGGAGCGCAAGACGAACGACGAGGCGCCCTTCTCGGCGCTGGCCTTCAAGGTCATGTCGGATCCGTTCGTCGGCTCGCTCACCTTCTGCCGCATCTATTCCGGCACGGTGACGGCGGGTTCCTACACGCTCAACTCGGTCAAGGGCGAGAAGGAGCGCGTCGGCCGCATGCTGCTGATGCATGCGAACCACCGCGAGGACATCAAGGAAGCGATGGCGGGCGACATCGTCGCGATCGCGGGCCTGAAGAACACCACGACCGGCGACACGCTCTGCGACCCGGCCAAGCCGATCATCCTGGAGCGCATGGAGTTCCCGGATCCGGTCATCGAGATCGCGGTCGAGCCGAAGACCAAGTCCGACCAGGAGAAGATGTCGAACGCGCTGCAGCGCCTCGCGCAGGAGGATCCGTCCTTCCGCGTCAAGACCGACGAGGAGAGCGGCCAGACCATCATCTCCGGCATGGGCGAGCTTCACCTCGACATCATCGTCGATCGCATGAAGCGCGAGTTCAAGGTGGACGCCAATATCGGCGCGCCGCAGGTCGCCTACCGCGAGACGCTGGGCAAGCCGGCCACGGTCGACTACACCCACAAGAAGCAGACCGGCGGTTCCGGCCAGTTCGCTCGCATCGTGCTCAACTTCGAGCCGCAGGAGGCCGGCGAAGGCTTCGCGTTCGAGAGCAAGATCGTCGGCGGCTCGGTGCCGAAGGAGTACATCCCCGGCGTCCAGAAGGGTCTGGAGCAGTCGAAGGAATCCGGCCCGATTGCCGGCTTCCCGGTGATCGACTTCAAGGTGACGCTGACCGACGGCGCCTACCACGACGTCGACTCCTCGGTCATGGCGTTCGAGATCGCCTCCCGCGCGGCCTTCAGGGAGGCCATGGAAAAGGCGAGCCCGAAGCTGCTCGAGCCGATCATGAAGGTCGAGGTGGTGACGCCGGAAGAGTACATGGGCGACATCATCGGCGACCTGAACAGCCGCCGCGGGCAGGTCGGCAGCATGGATCAGCGCGGTATCGCGCGCGTGGTCAATGCCTCGGTGCCGCTCGCCAACATGTTCGGCTACATCAACACGCTGCGCTCGCTCAGCCAGGGCCGGGCCCAGTACACGATGCAGTTCTCACACTACGATCCGGTGCCCCAGGCGGTCGCCGACGAGGTGAAGGCGAAGTACGCCTGATCCGGCACCCGGACACGAGACAGACAGAGACGAGACGCTGACAAGCGCTGAAGGAGACGAAGAAGATGGCCAAGGCAAAGTTCGAGCGGACGAAGCCGCACTGCAATATCGGGACGATTGGTCACGTTGACCATGGCAAGACGACGCTGACGGC
>MRWG01001211.1_pt1 | contig 17905 bp, 15 predicted proteins | sample 1013341 | NCBI WGS metagenome assembly MRWG01 (sample SAMN06117577, study PRJNA244670) | biofilm metagenome | biome: Water; feature: Cathode Biofilm; material: Biofilm; isolation source: microbial consortium enriched at the cathode of a solar microbial fuel cell | place: USA: District of Columbia ... | reverse complement strand
ACGTCGTGGCCCACATTCGACAGATGCAAGGCCGTCGGCCAGCCGCAAAACCCATCTCCCCCAATCACAAGGATTTTCATAAATCTTCCCGCTTCCAGATATTGTCAACAAGGCGCAAACAACGCGCCGCCCGCAAAAAGCCCCGCCCTCTTAGAGCCCTGCAACCGGCAAGACAAGGCTTGGCGCTAATGGAATTGACGCGCCGCAGCAAGGCCCGCTAGCCTAGCGCTCTGCCCCGGCGGCCTGGGGCAGGAAGGCCACAGGAAAGCCATTGACCACTGTCGATGATCGCGTGCGGGGGCTGAACGCCCTCTATCAAGACCGGGATGCGGCGGAGATCATCGCCCATGCCGTCACTGAGGCGTTTCCCGGCCAGATCGCGTTCGTGTCGTCCTTCGGAGCGGAATCGGCGGTGCTGCTTTCGCTGATGGCGTCCGTTGATCCGTCAATCCCTGTCCTGTTCCTCGACACTCACAAACTGTTCGGCGAGACCGTACGCTACCGCTCGAGACTTCAGCATCATCTGGGGCTTGAAGATGTCAGGGTGATCGGCCCACGCAAGGCGGACCTTGAACTGGATGATCCTCAGGGCACGCTTTCCATGCATGACCCGGATCAGTGCTGCCGGCTTCGCAAGACTGAGCCGCTCGAGCGTGCTCTAAAAGGGTTCGATTGCTGGGCCACTGGCCGCAAGCGGCATCAGACGGGTTTTCGCCAGGACATGGAAATTGTCGAATTCGATGGCGTTAAGTACAAGCTCAATCCTCTTGCTCGATGGACGCGCAAGGATATTGCCGACTACTCAGCGACGCATAAATTACCGCCGCATCCGCTCGTGCGGCAGGGATATTTTTCGATCGGCTGTATGCCGTGTACGTCGAAAGTCGTCGATGAAGACGACGCCCGCTCCGGCCGATGGGCAGGGCAGGCGAAAACCGAATGCGGGATCCACACGCCGAAAGTGAAATCCTGAAAATTACTCATCATGAGTCCATGTGCAAATGAATAATTCAACTCTAATAACAGGCGGATGCGGCTTTATTGGCGCGAATCTGATCGCAGCCCTTCGAATACAGAGCGCTGGCGAGATACGCGTGCTCGATAATGAATCGTGCGGAAAATGGGAGTGGATAAAAGAATTCGATGTTGAATTCATTAATGGTGATATTCGTGATGAAAAAGTACTCAGGCAGGCTTTGAATTCAGTCGATTGCGTCGTGCATCTCGCTGCGGATACCCGCGTTATGGATTCGATTGAAAACCCCATGTTCAACTGGGATGTGAATGTGCGTGGCACACTGATGATTTTGGAAGAGATGCGCCGCCGCGGCGTTAAAAAGATTGTAAGCGCCTCAACGGGCGGCGCCATTTTGGGTGAAGCGACGCCGCCGGTGAATGAGAATATGCCGCCGCGGCCAACATCCCCTTACGGTGCGGCGAAATTGTCGGTTGAAGGATATTGTTCGGCATATGCGGCCGCTTATGGAATGACGGCGATCTCGTTGCGTTTTTCCAATGTTTACGGCCCGCGCTCGTATCACAAGGGCAGCGTCGTCGCAGAATTCTTCCGGCAAATTCAAAAAGGCTCGCCCCTGACGGTTTATGGCGACGGCACGCAAACCCGCGATTATGTCTACGTTGAAGATCTTGTAGGCGGCATCTTGCTCGGCATGAACTCGGAGGAGTCCGGTGTTTACCAACTCGGCTCAGGTCGGGGAACTTCAATTAATGAACTGCTTGAGTTGATGAAAGGGGCGGTCGGACCGGAAAAGCCGGTCAATGTCAATTATGAAGGTTTCCGCGACGGGGAGATTCGCCATACCTGGTGTGATATCAGCCATGCGTGCAGCGCGTTGGGGTACGCTCCGAAAACCGACCTTCAAGACGGCTTGCGCAAGACTTGGGAATGGTTTTGCAGTCAGCAATAATCGATTAAGCCGCGCTGACTAGACTGAAAAAAGCGCCGGTTAACAATCTTAAAAAGGTTTATAACCAGCCCGGTCATACGCAGAGAATAAGCATGAACCACGCAGAGAACAGAAAGATCAGAAACCGGTTTTTTGCAAACCTTCACAATGACTGGGCCTTGCCCGGTCTAGTGAAGCAGGTTCATGCAAATGCAATGCGGCAGACGCCCGCTCCATTTATCGATATGGATGTTGCGCTCATCGGGAGCGCACGCCTGAAGACGGCGCTTGATCCCGTGCTGCGCGTTACGCAGCTTTCCGAACCGGGCTGGAGCGCGCAGTTAGAAGCTTCAAAACCTTCTTTTTTATTGGTTGAGTCAGACTGGCTTGAAGCGAGCAACCCGTTTCGGGAGGCGCTGATTGGATCAGGCGCCACCGCGCTTGTGCAAGATGTCATCGAACAATGCCGGAAAAACGGAACGCCAACGGCGTTCTGGTTTCATCGGGATGCGGCGCATTTGCGCGCGTTCGAGCGCATCATGCAGCAGTTCGACTATGTCTTCGCAAATCATCTCATAATTGACGAGGCCCGAAAAATCAGACCGGATATTTCGCCGGTCCGAAGTTGCGTGGATTCAAGCTGCTACAATCCCTACAAGCAAAAAACAGGCGACTGGTCGGATTTGCCGGAAACGATTCAGTTCCTGATGGCGAGAGCCTTTGATTATACGAATGTGCGAGGGACCAGCGGTCTCGTCGAGGATATCGCCACACTTTTTGATAAAAAGTTCTGGTTTTATGAGGACCGCTACAACATCCGCAATAATAATCAGCGCATGAACCCGGCCGAACGCTGCCGGGTGCTTGGATGTTTTCATGATCTACAGCGCGCGGCGTTATTGAAGCCTGCTGTCGCGGAAATCATCCCCAAAGCTATTTTCCCTGACGGGTCGCCGCAGGCGGAACAGCATATTCTTGAATGTCTTGCGACGAAAACACTATGTATTTCAGATTCTGATTATTGGAACAAGGCGATTGGCCATGGCGTCCTGCAGATAAACGACGCGAGCGAATTTCGAGCTGCTTGCGAAGATATCGAGCGTCATCCTGTCGACGCGGCCATCAAGGCTCATCAGGGCTGGCGCGAAGTCATGGAAAATCATACGCACTATGAATTTATAGAAGATATTTCTCGCGTCATGAATGTTCCCGTGGCGTACAAGGTTCCGAAAAATGCGCGTCTGTCTTTCATTTTGCCGACAATACGCCCTGAGCTGGTTCCAATGTCGGTAAAGTTCTATCAGGCGCAAACCTACCGGGAGCGCGAGCTGTTGATTGTGCTGAACACGCATGATGCCGATATGACCGAGGTCGAGGCCGCCAGAAAAGGCGATGACAGCATAAAACTGCTGCAAACGCCGGCAGACATGCCGGTAGGCTGCGCCGTCAATCTCGGCATTCTCAATATGTCGGGCGATTACTGGGCGAAAATGGACGACGATGACTATTATAGCCCAAATTATCTGGCCGACATCAATCTGTACCGTAAGGCTGTGGATTTCGATATCGCCGGAAAGGGCGCGCTTTTTAATTACCTCGAAGCGGAAGACGCGACGATTGTCCGGTCATGGAAGCAGGCGGACCGTCAAACGCACAATTTCGCCGGCGGGACCCTGGTCGTGAAGAACACCCCTGAGAATGTTCATTGGCCCGAGAATGTAAGGGGCTATGCAGATATTGAATTTTTAACGCAGCGGTTGACGAAAGGCGCGCACATTTCATCACTTGATCCCTTTAGTCATATCCAGATACGCCGAAGCGACTCGACATTCCATACATGGACGCGTCAGGCCGTTCACGCGAACGCTGCGTTCGTTTCAGACGGTCTGAGCGTTGAAAGCGTTTTCATTTGAGGCCATGCAATGAAGCTTGATTCCGGCGCCGTAAATGTTGCGAACGATGAAAAAGGGATGGCGAACGCCTCACATTCCGATGACATTTACCAAAGGCTTTTAAATGAACACTACAGGGTAGGGGCTTTGCAATCCGGAGACTATCCGGCGCGGCGGCAATGGCGTCTTCTCGCCAGTGAGAACAATACGTCCGGTCAGAGTCACGGCTTTCCCGATAAATTTCTGCAAAAGGCCGGAGAAGCCGGGCGCCCCGAAAGGTCAATCGAGTTTTTCTGTGTCGACGAAAGACCGTTTTTATTCATTCGCGTTGACGGTAATGATGAGCGGGGCAGCGGCTATCGCATTAATGTGCTGGTCAATCGCCGCTACTGGATAGAAGCGAATTTTGGGATACCGGAACATGGTGGTCAGGCGCTTGTCGACATTTCGCCATTAATGGAACATCTGGAGTTACGACACTGGCGGGAAATTCGCGTCGATTTTGACGGCGTCATTAGTGATCCGCTTTTCGTCAATCGTGATCGGATTTTTAAATCAGATAGTTTTGCGGGCGCTGTTACCGGCATTTCAGAAAACGGCGTTATCCGCGGCTGGACCGTGCGCCGCGCCGGGGCGGGTCTGCCCTTGAAGATGAAAATCGACAATGCGTATGCCGCCTATTTTTTACCTTCGGAACCATACCAGGGGCAGGCGTCATTATGCCAATTCAGCATTTCTGTTCCGCCACAATTACTGGACGGCGAGGTCCATAGGATCGATATAACAGTCGCTGGAAAGGATGAGTCACTTCAAGGCGCTCCATTATATTGCTGTTTCTGCGACGGGCGGGCAATCATCCTTTCGGATGTGCGCTTTGCGGGAAAGGAAATCTCTGCATCTGTCATACACACGACAGACGTTGAATTATTCAAGCAGTCAACGTTGATTGATCAGGCGAGAGTACTTGAGGCAACAAGATTGCTGCGCTCGCCAGCGCTGTCCCTGCTTATGCTTGCAAATAAAATTCTGGCGAAACTGAAACTGCCTAAGGTGATGGCGGAAAAGGCGCCGAATGTGACCATTGATCAGTGTCACGCCGTATGGCAAACGATAGGCGACAGAACGAAGACCAATGTCATGCGAAGCCACAGCAATGCCAGCGCCGCCTCATCAGGGATTTCAGACTCGTTATTAAGCTACCGCCTGCGGGCGAAAGGCGATGTCATTGCGGAAGGCGACATCAATGAATTCGCTTCCGCTAATGGCGGCATTACGACGGGTTCTGATGGCCTGAGGCTCGTTGTCGATGGCGGCTGGGAAGAGCGTTTGTTGGAAATTATGGGCGAAGGCGGGGCGGTTTTAGCGCGCGTTTCGCTTGAACATTTGAAAAGGCTTTCTGAAGGATTGCCGGCCCAAAAAGTCTCCTCACAGGCGATCTGAATAACGCTTTGTTGCGAAATAGCTGCCGTGCTAGCCGGATTCCCTCATCGCGTTCGGAAATCGCTATTCATCTGCTTTGCTGAAACCGTCCGTTTGGTCTAGAAATTGCTCATTGTTAATTGTTTAAACAGTATGCTTTGCAGCGAGCAGTAGCATTGGCGTGGTAAGGTTAATGACCGGGGCCTGGCAGTCTTTCACACAGGATCAGGATCCTTATGTGTCCGCAGCGCGGCAAGCCGCGTCGCGGCTGCTTATTATAGCCGGCGTGCTCAGTTTTTTCGTGAACATGCTGATGCTGACCGGGCCGCTGTACATGCTGCAAATCTATGATCGCGTGATCAGCAGCCGGTCATACGAAACCTTGGCCGTTCTGACCCTGCTCACATTGGCGCTTTTCGCCGGGATGGCGGTTCTTGATTTTGCAAGAGGCGCATTGCTTGCGCGCGCTGGCGAAGAGCTTGAGGACAAACTTCAGGATGTGGTCTTTGACGTGTCTATGGACGCAGGCCGGATGGGAACGAAGTCGCCCGAGCAGCCGATAAAGGATCTCCGGTTTTTGCGCCAGTTTGTAGGCAGCCCAGCTCTGACAGCAGTGTTTGACGCCCCTTGGGCGCCGTTTTTTCTGGGCCTTGTTTTCCTGATGCATTGGCTGCTGGGAGTGGTGGCCTTGATTGGCTTGCTGGTTCTTCTGGCCTTGGCCTTTGTCAATGAGCGGGCGTCGCGACAGGCAAATATAGCAGCCGGTCAAATGATCGTTGGCGCTGACCAGTCCGCCATGTCTTCAATTCGAAACGCCGCGGCGGCGGACGCCATGGGCATGCGGGAGCGATTGCGCGAGCGCTGGAGAAAGCAAAGCGCCGCAGCCAGCAGCAACAACATACTTGCAACGGATCGCATAGGAGGTTTGACGGCCGCCACCAAGGCGACGAGGCTGTTCTTGCAATCTGCTATTCTGGGCACGGGCGCGTATTTGGCGATCCAGAGTATTGTGACGCCGGGCGTTATGATCGCCGCCTCCATTATTGCCGGACGCGCGCTGGCGCCGATCGAGATCGTAACCAGTCATTGGCGGCAATTCGCTTCGAGTGGAGCGGCGTTAAAGCGGTTGCTGGACTTCATCCGTATCTCAAGAGATCAGACGCCCAAAACAGCCCTGCCCGCACCACAAGGCGCCCTGTCGGTGGAAAAGCTTGTCTGTCGCCCTGGCGCTTCTAAAAACCCCGTACTCAAAAATGTCAGCTTTGAATTGGATGCGGGCGAGACGCTGGGCGTTATTGGACCAAGCGCAGCAGGTAAGTCTACGCTCGCGCGCGCGCTAGTGGGCGTCGAGCCTGCAATTTCCGGCAGTATAAAGTTGGATGATGCAAACCTGTCTCAGTGGGACAAAACGGTTCTCGGGGTCTATATCGGGTTTCTGCCGCAGGAAGTTGAATTATTCGATGGTAGCGCAGCCCAGAATATCGGCCGCTTTTACGAAGAGATCGATGACGCAAAAGTCATCGCTGCGGCGAAAGCGGCGGGCGCGCACGAGATGGTGCTCGGATTGCCGGACGGTTACGATACGCAGATCGGTGAAAACGGCCGGCACCTTTCCGCCGGCCAGCGCCAGCGTCTCGGGCTGGCGCGCGCGCTCTACGGCGATCCGAAACTTATCGTACTTGACGAGCCAAACGCCAATCTTGATGCCGACGGCGAGGCGGCGCTCGCTCAGGCGATACAGGGTGCTAAGGCGAGGGGCGCAACGACGATTATTGTCGCGCACCGCCCGTCTGCGATCGCCTACGTTGATAAGCTATTGTTGCTGGTTGATGGCGAATTGCGTGCTCTCGGGCCAAGGGATGAGATTTTAAAGAAATTTGCGCCCCGTCAGGTTGCTTCTTTCGATGCAGATGCGAAAGGAAGGCAGCGAAAGGCGTCAGGCCATGAATGAGACCGCTGAACCGCGCCCGGCTGACGCCCGTTTCTTCGTCAGGCTCGGGGTTACTGCTATTCTGGCTATTTTCGGCGGCGCCGCCGTCTGGTCGATCGCCGCGCCGATCGACGGGGCCGTAATTGCGTCCGGCCATGTCATCGTCGAAACCAACAGAAAAGCAGTGCAGCACCTGAATGGCGGCGTCGTCGATTCCATTCTCGTGCGTGAGGGCGATGAGGTAACGGCAGGTCAGGTTGTGGCGAGATTGGATGATACGGTTCAATCGGCCAATCTTGCGCTTATAGACGGGCAGCTCAGGGAGCTATACGCGCGCCGCGCTCGCCTAGAGGCTGAACGCGATGGCGCAGCTTCTGTAGGCGAGCCTTATGGCGTTGAAGAAGTGCTCGGGAGCAACCTATTTGCTACCAAACTTGCGGGGCAAGCACAGCTTTTGGAAGCGCGCCGCACGACGCGGGTAACCCAGGTCGCGTTGCTGAACGAGCGCATCGTACAGCAGAATGAGCGAATAGAGGGAATGAAGGCGCAGATCGATTCTCTCCGCGACCAGCGCGCGCTCATTGAAGATGAACTGGAGGGCGTGCGCGAATTGCACGAAAAGGGATATGCTCCGAAAACGCGTGTGCGGGAACTCGAACGCGCGTCTCGCCGTCTCGCAGGAGAGCGCGGCGCATTGCGGGCGAGCGTGGCGGAAGCGACCAGCATCATTGCCGAAGCGAAGCTTGAGATCGAACGCCTGCAGGAAACCGGGCGCGAAGAAGCCATCGCGGAGCTGCGCGATGTAGAGGTTTCCATTGCGGAACTTGAAGAACGGCGCGTGACGGCCGCGGAAGAGTTGCGCCGCACGGAAATTCGTGCGCCTCAGACCGGCCGTGTCATCGGTTTGTCGGTTCACACGGAAGGCGGGGTCGTCGGACCCGGCGACCCGCTGATGGAGATCGTGCCGCTTGGCGATAAGCTGCAGGTCGCTGCGCGCGTCTCGCCGCAGGATATCGATAAAGTGCAGAACGGGCAGGATACGCTGGTGCGCTTTTCCGCTTTCGGTTCGCGCATGACGCCCGAAGCCACCGGTTCGGTCAAGTCGGTTTCAGCGGACAGTTTCGTTGATGAGAGTACCGGCATATCCTATTATCTCGTGATAGTGGATATACCGCAGGGAGAAGACTTGAACAGCTTGCTGAACGATGCGCCGCTCGTTCCCGGCATGCCCGTGGAAGCTTTTATCCGTACGGGGTCGAGGCCGGCGATCAGTTATTTCCTGAAACCGCTGACCGACGCACTGGCGCGTTCGATGCGGGAAGAATAGCGCATACGGCGTGCAAATTCTTTTTCTACACGATAATTTTCCCGCGCAATTTGGCGTTCTTGGCCAGTATCTGGCGAAAAAGGGCTGGGACGTCTGGTTTGGGACGCAAAGAAAAGGCGCGCAACTTGAGGGGCTGAAAACTTTCAACTACGCCCCGCACCGCGAAGTCACCGAAAAGATTCACCCTTATGTCGGCGGTTTTGAAAAGGCCGTCCTGAACGGACAAGGTCTCGCCCGGGCCGCGTTAAAATTGAAATCGAAAGGGCTCAAGCCCGATATTGTAATGGCGCATTCCGGCTGGGGCCCCGGGCTTTACGTCAAGGATGTCTGGCCGAAAACCAGATATGTTGGATATTTTGAATGGTATTATCGCTCAAATGCCCCGGATATTGCGTTCCTTGACGAAGCTTCGCGCGAAATTGACGATGACCTTCGCACGAGAACGCGCAATGCTTCGATTCAGATGGATCTCATCAGTTGCGATGCGGCGTGGTGTCCGACGCATTTTCAGCACAGCCAGTTCCCGGATTTATTGAAAGAAAAGCTGACAGTCATTCATGACGGCATCGATACGGCCACATACGCGCCGTCGCCGGGCGCCAAACTCCAGCTCGATGCGCTCGACTTAAGCGGCGTTGACGAGTTGATTACCTATGTCGCCCGCGGCATGGAGCCGTATCGGGGTTTTCCCGACTTCATGAAGGCGCTGGAGATCGTCCTGGCGAAAAAACCCAATGCTCGCGCCGTGATCGTCGGCGAGGACAGAGTGGCGTACGGTAAAAAACTGCCGAACGGGGAGAGTTTCAAACAACAAGCGCTCAAAGAACGAAACTTAGACCTTGATCGCATCCATTTCACTGGCCTGTTGCCGAGGGGCGAGTATTTAAAAGTCCTGAAAGCGTCATCGGTGCATGTTTATCTGACAATCCCTTTTGTCCTTTCGTGGTCGATGATGGAAGCAATGAGTACGGGATGTGCGATCGTTTGTTCAAAAACGCCGCCAGTTGATGAAATGGCGGGTCTTGACGCCCCGACCATAAAACAGGCCGATCATCGCAAGCCTGAAGTCTTGGCGGAGGCAATCGTTTCCTTGCTTGAAAATCGCGAGGAAGCGTCACAACTCGGAGCAAACGCCCGGCGGTTCATTCTGGATCATTATGCAATGAAGGATATATTTTCCAAGAAAGAAGCGATGCTGAAATCGCTTGTGGCAAGCTAAAAAATGTTGAGAGCCTTACTGCGGGAAAAATTCAGCCTTCGTCACGATGATGCGCTCTTGCGAATGGCGCAAAGAAACATCGAGGTCGGCACAATTATCGATGTCGGCGCGGCGAAGGGCGCGTGGACAAAAGCGGCCCGCCGGCATTGGCCCGAGGCGCACGCCCATCTGATTGAAGCGAAAGAAGACTGGCGCTCAAGCTTGACATCTTTTCAGCAGAGAACGCAAAGGACGACGATTGAAATTGCGGGCGTTACGGATCGGCCAGGCGAGATTTTCTTCCCAAATGACGCCACCTCATATGGAGGGGCTGTGTTCAAGGAGCCGGCCAAGCGTGACAATCTTGAACGGATCAAAGCGACATCGATAGATCACGAAGTTGAAAGATTGTGTTTGGCTGGCCCCTACGCGATCAAGCTCGACACGCACGGGACAGAAGTCGATATACTGAACGGCGCCTGCAACACTCTTGAGCGAACCAGCTTTTTGTGCATTGAAACCTATAACTTTATCGGCCAGAAGCGTTTCCCGCAGCTTGTTCTGGATATGGAGGGGCGCGGATTTCGTTGCGCCGATATGGCGGAGCCGTTGCTGCGGCCGGGCGACAACATGTTGTGGCAAGTCGATTTTTACTTTATGCGCGCCGAGCATCCGAGTTTTTCCCACTTTGGCTTCCTGCCATAAGCGGGGAAATTAACAATGAAATTTCGAGTGGGTTTCTCGATCTTTTGTCGGACGATTATTGGAGTTTGAAGTCAGGGCGAAAATGAAAAAAAAGACAGCGCTTATTACAGGGGTTACAGGTCAGGACGGGGCGTATCTTGCCCGGTTATTGCTCGGCAAGGGATATGTCGTCCATGGCGTCAAGCGGCGGTCCTCGTCGTTCAACACGGGCCGGATAGATGATATTTATACAGATTTTCATAATCCTGACGCAAAGCTTTTCCTGCACTATGGAGATTTAACTGATTCCACGAACTTGATCCGCCTGATTCAGGAATCAAAACCCGACGAAATCTATAATCTGGGCGCGCAGTCTCATGTGCATGTGAGTTTTGAGACGCCGGAATACACCGCAAACGCCGACGCAGTCGGCGCACTGCGTCTGCTGGAGGCGATCCGCATACTCGGAATGGAAAACCACGTAAGGTATTATCAGGCCTCAACGTCGGAACTTTACGGTCTTGTACGTGAAACGCCCCAATCAGAAACAACGCCGTTTTATCCGCGCAGCCCCTATGCTGCGGCAAAACTCTACGCTTACTGGATTACAGTGAATTACAGGGAGGCGTACGGAATACACGCCTCGAACGGGATATTATTCAATCATGAAAGCCCGATGCGGGGCGAAACATTCGTAACACGAAAAATTACGCGCGCCGCGGCACGGATTGCACGCGGCCTTCAGGATGAGCTTTTTCTTGGCAACCTCGACGCTGTTCGTGATTGGGGACATGCGCGGGATTATGTTGAGGGTATGTGGATGATGATGCAGCAAGATGCGCCTGATGATTACGTAATGGGTACAGGTGAAACGCATACGGTGCGAGAATTTGCGGAAAAGGCCTTTGGCTTTGTCAATATGGACATTGAGTGGCGAGGATCAGGATCGCAGGAAACCGGCATCAACAGGAAAACCGGTAAAACGGTTATCAAGGTCGATTCGCGGTATTTCAGACCTACGGAAGTCAACTTGCTTCAAGCCGACCCTTCAAAAGCGCATGACAAGCTGGGGTGGCGGCATAAAACCAGCTTTGAGGAACTGGTGCGTGAAATGGTGGAATCCGACTTGGCGCAACTCGATTAGGTAAGCCGGTCTGAGATGGCATTTGGCGCTGTCTTAACGGACGCAGTAGATTTGTCAGCCGCGTCGATAAGGCGCCAGGCCGTTCTTGCAGAGCGTAGCCGATAGAAATACGCGATTGTGGCGGCGGCGGGCCCGGGTAGTTGAAACGGGTTCGTTGACAGCACTTCGTTCCAATACGCCGATTTTTTTTGCTCCGACATATTCGAGTCGTGCCGCCGAAATCCGCCCAGTACGGACGGGATCACATCCAGAGCGCTGTATTGTGCGAGTCGGCGCCAGAGAAGGAAATCGCCTGCGTATTTCATGCCGCGCAGGCGGGCAATGTCACTATCGAGTAGTTTTTTGAACAAGTCTCGTCTGAAAAAAATACTTTCCTGTTGCAGGTATCCCAGCAATTTGTCGTGATGCCATCCTGCAGCAATTTTCTTTTGAGAGTAGCAACTGACCGGCTTTACATAATTCAGGCGGCCCTCGGCGTCCCAACAGCCGGGAAAGCCTGTGCACCAATTCATCTTTTCGGCTTCGGCGTATTTTTTGACCGTTGAAAAACACCAAGGCGTGTATAGGTCGTCACTGTTCAGCCAGCAAATCCAGTCGCCGTCCGTCTGCTCAATTCCCTTGAGCAGGGCGTCATACATGCCGGTGTCTGTTTCTGATATGTATGCAATGCGGGCGTCGTCGCAAGCGTATGCTTTCGCAATGGATAGCGTATCATCAGTAGACGCACCATCAACAATCAGCAGTTCCCAGTCATCGATACTTTGCGTTTTCACGCTTTCGATGGCGGCGCTAAGATATTTTCTCCCGTTTAATACTGGCGTTATGACCGAAAATTTCATGAGCGGATAATACTCATATTATTGTTTATCAAATTGCGGATCACTATTCGGCATCGGCGACGACGGCTGAAGCCCCTTCATAGCTTGCCCATGCGCTTTCTATATCGCCAAAGTAGACAATGCGGCCGCCCTCGAGGTGAAGGCCGAGATTGCAAACATCCAGCGCCAATTGTTTACGGTGTGTCGCCATTACGATGATGCCGGAGCGCTCAACGAGTTCCTTCATGCGCCGCCGGCTTTTCTGGCGAAATTTAATATCGCCGGCGCCGATCCATTCATCCAGCAATAGTATTTCCGGATCGAAAGCAGTGGCGGCGGCGAATACGGTGCGCATCGCCATACCGGCGGAGTATTGCTCCATGGGATAGTCAATCTTCTCGCCTAAATCCGCAAATTCGATAATGCTAGGTAACTTATCCCGGATTTCTTTAATCGAACGCCCCTCGATCAGGTTCCGCAGAATTATGTTTGTCCGCCCCGAGGAGTTGGGGCGGGTGCCCAGGCTAATGTTGAACAATGCGCTGACCTGGCCTTCGACGTTCAGCACGCCTTCCGCTGGATGAAGAATACCGCCAAGCGTCTTCAGCAATGTCGACTTACCGGCGCCGTTGGATCCGACGATCCCAAGCCGGTCGCCTTTTGCCAGGCTGAAACTGATATCATCCAGAATGCGCGCGCGCCGGAGTAAACCTCCGCCAAACAAATTCACGCATAAATTTTGACATTCAAGCAATGGCATTGGCGGCTCATATATAAGACGGAATATATTTCCGTGCGAAACCAAAGGCGAATATTGCCAGAATCGCCGCCAAACCGCCAATGCCGAATACAATATAAAGGCTGATGAGCGGCAGTTCGCCGTCAAGAATCGGCGCGCGCACGATCGCCAGATAATGCGTGAATGGATTCCATTGAACAAAATTGGCGCGGGCGCCGATCGCGGCGGGCATCCAGATAATCGGCGTGAGAAAAAACATAATTCGCATGATGGTCGAAACTAGCTGAATGATGTCGCGGAAAAATACGCCAAGAACCGCAAGTAACAGCTGGACCCAGAATAAGGAGATCACAGTGACGGCAATACCAGATAATGCCAGAAGGTATGCTTTAGCGGATATCGACATGAACATCGTTAATATTAGTGCGGCGGCAACAACGACAAAAGCGAGGTTCAGAAGTGAGAGCGCGATCTTCTGAAAAATGAAGACTGAATACGGCATGCTTACGCCAAGGATCCAGTTGCGCGAGCTTGTAAATGCATTGACGCCTGAGTTCACAGCGTTGGCGAGATACGTCCACATCATGAAGCCCAGCGTGACATATCCACTGAAATACTCGCCGCCGCCCAGCTGATTGAGAGAGCCAAAAATGAAAATCTTGACGCCCACAAATGCCGCAAATGACGCCGCGACCCAAAGCGGGCCGATCAGAGTTCGTTTGTATGTCGCCTTGAAATCTTCAAGCGCCAGCAATGACCACAGGCGCCACTGCCGAAGTCCGGATACAATGTCTGAAAGTGTCGTGCGCATTATTCAAGCATGCCGATGTAATCGGGGTTCATACGATGAGGCTCGCAATTTTCAAGAAACACATGCGCCGCAGCCTCATAATGTCTAGTCGCGAGATGCATTAGCGGAAGTTGTTCCGCTCCGTCAATTAGCAGAAAATATTGCCTGGCGGGAGAGAGTGGTGTAAGCGGGCGCGGTTCGTCGCCTCTTGCATTTCTCTTGGCGGGCGGGACTTTCACCGGAAACGGAATGCATTCAACGTAGCCGTCAAATCGCGTATAAACTGAGTATGCCCGAAAACAAAAAACCTATCATTTTTCAGCAAGGCGCGCCAAAATCAGCCAGTTCCTTCTGTGCGCAACTGTTGCGTGAGATCGCCGCTCAAAATGGCGGCAGGCAGAGCGAGGCAGAAAAAATTCTTGGCGGTCATAGTAAGGGCGGCTTTGTAGACAATCTTGGCTCTTGCAAGGAAAAGCTTCAGTTACTTCCGGAGCTGTCGGTGGTGAAAACCCACCTGCGCCCCTATTCGGCTGAAGGCATGCTCGAGAGAGGCGAAGCGGTTGCTTTCGTGACGTTTCGCGACCCGCTTGATTCCGTTCAGTCGCTGCTCGACCATGCTGATGCGGCTCGGGAAACCGGAAAACAGGAATTCACTTACGTAAAGTCTGTCACGCAGGCGGCAAAGATAATCCAGTGGCACATAAGCCATTCAATTATATGGCTGCGGAACTCCAACGCCTATCCGGTTTTTTATGAGGATCTAAAAAACGACCCGTTGGGTACAGCGACCTTCATGGCGAAGAAAACCGGCGTCTCCGTTGACGAGGAACGCATCAAAGATTTGTTCAAGGATAAATCTCAGATTCGCCGGTTTAATATCGGCAAGGCGGGCCGCGGCAGAGCGTTGCTCGATACAGCTGAAGGCGCCGAAGCTGCACGAATATTCAGCGTATTTTATCATCACGAAAAGTGGATACAGTCATAACCCTGCCGGAAGAATATCGGCAAGTAAAAGAACGGAAGCGCGCCTGAGCCGGGAATTATTATCCAAGCCGGAAAATGTGAAATGCGTATGCGTCAGTTTGGGGATGCTGTCGCAACGAGCACGTCATCTTCAATATGCCCAGGCTCGTATTGCAGAGTATAGTCAGGATTAATTGCCCGCAGCTTCTCAATAACGCCCTCCAGCGTGACGTTGTGGCCGCGCCAAGCGTTTTTATTTTTGATAAGACGCACGTCGTCTATCAATATTGTGTGGTCGTTCCGGCCGCTTTTCGCAATCGTATCAAGTTCGAAAAAAATCGGACAATTTTCCGCACCAAGCGTCTCATTGTCAAAGTTGAATTTTTGCGAATGCGCATCTAGCCAAAACGTGCACAGTTCTTTTTCTCTTTCTATTATTTCGGGAAGCTTTTGCGCAGAGTCTCCGTGAAGAAGGATGACCTTTCCAGAAGTAATATAATCAGCAAAGCGCTGGCGTGCTTCCTCATATAGCTGATCATCGATTTCAATCGAATAAATACGATCAAAACCCGCTTCAATAGCACTAAGCACGCTTGCGCCGCGATAGGTTCCGGTTTCAACGAAAACGGAATTTTTGTATTTTACCAGGTCAAATTTTATCGGCATTCCTCGGGCCTGTTTTGTCGGCGATTGGTATTATTGCCGTTCATCATGCAGCCGGCGCATGATGCTCGTCAGGACTTCGCTATGTTCTGTTTCAAGGAGGCGGCGCTCAAAATAGTCATCTCGCGATGATTTGAAAGCATTAGCTTCTACATCGCTCATTGGCGCTCTAATGACGCGCCGGTGCTTGCCTTTAATATCGCCATATAATTCGTCGCTCAATATTGGCCGCTCAGCGCTTTTGAGTTTTCCGGAAAATACGCCGTCAAAGAAATCAAATAGCGCTTCTTTGCGCAAGCAATCAGGAACAGTATCAGTATGAAAACACGGCTGGCTCAAAATATCCATGTAGAGGTCGTCGTCCTGATCGACTTTCTTGACGTATTCGCAAAGTTCATTGATTGATCCAAAATGCGTTGCGTTGATGAATCTCTTCGGGTTGAATATTTCATTGACAAAGGCATCTCCCCAATAAATTGGAATGGAATTTGACAGCAACGCAAAAGCAATTTTTTCTGTTACATAACCTGGTGCTATGGAATTTTCGCAGGAGACGACAAACTTTGCAGATCCAAGAAAATCAAGATTGTCTGCAGGCGGAATAATTCGCCCGATATTGTTGCGATGACGCCCGCCGCAAGTGACCTCTTTGTATTCCGACAGTTTGTCCACAATCTCTTCGCGCACCTTGGCCTTTCCATTTGAGGCAAGGTATGCTGCAAACAGATTTTTTTCTTCCAGATCTTCCCGGGTTACCTCTCGGTGTTGGACCGCCAAGCGTTCCATTGTTCGGTACCCTATGGTGACAGCGAAATTTGGAAGCTGGAGGTGTCTGGGCGTGTTAATGTCGGGCGCGAAAGTGACGGCATAATCACACCAGCGAAAGTCGGGATATGCAGCTTCATGCGTTATGAAAATTTTCTGGCAGTTATAATTTAAATGATCGTAATTGCTTATGGAGAAGAATAAAAAATCAGGATTTTTTGAGTACTCGATCGGAAACACCTCTTCCAGATACCGAGCCAGACCGTATCCAAACGGACTGAAGCTCTGCCACATGTCGGTAAATTTGACTTTTATTCTAGATTTCATCTGGCTTAGCTACTGGATTTTAATACTAAAGTCTCGGGGGTCGCCATTAGGTACATTTTCATAATCTGCAAAGCAATAATTTAGTATGGCGTTCACGAGTTCCGGTCTGATCCGGCTTCAACGCGGTCCAACATGAGTCGACAGCTGATATAGATTTAAGATAATAAAACTCATCGTTACGGATCAGGAGACCTGCAGTGTTCACTTTCACCATTGGGCAAACTGACGGCCTTCCCCAGAGCATTATCAATATGGTTTTGGCCGTGGCGGAGGATGCGGCTAATTATTGGGGACGGTATCTGAATTTCGGCGCGGCGACGCTCGATATCACAATCAATTTTGTTCCCTTGGGCGACACCACGTTGGCGCAGGCCGGCCCGACATTCTTTTTTGAACGAACCGGGCCAGGGGGCGTTGATGTCTTTCAGGCTGGTCCCATCCTCGAATTGCAGGACGGCATTGATCCAAATGGTTCGACCGTAGACATCGATATTGATGTAAATTCGGACACAATTCGTGCAAATGAATTTTTCCTTGGCGGGTTGTCCAATCCAAATGTGCCTTTCAATCAGTTCGACTTGTTCACGGTGCTGTTACACGAAATTGGCCACGGGCTCGGTATACTTGCTTTCGAGGAAGGGCCGGGCGGGGACGTCAGCGTTTATGAGCTGTTTGTCGATACAGTCATGTCGCAGCTTGTCTTTACTGGCCCGAACGCGGCTGCTGTTTTTGGCGGGAATGTTCCGTTGGATGGCGACGGCAGTCATATTGGAGCCACATTCACAGATGTGATGAACGCCGCTTTGGCGAACGGAGAGCGTTTATTTCTCTCTCCCATCGACATTGCAGTTCTTCAGGATGCTGAAGCGCCGGTCCGCACGCCGACAAACGGCGCCGACGTCCTTTTTGGCTTCGAAAGTTTTTCGATCTTTGGCGCCGACAGCGTCTCTCTCCTTGGCGGCGATGATATTTATGATGGTCTGAGCGGCAACGACACGGTTGACGGCGGTTCCGGCAATGACACTATCATCGGCGGCGCCGGAGCGGACTCGCTGGACGGCGGCGCTGATTTTGACACTGTTGATTATCAGGCAAGCGCATCGCCCGTAAATGTTAATCTGACGACTGGCTCTGGTTCCGGCGGGCACGCTGCCGGCGACACTTACGCGAATATTGAAGCTGTTATCGGTACTGGCGGGGCCGACACCATCACGGGCGGCGTTGGCGTCGACAGTCTCGTAGGCGGTTTTGGCAACGACACTTTGGACGGTTCGGTTGGAGATGACACCTTGTCTGGCGAGAACGGATTTGACTCGCTGCTTGGGGGCGACGGGGACGA
>MRWG01001210.1_pt1 | contig 17957 bp, 14 predicted proteins | sample 1013341 | NCBI WGS metagenome assembly MRWG01 (sample SAMN06117577, study PRJNA244670) | biofilm metagenome | biome: Water; feature: Cathode Biofilm; material: Biofilm; isolation source: microbial consortium enriched at the cathode of a solar microbial fuel cell | place: USA: District of Columbia ... | reverse complement strand
GAGTCCGCCGGCGGCAGACACGGCGGCGGCCAGACGTCCGCCCGCCACCTTGTCCATTGGGGCGAGGGCGATGGGGTGGTCGAGCCCGAAGCACTCGGTGAAGCGGGTCGTCAGTTTCTGTTTCATGGCCTCAGGTTGACACCAGGAAGTAGACAATAAAAATGATTGTTTCAGAAAGTTAATATCGATATTTTTGATGAATGGACGTCCTGCTCCTCCGCACCATGATTTGCGTGGCTGACCAAGGCAGCTTCTCGGCGGCTGCGGAAGTCATGAATTGCGTCCAGTCCAACATCACGACCCGGATCCGCCGCCTGGAGAGCCATTTCGGGCAGGCCCTGTTCGAGCGTGGCAGGGGCGGGGCGCGGCTGACCGCCTTCGGTCAGAGCGCCTATGAGCGGGCAGTAGCGCTCCTAGCCGAATTTGAGGCCGTCGAACGCGATCTCATGGATGCTGCCGGCGGTGCGGCGCCGCTGCGGCTGGGGGCAATGGAAACCACTGCGGCAGCGCGCCTGCCTGTCGTGCTGAAGGAGCTGAAGGCGCAGTGCGCGAAGGCGCCAATTTCGCTGCAAACGGGCCCGACCGCCCATCTGCTGGGGCTCCTGTGGGACCGCAAGGTCGATGCGGCCTTTGTGGCCGGGCCGGTCGATGCCGATCGCTTTGCCAGCGTGCCGGCCTTCCTTGAGCGGCTCGTTGTCGTCTCTACGGCGCCCGGCAGGCTCCAGGGGCCGCTCTTTGCCTTCACGCAGGGCTGCAGCTATCGCGCGACCGCGGAAACCTGGCTGAGGGAGGAGGGGCGCAGCGACACGGAAGTGGTGGAGATGGGCTCCTTCGACGGCATCCTGGGCTGCGTCGAGGCCGGCATGGGCTTTGCCGTAGCCCCGGAGCGCGCCATTCGCCAGCACCGGGCAGGGAGCACCCTGAAGATCGACGTGTTGCCCGATCCTTTTGCCGAGATCGAGACTTGTTTGGCGATGCGGCTCGACTATAGGCCCGTTGAGGCGGCTCTTGCGCTGAAGGAGATCTTAAAGCACAGCTGACGCCAGTTCCCTAGCCGGGTCCTAGTGAACGATGTCGCCTTCGCTCGGGGTGGTGTTTTGCAGTTCCTTGATCGCATTCAGGATCCGAAGCCAGGTGCACTGGCCTTCAATATCGCCCTGGTCCAGTAACCGATCCGCGCGGATTCCAGCTTCCAGTGCGGCGTTCTCACCGTACTTGCGGATCATGACCGAGGCGGACCGGTAGATCTCGGAGGCGGAAACCAATCGTCGTGTCCTGAGGCCATGGAGTTGGGCCCAAAAGGCCCCGTAACTGTGTGACATTTCGATCAAGGGGATCAAGCGTTCCTACTATATCTAGGGTGGGACCGGGTGGCAGAGGAAACATATTGTCACACAAAAAGGCCTGAGCTAGGATTCTCGGGAGATATCCCATGTTCCCGATTCGCACAGGAGGATTGTGTGGCGCGCCCAAAGGCCGACGAACCACGGACCGCGGTTGCTAATGTTCGACTGACCGTTGATGAGCGGCAAGAAATGCAGGCATTGGCAGATTCGCTCGGATACCAATCCTTGAGTGAATACGTTCGGGCGCTCCATAAGGAGGCGTTGAAGTCAGCAGTAGCCAAAGATCCAGAAATATCCCCAAGGGCACGCTATTCGCCGCCCGAGTCATTTCACCGCACCCGCCATGGCGAGATACTGCACGGTGATTCTCTCGGGTTGCTTCATAAGAAACTGAAGCCGGGATCCGTAGACCTCATAATGACGTCACCACCCTTCGGCTTGGTTCGGAAGAAGAGCTACGGCAACGAGGACGCCCATCGCTATTGCGAATGGTTCCGCCCCTTCGCCGAGGGCTTCAAGCGTGTACTTAAGGACAGTGGTAGCTTGGTCATCGACATTGGCGGCGCCTGGAAACCTGGCACCCCGACCCGCTCGCTGTACCATTTCGAGCTGCTGCTCCTACTTTGTGAGGAATACGGATTCCACCTCTGCCAAGAACACTACTGGTGGAACCCTTCGAAGCTTCCGACGCCGGCCGAGTGGGTGAATGTACGACGTGTTCGTGTCAAAGATGCAGTGAACTGCGTGTGGTGGCTCTCTCCAACCCCCTGGCCGAAAGCCACCAACCGGCGAGTTCTCGCACCCTATAGCAATTCCATGCGTGACTTGTTGAAGAACGGGTACAAGGCGAAGCTACGACCATCTGGTCATGATATCTCGAACAAGTTCGGTACCGACAACGGCGGCTCCGTTCCGCCAAATCTGCTTGCAGTTGCGAATACCGAATCAAATGGCAAATACCAAGCGTATTGCCGAGAGAACGACCTCCCAATTCATCCGGCAAGGTTTCCAGATGAGCTGCCTGAGTACTTTATCCGGTTTCTGACAGATCCTGGGGACGTGATTGTTGATCCCTTCGCCGGATCGTGTGTGACTGGCGCAGTTGCGGAGGCGCTCAAGCGCAAGTGGAAGTGCTGTGAGATGGACGAGAACTATCTCAAGGGCGCTATGGCGCGCTTCTCCCCTTCTGTGCAATCGCTCGATCGCAGCAAGTCGGTTTCGTACTCAATCAAGCTGCCTTGCTCGCTACCGATAGATGAAGGCGCCGTGCCGCTAGTGAAGGATGGAGGCTTTGCTCGCCCTCTGGCGTCTGCAAAGCCGAAGCGCTCTGACAGAAAGGCACAAAAGGAAAGCGCTTCCGATATGGCAGCTGAGTAACGCTCGCTCTTACCGTCCTTTGGTCACATGCCCATACTCAACAAGCGCCAGCTTTTTCACGTCTTTGAGTCATCAGTCCGGGATTGCGGCTGGAATTTGCTGTATCTGCAGGCCAAGCCGGAGCATCCAGCACAGTATCAGCTTTACCGGGACGACCAGAGCTTTCGCGTTCGCGTCTACATATGGAACCTAACTCCAGGCGGGAAGAACCGCCCAGAGGATGAATGGCGGATTCAGGTCACTGGCCTGGAGCAGTTTGAGGCAGAGCCAAATGGCAAGACCCTCATAATGGGGTGGCAGAGCGATATGGGCTTGTTTGTCGGCTTTGACTTTGCGCACCACAATGGCCAATTGGGGGCTTCACCTTCTATCCAAATCAGAGAGGCAGCACTTGATCTAGCTGCCGTTCATGGTTTCTCACCCCACAACAAGGGCAACGGTGAGTTGGCAATTGCCTTCAAACCGGGCTTCTTGATGTCCTATATTGAAAACCTCGAGTCATTGCATGCCTGTGGGGAGTCTGACGCCGAAATAGATCTATTGGAGAAGATCGGGGAAGAACCTGCCGCGGTCGATGACAGTGAAATTCAGAATGAGGTGGGCGAGGAGCGGCAGTATGCTGTGTTCTCCGCCAAGCGGGCTCTTCGAAAGCACGATTTTCGTACTCGCGTACTCACCGCCTACGATAGTCAATGCGCCATGTGTGGTATCCAGCTAGACCTACTTGATGCTGCACACATTCTCCCTGTAGCGCATGCAGAGAGCACAGACGAAACTGACAATGGCATTGCACTGTGCGCACTGCACCACCGTGCCTATGATCGAGCATTTGTTACTTTCGATCCCAACTTTGAGATCAAGGTCAATGATCGAGCCGCAAAAGAACTGGAAGAAATGGGGCATGCTGGTGGGCTAGAAGAGTTTGTTGGAGGTCTGCAAGGAAACCTCATACTGCCGTCGGAGAATGACAACAGACCCAGCAAGAAGTTCATTGAGACTGCAAATGCATTTCGCGGCTGGGCGCTTTAGGACGGTACAAACTCAGGTGTTTCGGTCGCAGTGATCAATTGACGCGCCCAGTCGTTCAACTCTAGCTCTTTGATGTCTGCAAAGTCGACAACCCGGGGCAATCCGTAGGGTCTTGGGGAAGGGGTGCGGTTGCTTCCTACCGCAATCATTGCGGCCATCGAGTGGTCGAGCAGCCCCGGCAGATCATGCATGCTGCGGTAGCCCCGCGCATATCGAACCAGCTGGGCAACAGCCGCTCTCAAAGCGTCAGAGCCGTTGTTCTCTCCGGTGGCGAAGTACTTCACCTCGACAACTGCCACTGCCTTGCGCTGACCACGATGCAGCACAACTAGATCCGGTCTATCAGCTCCAAGTGAAAGGCCGTATTGCTCCAGCAATCTAGAGGTTGCCAATTCCGAAGGCTCTGGGGGCGGTGTGTTCCACACTTCTGTTCTTGTTTGCCAATGAACCTCATACGGACCGATCTGAGCGAGGGGCGTAGGGCCACCTCCCAGAAAGCGCAAGGAAAGAGGCTCATCTCGCACTTTCGATAACGCCCGAGCTAGTCCGACGCCAACAGCAAGCTCAAAGCGCTGCCAAATCTGTAGAGGGCCGAGGAGTGTGCTGTTGAGCAGCCTAGCAATCTCCGCTTCGTCGCCGCGCTCGATAGCTTGCAAGGATCGGTATGCTCTAAATGCGAGATAGTAAATTGGCCGACGCGACCTACTCGCCTCGTTGATTGCATGGAGTCCCGGTCGGCGAGTCAGGTTCAATTGCTTGGCCGCCTGATGAACGGTGTCGAAGCGGCGGATCGTCTCGAGACTCTGCGCGCAAGACTGTACGGACTGGAGATATGATGCAGACGGTGGCAACATATCCTCAAATCGCAACACCAAGCGCCATGCTTGCTCCAAGACCCAAATCAGCAGATGGTTTGGCCCAGAGTTATAGGTCCTAAGTGGCTCATGGGACACCATCAACGCGGTGTTCCCGGTGACCATTCGTGTGAGCGCAGTCGCGCGAGCATCTAAGCGTCCGCGGACACGAACGTCATCTTCACGCCGACGAGTTTCTAGAACAGCTTGGATCTCATGCTGGTGTTCGCGCAGGTAGCCGACTAACGCGGTCACTGGCTCTGAGATTGACCAGTGGAGCTTGAGTAGGTCTAGATCCTGCTCAGTATCTAAGCTGGGCTGGTCAACTCTGACTGAGACCGCGCTGCGAAAATAGGCGAGTAGAAACTGCGAAATATAGTCATTGATCGCAGTTTCAAGTTTCTCACTCATACCGCCAGGCTGAGAAGCCGCTCCCTGAGTGTTCGACCGTCTTCGGCATCGTCCTGCAACCCCAACGCCTCGCAAATCTCTGCCGCGGCCACCTGTGCCTCGTTCCGCAAGATGCCATCGAGCATCGGCAGTACATACATATAGAATCCGTCCAAGTAGGCTGAAGCTTGCTCGTTGCTTGGAGCCACTAGTGGATCAATATCACTATCAATCGCTTGAATTGTCTTGAGCATGTCGAGAATAGGAGCGGGCCCGATGACCCGAGCACGATTCACTGCCTTCCAGAGGAGAGCTAGTGGGATTGTGCCTACCGGGTCGTCCTCCTCGTCAATCATCTTCTTCATGCGCATGAATTCAATCAGGAAGTCACCGAGGTCCCGTGGGACGTCGACATAGATCCAGCCAAAGCGGCGCGTGAGCGCAAAGCTCATTTGATACAACGCTGCTTTGTCCATCGAGTTAATTGTTGCAAGAATCCGCCACCCCGGTTTGGGGGCAAATTCATGAGACTCAGCGCTGGGTTTCGGCTTGGGAAGAATCACATAGGCGGTGCTGTCGGGGTCTGCGATTTCGGTTCGGTACGGTAGTGTTGTCTTCTGTTCTGACAGCACGGTGAACAAGGGGCCAATTACCTTGTCGATGTCGCAGCGATTAAGTTCATCGATGATCAAAGGTCGATCAAAATTATGAAGGAGCACACCTGGAATGAACTTGATCTTTCCCTCTCCGACAGGCTGGTATCCTCCGATTACATCTTGTGAACTCCAGTCGGCCGACCCAGTGATCATTGTAAAGGCATCGTGGAGCACCGCTGCTACGGACTGTGCTAGCGTCGTTTTGCCAGTTCCAGGCGGACCGTAAAACATGAGATGCTGTTTGCCGGCCTTCAGTGCGGCATTGATTTGTCGATACACAGCGGGATCTAGGCCGATCAACTCCGAGAACTCGGGAACCTCTGCTTCGGTAGGGCCGATCGACTCATCCTCAGTCTCGTCTTCCAGCGATCTGCTTTCCGCCGCCTGTGCGAAAGCCGCTGAAACATCATCGACTAGGCGTTGGCGGTCCTTTTCGCTAAGGCCATGATAAACGGGAATGTTACGTACCATCATTTTGCTCGGCCGGTTCGGCTTCTGCGCCATCTACCTGCGCCCCGGAAATGCCGCTATCTAGACCGACTGCGAATTCAGTCATTGCCGTAGGTGCGACATGAATAAGATTGTGCAGGGCTGAGGTTGCTTCTGCATAATTGATAGCGCGCGGAACATCCTGCGAGAGAAAGAGGTCATCTGGTTCATTGAGGGCGATTAGAGCAGCCGCAATGTAGGGGTGGGCCTGACCTTTGTATTCTAAGGTTCCTGTTACTTCGTCGAAATTCTCGAGCAGCTGCCCAGACGATCCTGCCGGTAGGGCTGGTAGAAAGCAGTGCAGCAGAAGCCATTCCCAGGTCTCATAGAAAACGAACTTGTTTTTTCCCACCTTAATGGCAGGAACGATTCGTGCTGTTACCGCACCGCTTGTTCCTTGCGCGGTGTTCGCAAATGCAATTCGATGTGATCCATGCTCTTGAGGAATGCGAGCGACTACCTTGTTTCCTTCAATTTCAAGATGGATGATCCAACGGAGTGGCTTGTTGGTTGCATCCGCCGCATCTTTCCAGAAACCAGTTTTCTCGTTGACCGGATTGCAGTTGGCTAGGCTCTTCTTTTTGCTTCCGCACTGGCGTAGCTCCAGATCATATTCATTCAGAACCTTCTTCAGTGCAGCGCTGATCTCGCTCCGGGCATTCTCGCGAATACCGATGAACCACTGGCCATAAACTGGTGGTCGATAGAAATCAACCTCGCTTGTACCGAGTTCAGTTTCAAAGTTCTTTCTCAGCTCGAAGATCGCTTTGTCTATATCCACTAGTGGCGGCTTGCGTCCCTTTGGGCGCAGATCTTCTGGCAGTCGATGGTCAAGGGCTTTGACAATTTGCCTCTTGTGCTCGTTGCTCAGGATCCTCTCTAGGTCGTCTGGGAATAGGAAATAGAGAATCGCATTCCGAATCGGTCGTCGGTCAGAGTTTTCGAAAGCGTCTAGCCAATCGACGAATTGCCAAGGAGTATTGTCCGTTGTAAGCGCAAGCCGCTGGTCGCCAGGCAGCTGCTTCCACTGCACCATCACTTCAAGCAAGAACGAGAATTGATCATATCGTCGCGTTTGGTAAGCGGTGCCGGGGTGGCCTACGCCAAAGAGCGCTTCGTCAGTGAGAAACGGACTTTTCGGCAAACCGCTAGTAGACCATTCCCAGACTTCCTTAATCTGGGCACGCTTGGTCTCCGGCTTGGCGACGGTTGAGATAGGGAAGAGGTGTAGAAACCAGACAGCCTCAGCTGCCAGATGGATGACCTGTGCTGAGGCCCCGCCCAGCTGTTCGTTCAGCTTGTCAAAGAACGTGCGATCCGAGCCCTCAATTGGGTTCTCGGTATAGCGTCTCTGCAGTTCTTGAAGGTTATCGAGTGTCCAAAGGGCAGCGTCCGCAAGAAGTGACCCTTCACCCAGGAAGCAGCGCTCTCGCCAGGCATCGGCAGCGCTCAATACCGCGTCGATGTTTTCGTGCCCTGTCCAGCGCGCCACCGAACTTCCCTATGCTGGCGTGACCTCAATTTGAAACCATAGCTAGTATAGTAGTTCGATTCGCTGGAAGAAGCTATTAAGTTGGATCGCCCTAGTTGTGGGCGCCGTGCGCGATTCCCTAAGGTCAGGTGGTTCGAGACTTTCTCTCTAACCGTTCATCAGTGCGACGGCGCAACACATCAAGATCAGCCTTGAACATTTGCTGCATCTCCTGATGCATGTCGATCAGGCGCTTCAGGTCTTCCCTCGTGAGATTGGCAATCGACAGCTTTAGACCCGCCGAGTCTTGCTTTGATGCAAGCACCTTAGAAGCACGTTCCAGCAGCACCGTTACATCGGCCAGTTTGGCACTCAGCGTATTTGCGTTGCTCCTCGCGGTGATATCCCAAAAGCCACATGCGTCATGGAACGTCACCTGGTCTTCCGTGCCATCGAGGATCTTCCGTGAGGCATTCGTACTGACAAGGCGGTCGAGAGCATTCAGGGCGCTTCGATCAAGCTCCGCCCGTAGAAAATCTTGTGCACCTCCGGATTCTCCATCGCCGGATTTTTGGACTAGCGCCTCCGCGTATGCAAGGCCGGCGGAGCTGAGCCGATACTGCTTCTCGCCAACCTTGCGCAGCCATCCCTTTCCGCGCATTCCCTTCGTTCCCATGATGTTTGTGAGGACGCGGTTTGAATCAGGGTATTGCTCTGCATACCCAGAAAGTCCGAAGGTGTCAGGATAAAGACGCCAGGCGCTCACGACGAGGTCTTCGGCTGTAAATGTCGGAGAACGTTTTCGTGCTTCCAAGGCAGCTAAGAGGAGCTTCTCGGGGACTGTTAGGCGTTCAGTCATTCAGCTGCTTCCTGCTCCAACTCCTCGCCTTCGAGGAAGCCTCGGAGAGACTTGGTTGCATTCTCTTGCATTGCGATCGATTCTTCATCCCAACGTCGTAGCATCGTCTCAAAGCTCACGTCTTCGCCATGCGTGAAGGCATAGTAGAGAATGATCTTTACCATGATCTCAATATAGCGTTCGAGGTGATAGACGCGCCACTCAAGACTCTTGGCGCCCCCTTTGCTTGGGTCAAAGTAGAACCTTGCCAATGGGCTTGCCATATTGATCCACCAGATGTTGTGATCCACGTCTGCGGGCCTTTGGTGAACTGGCGGCTCGGCATGTGAGAAGACAGGAGGCGCCTCTCCGAGTGGGTCATCATCGATCTCAGAGAGCAAGATCCGGGGAAAGCCGCTGCCACCATTCTTTTGATCTTCATCTGCCTCCAAGACCTTGACGGTAGCTGGCGTCGAGGCCGTGGTTTGATTGTCTCCGGCTATCACAGTAGTGGTGCCGGGGGTTAAGCCAAAGACCATGCCGCCGGACCCGACCGAAGCAACTTCTCCATTATCCTCGGTCCAAATGAGATAAACACCTTGGATCTTCTGACCATCCTTTGTGTGCACGGTGGCTGTTAGCGGCGTTCTGCTGCCAGATCTAACTTCAATCTCGGTGGGAGACATCTCCACGTCACGAATGTCTAGAACTTCAATCTCGACATCGTTTGAGCGTAGCCCGCTATCCTTGCAGACGGCTGCGATTGATGTGCGCCCGGGTTGATGTGTGGTGATCATCCTGAGTTCACCATCGATAGTTGCGACCGCCCAATCGCTAGATTCCCATTCGTACGGAACGGCTCTAATTCGATTTCCGTCTGCGTCGAAGAAGTCCAGGGTAGGGCGGAAAGTAACCCCTTGGCCCGCTTGAGTATGGTTCACACTTAAAACGAGGCTGGCAGGTTCACCACGTGGCAGTTTAGACCTCGGAGAGTCGCCGCCTGAGCCTCCTGAGCCGGCTTGTCCAATGCCACCAAACTCTTTCTCCAGGAACTTGTTCTTCCATGCGTCCAAGGCGTCATTCAGACGACGTAGCTCGGCGCGTTCTTCGTTCGAGGCTTGAAGCTGGTCCAGTTTCACAAACTCAGCAGAATAAACTTCTATCTGCTCGCTGATCCAATTCTTAAGCGCGCGCGTTAACGGAGCATCACTGTGATTGCGGCGATCGTTCTGTTTGTAGTCTGCAAGCGCGTTTAGATAGACGTCGCCATAGATCTGATTGGCATACCCAGCTCGGCTCAGGGCAGGGATTTCCCAATAGCCCGTAGATTTTCCGTCATGTGTCCAGCCATTGATGGTGTGGCGCGCCTTCAGTGACCATCGCATACTCTTGTCAGACGTGCGGAGTATAAGTTGACTAGTCCCTTCAACTGCTCCCGTATTCACGGTTTCACCATCAGACGGGTCAGTCAATTGAGGCGGTATATCAATCACCCGCGGTGCCTCTGCACCTAGGATCGGATAGATCTCTGGAAGCGACAGTGGTCCAGTGATCTGTTCCAAGCCGCTACCGCTAGTATGAGAGACATGGATTTTGTTTCGCTGGATCGACTGAACCATCTGTTGATGGCCCTGAAGATTCTCGATCCACCGTGCAGCGGGGATACGATTGCTCGAAAGAGATTCTGCTCCAACACCTAGGACCAACGTGAAGCTCTTTCTCTTTTCCCAAAGGGATTTGGCGCAATCGGGTAACTGATCGAATTCAAGGCCAAAAGGTCCAAGAGCTTCGTTTAGCTCGGCTAGTGGGTCGACGACGGCGTAGCCACGGCCTTCCTCTGCAGAAGGGAAGTAGCCTGGCTTAACGCTCTTGCCTTTAAAGCCATACTTGTTACCGCGGCCATCACATACCGTGTGAATATAGGCGTAGCGGCTGAACATTTGCGTCATGTAGCACTTGCCGCCGTTCCCGTGGCCACCCTCAATGGTGCCTTCTCCTTCGCCAGCAGCATCCGGATCGGCCCAATTCCGAAACCGCTTCTCGATGTCCGTCGTAGTCATGCCGCCGAAGTCCAGACAGCCAACCATTGCCGGCCGGGACTTACTGCCATTGCGGAGGAGAACCAAAATCACGCTGTCGTCGGGTGTCGCGTCATTTCGACGGTACATGTCCGAGCTGTTTTTTATCCACTCAGGAAGACCATCTTCGTGCGATCGAAAGTTCGCACAGATTAATCGGATCGCGCCTTCTTCATGGACGTGAACAGTTTCGTCTGGTGTGAATGAGACATCACTGATTTCGAAATCATCCGACATAACGCTCCCCTATTCGATTTTGAATGTGTCCTTACCGCCCGGCTTCTCACTCGAGAACCTTCTTCGGCACGTTTTCAGTTCTTCCTGCAGAGCTCGAAATATCTTTTCCACATCGTCTTCATTGTAAGAATAGTTGGATTTATTTGAGAGATTGCCGATTATCCGTATTGCACTGATTGCCTTGTTGACTCGAGCATTCGCTAGTCGGACAAATTTCTCTCTATCAGTCTCTCTAGGTTCAGACATGTTCCGCATATCTCATATTGTCAATGATGGTTGCGTAGATATGAGAAATGTACGGTAAATTTCAATGTGTCCGTGCAGAAAAATCTTCTGAAATTTGGTAAATTGCTGGTTCCGTTGTGGAAGGATTCAAGCGCAGATCCCCTCGTGGCCAGGTTTGAGAGCCAAATCGCGCGCTTAGTAGGGGAGGGGCTGGCGCATCAGAGACGCTATTTCGACAAAAATAGCGTCAGCCACTGCTGCTGATTACCCGTTGAGACGCCGTGAAAACGGTTAGAACTTCCGGCAGGTCTTGCCAGGGTCGGCGCTTAAGACGTTCTTGGCGCCTTCGTCGTGCTCGACGCAATGAAGCAGCACAATCAATCTTGACCGACGCACCACCAACCCCCGCCTCGCTGCGATTGAGAAAGTATTATTGAACACGACTGATTGGCGAGAGTCCAGGTCGACAGAGAGGCGAGAGCCTGCCAATGGGCAGGGTTGATTCATGCATCCCGACTGCGACATTTGCGAACGCACGACGAACAAAACTGTGTCAGCTTTGTGCCTCAGTTCATTCGCTGTTCTGCACTTTTCTGCGTTTGGCTGCACTTTGGGCTTGCGCCGGTACCCGGCAAGACGTTAGGAAATCAGCCGCTTTCCCGGTGAGGACAGGTGGCCGAGTGGCTGAAGGCGCTCCCCTGCTAAGGGAGTATGTGGTTAAAAGCCGCATCGAGGGTTCGAATCCCTCCCTGTCCGCCATCTTCTCCATACCGCCAGCATTGCGGTTGGGTGAATCTTCCAAATATTTCCGATACTAGGGCCGATGTCGCCGTTCGGCGCTGCCGCGTTAACGGGAGGTTAATGCTGTTACCTCTTGATGACACAGCAGTTTCGTTGCCGGTTCATGATGTCTTAGGAATCGGCCTTCATACTTGCTTCAGGAATGCGGTGCGGATACGTTAGCGGCGTCTTAACCAAGCGGTTTCAATCAATGGTTCTGCCCTTTTCAAGGGCAGGGCTGGGGGAAACTCACAAAGGCACCGACCGGCGCAATTCGCTATCGCCCTGAAGTTGTTTGGGAAATGAAGTGGCGAATGCGCTGAATGCGTGGAAGACGCGCACTCGCCATGGCCAGCCTCGGCGAATTGCCGCTTCATTTGCGCGACAGGGAGGACGTGCCACGACATGTGGATGGGCGTGAAGGCCAGGATCGCTGACCTTCTGGATCAGGTCTTTGTACCGCGCGAGATGATACTGCGCGCGAATGACCGTGTGACGGTCATTCGGCTGCCTGTCCGCACCCAGAAGCTGGCCGCCCTCGCTGTCGTGACACTGTTGGCCTGGTCGGTTATCGCCGGCGGTGGGCTGGTGGTCCAGAACCTGGTGATCGCCAGCAAGAACCAGAAGATCGAAGAGCACAAGCTGGCCTACTTCGAACTCCTGCAGGAAGTCTCGGAGTACCACGAGCAGTTCGCGCAGATCACCCAGAACCTGGAGAGCAATCAGGCCTTTCTGCTTTCCATGCTGGAGAACGGCGCCGAGGCGGAAGCCAATATCGCCGCCATAGAACAGCATCTTAAAGACAGCCAGACCGAGGAAAACCGGGTCACGGTCGCCAGCGGCGGCCTGCGTGAGAAGCTCCAGCGCTTTGAGAACGACCTGCATGAGATCGTCGACCGCAACCTCGAACTCCGCTCCCAGGTGGCCTCGATGCGCGAAGTGCTGTCGGACACCCAGGCCGAGAAGGACCAGGTGGCGGAAGCCAGGGAGATGCTGGGGCAGCGCCTGCAGGAAGTCGAGGACGCCTTGGCCAAGGTGAGCGAAGAAAAACGTCAGCTCACCCTCACGGTAGCCGATCTGCGCGCCGACATCGCCGAGTCCCGCGAGCAGCTGGCTGCCGCGCAATCGGTCCAGGATGATCTGAAGGGCGAAATCACCCTTTTGGGGAGCCAACTGGTCGAGGCGGGCAAGCGGCGTGACGGGCTCGAGCGGCAGGTCGCCGGCCTCCAGGACTCCCTCGGCAATGCCATTCACCGCGGGGACAGTCTGCAACGCAACCGTGAAGACCTGCGCACCGAGGTCGCGGAGTTGCGCCAACGTATGGTGGATATGCGCCAGGCCCAGCACGACATCGTTCAGAGACTGCGCGATCGCACCGAGCTGAGCGTCGATACGATGGAGCGCACGGTGGCCATGACCGGCCTGAAGCTGGATGAGCTGCTGGCGTCGATCGGCGATAACACCAGCTCCCAGGGCGGCCCTTTCGTCGCCGGCGACTATACCGGTGACTTCGACGGCGATGCGGAGCTGGAAATCGCGCTGTCGCTCCTGGACCTGAGGCTCAGCCGCTGGTCGGCCCTGCAGCGGGTCATGCGGACTCTGCCGCTCAGCGTGCCGCTGGAGCAATATCAGCTCAGCAGCGGTTTCGGCACCAGGGCCGACCCGCTCAACGGGCGCAAGGCGGCTCACCATGGCCTCGATTTCCGCGCGGCCATGAAAGCCCCAGTTTACGTTACAGCCCCCGGAAAGGTGACCTATGCCGGCTGGAGAGGCCCCTATGGCCGTATGATCGAGATCGATCACGGGCACGGGGTGCGCACACGCTATGCGCACCTAAAAAAGATTCTTGTCAAAAAGGGGCAGCAGGTTGCTAATCGTGAGAAGATCGGGCTGGTCGGCTCTTCCGGCCGCAGCACCGGTCCACACTTGCATTATGAAGTGCGCTACAAGGGCGTTCCGCTAAACCCCAAGAAGTTCCTCACGGCAGGTAAGCATGTTTTCAAAGACTAAAGACAGCACGAGCACTCCCGAGCCGACGACTTCGACCTCTTCGGAGCCTAAGCGAAGCACCGCTCAGAGCGGCGTGCCTTCGATCATCAGCGCCGACCTCAAGATTACCGGCAACCTGAAGAGCGACGGTGATATCCAGGTCGACGGCAACGTCGAGGGCGATATCGACAGCGCGACCCTGACGGTGGGTGAAGGCGCCCACGTGAAGGGGCACATCAGCTGCGAGACGGTTCGAATTCACGGCACCATCGATGGCGCGGTGAAGGCGAAGTCGGTGGTCATGGCGAAGACCGCCCGGGTGATTGGCGACATCATCCACGACAGCCTGGCGATCGAAGCCGGTGCCTTCATTGAAGGCAATATCAAGCGTCTGGAAGGTGCGGGCCGTTCCTCGGCTCCGGCGAGCAGCGGCCCCACGGCGTCCAGCAGTTCCAGCTCCACCGGCTCTTCCGGTGGTTCCGCGGGAACGGCTGCCGCTGCGAAGCCGGCGGCCGGTTAAGAGAGCGCTCTAGCCGTCCTCGGCGAGGACGGCGCGGTAGAGTTCGGCATCGACGTTGCCGCCGGAGAGGGTTAGCCCCGTCACCCGGTCGGCGACGTCGATTTTGCCTGCCAGCACGGCGGCCAGGCACACGGCGCCGCCGGGTTCGACCACCAGCTTCAGTGTACGGAACGCAAATCGCATCGCGGCTTTGACCTCGGCATCGGTGACGGCCAGGCCACCGCTGACTCTGGGCTGGTTGACCGCGAAAGTGATGTTCCCCGGCATCGGCGACAGCAAAGCATCGCAGATGGATGGAGCGGCTTGGCCGTGAGGAACCGGATGTCCCGCCTCGAAGGAAAGCCGCGTATCGTCGTAGCCGTCCGGTTCCACGGCAAAGAGGCGGGTGTCCGGTGACAGTGCCTCAAGGGCCAGCGCGCAGCCGGCGGTGAGCCCGCCGCCGCCGCAACAGACAAGCAGGCTGTCCAGCGCCACCTGCCGGGCGCTGGCATCTTCGAATATTTCCAGGCCGCAGGTGCCTTGCCCGGCAATGACGCCGGGATCGTCATAGGGCTTTACCAGGGTGGCTTTGCGTTCTGCGGCGATCGCCGATCCAATCTCTTCCCGGGACTCATTGTAGCGATCGTAGAAGACCACTTCGGCGCCATAGCCCCGCGTGTTGTCGACCTTGATCGCCGGAGCGTCGGACGGCATCACGATGACTGCAGGCAACCCCAGCAGTGCCGCCGCCGCCGCCACGCCCTGGGCATGATTGCCGGAGGAATAGGCGACAACGCCGCCGGCTCTGTCCTGCTCGGGGATCTGGCTGATCCGGTTAAAGGCGCCGCGAAACTTGAAGGACCCTGTGCGCTGCAGGGTCTCCGCCTTCATCAGGACACGACCGCCGACAACGTCGTTCAGCGCCGGTGATTCGATAAGCGGGGTTCGAACGGCGAGGCCTTGCAGCCGCGCGGCGGCAGCCTTCACATCGTCAAAGCAGGGAAGGGGGCCAAGCGCGGCGGGATCGAACGGCTGGATCATCTGTGTCATGGCAGGGAGCGGGGTCTTTCTTTGTCAGGCAATTCCGAGGAGGGGTGGCAACTCATCGAGACGGTGAATGACCGTCGCCAAGTCACCGGGCAGGCGCTCTTCCTCACGGTTGAAGCGGTTGATCCAGGCGACATTGAAGCCGAAATGGGCGGCCCCCTTCGCGTCCCATCCGTTGCTGGAGAGGAAGCATACTTCCTGCTTCTTTACGCCCAAACGATCAAGCGGTAACTGATAAACCCGGGAATCCGGCTTGAATATCCCGACGTCTTCGACGGAGAGGTTGGCATCCAGAAGCTGGTCCAGGCCCGCTGACTGCACAGCGGCCTCGAGCATCCTGGGGCTGCCGTTGGACAGGATCGCCGTTTGCAACCCGTTCGCCTTCAGGGCTTCGAGCGTGGACTTCACCTCTTCGTAAGCGTCCAGCGAGAGGTAGAGGTTCATGAGCTTGTCGTGCAGATCAGGGTCTTTCACGCCTGAGGCCGAGAGCGCGAAGTCCAACCCGTCGGATGTCACCTGCCAGAAATCCACATGTGCGCCCATTAGGCTGCGCAGCCAAGTGTATTCCAGCTGCTTTTGGCGCCACATGTCGGAGACGGCGTCGGCTTTTTCGCCTAGCACCTGTCCCCCGTTTCGCATGGCGGAATGAACATCGAAGAGGGTGCCATAGGCATCGAAGACGCAAGCGTTGACGGAGGCGAACTGCGGTAGCCGATCGACGGGCATGGAGATGTTTCCCTGACTTGTTGATTGCTTCGACCGCCGGGGTCGGATGGTTGGCTTGTTATTCCTTATGACCCGGCTGGAGGTATCTGGAGAGCCCAGCGTTGCAGATGCTTGGGCTGGCCTTCTCGGTAGACGACCAAGCTCTCGAGGATACGCTGTACGTAGTTTCGTGTCTCGCTGAAGGGAATGCGCTCAATCCAGTTGATCGCATCGACCTTTGGGTCGCGCGGGTCGCCGTACTCCTTGATCCAGCGTTCAGCGCGCGACGGGCCTGCGTTGTAGGCGGCCAGGGCCAGAATATAGGAGCCGTCGAACTGTTCCAGGAGCTCTTTCAGATAAGCCTGGCCGAGGCGGAGGTTGTAGTCGGGATCGATGGTCAGGCGGTCACGGTTGAAAGGTATGCCGAGACCGCGCGCTGTGTAACGGGCTGTCGCCGGCATTAATTGCATCAGGCCAAGCGCGCCGACCGGGCTGCGGGCCTTAGGGTAGAATTCGCTTTCCTGGCGCATGACCGCGAGCACCAGCGCCGCCTCCGGCGCCGGCCCCACGGGCAGGGCTCGTCTGGGGTAAAGCAGAAGGTGCAGGTCATGGCCGTCCCGCCGTGCAGTTTTCGCCGTACGGATTGCCAGGTCCTGGCGCTCCACGCTGTTGGCCAGTTCGATAATCAGGCGGTGGTCGACTTCATCCTCGGCGTCCTGGCGCAGCCGGGCAAAGAAGAGGTTCTGCAGGCGCGGTTGCTCAAGCTCGCCGAGAAGGCGGATTGCGGCGACGAGCTCACTGGTCTCAAAAAGCGCGCGCCGCGGTGCCGGCATGGCCGGCAGGGCCGCCAGGGTCGGCTGCCGGTCTACCCCCCTGCGCTGACTGGCCAGCTGTCCGTAGAAGGTAGCCGAGAACGCGGCGGCCTTTTCGTACCACCGCATGGCGTCCTCTTTGCGGCCCAGTTCACTGGCGGCCTCACCGGCCCAGAAGGCGCCCCGCGACTTACTGATGTCCGACGACACGCCGTCGTGCAAACGAACGAAGTGGCCGTAGGCGACCTCCGGCTTCTTGAGATAGCGCAGCGCGAGCCAGCCGGCGAGCCATTCTCCCTCGGCGAAGGCGATGCCATCTTCGTGGCCGTGGCGGGCGCCTATGCGGTAGGCAAGGTCGAAGTCGTTGCGATCCAGGGCGCGCCACACGACCCAGTTCCTGAGCCGCCACCAGGCCGGGTTCTCCGGCGTGCCCGCCGGCAAGCTGTCCAGCAGTTCGACCACACCTTCCAGGCGCGCCCGGCGCTGGCGCCAGACGGCCCGCTCGTAGGTGAGGCCAGGATCGTTGCGCAGATGTGAGGGTACGCGGCCAACGAGGGCGTCGACGCCGGGCCGGTTGCCGATCAGGGCGAGGCGGGCACGGGCCAGGGCTGCGGGGCCGGGTGGCACGCGCTGGATCTGCCGGCGGGCGGCCGTCGTGCGGTGATCCCAGAGCAACCGGTCCAGCCGGGCGACCTCGTCCTCTTTGGTCAGGGCGGTTCTGAACCGCTTGCGAAAGGCGTCTTCTTCCTGGGAATCGAAATCAATGGTGACCCAGTATTGGCGCGCGGCTGCCCGCGCCCGGTCCTGCTGGCCGGTGTCCCAAAGGGCTCCGGCGTGGCGCAGGGCGCCGTGTCCGGTGATCGGCAATCGCTCGCCGAACCAGGCGAGAACCCGCGCCGCCGACAAGGTGGCCGGCAGAACCTCCTCGGCGTTGCGGTAGAGGGCGTAGAGCCCGGGCCAGCCGGGGTGGGCCTCCAGGAAGGCCGAAATTTCCGCGAAGCTGTGGCCGGAATCACGGCGTCCGAGGTCCCGCCAGGTGACGATTTTGGAGGCGAGGGCGTGGTTCCCCTGCCTGGCCAGAGCAAGAGCCCGGTCGTGCTGCCCATTCTCGAAGAGGGTCAGGGCGGAGGCGTAG
>MRWG01001209.1_pt1 | contig 17959 bp, 21 predicted proteins | sample 1013341 | NCBI WGS metagenome assembly MRWG01 (sample SAMN06117577, study PRJNA244670) | biofilm metagenome | biome: Water; feature: Cathode Biofilm; material: Biofilm; isolation source: microbial consortium enriched at the cathode of a solar microbial fuel cell | place: USA: District of Columbia ... | reverse complement strand
GCCGTTGATTTCGGGGGGAGGAGCTGGCTGGTTTGGGAACCGGATTTCAAACGGGAAAAAGTGGGGGACATGCCCACTGAAATGTTCCTGCATTTCTTTAAATCTTTCGCCGATGGCGCGAAAGCCAACCTCAACATCAAAGCCGAAGGCACCAATGAACATCACAAAATAGAAGCCATTTTCAAGGCTTTCGCGAAAGCCGTTAGGATGGCGGTAAAACGGGACGCCGAAAAACAGGTGCTCCCCAGTACCAAAGGAGTGCTTTAACGAGTACCGGCCAAAACACAAATAGCAGTTACAGTATGAAATTGGTAATTATCAATTATGGGGCAGGAAATATTCAAAGCATCCGCTTTGCCTTTGAACGCCTGGGGTATAACGCGGTATTAAGCGATTCGGCAGAGGAAATATCGGCGGCAGACCGCGTGATCTTCCCGGGGGTCGGCGAGGCGAGCAGTGCGATGCGCAAATTAAAAGCCAGTGGCCTGGACCGGGTAATCCCGGGGTTAAAGCAACCGGTTTTGGGGATTTGCCTGGGCATGCAGCTCATGTGCCATTCGTCCGAGGAAGGCTCCACAGAGGGGTTGGGTATCTTTGATGTAGACGTGGTAAAGTTCGGGGCAGGGGTAAAGGTCCCGCAAATTGGCTGGAATGAAATCAGCAACCTGAAAACCGGCCTTTTTGAAGGCGTGGCAGAAAATAGCCATATCTATCTGGTGCATAGTTATTACGCCCCGCTCTGTTCTGCCACCATCGCGACTTCAGACTATGGGCTGGGTTACAGTGCCGCCCTGCACAGGGATAACTTTTACGGCGTACAGTTCCACCCCGAAAAAAGCAGCGTGGCGGGTGAAATAATCCTGGATAATTTTCTGTCCCTATGATGGAAGCGACACTTGAAATATCTACAGACAAAGCCAGGCTTGATAAGGGCTTTATCCATGCCTACCTATCCAATGAATCGTATTGGGCACGGGGACGGACAATGGAAGAGGTACAGCGGTCCCTGGACCATTCACTGTGCTTCGGGGCATACTTGCCCGGTGGAAAGCAGGTGGCCTTTGCCAGGGTGATTACAGACAAGGTGGCCTTTGCCTGGCTGATGGATGTCTTTGTCGCGCCCGAAGCCAGGGGGAAAGGCATCGGCAAAAAGCTTATCGCCCAAATTACAGGGCACGAAGACCTGCAACAGGTAAACGGTATCGGGCTGCGCACCGAAGATGCGCATGGGCTATATCGCACCTTTGGTTTTGCGGAGATCCCCAAGGCACACACCTGGATGCTAAGGGCCAACCCCAATACGCAAAGCTCCCTGTCCGTGGATCGGGAAACCAATAAAAACGATTGATTAAGATGAGGATCATACCAGCCATAGACATCATTGAAGGAAAGTGTGTACGACTTTCCAAGGGCGACTACAGTACCAAGAAAGTGTATAATGAAGACCCGCTGGAGGTGGCCCGTGAATTTGAGGCACATGGCATTCAATACCTGCACCTGGTAGACCTGGACGGGGCAAAATCCAGCCATATTGTCAACCACAGGATTTTAGAGGCCATCGCATCAGGGACCGGCCTGAAGATTGATTTTGGCGGGGGGCTCAAGACCAACGATGACCTTCGGATTGCTTTTGAGAGCGGGGCAAGGCAGGTGACGGGGGGGAGTATCGCCGTTAAAGACCCGGATACGTTTATGGGCTGGTTGGACCAATACGGTCCGGAGAAGATCATACTTGGCGCCGATGCCCATGATGAAAAGATTGCGGTAAGCGGGTGGCAGGAAGCTTCAGGGCAGGAACTGATCCCCTTTATCCGGAAGCACCAACAAAAAGGCATCCGTTATGTGATCTGTACCGATATCGCCAAAGACGGAATGCTGGAAGGGCCTTCCTATGAGCTCTACCGTAAAATCCTCCTGAAAACCTCGAGGACCGAGACCTATGTTGGCCCGAGCGGGGTGGAAGACCGACAGGTGAACGAACTCGACCTTATCGCCAGCGGGGGCATCTCACAATTGGAGGACCTCTCCAGGTTACAGGCTATCGGGTGCGAAGGGGCTATTATCGGAAAAGCAATCTATGAGAACCGTATAAGCCTCAGAGAATTAGAACAATTTATTTTGGCGTCATGAACGAAACAAACCACCAACTGGCCCGGGAATTTATAAAAAGTGCTTGCTTCAGAATGGATGAAAGCCTGCGGATGATTCGTCTGAGCTTCGGGCATCTTTCGGAAGAAGAACTATGGAAACGGCCGGGTAAGGCCTCCAATAGCCCTGCTAACCTTATCTTGCACTTGCAAGGAAATATACGGCAGTACGCCATCTCATCGCTGGCAGGATTACCGGACCTTCGGGAACGCGACAAAGAATTCAGTTCTTCGGGCGGACCTGGAAAAAAACGCCTCCTTCAAGGCCTAGAAGATACCATCCGGCAGGCGCAGGAACAAATTAGCGCCTGTGGCCCGGATGAATTGCTAAAGGTTCGGGAAGTACAGGGGTTTCGGCTGTCGGGTATCGGTATCATCCTGCATGTGGTAGAGCACCTGTCGTATCATACCGGCCAAATCGCCTTCTGGACCAAACTCCTGAAAGAAAAGGACCTTGGTTTCTATGAAGGAAAGGACCTCAATGTGAAAAACAAATAAACGCATGCTGACGAAAAGGATCATACCATGTCTGGATATCAAGGACGGGAGAACGGTAAAAGGAGTGAATTTTGTAGACCTGAGGGATGCCGGCGACCCGGTGGAACTGGCAGAGTTCTATGCGAAGGAAGGGGCTGACGAACTGGTATTCCTGGATATATCGGCCACGGAAGAACGCAGGAAGACTCTGGCAAACCTGGTGCGCCGGGTGGCGGCAAAAGTAAATATCCCCTTCACGGTAGGCGGGGGTATATCCTCGGTGGCCGATGTGGACCTGTTGCTGCACAATGGGGCCGACAAAATTTCGGTCAATTCCTCTGCGGTCAAAAACCCGCAACTGATCAATGATCTGGTAGCCAAATTCGGATCCCAGTGCATTGTGGTGGCCATAGATGCCCGGATGGTAGAAGGCGTGTGGAAAGTCCATCTGGTAGGGGGGAAGGTCCCAACAGACATAGAGCTCTTCGCATGGGCCAGGGAGGTGGAGGAACGGGGGGCTGGCGAGATACTATTTACCTCCATGGACCACGATGGCACCAAAAATGGTTTTGCCAACGAGGCGCTGGCAAGACTCTCTACCGAGAGGAACATCCCGGTGATTGCCTCCGGAGGAGCGGGGAACATGCAACATTTTACAGATACATTCCTTTTGGGGAAAGCCGATGCCGCGCTGGCCGCGAGCGTATTCCATTTTAAGGAAATAGAGATTGAACAGTTAAAAAAGCACCTGAAGGACCAGGGGATCCCGGTGCGCATTTAAAAACCGGGGAATACGGGATGCCTGCTGGCAATCCGTATTTCGCATCAACCCAAACATATCGCTTATGAATATCAATTTTGAAAAAGACCCCGATGGGCTGGTACCTGCTATCATACAGGACGATACTACCCGGCAGGTGCTTATGCTGGGGTATATGAACCGTGAGGCCCTGGCCAAAACCATGGAAACGGGTAAAGTCACCTTTTATAGCCGCAGCAAGCAGCGTTTATGGACCAAGGGGGAAGCAAGCGGCAATTACCTGGAACTGGTGGCGGTTAAAGAAGATTGTGACCAGGACACGCTCCTGGTACGGGTGCATCCGGCAGGCCCGGTGTGCCATACGGGCAGCGATACCTGCTGGAATGAAGAAAACGACGCCAGCCTCGGGTTCCTCGCCCACCTTGAAAGGATCATAGAGGAACGAAAACAACAGCCCGATAACGAGAATAGCTATGTTGCTTCACTTTTTCGCAAAGGGATCAACACCATAGCCCAGAAGGTAGGCGAAGAAGCGGTGGAGACCATCATCGAGGCCAAAGACACCAATGACAGCCTTTTCCTTAACGAAAGTGCCGACCTGCTGTTCCACTACCTGGTGCTGCTGAACGCCAAGGGGTTTCGCCTGGCGGACATTGAGCGTTTACTGGCCGAACGCCATCAGCGCTGAGGGCATAGAACCGTTAAGTTTTCTTAAATATGTGGCGGCCTAAACCGAAATGTCTTATTTTTAGGTTATGGCTATGACACAGAGAAAAGGCTTTCGCTTCTCGACCTACGAAGCGCCGGACCAAACCCCCTTTGATAAACTTTTTGAAATTTTTCAGGAACTCATCACCCATACTTCGGGTGATGTGGAAGAGGCGCTCGACTGGCTGCGGGAGCTCGACAAGGAATATGCGCTCACCGACGAGGATTACACCATTGACGATTTTATCGAAGACCTGAAGGCCAAAGGGTATATCCGGGAGGAGTTTGAAGATGGCGGGGGCGAAGGACAGGGAGCTCCCGGCCAAGGAGACCTGTCCATCACTGCCAAGATGGAGCGGGTGATCCGCAAACGGGCCCTTGAACAGATCTTTGGCAAACTGAAGCGGAGTGGTTCTGGCAGCCATCGTACCGGAAAATCGGGGCAGGGGGATGAACATACCGGTGATTTTAGGGAGTACCGTTATGGCGATGCCCTGGAACAGATCTCCATGACCGAGAGCCTTAAAAACGCCCAGGTGAACCACGGCATGGATGGGTTTTCACTGACCGAAGATGACCTGGTCGTAGAGGATACCCATCACAAGGCACAAATGAGTACGGTGCTGATGATCGACATCAGCCACAGCATGATCCTATACGGGGAAGACCGCATTACCCCTGCCAAAAAGGTGGCCATGGCCCTGGCAGAACTAATCACCACGCGGTATCCCAAAGACACCCTGGACATCCTGGTCTTTGGCAATGACGCCTGGCCCATCCCCCTCAAAGACATCCCCTATCTCAAGGTAGGGCCCTACCACACCAATACGGTGGCGGGGCTGCAATTGGCCATGGATATTTTGCGGAGGAAACGCAATACCAACAAGCAGATCTTTATGATCACCGATGGAAAACCCAGTTGTATACGCCTGCCGGACGGCAATTATTATAAGAACAGCGTGGGCCTGGACGACTACATAGTTGAAAAGTGCTATACCATGGCACGGCAAGCCCGCAAGCTGCATATTCCCATCACCACCTTTATGATCGCCCAGGACCCGTACCTGATGCGTTTTGTGCGCCATTTTACCGAAACCAACAAGGGCAAGGCATTCTTTACCGGCCTGGAGGATTTGGGGGAAATGATTTTTGAAGATTACGAGCAGAACAGGAGAAAACGATTAAAATAAGGAAGCAGCCTTCCCCGGACAGGAGTCGGGGGCGCTTTACCAAATTGCATATACAGACATTCATGAATAAGGATTATACGAAAATAATAACCCTGGGAGGCCTTAAAGAAGCGGGCTACCAGAGCAAAAGTATCAAAGACGAATTGCGGGACAACCTTCGCGAAAAAATTCGCAAGGGCGAGGCCACCTTCAGCGGGATCTGGGGATATGAAAATTCTGTGATCCCCGAAATGGAGAGGGCTATCCTCTCCCGGCACAACATCAACCTGCTTGGACTGAGGGGGCAGGCCAAAACAAGGTTGGCCCGGCTCATGGTAGGACTGCTGGACGAATACATCCCTGTGGTGGAAGGCTCCGAGGTCAACGACGACCCCTTCCGGCCCATTTCCCGATATGCCAGGGAACTGGTTCGGGAGAAAGGCGATGACACCCCCGTCAGCTGGTTGCACCGCGACGATCGCTTCTATGAAAAATTGGCCACGCCCGACGTGACTGTGGCCGACCTTATAGGGGATGTAGACCCCATCAAGGCGGCCAACCTGAAGTTGTCCTATGCCGATGACCGGGTCATACATTTCGGGATGATCCCCCGCGCCAACCGCTGTATCTTTGTGATCAACGAACTGCCCGACCTGCAGGCACGCATCCAGGTATCACTATTCAACATCCTGCAGGAAGGCGATATTCAGATACGGGGCTTTAAGCTCCGCTTGCCACTGGACCTGCAGTTCGTATTCACGGCAAACCCTGAGGATTATACCAACAGGGGGAGCATTGTCACCCCCCTCAAAGACCGGATCGGGTCGCAGATACTCACCCATTACCCCGGGGAAATCGCCATAGCCCGGAAGATTACCGAACAGGAGGCCCGGCTGGACCCTAGACAGGCCTCCAGTGTGTATGTGCCCGAAATCGCCAAAGACCTGCTGGAACAGATAAGTTTTGAAGCCAGGCAGAGTGAATACGTGGATGCCAAAAGTGGGGTCAGTGCCAGGACCAGTATAACGGCTTTTGAGAACCTGTTGAGTACCGCGGAACGCAGGGCCCTCGCGGCCGGGGTGGAAACCACCGCCGCACGGCTTAGTGATTTTATGGGGGTAATCCCCGCCATCACCGGGAAGATAGAATTGGTCTATGAAGGGGAACAGGAAGGAGCGGATACCGTGGCCCTTGTCCTTCTGGAAGAAGCCATTAAAACACTATTCCCAAACTATTTCCCAAAAATCCAGAAGTTGGAGCACAAGGATGCCGAAAGCCCGTATGACCCATTGATCAATTGGTTCTTTGAAGGTGAGGGGTTTGAACTGACCGATGACAGTACTGACGAGGAGTACCGGGCCGCATTGAACAGTATCCCGCAACTGACGGCACTGATCCAAAGGTACCAGCCTGATTTTCCTGAAAAGGACCGCTACTTCTTAAAGGAATTCTTACTATGGGGCCTGGTGGCCCATAAAAAATTAAGCAAACACCGGTTTACCGCGGGGTACCAGTTTAAGGACCTCTATGGTAGCTTTATCAGCAAACTCTAAGCCTTCTGTTTCTGCCTTTACAATGCCCCGCGTATACCGCGGGGTTTGTATTTGTATCACAGCCCTAAAGGCATTGGCCCTATGGCCAGGAATCGATATTGCCGTTGATATTATCCAGGTTGTAGGAGCCCACCAATTTCTTTCGATGCGCAAAACTCAGCAGCGTAAGGCCTATAAGCAACAACTGCAGAACAAAGATGGCAATCCCAACGGGCAGGAAGGTATCGGGGATGATATGGTGGGCATACTCGCTATAACTCAGCAATGTGTATAGCGTTTCAACCAGCTTGAATACATAGACCATGGAGATCACATAAAGGGCATACTCAAGGTTGCGCATGGGGACATCTGCGAATTCCTGCCCGCGTATTTTAAACTGCATTACCCATAAATAGACAAAATGGACAATGCTCAGTATGGGAAAAATATAGTTATCAGGCTTCAGCAAATAAAATTTGTTGGTATATAGCCCGTAAAAGTTGAGTACGACTAAAATGCTTAGAACAACGACCGATAACCACAGGCATCTTTTCCAGGAGATGAGGCTTAGCGATATTTTCATTTAATTGGGTTTCACGGTCATTGGGGGACCTTTTTGTGGGGTTAAAACGGGCGTCCGTTTCCATTTATTTTAAGTAAATCGATAAACGGCAAGCAATGTTGGCTAGGTGCGAAAAAGTGTGGTGTAACCCAATGAAATTGCCATTTTATGGCTGCTTTCATCCTGAGCAAAGACATTTCTTTTACCGCTTTCTGACCCGAAAGCCGGGGCACCAACAGGGATAGGGTGCTGTCCTATTTGAGCCATAGGTGCTTCTCGGCAACACGCGCCAGGAGATATAGCAGGATTGCGATTGCAATTACCACCAAAGGCATAATCACCGCCTGCCCGACACCATAGACGGACATGGCGTTTGAAATGAAAAAGTTATACGTCATTTGCAAAAGTACTGCGAACAGGGATACCAGCAATACGGTTTTGGCCCACCGTTTCCTCAGGAGCAGGGCGATACAACCCAGGAGCCCTCCCCAAACTGCAATGGCAAAGGCTGCGGTGACCCAGGCCGGGGTATTTTCCATCAATTGAAGTTGGTCTTCAGGCATAGCGGCTTTCATATCCTCAGTGATAAAAGCCTGCCCCAGATAAGCAAGAACCCCCAGAACATTCCATACCAGGCCCAAAATGGCGGTAATCCAAAACCAGGCAGGGGGTTTTCCTACTTGAGCGGAAGAATCCATAGTAATGCGATTAGGTTGCGTGTATACTGCAAATTACAAAAATTAACGTTTTTCCACCGGGGCGCCCAGGGTAAAATAATATCCGCCTGCCCAAAAACACCTGCCACCATCACCTGGCGATCGCGCTTGTTCCAGAAATATTACTTTTACCCCAAAACATACCTGCTATGGACCAACGTACCTATTACCTTATTTACCTTCAGTTCCTGGGTTTCCGGTATAGTGGGTGGCAAAGACAACCCGGGCAAAAAACCATAGAAGGCATGCTGCGGAAAACCCTGAAATTCGTCCTGGGGGACAGGCCGTTTAAGATTTTGGGGGCCGGACGTACCGATGCCAAGGTATCTGCATTGGAATCTGCGTTCGAACTATTCCTGGAAGAAGGCCCGCTTGAAGACACCGGGGCTTTCCTGGAATCCTTTAATGCCAACCTTCCCCCCGATATCCGGGCCCTCCGGATCCGGGAAGTGGACGGAGATTTCAACATCATCCATCATTGCCGGCAAAAGGAGTACTGCTATTTTTTCGCCTTTGGCCAAAAGCTCCACCCTTTTTGCGCGCCCTTTATGGCAGGGATCCCGGACCAACTGGATATCGAATTGATGAAGGAAACGGCACCACTATTTGAAGGCACCCATGATTTCAGGGCCTATACCGCCAAGGTCAACGGGCAAAAACAATACCGGCGCACGGTTACCAGTTGTTCCATAGCGGAGAATACGGTACTGCAAGCGAATTTTTTCCCTGCAACTTCCTTTATGCTGCGTATCAGCGGACAGGGTTTTATGCGCTATCAGGTTCGGATGATCATGGGGGCCCTTATCGAATTGGGGCGGGGGAACCTTAGTGCGGATGCGTTGAGGGAATCCCTGAACCCCGATACCGACAGGACCCTTACCTACGTTGCCCCCGGATCGGGCCTGGTCCTGAACCGGGTACTATTTTCCTGAGTACAGGCTTACTTTTTTATCTTTATGAAAAATCCAACCATGGCGAAGAAAAAAATTCAGGTTAAAATCAAGAACAAACACCTTCCCCGAATGTTCAAGAAAAAAGGGAAACCACCGGGAACCATTATGTATGTGGGCCAAAGGGAGGGCATGACCAGCACACTGCAGGTCCTTGAATACTCCCATGAGGAAGTAAAGGAAGAGGTACACCCCACGCTTGACCATCTTTCCCGAAAGCTGGAACCTGGTAAAAACCTTTGGATAGATGTCATAGGGATAAGCGATGAAGGCTTTATCGAACAGTTGGGCAAGGAATTCAAGTTGAACTCCCTCATCCTCGAAGACGCGGTCAATACACACCAACGCCCCAAAATAGACGAATATGAGGAGTATATTTTCAGTGTCTTTAAAATGTTGTACCTCAATGCCGACCAGCAGCTGGTGGTAGAACACCTCGCACTCATCCTCTTTCAGGACCGGGTCCTGGTGCTCCAGGAACTCAAGGAAGATGTTTTTAACGGGGTACGGGAACGGATCCGGAATAAATCAGGCCGTATCCGTTCACGGGGTGCCGATTACCTGTTTTTTGCGCTGATTGACGCCGTGGTAGACAGCTACCTGGAAGTGGTGGAACACGCCTTCCAAAAGATCGAATTGCTGGAAGAAGAAGTATACAACAACCCAAAACACGACACCGCCCATAGCATACAGGAGATTAAGAAAGAAGTTATTCGCTTGCACAAATGGATTTTCCCGGTGAAGGAGCTGGTGCACCGCCTTATAGAAACAGAGAACCCCCTGGTAACCAAGGATACCAAATTATTCCTCCGCGATGCCCTGGACCACTGCATAGAGGTAAATGAAAACCTTCAGATCTACCGGGAAATGTCTATAAGCCTGATGGAGATGTATATGAGCAATATGAGTAATAAAATGAACGAGGTGATGAAAGTATTGACGATTATGGCCTCTATCTTTATCCCCCTCACTTTTATTGCCGGGATATACGGGATGAATTTTAACCGGATGCCCGAATTGCAATGGGAGTATGGATATTATGCCGTGCTGGGGCTTATGCTGGCCATTCTGATCATCATGCTGGTTTACTTCAAAAGAAAGGGCTGGCTTTAACATTTATTATGTTAATGCAGCCCAATTCCTGTTAAAACCCGTTAAAGTACTTGACTTGACGCCCTATTCCTGTATCTTAAGGGAGTTGGGCATTTGAAGATTTTCTAATAGGCATTCGCCGGCTTACCTTTAGCCAAAACCGCTTCCATCGAGAAGCGACTCCTCCAACATTTCAAAACATACATAATCAAAATACTATTAAGAACGATGAATTATTTAAATATCAACGAAGAAAAATTATTGCCCGTTGTGATGGAACTCAACACCTTGTTGGCCGATTATCACATTTACTATCAAAAGCTTCGGAATTTCCATTGGAACATCCTCGGAGAGAATTTTTTTGACCTCCATGAGAAGTTCGAAGAGTTGTATGTGGATGCCAGGGGCAAGATTGATGAAATCGCCGAGCGTATTCTTACCCTGAGGTACCATCCCATGAGCAATTACAGTGAATACCTGAAGGCTTCCGCCATCCAGGAAAATACACGGTCCTTGAACGATCGGGAAATGGTTGATGAAGTGCTGCAAGCCCATGGTAAATTACTGAGGCAGATGGCTGCGGTAGTCGACAAGGCATCTGGCGTTAACGATGAAGGAACCATAGACCTTATCGGGGCCTATATTCGGGAACTGGAGAAAACCAGCTGGATGCTGGATGCCTGGAACAAGGAAAAATCCGAACGGCTGAAGAGTACTGTGAAAGCCTGATGCCCTAGGTAGGGCCGGGATGAAACAACCGGAAAGGCAGGAAAAATTTATTGCAGTTAATAAAAAACAGTAGCACTATGAAACGTATACCAATAACACTGACCATTCTAGGGGCCTTGTCCATAAACTTATTGCATGCCCAGGAAGAATTGAGGCAGGCCGCACAAGGAGAGGCAGCAGATGAAAGGGCTTCCACCACCACCGAGAAAACCTACAAAGTGCTGATGGGGGATAAGGTGGTCCGCAATGCCGTAAAAATCCATGCTGAAATGTCACAGGCAATAAAGCTGGAGGAACAAGATGCGGGTTTGGTCAACCAGGACCGCATACAACCCAAAAAGGACATAGTGAAAACCATCAAAATCGATCAGGATGCCGATGACGCCTACGAGGAAGAAATCCGGTTCAGATACGAGGCGTATGCCGATACCGATTTTGTCCTGGTATCCAATGACGACGAACTTTGGGTGGCCCTGGATGAAGGTGACAACCTAAGGATCCTGGAGAACCACCGCATACTGATTAGCGACCTCAGGAATGGCAAAGAAACCTTTGTCTTCACGGATAGGAACGGAAAGGAAGTAAGCTTTTTTATCGAGGAATACCATTCCCTGCAGGCCCGGTCCGGGAGCTAGTCTCAGGGGTACGCTTTCCTAAAACGAGCAAAAAGAGCGCCAAGGGTGCTCTTTTTTAATGCCCAACCCCGGTTGTTCCCGCGGGGGGGCGAAGCTTAGCCAAAAAGGTCGGAAGATAAATAACGGTCGCCCCGGTCACAAATGATAGACACTACAACGCCACTATCCAGGGTGTCGATCAGGCGTAAGGCGGCCGCTGTTGCTCCCCCACTGCTCATGCCCGCGAAAATGCCCTCTTCGCTTGCCAATCGCTTTGACATGGTGCGGGCTTCTTCCTCGCTCACCTCCAATACCTGGTCTACCTTGGCAGGGTTGAAGATTTTTGGGAGGTATTCCTCAGACCATTTCCGAATTCCAGGAATGCTGGCGTCCGTGGCAGGTTGCACCCCTACGATTTGCACATTGGGATCCTTTTCCTTCAGGTAGGTAGAAGTACCCATGATGGTACCCGTAGTTCCCATGGAAGAGACGAAATGTGTGACCTTGCCTTTGGTGTCCCGCCAAATTTCAGGCCCCGTTGTATTGTAATGGGCCTTCCAGTTATCGTCATTGGCAAATTGGTTCAGCATCACATATCCTGCATCCCTGACCCTGGATTCGGCGTAATCACGGGCCCCTTCTATTCCCGCATCGGCCGGGGTAAGAACCACCTTCGCCCCATAGGCTCGCATGGTCTGCACCCGTTCGCGGGTAGCGTTTTCGGGCATTACCAGTTCAATGTCCAGTTTGTACAAACCAGCGATCATGGCCAGGGCGATGCCCGTATTCCCACTGGTGGCTTCAATAAGCTTGGTATGCTTTTGTATGCTGCCCTTTTCGAGCCCGCTTTTGATCATGCTATAGGCGGCACGGTCCTTGACACTTCCGCCGGGGTTATGGCCCTCCATTTTAAAATAGAGGCTTACATTTTTATGGGTATTCAGGGATGAGGAACGAACCAGGGGTGTGTTACCGATTAAATCCAGCAGGCTATGAGACATGCGGCATGGTTTTAATTTTTATCTGGGGGTTATGGAAGACCGTGGAGTTGGCGGGGACCGAAGCGGTGACCCAGGCGTTTCCGCCTATGACTGAATTTTCACCAATTACGGTATTTCCCCCCAAAATGGTTGCGTTGGCATAGATGGTGACATTGTTTTCAATGGTAGGGTGCCGTTTGGTTTTTTCAAGGTTTTTTGCCACATAAAGGGCCCCCAGGGTAACCCCCTGGTAGATTTTCACATTGTCTTTGATGACCGCTGTTTCGCCAATAACCACCCCTGTGGCATGGTCAATAAAAAATGAATCGCCAATGGTGGCGCCGGGATTGATGTCTACCCCCGTCTGCCTGTGCGCGTACTCGGTCATAAGGCGGGGTACCAGGGGAAAACCGAACAAATGCAGCTCGTGGGCCAGCCGGTAGATAGAAATGGCGTAAAAGCCGGGATATGCCATATACACTTCCTCGATGGAAAGGGAGGCAGGGTCGCAACTGGCGATGGCTTCTGCATCCAGGTTGAGTTTTTCCAAAACCTGGGGAAGTCGTGCTACATACCCGTCCCAAATGGCACTGCATGATTTCTCGACATCCCAGCAGGCGAGGTCTACCAGCTCGTCAAAATGCTGCTCCAGGGTGATCAGGTTTTCTTCAACCGGAGTTTCAATATCAAAAAGGGTCAGGAAAAGCAAGTCTGCAAACTGCTCTACCTTGCGCTTCAACCGAAACCGCAAATTGGGTTGTTTTTTATTGTCTTTGATCTTTTGGATGATCGAGGATTTGTCCATACCAGGCTGCTTGTTGAACCAAAATTAACCAATATTTAAAAAGCGACTGCGACAAAAGGGTTAACTTTAATGTAAAATTTAGAGGTATTGGTCGGATGGATACGAGAGTAATTACAAAAGAGGCACTGGATTTTCTGTCACAACTCGAGCAGAATAACAACCGGGAATGGTTTACCGCGCATAAGAAAACCTTTAAACGCCTGGAATCCCAGGTGAAGGGTTTTTATGGCCATTTGAAGGAATTGATGGGCACCCATGATGAAATAGAGCGCTTAAAATTGTTCCGGATGTATAGGGATATCCGGTTTTCCAAGGATAAAACCCCTTATAAGACCCATTTTGCCGGGTCTTTTTCCAGGGCCGGTGCCGAACGGAGGGGCGGGTACTACCTGCAAATCAAACCGGGAGGCAGTTTTATAGCCACGGGCTTCTGGGAACCCAACCCAAATGACCTGTTGCGGATCCGTAAGGAATTGGAGATGGATGCCTCCAGGTTCCGGGAGGTGGTCAACGACAGATCATTTAAAAAAGTCTGGGGGGATTTGGAAGGGGAGGAGGTGAAAACCGCCCCCAAAGGGTTTAGCAAAGACGATCCCAATATCGACCTGATCCGTAAAAAGCGTTTTATTTTTATGCACCACTTTACTGATAGGGAGGTGCTTGACCAGGATTTTATGGAGGAAGTAAATGCCTCCTTCAAAGCGGTCCGGCCGTATTTTGACCTCATGAGCGAAATCCTTACTACCAACCTTAACGGCGAATCGGTCCTAGACTAGGACCGCCTGCTCAAATACCTGTACCTGGTCTTTGAGCCGTTCAATTACCATGTTCATCATCCGTTTGTTCAGGGCCGAGGAATTCTGGATATAGATCCCATATTCCTCTAGAGTGAACTGACCGATGATCATGCCCTTTAAAGAATTGCGGAATTTGATGTCCTTTTGGATGGCGTTTTCAATAAATTCGAGACGCTTGTCCAGCACCAGGTCGTGAAAGCCGTTTTTATGCTTGGAAATATAATTCCTGAAAGCGGCCACAAGCAAGGGGTTCTGGAATTTGATAATGGGCCTCAGCGACTTGTTCTGGAAGCGTTCATCATCACTCATGTTCTCGGTAATACGGGCGGAGGGAATCTCTGGGCGGAATCGCAGGAGATCGTTGGATCTGTCGTTCATCACAGAAGTTTTGTTAAAGTTAGAAAGAATGCCCCCCGGTTTTTCCCCCTCAGAAATTAGTTTTTAACCGGTTATGAACAGGCAAGCAGGGAAACGTCCCATGGGTTTTGGGTCAAAAATTAGCCTGCCCGTAGCCCGGCGCTTATCTTCAATTCCCTACTTTTATAAAAACATTTCCAGATGAAAAAATCGATAAATCCTTACACAGGGGAGACCCTGCATACATTTGAGGAATTGTCCGATCAGGCTGTGGCTGAAAAACTGGAGCTGGCGCAAAATACCTTTGAAACTTGGCGAAAGACCGGGATGAACCATAGGGCTGCGCTTATGAAAAAAGCCGCGGCCGACTTAAAGGCCCATACCCGGACCTATGCCAGAACGATCAGCCTTGAAATGGGAAAACCCATCAGCCAGTCTATGGAGGAAGTAGCAAAATGTGCCTGGGTGTGCGATTATTACGCCGCCAATGCAGGTGCGCATCTTGGCGATGAAGTAATCGATACGGGGGCAGACAGGAGTTTTGTGCGTTTTGAACCCCTTGGGGCCATCCTTGCCATAATGCCTTGGAACTATCCCTTCTGGCAGGTGTTTCGCTTTGCCGCTCCCGCCCTGATGGCCGGGAACGTCGGATTGTTGAAACACGCCTCCAATGTAATGAAATCAGCCGGGCACATAGCGCGCGTCTTCAACAACGCGGGATTCCCCGTAGGCTGCTTTCAAAACCTTGTCGTTGACAGTTCCAGGGTTGCCTCACTCATAGAGTCTCCGGTGGTGAAGGCCGTTACCCTTACCGGGAGCAAACCAGCAGGCGCATCGGTGGCCGCATTGGCCGGTTCACACATCAAGAAGACCGTCCTGGAACTGGGCGGGAGCAATGCCATGCTGGTATTTGAGGATGCCGACCTGGCACAAACCCTTGAAACCTGCCTGGAGGCGCGATTTCAGAATACGGGCCAAAGTTGTATCGCCGGGAAACGGCTATTGCTGCACAAAAGTATCGCCCCCCGTTTTACTGCTTCCCTTAAAAAGGCCGTTCAGGGCTTAAAAAGTGGGGACCCGATGGATGGGGACACCTATATTGGGGTCCTGGCCCGCGAAGACCTTGCCACCGAGTTGGAACGCCAGGTATCGGAATCGGTAGCCATGGGGGCCAGCATCCTGACGGGAGGCAAACGCGAAGGCAGTTATTATGCACCTACCCTGGTTACCGGGGTCACCCCGGACATGCCCATGTTCCGTGAAGAAACCTTTGGCCCGGCCCTGGCCATCAGCACTTTTGACACGGAAGCGGAGGGGGTTGCCCTTGCCAATAATTCGGCCTTTGGCCTCGGGGTGTCTATTTTTACCCGGAGCCGGGAAAGGGCAGAACGGCTCATTCCGCAATGTAATGAAGGGGCAGTTTTTGTAAATTCTATGGTAAAAAGTGATCCAAGGCTACCTTTCGGGGGGATAAAAACTTCGGGTTACGGCCGGGAACTATCCAAACATGGCATACAGGAATTTGTAAACAAGAAAACTGTCTACATGCAATTCTGATCGCAACCGGCCCCGGGGTTCTCCTTAGCAAAAAACAATTTTCCCGGCGGTTGTTGCTTCAGGGGTCTGCTCAAAACTACCGGTGGCCCGGTTATCGGTGCCTTCTTCCAGGATTCTTTCACAGAGGATATACCGCGGCAGGGCAGTTGATCCCGCTTCCTGCTCCCATAGAGCGCTTTGGCCATCGGCCAGCAGATTCGGTGTACACTGGATCAGGAGGGCAAAAAAGTAGCTTACCGCAAATTTGACGAGCGTTTGCATAGGTTGTTGTTTGGTACAATAAAGCTATTTGATTTATGGGCCACTCAAAAGTGGTTTAAGAAAAGTTTACCTCCAGATTAACACTTTTTACCATCTGCCATTAAATTTATGTTAAAGAAAATCCGGTGGGCCACCCCCCTGATTTATTGGCTAACTTTGTACTACAAAACGTGTACTATGAGATTCCATACTAGAAAATGGGTAAAACCCGAGGACCTGAATGCCAATGAAACCCTTTTCGGCGGCAAGCTCCTTTCCTGGATCGACGAAGAAGCAGCCCTATACAGTATCATTCAACTGGAAAATAAAAGGGTGGTCACCAAGTATATGTCTGAGATCAATTTCATGAGCACCGCCAAGCAGGGCGATATCGTGGAAATTGGGATCGAGGTGCTAAAATTTGGCAAAAGCTCGCTTACGCTTAAATCAGAAGCACGTAACAAAATGACCAGGGAAACCATTCTGACGGTAGACCATATCATCATGGTCAACCTGGGCGAGGATGGGAAGCCCAAACCCCATGGGAAAACCAAGATTGAATATGTGAAAGACCGGCTGGCCGCCGAAGCCAAAAGCTAACTTTCACAGCGGCTTCAGGCCATGGAAGCACCCTGAATACGCGGGCTGCAGTACATGGTCCGCCCTTGTTTGAAGTCCATTCATAGGCAGGAGACCGGGCCTTTACGGTCTCCGCCGTGCCAAAGCAATACCCTCTGCCACGCTACACGAATTAAGAATTCTTCTTTCGCTCATCCTTTTTCGCTCATCCTTTGCAGCCGCCGTCCCCCAACCTGCCCGGTTCGGATTGGGCACATACGGCATCACTCAGCGAACATTCCCTTCCATTGTTTTACAGGGCGCTGGAACAGCGCCCCGGTCTCTTTGGGTTTGTCAAAGCGTCAGGCCTGCCTCGAACCGGCGGGAATGGGGCAGGGCATGCATCCGGGCAGTCACAGGGACGGCAGATACAACATCGACGAAATGCCGATAAATACGATAATCGGTGCGAAATCACATTCCCGCAGACCTACAAATAAGGCCGTTTGACAACAGTTCCGCAGCCCTAGGTAACAATTAGTTGCAGGTGCTTCCGTAAATCTGGAGTTTTAGGCTATTAAACCCAGGGTACGAAGGTACCCGGGGATGGGAATGTCCCGAAGCAGGAACCCCCGATCAGCAACGGAATGAACTCAAAACAAAAACCCATTGAAACCTAAAAACCTACTTACGCAATTATCCGATCTTGAAACCAGCCTCAACAGCTTTTCCTTTGAAGAACTCTCCTCTGAAGAGGCCACAAGCTTGCAGCGTTCCTTTATGAGCTTTAAAAGCCAATTGGAGGAAAAGGTTTGGGGCGAATCGCCCCTTTCCACCACAGATACCCATCCCGGCGGACATGAAGATACCTCCCCGGATTCCGCAGCCAGGCAGGAACTCAGGAGTATCGCTGCCCTATCCTACCACATGCGGACTCCGCTCAATGGGATCATTGGCCTGACAGACCTGCTGAAGGAAAGCCAACTTTCCCGGGAACAGTTGTACCAGGTGCAAACCATACATGCCGCGGGCAGGAACCTGATGAATATGGTCAATGAACTCACCGAATTTTCCAGGCTCTACGCCGGCCTCGAATCTTTTGAAAAGGTCGACTTCAACATCCACAACCTCATTGAGGATGTACGCTATCTCTGCAATACCCTTATCGTGGACCATCAACTGGAGCTACAGATTGTGATGGATCAGGCC
>MRWG01001208.1_pt1 | contig 17959 bp, 13 predicted proteins | sample 1013341 | NCBI WGS metagenome assembly MRWG01 (sample SAMN06117577, study PRJNA244670) | biofilm metagenome | biome: Water; feature: Cathode Biofilm; material: Biofilm; isolation source: microbial consortium enriched at the cathode of a solar microbial fuel cell | place: USA: District of Columbia ... | reverse complement strand
CGAATACGCAGCTCTGCGCGCGCGTCAATTCTTTGGTGTGCAAGCGTTGCCAAGCCGACCCAATACTGCGGGAGGGCCAACCGCTGCTCCTCCCGGCGACGGGACCGGCACAGGAGCCCGAATGCTTGCACAGCTTTCAAGGTTGGGTCGTCTCGGAAGACGGTGACAACACGGAACCGAGTTGTTGCTTTGGACCGCGATACTGCGAAGCCGCCCGCCAGGAGAGACATTCGCTGCGAACCTGAGAACAGGCCCGGCATGTATGGGTTGAGGCAACGTGGAATCCTTCCACATCACCCAAGTTTGGCGACCTCGGGCAGGACTTCATCGAATCGATCCTGAAAAGGAAGCGGGGACATGAGGTTACACCGTCGCAAAGACTAGGTTCGATTCCCCTTAAATGATAGCGAAAGACCCCGTATTTTCTCTGTAGGGCCAAAACTGCGTTTCAACGGGTTGACTCGCTAACCCGAAATACCTATTTCTCTGTAACTAGACTTACAGAGGTTTTCACTAATGCGACTCTCGGATCTCTCCGACATTCACTCAGGATACACAGCGCGCGGAAGACTCGATCCAGCGCCAGATGGCGGCGTACTGGCGTTGCAACTGCGCGATATTGGAACGACCGGCGAGATGTCGGCCTCGGATTTCCAAAGGTACCATCTGAACAAGCTGTCCGACCGCTACTTTGTCCGCGGCGGCGAGGTAGTTTTTCGCTCACGTGGCGAGCCGAATGCCGCCGCGGCCATTCCCGACCCGCTGCCTGAGCCCGTCGTTGTCATCGTCCCATTGGTGATCGTTCGCCCCGACAGGAGCCGCATTCTCCCGGAATACCTGGCTTGGGCCATCAATCAGCCTGAGGCGCAGCGCCAACTTGGCGCGGAGGCACAGGGCACAAGCCTAAGAATGATCCCGAAGACGGTTCTTGAAAACCTTCAGATCGCCGTCCCCGACCTGCCCACACAAAAGAGCATTGTCGAACTCAATGCCCTTGTCCGGCAGGAGGGACAACTGCTCCGCCAGCTCGCATCTCTCCGAGAGAACCTCTTGAGCGCCATTCTCGGTGAGGCCGCGAAGGCCGCCGACCAGAAGGAAATTGCCTGATGACTGATCAGATTACCCAACAGCAGATCAACCAGACCGCTTGGGCGGCTTGTGACACCTTCCGGGGCGCCGTCGATGCCGGACAGTACAAGGACTACATTCTCGTCATGTTGTTCCTGAAGTACATTTCGGACCTCTGGAACGATCACCTCGAGACCTACCGCAAGCAGTATGGCGACGACGATGCCCGCATTCGCCGGCGGTTGGAGCGCGAGCGTTTCATCCTGCCCGAGAGTGCCAGTTTCTACGATCTCCACGCCCAGCGGAACGAGCCCAACATCGGCGAGCTGATCAACATCGCCCTCGAAAAGATCGAAGATGCTAACCGTGCCAAGCTCGAGGGCGTCTTCCGCAACATCGACTTCAACTCCGAGGCCAATCTCGGCCGCCCGAAAGATCGCAACCGCCGCCTTAAGAACCTTCTCGAGGACTTCGCCAAGCCCGCACTCGACCTGCGCCCGTCGCGGGTCAGCGAGGACATCATCGGCGAGTGCTACATCTACCTGATCTCGCGCTTTGCCTCGGATGCCGGGAAAAAGGCGGGCGAGTTCTTTACTCCCGCACCGGTCTCACGACTGCTGGCCAAGCTTGCGGCCCCCAAGCCCGGGAACACAATCTGCGACCCCGCTTGCGGCTCTGGCTCGCTGCTCATCCAAGCGTCACAGGAGGTCGGGTCCGAGAACTTCGCCCTCTATGGGCAAGAGGTGAACGGGGCGACGTGGGCGCTGGCCCGGATGAACATGTTCCTGCATGCAACGGACGCCGCCCGCATTGAATGGTGCGATACGCTCAACAGCCCGGCGCTGGTTGAGGCCGATCATCTCCAGCGCTTCGACGTGGTGCTCGCCAATCCGCCGTTCTCGCTCGACAAGTGGGGCGCAGAAGACGCCGCTGGGGACCAATACAACCGCTTCTGGCGCGGCGTCCCGCCCAAGTCCAAGGGCGATTACGCATTCATCACCCACATGATCGAGATCGCCAAGCGCCAGTCCGGCCGCGTCGCGGTGATCGTGCCACACGGCGTTCTGTTCCGGGCCGGGGCCGAGGGGCGCATCCGCCAGCAGCTGATCGAGGAGAACCTGCTCGACGCCGTCGTAGGGCTGCCTGCCAACCTGTTCACCACCACGGGGATCCCGGTCGCCATCCTGATCTTCGACCGCTCGCGCGAAGAAGGCGGCGCGAACGCGGACCGGCGCGACGTGCTCTTCATTGATGCAAGCAAGGAGTTCACTCCGAGCAAGACCCAGAACGTGATGGACGAGGCACACGTGGCCAAGGTGCTGGAGACCTACGCGAACCGCGCCGAGGTCGAGCGGTATTCGCATCGGGCCAGCCCCGAAGAGATCGCCGAGAACGGCTTCAACCTGAACATCCCCCGCTACGTCGACACCTTCGAGCCGGAGGAAGAAATCGACGTCGCCGCTGTGCAGAAGGACATCCAGCGGATCGAAGGCGAGCTGGCCGAGGTTCGGGCCAAGATGACCGAGTATCTGAAGGAGCTCGGCGTTGACGCTTGATGGGTGGAAAAGCGTCGCGCTCTCCGAACTGGCAACGTTCCAATCAGGAGGCACGCCTAATAAAGGGCAGTCATCTTTTTGGGGTGGGCCGATCCCTTGGGTGACCGTCAAAGACATGAAGGCCATGCGCCTAAATGGGGTGGTTGAAAGCCTCACTGAGGAGGGTGCCAAAACCGTTCGAGTCGTCCCTGCCGGAACCGTTTTGGTGCTTGTGCGCGGCATGGGCCTATTCAAAGACTTGCCTGTGGCGCTGTGTGATCGCCCCGTGACCTTCAATCAGGACATCAAGGCACTTGTAGCGAAGGACGGTGTTGACAGCGAGTATCTTGCGTTCGCTCTCATCGCCCGGAAGTCCGACATTCTTCGGCATGTTGACAGCGCCGGGCACGGCACGGGTCGGCTCGATACTGATCTATTGAAATCGACGCCGCTCCCACTGCCCCCGCTCCCCGAACAGCGCAAGATCGCCGAGATCCTGCGGACGTGGGACGAAGCGCTGGAAAAACTCACCGCCCTCCGCGCGGCGAAGGGAAAGCGCTTGAGTGCTCTGCGCTATGCGATGCTCCTCGGCGAATTGCGGCTCGACGACAGGCGCCGCAATTGGGCTCCGACGCGTCTTGCGGCAGTCACCCATGAGCTGACCGGGCGCAACGGGGCGAATGGGCTTGGCCGCGACTTCGTGATGGGCGTCACAAAAGCCCAAGGCGTTGTCCCCATGCGCGAGCAGACTATCGCCAGTGACATCAGCCGGTACAAGCGTCTTCCCCCGCGCGCATTCGCCTACAACCCGATGCGTATCAACGTCGGCTCCATCGCGATGAACGAGCGCGATGAGGAAGTCCTAGTCAGCCCCGACTATGTCGTCTTCGCGTGTAACGCTCATGGCCTCGACCCCGACTACCTCGACCACCTGCGCAAAACATCCTGGTGGGCCCATTACATCAACAGCGGCGGCTCCGGCAGCGTGCGGCAGCGGACCTACTACGACGACCTCGCCGCGCTGAAATTGCCATTGCCAGAACTGGACGAACAGAAAGCCATCGCCGCCGCCCTCAACACGGCGCGCGACGACCTCGCCGCCACCGAACGCGAGATCGAAGCGGTAAACCGACAAAAACGCGGCCTGATGCAGAAGCTGCTGACCGGCGAGTGGCGGGTCGAGGGGAAGGATTCCTGATGGCAAAAAAGATGCAAACTCTGACATTCCGGCTGCTCAGAAAAGGACGGGCGCCTGCGAAAGCGATCTCTCCGACCTTTGCAGAGGACGGTGAAAAACCGCTCACGTCTGAACCTTGGCCCCCGATCGAGGGCGGTGAGGTCTACTTTGGGCAGATATATCGCAAGCCGCCAGTTTGGGCGGACTTCATTTCCACCGGCCTTGAGAGCGCGCTTGATGGCATGATGACTGGCGGTGCCGGTGCGGTCATTTTCGTCCCGGTCAAAGGCAGGTATGTTGCTGTCTGTTTTGGCCAGATCCATATGGCGCTGAATGACGATGCGTTCGAACGTCAGTTCGGCTTGAAAGTCACGCTGAATTCCGTCCCAGGGAGCAGCATTCGTTCGCTTGACCTTGCAACGCCTGATGCCGTGACATTTCAGAAGCGGGTGCAAGCCAGCCGAGATAGTGACGTTAACGCCTTTGGTGTCGATCAACTGCGCGACATTGCAAGGGTTGCAGGCGGTACGCCTAAGGACCCGAATTTCGCGCGCTTCGTTGCCGGCAAAGACTCATTGTCAATCACCTGTGAGATCAGTCCGGGCGATATCGAGGCGAAATGTGCGGAGATACTCGAAGTTTACCAGAAGAAAGACTATCGAAACGATTTCAAATGGGTCGATAATCTGCGGCCGGTCATCGAAAAGGACCTCATTGAACGGCTGGACCAGGAGTTGTTTTCGGACCTGAGTAAGTTGCGAAAAGGCAGTCCAGCGGACCTGCACATGTCACCACCGGAAGTCGTCGACTATACGGAAGGAAGCGAACTTCACTACAACGGTTTCCGCAGCCACGGCGTCACATTCCATAGTTTGGCGATAGCTGACTATGTCAGCGAATTGAACAGATGCAAATTCGCCGGTGACGTCAAGGAGATCAAGGAAAAGCACAGAATATCGGCGAAACCTTCTGACAAGGACGAGTTCTCAGAGAAGTGGAAGGTGTACGATTGCTTTGTCCACGAAGCATCTTTGACTTCAGGGGGGACCACACGCCACTACATCCTGTTCGCGGGAAACTGGTTTCAGGTCGAAGCTTCCTTCAAGGACAGCATCGACAACTTCTTCGATGGCATCGAAAGGGTTGCTATCGTTGGCAAGACCGCTGCGCACAATGAACAAGAACTCATAGAAGACTTGGTCAAGACGCGGGCTGGTGACTTACTAAAGCTCGACAAGACAAAGATTAATCCAACCGGCGTAAAAAACGCGAACCTTGAGCCCGCGGATTTCCTGTCTGACAAGAAGCACTTTATCCATTTGAAGGATGGTCACTCGTCCGGCCCTATAAGTCATTTGTGGTCACAAGGAGTGGTTAGCGCAGAAAGCTTCGTGGGCGACAACGGGTTTCGAAAGAAGCTGCGTGCTGTTGTGAAGTCAGAAAAGAAAGGATTTGAAGTCCACTTGCCAAAATCGACGGAACGTGTGGCCCGCGAGAATTACACAATTGTCTACGGGATCATGCGTCAGCCCTATGCAAACGGAAAGTTGGGCCTTCCGTTCTTCAGCAAAGTCAGCTTGCAGGTGGCGGTCGAACGGCTGCGTCGCCTTGGCTTCGAAGTAGCCATTGAGCTGATAGAAAAGCCTGCCTCGTCGGCAGGCAAGAAGAAGCCCCCCAAAAAGACAAAGGCTGCACAACTGGCAACAGTCGAAGGCACTGAGGCCGAAGTTTTGAAAGAAGTATGATGGAAAAGGGTTTTAACGCAGCAGAAAAACACCAATCGCAAGTTCCAGCGCTTCAGTTGCTCGTCGCGCTCGGGTTCATCCCACTTTCACAGGAGGAGGCGCTTCGCCTGCGCGGCGGGCGCCTGCGGAACGTAGTGCTGGATGACGTGCTCGCCGACCAGCTGATGCGCATCAACCGCTTCACGCATCGGGGGAGAGAATACAGCTTTGATCTTGAGGACGCGCACGAGGCGATGCGGCGGATCAAACCTACGCCCGACCGGATGAAGGGACTCCGGGGAACGAACCAGGACATCTACGACTCGCTCGTCCTAGGGACAACGATTACGAAGTCCATCGATGGCGATTCAAAGAGCTACTCATTCCAGTACATCGACTGGGAAAAGCCTGAGAACAACGTCTTCCACGTGACAGCCGAATATTCGGTGGAAAGGACCGCATCCAGCCAGACCAAGCGTTGCGACATTGTCGCTTTCGTGAATGGCATTCCGATTCTGGTGATCGAGAACAAGCGACCGACTGAAAGCCTTAAGAAAGCGGACAGCCAGCTGATTGGCTACCAGAACGAAGACAACATCCCACAACTCTTCCACTTCGCCCAGCTGCTAGTCTCTATGAACCGCAACAGCGCGCGCTACGCGACGGTCGGGACCAAGTCTAAATTCTGGGCCGAGTGGCATGATGAAGAAGACACCGACGAGGCCATCGCGCCCCTCGCCAACCGCGTCCTTGCGGCGGCGGAAAAAACCTCGATATTCTCGGGCGACTTCGCAGGCGCGCGAGCCTACTTCGACGCGATGGCCGCCGAGGGCGAGCGCGCGGTCACAGCCCAGGACCGAACGATCTACTCCCTGTGCCGCCCCGAGCGGTTGCTTGATCTCATCCATCGTTTCACCGTTTTCGATGGCGGTGTCCGCAAAGTTGCGCGCCACCAGCAGTTTTTCGGAATCCGCCGCGCGGTCGAGACGGTCAAGCAGCACGATATCAGTGGCGCGCGCAAGGGCGGCGTGATCTGGCACACCCAAGGTTCAGGCAAGTCGCTGACAATGGTCATGTTGGGTAGATCGCTCGCCCTCGAACGCAGCATCGAGAACCCGCGGATCATCATCGTCACGGACCGCGACGATCTCGACAAGCAGATCAAGGACACCTTCAAGTCCTGCGATCTGGAGCCAGTCCGTGCGACGAGCGGGGCTTACCTACTGGAGCTTGTCCAGAACAAGGCTCCGCTGGTCACCACGATCATCAACAAGTTCGACACTGCGCTGAAGCATAGCAAATTGGCGGACGACGATCCGAACATCTTCGTGCTGGTCGACGAGAGCCACAGGACGCAGACAGGGCGCTACGGCGGCCACAGCCAGTTCGCCGCCAAGATGCGACGCCTCCTGCCAAAGGCCTGCTATCTCGGATTCACCGGAACGCCTCTCCTCAAGAAGGAGAAGAACACGCTCTCTACCTTTGGGCGGCTGATCCACCGATACGCCATCGACGAGGCTGTAGCTGACGGCGCAGTCGTGCCGTTGCTTTACGAAGGGCGGCTTGTCGAACAGCAGGTTTCGGGAGCCGTGATCGACCGCTGGTTCGACAAGATTAGCGAGGGGCTGACCGAAAATCAGAAGCGCGATCTCAAGCGTAAGTTCTCTCGGATGGACGCTCTGGCCAAGACCGACCAGGCCATTCGGGCCAAGGCTTTCGACATCTCCGAGCACTATCGCCAGCACTGGCAGGGAACCGGGTTCAAGGCTCAACTCGTTGCGCCATCGAAGGCGGCGGCGGTTCGCTTCAAGGAGGTCCTCGACGAGATCGGCCACGTCTCGAGTGCCATTGTTGTCTCGCCGCCGGACGAGAACGAGGGCAACGAGGAGGTCGATCAGGAATCGAAGGATCTCGTGCGGAAATTCTGGTCGAAAATGATGGCGCAGTACAAGACCGAGGACGAGTACAACCGCCAGATTATCGATGCCTTCAAGGGTTCCGGCGATCCGGAGATCCTGATCGTCGTCTCAAAGCTCCTCACCGGCTTCGATGCACCTCGGAACACGGTGCTTTACGTCTGCAAGTCTCTGAAGGAACACAATCTCCTGCAGGCGATTGCGCGCGTTAACCGGCTCTACGAGGAAGGCAGCACTGAGAAGCAGTTCGGCTTCATCGTCGACTATGAGGGGCTGCTGGGCGAGCTGGACAGTGCGCTGACGACATACAGCGCCTTCGAAGGCTACGAGGCGGCCGACCTCGCCGGAACGGTTCATGACGTCCGCGAGGAGATCCGCAAGCTGCCCCAGCTGCACGACCAGCTCTGGGACCTGTTCAAGCCTGTCCGGAACAAGAAGGACATGGAGCAGTTCGAGCAGCACCTCGCCGATGAGGCGCTGCGGCACGAGTTCTACGCGCGCCTCAAAGCCTTCAGCCGGTGCCTGCATATTTCACTCTCGTCGGACAAGCTGTTCGATGTCTTCGACGAGGCCAGGATCGATGCACTGAAGCGGGACTGGAAGCAGTTCTCTGAACTGAAGCGGTCGGTCCAGCTTCGCTACCAGGAGACAGTGGACGTCCGCGAGTTCGAACCAAAAATCCAGAAGCTGCTCGATGACCATGTCGTTGCGATGCCGGCGGAAACCATCATTGAGGTGGTCAACATCAACGATCCCGACGCGCTTAAGGCTGTCATCGAGGAAACGGGGGTTTCCGAAGCCTCCAAGGCCGACCGCATCGCCAGCGCCACCCGCCGGGCAATCACCGAGAAGATGGATGAAGACCCGACGTTCTACAAACAGTTCTCCGAGCTGCTCGAAGAGACCATCCGCGCCTATCGCGAGAAGCGGCTGTCCGAGCGCGAATACCTGAACAGTGTCGTGGATCTCGCGAGCAAGGTGGCCCGCAAGGATCGGGGGCGGGATGTTCCGGAGAGTATTAGGGGCGATGAGGATGCTCAGGCCTTCTTTGGCGTCCTGGATGGTCAGCTCAAGACCAAGGGCGATGATACAGTGACCAGCGTCGAGGTCGCAGCGATCGCTCAACAGATCATCGACATCATCAAATCGCACCTGATCGTGGACATCTGGTCGAACGAGGTGGCCCAGAACAATCTGCGCAACGCCATTGATGACTACTTCTTCGATGTCCTGCGCGACGAGAAGGACATCGACATTCCCGTAGAAGTACTCGACGATCTCGAACTCAAGATTATGGATCTTGCCCGGGCCCGGTTCGCAGCATGACACGGGAGTTGCACTGCCTGCAGTACGGCGAGCAGGAGATCCAGTACGAGATTGTCCGGCGCCCGAGGAAGACACTGGAGATCGCCGTCGAGCCGGATGCGTCGGTGGTGATCGCGGCCCCGGAGGACGCGACACTAGACGCCATCGAAGCCAAGCTGCGGAAGCGCGCGGCATGGGTGACGAGGCAGCAGCGGTACTTCTCCCAGTTCCTGCCACGCACGCCCGAGCGCAAGTTCGTCGCCGGAGAGACGCATCTCTACCTTGGGCGGCAGTATCGGCTGAAGGTCATTCCCCATGTCCAGGAAAGTGTGAAGCTGATCAGAGGTTTCATCGTCGTGCAAACACACCGTCCGACCAAGCCAGAAGTTACGCGTGAACTGGTCGAGACATGGTATCGGGATCGAGCCCACATCAAGTTTCCGGAACGGATCGAACTCTGTCTCGGCCACTTCCCAGACCCCGAAGAATTCCGGCCGAAAGGTCTCATCGTGCGGCAGACTCGGCAAAGATGGGGGTCCATGTCGCCGGCGGGACGTTTGCTACTCAATCGTCGTCTGGTTCAGGCCCCGGTCGATGCAATTGATTACGTGATCACTCACGAACTCTGCCACGTGGCCGAGCCTCATCACGGGGCAAAGTTCTTCGAACTTCTCTACAAAGTGATGCCCGATTGGGAGCGCCGGAAGCAGCGGCTCGAGCGAGCCATGGCCTGAAAATTATCAAACCCAGCCGCAGCCAGATCGGAAAAACTCTGCTTGTGAAGCCGTTGGCCGTACGGGTGAGCTTCGGACGTCCGGTTTCGTGGGCTGGCTCAAGTCCATTCGATGCCGCATCGAGCTTCCGCAATCGGCTGACGACAAAAAATTCACTATCGTCAACTTATCGAACAACCAGCTTTTGACCACTGTCCTCTCGCAGCATCGCTTCCATATCGTCCAAGCCATCAACAGCGGTACGCAACTGAGCCTCATCTTCCACGCTCACTGCCTCTGCATCCGTGACGTGGCCCCCAAAATCCATTTCCATTTGTCGTTGTTCCTCGGCGATAGCGGCTTGAACGACGGGCGCGGTCTTCTTTGGGGCGACATCGGTTTGCCCCGACGATTGGCCATCAGCGGCCTGGCGTGCGGCCTCAACGTCGGCCTCGGATCCGCTTGGCCCGTCCGGTGGCGGCGTCATTGGCATGGCGCGCATACTCAGCGGCAGATCACCCTGTGCGCCCCCTCCCCCCGGCTCCGGAAACGGTAACTCGCCCGTTTGTGCCGCGTGGATCGCCTTGAACAGCCGATCATCGAAGTACTGGATCCGTTTCGCCCGGACAGGCATTTGCGCGTCGATGACCATGACGATCTCGTCGAGTGGCAGGCGGCGGGCCTCATCTTCCGGCAACAGCGAGCTTTCTTCGGTCCTTGTGGATTGGCTGCGGCCCTCGAAGGGGTTCTTTCCGATGGATTGAGAACGGGTGACGACGGTCTTGGTGGTTTTGCCGACGGCCTTGCTCAGCTCCTCGACGGTTTTTTCATCTGACGGTGTCAAATAGAGCTTCACCCCCGCGTTGCCTTGCAGGGCGCGGCGGGTGTTCTCGCCGTAGATTTCATCGAGGGCGGGGATCGTCTGGGTGACCACGGCCAAATGACCGCGATAGGTCCGCAGGGTCTCGATGCTCTCGACCACGATGGGCATCTTGCCGAGGCGATTGAACTCATCCAGCATGATCATCACCGGCCACGGCTCATCCGGCCCGGGGTCCTTTTCCTGCATGGCTGACAGGAGATCGGAGAAGAAGAGCCGGATCAGTGGCGCGAGGGGTTTCACCATCAGCGGCTGGACCACGAGATAGACCGAAAAGGGCTTCTTGCGGATCGCCCGGAAATCAAAATCCGACACCGCCGTCGCCTCGTCGATGGCCGGGTTTTGCCACTGGTCCAGACCCGAGGTCATCAGAAGCGAAACATAGGAGGTCAGCGTATCGTTGTTGGTGGACGCCAGCCGCGTGAAGATCAGCTTGGCGGCCCTGTTATCGACCTCATGCCCCCGCGCGAAATACTCCTTCTGCTTGTTCCCGCCCGAGGCGGCGATGCGGTAGATCTCGCCCAAGGTCGGGCGCTTGCGCTGGAAGGCCAAGAGCCCTGCCGCCACAAAGAGATCGATCCCGCCTTTGAGGAGGCCCTGCACCCGGTTGTTGTCGCTCTGCAGAAAAAGCGTCGCCAAGAGCTGCAATTCCATCTGCTGGCGGGCGGGGTCTTTCAGCTCGAAGATACGCAGGAGCGGGTTGTAGCGATGCGTGCGCTTGCCCTCCCAATCGGTGGGGGCAAAGCGGTAGACCTTGTCGCCTTGGGCCGCGCGGTGCCGGGCCGTAGCCTCGAAACACTCGCCCTTCACATCGAGCGTCACGGCGGAGCCCTGCCAAGTCAGCAGGTTCGGAATGACAAAGCCCGTGGTCTTGCCGCGACCGGTGGGCGCCACGATCAGCGCATGGGGGAAGACCTTCGAGCAGATGTACTTCGCGCGGGATTTTGGAGTACTGAGCTTGCCGAGAATGAACCCGGTGCCGGGTGCGCCAAAGAACCCGTTGGCCTTCATCTCCCGCGCAGTCTGCCAATGGGTCTGCCCAAATTTTGTGAGGGCCGATCCCGAAAGAGCGAGGCTCAGCATCATGCCGGCGGCGGCAAAGCTGCCGATGATCAGATGGATGAGCTGGGCATCCTCGGGGCGGCGATCGAGGATCGCCATGTAGTTCTGGGCGATATAGGCAAAGTCGATCTCGGCCCCGAAGCCGAGATCCTGGTAGGTCAGCACGGCCGAAGCGATGGTATAGCCCATGGCCCCGGTCACAAGCGTCACAAGAAGCACACCGGTCGCGATCCGCGCTTTTCCCATGGCGGCGCTCAATGGACCTGTCCCCGCTCGGTCTCGCCATCCACGTCCGTCGCGCGGTGATTTTCGTATTCGGCGTCGGCGAGTTCATCGACCACCTGGCGCAAGGCGTCCGTGTTGGCCGTCGCTGCATCGGATTGCAGATAGACTTTGGCCACATAGAGCCGGTCCAAACGGTCCTCGAGAACCTTGTCCAGCGCATTGGCATCGCCGGATGTGAGCCGACCCAATTGGCGGTCATCCAGCACCCGCGCGATCTCGCCGCGGAAAGCGTCCCGCTCCGCCTCGGTCTCGAAGGGCGCGGACAACTCCCCCGCCCGCTCATGGTCCAGGACACGCGCGATCTCGTCTGCGAGACGGTCGGTACGGTCAGTCTTCGGCGCCGTTTCATCGCGGGTGGCTAGACGTTCGTCACGCGTGCCAACCCCAAGCCCCTCGCGCAATTCGGTTTCGCGGCGGACCTGGTTGATGGCTTCCGTGTCCCGGATCTCGACGACGGCGGCGTAGGTCGCGCCGAGCCCACGGGCGAGGTGAGACGGCATGTCCGGATAGCGCGCGCGCAAGTCATCTGCGACAGCAACTGCAACAGGCGTGCGGACATCGCGCCCTGCCATGACACGGTCGACCTCGCGGGCGATCTCGCTGGCGCGGGAAGCATCGGTGATGGCCCCTCTGTAGGGTTCAGACCGGTCGATCACATCGTCAGGGCGTGCGAGCAGGTCCGGGTGTGCTTCGAGATATGCGCGCTGCTTGGCCTCGATCCGGCTCTCAGCGCGCGAAACAACCTCCCAGTCCCGGTCCTCGATCTGCTGCGTTGTCAAACCCTCGGCGCGCATCTCCTGACGGATTGTCCCTTCCATCGCCTGCACCGCGCCCTCGTGATAATGGAACCGCTCGCTGACAGCTTCCGCTTCCACGATGCCATCCCGGCGCAGCACGTTCTCCCGTTCCAGAAGCGTGCCAAGCGCGACATGCACATCGTTGAGAATGTCGCGCGCCTGTTCCAGATCGGCGCGGCGTTCAAGGTTCAGATCGCGCGCCTCGGCCACCATGGAGAGATCATTGGCGATCCATTGATGCTCGAGCGCTGCATTGGACGCACCGGTTTCGATCCGGGCGACCACTTCCGATATGCTGATCCCGGTGCCGCGCAGGGCGGTGTCTATGCGCGACCGCAAGTCCGGCTTGGCAAGACGTTCTAGCTGTTTGGTGTCGATATTGGCCTCAGAATAGACCCCGCCCTCCGAGGCGGTCTCTGACAGCGTGGATGATCGCAAACCGAGCGGCTGCATATGCTGGACCTGCGTCTGGATCTCGATGAGGCGTTTTTCCAGCACGGGACGTTCCGCGTCGGACTTCTCGGCGATCATGCCCTGCACCCGCGCAAGCTTCTCCGCATAGAGGCTTCTCAGATCCTCGAAGCTTTGATCCTCGGCCATATACACATCTCCTGTTCGGTCCACCTGCCCGCCGCGTGCCAGCACCTCGCCCGCGCGGAAGAGGGCTGCGGCAATATCCTCGCGGGCCTCCCGGGAGGCCTCCGCGGCAAGCGAGTGGTAGACGGTTCTGGTATTGGCGATCTCCGCCAGCGTCCGCGTCAGGTCAGCCCCCACGCGTTCGCGCTCGCGAGGCGCGCGCCCCTCGTCTTTCGCCGCATGGACCTCGCGGGTCCGGGCGGGGTAATGCATGAGCCCACGATCCACCCGCCGCGTGGCTTCCAGCCGCACGCCGTACTTCTCCGCCTCCTCGACCATGGCGAGACGGAAATCGTCATAGTTGAACCGATGGTTGCGCCCGAGAAAGAAGAACTCGCCTTCCTGCGAGCGGCGGTTCAGGACCAGATGCGCATGGGGGTGATCGCGGTCTTCATGCACCGCGATGATGTAGTCGAAATGCCCCGCGTCGGTCTGGAAGAACCGCTCGGCCACATCCGTCGCGATGTCGCGCACATCCTCCCCGCGCGTGCCGATGGGGAAGGACATGAGCATGTGGGTGGTCTGCCCAAGCTTGGGCTTGAAGCCCGCATCCCACCGCTTGGCAAAGCGCTCGGTGAGGTCCTTGATGTCCTTCGCTTCGAGCTTCGCCTTGCCATCCAGGAAGCCGCTCGAATCCACGATATGGGTGGACTTGGTGGTCAGATAATCAAGCTGATTTGCGAGCTGTGATTTGGTATGCGTACCGCCGCCCCGGATCGCCTTGAAGACCGCTGGCCGATGCCCGGCTGCCGCGCGTACAAGCTGGCTCTGCTTCGCCACGTGCAGCCCCTGCATCGAACCCCGGATGCGGCTCCAGCCGTCCCGGAAGACCTCGCCCGTGACGGCATCGACAGCATCATTCAGCCGCATGGGCAAACTCCCTCAAGGCGGCCGTAACCTCCAACTGCATCGCGTCGCGACGACGCCGCAGCAGTAGGTCGATCTCATCCGCGGAATCCAGGATGAACCGCGCCAGTCCGCGCATCTGCGCGACGCCATTGCCGACCTCGTGCAGAGAGGCCCTGTAGCGCGCCATCTCGGCTGCCATCTGCGCATCCGGAACAAACACCCCACCAGCAGCCTGAATGAGCCGCCGCAGTCCCTCGGCCCGGCTCTCGATCCCGGCCTTCGCAAGGACCTCGTCGAGCACCGCAAGCTCCGCAGCCGTGACCTTCACACTGACCGCTGAGACCGGGATGGCCGCATCCGTCTTGCGCTCGGCATCGGCCTTGAGCGTGTATTGGATCGCCCGCACCGACACGCCGAACCGCTCAGCAAGAACCGAAGTGGAAACGCCTTCCGCAGCTTCGCGAACGATCTCCATGCGGTCCGCATCTGTGAGACGTTTTGAGCGCGACATGCGAAGAAAGACCCCCTATTTCCTGCCACCTTCCACCAAGGCTGCCCCTACCATACGATAATATACCATGCTGTCAATTCTATACTTACGTTGCATGTTGTCTCCGGCAGCCTTGGTGTCCGCTTCCCCGCGGCCCGCTGGGACGCGGCCCTGTCGAGCCTCACCACCGGCACACCATCCGAACGCTAGGACCCCTTCCCCAGCACCGCCCGAGGGTCAGGCCGAACACGCATGTGTTCGGACGGAACCGCGGGCGGGCGCAAACCTCTCCGACAGGACGGACAGGCAGGGTCAAGGAGGGCCAGATTTGGCTCGGCCCAAATCTCTGCCGCAAAAACAGCCTGGCCTCGGCTTGGCTGTTTTTGTGGATGGCCCCCTTGAGGTTGACTGGCCGCCCTGTCGCGGCCTGATCATTCCGGGCGGCGATCGTCCTTTGAGCGCGCGGATACCGGCACCAAGAGGAGGTCGCTGTAGGCGATCACACGCGCCGGTGACGGCATCCCTGGAACAGGGATCAGGCCGCCCCAAGATCGTCCTCGGGCGGCCCATCCTCGTCAGAGGATTTAGTCCTGGGGATCTTTCGCGCTCGGCGGGAACATCACCAGCTCAGAGACCGCGACCGGGAAGTCGAGCTTGAGGCTGAAGAACTCCGAGCCGTCCCCGTTGCGGGCGTTGCGGAACATTGCACCTACGCGCTGAAAACGGGTGCGCTCCTGGCCATCGGTGTCGGTGAACTTGACGGGGACGGTGGCGACGTAGTGGTTGGTCATTTGGGTTACTCCTTGTTGCGATGGGGATCTGCCAGCACGGGGGAAAGAGGCCCGGTCGCAAGCGCAAATGCGGAGGGTCCGCGGCCCCGCCGTGGAAGCCGTATTTGTGCTTGCCGAAGCGAAGCGCAGGGCACGATTGTGCCGACCCCGTGCGATCCACATCAATGAGCAAAAAGGAGTGACCCGAATTTGTGCCACCACTTTGAAGCCGCCATCGAACCCGTTGATCGTGACCGGAGATGGCCTGGTTCGTTCTGATCCAATGCATCTGGATTACGATCCGTCACGCTCGCTCGCGGCGGCTCAGCGTTCCGCCGCGCGTGAAGACCCGTCGTGTGTGTCGGGTGGGCGCCCCTGCTATCGGCACCAGGGTTGAGGGCGTGGGGGACATCTGGTGCGGCCACATCGGTACGGCACGGCCAGACCTTCAGCAATGAGCGTGCTGCCCACGTCCCTACCGTCAACGAACAACGAGCCGCAGAACCGCCCAAAGTTGCACTGATCCGTACCCTCTGTCCCGGGTCGGCAGGAACAGGCCACGCGCTCAAATTCAATTGATGTCGCACCCCGCACTAATTGGCCGAGACGCGCGGTCGCGCGCTCCCCAACCTCACGCTCTGCAGTGCAGGCGGGTCTCCATGTCTCAGGCGCGTTAAATCCAACGAGACGCACGTTCGCTGTCAGGCCTCGAACATTGATCGTATCACCGTCAATGATCCGCACATCGCTGGCGCGAAGCGACCGATCCTGGGAGGCGGGTCGCTCTGTCGTCGGCGCGACCGGTGACAGGAAACTGGTCGCCATCCAGCCCGTACCAAAGTCGGATCGAATTTGTGTCCACTGCCCTTCTTCTCGAAGCGTTTCGACGCGGGTTCCCTCGCTCAAGACACCCATCACGGCATTCGAAGTAGACGGTCCAGCACGTTGATTGACACGTGTCCCTGTCACATAGACGTAAGCGGCGTCGGCAGTTTGCGATGAGGGAACGGCTGACGGACTGTAGGGTGTGGATTGCGAGTTCGATGATTCAAACAATGATCCAACCAATGCGAAGAATCCGACAGCGATCACCAACGGCACCATGATTTGGCGTTGAGCCTTGCGCACGGCACGGCGAGGTGCATTGATCGCGCGGGTCACGGAGACCGGACGGGGTCTTGCCTGACCGGTCCTAGTACTGCGCTTCGGTGCTGGTTGAGAAGTTCTGTGGTCTACCGCTGCCCTTTTCTGTGCCGGATTTTCGCGTTCCAGTTTCAGGACTTTGTGTAGGCTCGCATACTGCGCTTTGCTCAGGCGCGTCTCCGTTCCATAACGCTGAAACCGTTCAGCCATATTTGTAAGGAAGGACATCTCCCAATCGTTTGCCTGACCGGACCGCAATCGCGCATCAATGCGCGATTGAATCTCTTTGGTGCGTTCCGGAGAAAAAGGCATCTAGGAAAAACCTGGGCGGGTGTTGATCGGTGCAACAAATGTCTTCTGCCGCACGGCCACGTTAAGCTGCAATTGCATAGAGATACCATCCAGCCATTCCCAAAACCAGATTGGCCGGATTGCGATCACCAAGCCTGTCGATGCCCCTCGCTGGAGTTCACTGCGACACCGCCGATGTCCACACACTTCCGGGAAAACGACGAAAGGGCCGCCCGAAGGCGACCCTCTCAATTCACTTCTCCGCAGACCTCTTCGCCGGGTCAGCAACCCGCATGACCGTCAGGCCTTTCGCTTCCGCCTTCTGCCCGAGGTTCAGCGCGACCCCGTTGCCGCCGAAGAGAACAACCCCCATCGCCGCGAACTTGTCGTCCAGCATTTCGTCGTTGCACTTGAACGGTGCTGCCCGCCCATGGGCGGACCAGCGCGGATCGAAGCGCGCCTGCGCCACTCCGCGTGCCCGGGCCCACCGCGCCGCGATCATCTCCGCCCCGTGCTTGCCACCCTTGTGGCAGAGGAAGATCTCCTGGTTCCGGTTCTGCTTGATCCGTTCGCGAACCTTGTCGAGCGTGTTGAAGATCACATCGACATCGATCCAGTCGGTGGCACCCGAGACGATCAGGGGCACGCCCTCGACCTTCGATTTCTCAGCCGTCTCGCGATCATGTTGCTCCAGCAGCTGACGTGCCTCGAAGACCGCCCCGGTCTCCTGCGCTCGGACACTCGCCCGAGACCCGGCTGCCGGGATGAAGGCGTGACCGGTCTCAATTTCGTAGCATTCCGCCGCCGCCTCGCTCATCACCTCGATAGCGCCGACGATCTCGCGCAGCTGCAGAAAGCGCGCCTGCGCCTCTTCGAGCGCGGTCTCGGCGATCTCCGATCCGTCGTGGGATTTTGCCAGCGCGCCGATCTTGTCGGCGGTGCGGTCGACCTCCTTGCCAAGCGCCACCTTGCGCCGCTGCAGGATCGTGGCGAGCCCATGGGCCAGCGGTTCGATTTCCGCCTCGAGCCCGGTATTTCGCAATTGACCGAGCAGAGCCTCGAAGCTCTCGCGGATGATGTGGTCGGTCAGGATGTGATCCTCGGGGATCGGCAGCTGTGCACCCTTCTCGGTCAGTCCGAAAAGTTCGATGTTCTCGTAGGCATTCGCGTTGTCGTAAGCCATGTCTGGTCTCCAGTGTTCGGTTGTTCGACCACCACGTGAGTGTGGTGGCATGGCCGAATGCCTGGTTTCCGAATCTGCCCGGGTCAGGGACGGCGCAGCCGCCGGCTTGCCGGGCGCAAAAGTTTTCCGCGCGCA
>MRWG01001206.1_pt1 | contig 17968 bp, 18 predicted proteins | sample 1013341 | NCBI WGS metagenome assembly MRWG01 (sample SAMN06117577, study PRJNA244670) | biofilm metagenome | biome: Water; feature: Cathode Biofilm; material: Biofilm; isolation source: microbial consortium enriched at the cathode of a solar microbial fuel cell | place: USA: District of Columbia ... | reverse complement strand
TTACGAGGCTCTCCTGGCCGCCACCGCCGACATCCCCGACATCTCTGTCGCGCCGGTCGATTGCTTCGCCGTCTGCGACCACCCGGTCACCCTGGCCTTCCGCGCCGGGGACGGCGACCCCGAAAGGTGGAGCTATCTCATCGGCGATGCCGATGCGGAGCGCGATCTCGCCGACATCCTGGCGGCCGCCCGCGCGGTTGCGGACTCGCCCCACGGCGTGCCGGCCATGGAGGACCGCCCGCCGTTCTTCCGCGAGGGCGTCATCGCCCGCGTGCCGCCGCAACCCGGCGAGGTCAAGACTCCCTAGAATAGTGGACATCGCCGGCTCTCGGGCTGCGCTCGCTTTGAGGGCTGGAGCCCCCTCCGCCGTGCTCGAGTTCCAAGGCAGGCTCACGGGTGACTGGCGCAGGCGGGGCCTTTGCTCAATTACTCGGGCAGCCGAGCAGCGTCGCCAGAATGGCCCTTGGATGCAGAGGGACGGCCGCGCAAGCCGGCGCTGCCGTGAGTTCCTGCGCGCCGGCGCCCGAAGCGGGGGACTCAGCCCCATTGCAGATATGGCCGATGTCGATGCCGGCCAGCTCGAGGGTCGCCGGGGCCGCCATGATGATCGCTTCTTCTCCGGGTTCCCGGAAATTCTTGCCCGCCTGCTCGATGCGGCGCGCCTCGTGGATCGTGGCACCATAGAGGTGCGGGAGGTCCCGATCGTCGCGGGGCCGCTCCAAGGCCACCTCGCCCGAATTGAGACCGATGCGCACCCGCCGAGTGGGCAGGCCCGCCTCACGACGGCGGGCGTTCTCCTCGGCGATCTGGCCGCTCAGCTCGGCAGCGGCCAGAAGCGCGAGCCGTGCCGATGCCGCATGGTGCGGAAACGCCGTGTCCCAGAAGGCAAAGACGCCGTCACCGGTGCTGCAGAGCACCGTCCCGCGGTTGCCTTCGATGACGTCCCGGATCAGCGCCAGGTTCTGGTTCAGGTACATCGCGATGCCGACGATGCCGAGCGCGCGGGCGAGCCCGGTCGAGTCTTCCACATCCGTGAACATGACCGTGGTCATGGTGTGGGTCAGGTGGACGGGCGAGACTGCCGGGGAGTTGCCAGGGCACCTTGGCAGAACGACCTCATGGTTCAGTGACCTCATCACTCGACCTCCTATGATGCCGGCTTTTGCGGCTTTCGATGCCCTGGAGTGTGCCCGCGCAACACAAGCGCATCGTCAGAGGTCCGTTGGATGATCGTCAGAACTTTGCAAAAAACCGCGGATTTCCACGCAAAAAAGAGCTAGTCAGGACTATCGGAAGTGGTGCAGTGCATCAGGCCAGAAGCTGATTAAGGTCGATCACGCCTTTTCCGAACTGCTGCTCGGGATCTACAGCGCTCTCGCCGTTCGGTTTGTCGACGCTCAGAGGTACCGGCATTGGGAGCATTCCCACCAGCCACGGCCAGTTCACATTCAGGCTGCCGCTTGTCTTGACCTTGACCTTGACCCCGTTTCCGTCGATAGGAGCGCCTGTGTCCGCGCGCCGCTTCGACTGCAGCAGAGCGACAGCGCCCGCCATGATGGCCGAGGCCCCCGAGGTTCCCCCGAAGAGCGTATAGAGCGCGGAACGGTCGTCGTTCTCCTGTTCCTCCGTCGAGAGGCTTTCAAGGACCCCCTCCGTATAGCCGCGGGGGCCGGGCACATCGGTGGTCAGCAGCCCCTGCGGAGAATAGGCGACATCCAGTCCCGGATTTGCCGCCAAGTGGAGCATGAAATTGTGATCGCGCCAGCCCGGCGCCTCGCGGTCGAGGCGGATTTCATGACGGTTGTACATCTCTTCATCATCGGAAGGCGTGGCGATGGTCACTTTGCAGTTCGCGGCTTCGGCGCAGTAGTTCGAATAGGATGAACGTTTGGCCAGGTATGTCACCCCCGCAACGGAGATGATGCCGTTGTTGTCGTCGGCCTTGTTCGCCGGGTAGATCAGGTGGTCGTAGCCGTTGTTGCCCGCGGCGCAGACGACAGGAATCTCGTTGCTCACTTCCTCCAGGATCTTCTCGAAGACGTCCCAGGCGAGTTGCCAGCCCGGATCGGAGTCGTAGCGGCTCTCCTCAAGGTCGCTGTGATACCGGTTGGCGCGCTTCGGGTCGGCTGCTTCGCGCGGAAAGTGGATGACCGACACGCCCTGGTCGCGGGCATAGAGGAAGGCGAAGATAAGCTGCTGCGCCGTCGGCTCGGCAGAGACGACAATGGGCAGGATTTCCGCGCCGGGAGCGACTCCCCAGTAGGGCACCGGCCCGATGTCCGGCAGCTCGGCGTCCGCGCCGTTATCCCCGTTTCCGTCAGCCTGCGCGGCGGGGTGACCCACCATGAGACCTGCACAGGCCGTGCCGTGGCCGCTATAGCGCTGGCGGGACCGCTGGGCATCGTGGTGCCGGACGCCGAGGCCGCTCGACAGCCGATCGATCAGCGCGTCGCCGTCGGCGGCGAGAAAACCTTTCGCCCAGTTCCAGGTGGCGGCGCTGACAAGACTGGCATCAAGCGGGTCCTCCAGGCCGCGGTTCATCGGCTGCGCGACATTCGCCTGTGCGAGCAGCGCCGGCGAGGCATCGGTGATCGCCGGCTCGGCGGCGTAGACGGCGCCGAAGGGGTGAACCGCGAAGTCGACGCTGGCTTTGATGCCCGGCGCGAGATTGGGGTGCTTGTCGTTTACGCCGGTGTCGATCATGGCGATGACCTCGCCCGTTCCGGGCAGGGTACCGTCGGGAAGATTGAGAAGTGTCCAGGCGTCCGGTTCGATCTCGTACCTTGCTTCGTCATCGTATTCGGGCGCGTTGTCGGGGTCGGCGCCACCGGGCTTCGCGCGCACCGCGCCGATCGCGATCAGGTGCCAGAGGTAGTGGTACCAGTCGTAGAACTCGAAACCCTGTTCTTGCAGAATTGCGGCCATGACACCCTCCTCCTATTGCCATTCGCGCTGGGCCGCGCGCATCGCGCCGTCCATCGCTTCGATCAGATAGGGCGCGACCCGGGCGGCGAGCTCGTGGCCCGCCTCGGTGTCGCTCGGGTAGTGCAGGCCGCCCCATTCGCGGTTCTCTCCCACCCGTCGTGCCCGGTGGAAGAGCGCTGTAATGCCGGGATGCTCGGGAATGATACGCTGGAAAACCTGCGCTACCGAGAAAGACTGGAAGGAGTGGTTCGAGGGGTAGGAGGCCTGTGAGGGGACAGGCAATATGGGCCGCAGCCGCGGCTCGATGATGTTCGGCCGCCGGCGGTTGAAGCGGTCCTTGTAGATCAGGCCGATGATTTCGGTGACTTCCAGCACCGTGATGATCAGCCCCCGCGTCGCCTCGAAGCCGCCAGCCGAGTCGATGCCGAGCGGCGCCGTATAGTCGGAGATCTCGAAGGTCGCCTGACGCTCGATCTCGGCGCGCCGGATCGGGTCATCGGCCAGGACCGCCTGCAGGTCGAGAAGGCCGGCCGTCTCCAGCAGGCTCTCGCTCGGCCCCGGCGGGGGCGGTATCGCAATGTTCTCCCAGATCGCGCCGAGCAGCCGGCCCAGATCGTTGAGACCGAAGCGGCACAGTCCCCGGTGCTCGTACCAGGCGGGCAGCGCTTCGGCGTCGAGCTCGAAGACGTCGCGCCCCCGGCCGCGCCCGCGCCCTCTGCCGCGTCCCCTGCCGCGCCCCCGGCCGCGTCCCCTTCCTCTGCCGCGGCCCTGGGCGGAACCGAGAGACAGCGCCAGTGCGCGTGTCTGAAGTTCCTCCTCCGGGTCGTCCCCCGTCGCGATCAGAAGGAGGTTGGGGGATATCGCCAGTTCGCTCCGCGTGGTTTTCCGGGCGATAAACTCCAAGGATGGCACGTACCCTTCCAGAAAATGGATCAGGTTCTCACTGAAGCCGGGGTCATCCTCCAGACCCGCGACCAGTTGGTACTCGCGCAACTCGTCGTTGCGAATGCGATAGCGGGCGTCTCTCAGACTTTCAGCAAGCGTAGGCATGGACCTTCCCCTTTTGTCGCCCGGCGGTTCCCGGCAAGCCGGTCCATTCCCTCCGTGAGGGCAATGGACCGCCGCCGCCGCCCGGGTTCAGTTCGGGTGCGCCACCAGACCGACCCGTGATAGACCCCTTTCAATAACCGAGGTGCCGAGCACTCCAGCGATCGGGTAATCCCGGTCGTGAAGCAGCTCCAAGGAGAAATCCGGCTCCAGTTCGCGGATTCTCTGCAGTGTGTCGTAGGCTTCCTGACCCCTGCCCATGTAGCCCTGGCAGGAGGCGGTGTAGCGCAGCGCGGGCAGGTAGTTCGGCTGCTGCGCGAGGACGCGCCTGCCGTGCCCGATGCCCTCGTCGAAGCGGCCTCTCAGCGTTGAGAGGATGCAGCAGGTGGTGTCGATGCAATAGCGATAGGGCGGTGGTCCACCCAGCTTTCGCGCGATCACCGCGTCTTTGTAGCCCCGCTCCACGTCACCCAGATAACCGAGCGTCAGCGCCCGCAGATCGCGCGCGATCGCCAGGGTCGGGTTTGCGGCCACGGCGCGGTCGGCGAGGTCCAGGGCGTAGTGGTAGTCGCGAAGGATGAACGAGTAGGCATGGGCGGTCAGCGCCAAGGTGATGGGGTTGTAGGGGTCGGTTTCCTCTGCGCGGCGCGCATAGTCGCGGACCTGTTCAAGGAAGGCGCCGCTGTGGCCGACCCGGCGCTCGCCGAGACGTGTCGCGTTGATGAAGAGAAGCCAGCCGAGATAGGAACTCTTCGGTTCCAGATCATAGGCGCGCAGCAGCATTTTCTCGGCGGCGTCGATATCCGCGTCCGTCAGGCGGAAGATCTGGTAGATGGCGCCGATCGCGAGCCGCGATGCTTCATGGCGTGTCTCATTGTACGGCCAGGCCGGCCGGACGATCTGGTCCAGCGTGGCGAAGACCGAGTCGTTCACGAAGGCGCCGAGATCGACTTGCTCAGGCGAAGCGAGTTCGCCATCGCCGAACCGGCGGGTCTGGGACCACAGCACATGGCCGTCCTCGACCCTGTGCAATTGAACGGACAGGTTGGCGCCGCCGGCAAGCTTTGCCGGCTTCATGTGCAGGATCCAATCGGGGCCGGTTGACGCCCCAGGCCGGGTGGCGGGCGCGCGATCAATCCGGAGGTCGATGAGATCGACGGCGTCGACATTCAGGAAATTGCGCGCGGCCATGTCGAGAAACAGGTTCCCGATGGAGCAGACCTCGGGATCGAGCTCTGCGGGGAAATCGCCGTGCAATCCGATGCAGGGCCGCGACAAGGGAGAAGGCGGGCTGTCTGCGACAGGCTCCCGGACCAAGAGGGGTGCTGTCCTGCCGGCACTCGCGCCGCGGTCGGTCGCGTCCCGGCGGACCTGTCGTTCTTCACGCAGCCAATCCTCGAATTCCGGATCGCCGAGGTCGAGACCTTCGAGCAGTTCCTGGATCGGACCGTCGGGAGAGCTGTCGGCGAGGTCGATGATCACGGCAGAGAGGTCGAGCCGGACGATCTCGCGGTCTGCGGAAATCGGTTCTACGCCGAGCGATCTGAAGTGCCGGCGCAGCCCGCTCAATTCCTGCCGCAGGCTGGCGGCGCCCTGGTCCTCGTCGCGCTCGCTCCAGAGTTTGTCCTGGATCCACTTGCGGCTGCGCAGGCCGGTTCTTGCCAGGGCGAGGAGTGCGATCAGCGCCTTGGCTCTCTTGCCGCGCGGCGTGATATCCGTGCCGTCGCCGTTCTCGACGCGGAGGGGACCGCTCAGTCGAATCTTGATTCTTGGAACCGCGTTCACTGCAAAAAACGCCTTTCTGGATCCAAGAGTTTCGGGAGGTATTCCTCGAAGGAGATTAAAGCAAATGGCGCACTTCCCTAGAGAAGAAAGTGTAGTACTACTCAGGTATTACGATAAAAGGTGAATAGTATTTCCAAACCTTAACTGTGGGTAGCAAGATCACGATCCCTTTAAGTTGAATACCCGGCACCGTAATAAGCCGCCTGTCCCGCCTCGAAGGGGTCGGGGGCTCCCCCTGCCGCTGCTTTTGCAGGCGTTTTCGACGTTGGCAGAGGAAGAGTGAAGGCCTGGGGAGGCGCGTCCTGCGCGGTCCTTCTCAGCGGCGTTTCCAGCCGAAGAAGGCGGTGGCGGCGCCGACCACGAAGGGCAGCCAGAAGAACAGCAGGGCTTCCTCCGTCACCCAGTCGTAAGAACGGCTGGCGTTGTTCGTGTAGAAGCCGGCCGCCATTTCGTTCACGAAGATCCAGAAGGCCAGGGCCGCGGCGGCAATGGTGCCTCCCAGCAGCATCAGGAAAATGCGCATTACCCGAATATCCGGTTCTGTTGTCGGCGGAAGCACATGAGACGGCCCCTCATGCGGGGCCGCCCGTCGTCTCCAGCGGCAGGGAGTTGGTGTATTTCACCTGGCGCAGGGCGAAGCTGGACTCGATGGAGGCGACGTTCTCCACGCGGGTCAGCTTGGTTTTGAGGAAGCGCTCGTAGGCGGCCAAGTCGGCGGTGGCCACGCGCAGCAGGTAGTCGCGCGTGCCGGTCATGAGGTAGCACTCGAGGACCTCGGGATAGCTGCTCACCTCGGCCTGGAAGCGGTCGAGGTCTTCCTCGTGCTGGCGCTCCAGCTTGATGGAGATGAAAACCGAGACCGGCAGGCCGACGGCGTCCTGATTCAGCAGCGCGACATAGCGGTTGATGACCCCGGCCTCCTCCAGGAGGCGCACCCGGCGCAGGCAAGGGGAAGGGGAGAGCCCGACCCGCTCGGCCAGTTCCACGTTGGAGAGGCGGCCGTTGGCCTGCAGGGCGTCGAGGATCTTGCGGTCGATAGCATCCAGTTTCATGGTTGGCATATTATGCCATTTCATGCCGTGAGAAATAGGCAATAATGCCAGTTTATCTACGGAAAATGGCGTATTTGGCATGAAATGCCAGGGAAATTGGCGTATTCTCACCCTGAGCCGCCCTTCAAACCGGGAAGTCCTCCATGGCGACCACCGACAACCGCCACCTGAAGATGCTGGAAGCGCTGGAGAAGAAGGTTCTCTGGCTGTCTTCCTGGACCATCCACAACGCCAACCACATCCGTCCGAAAGGCACGGTGAAGGTCGGCGGCCACCAGGCCTCCAGCGCTTCCCTGGCGACGCTGATGACGGCGCTCTATTTCGACGTGCTGCGGCCGGCCGACCGGGTGGCGGTGAAGCCGCACGCCAGCCCGGTGTTCCACGCCATCCAGTACCTGCTGGGCAACCAGACCCGCGACAAGCTGGAGAACTTCCGCGGCTTCGGCGGCGCCCAGTCCTACCCCTCGCGCACCAAGGACGGTGACGACGTCGACTTCTCGACCGGCTCGGTCGGGCTCGGCGTGGCGATCACCTCCTTCGCCTCCATGGTGCAGGACTACGTGCGCCTGAAGGGCTGGTCGAAAGATCGCGACGAGGGCCGCATGATCGCCCTGGTCGGCGATGCGGAACTGGACGAGGGCAACATCTACGAAGCCCTCATGGAGGGCTGGAAGCACGACCTGCGCAACACCTGGTGGGTGATCGACTACAACCGCCAGAGCCTGGATGCGGTGGCGAGCAAGAACCTCTACGGCCAGTTCGACAAGCTGTTCCGCTCCATGGGCTGGGAAGTCATCACCATCAAGTACGGCCACCTGCTGGAGGCCGCCTTCAAGGAGCCGGGCGGCGAGGCGCTGCGCCAGTGGATCGACGACTGCCCCAACCAGCTCTACTCGGCGCTGACGTTCCAGGGCGGCGCGGCCTGGCGCAAGCGCCTCTTGGACGACCTCGGCGATCAGGGCCCGGTGTCCGCGCTCATCGAAAGCCGCAGCGACGACGAACTGGCGCGCCTCATGACCAATCTCGGCGGCCACGACCTGCCGGCGGTCCTCGAGGCCTTCCGGTCGGTCGACCACGACCGCCCGACCTGCTTCATCGCCTACACGGTGAAGGGCTACGGCCTGCCGCTGGCCGGCCACAAGGACAACCACGCCGGCCTCATGACGCCGGAGCAGATGGAGACTTTCCGTGCCTCCCTTGGCGTGCGCGAGGGCCACGAGTGGGAGCCCTTCGAGGCCATGGCGCCGGCGCGCAAGGACATCGAGAAGTTCCTGGAGTCAGTGCCCTTCAACGCAGAGGGGCGGCGGCGCTACGACGCGGCGCGGGTCGAGGTGCCGGCCAAGCTGGCAACGCCGGAGGGCGAGGTCATGTCGACCCAGGAGGGCTTCGGCAAGATCCTCAACGAAATCGCCCGCGGGAAATCCCAGCTCGCCGAGCGCATCGTCACCACCTCGCCGGACGTCACCGTTTCCACCAACCTTGGGCCCTGGGTGAACCGCCGCGGCCTGTTCAGCCGCACGCCGCTGGCCGACACCTTCCGCGACCAGCAGGTGCCCTCGGCGCAGAAGTGGATGATGTCGCCGGAAGGCCAGCACATCGAGCTCGGCATCGCGGAGATGAACCTCTTCCTGCTGCTGGGCGCGCTGGGTCTCTCCCATTCGCTTTTCGGCGAGCGCCTGCTGCCCATCGGCACGCTCTACGATCCCTTCATCCAGCGCGGCCTGGATGCGCTGAACTATGCCTGCTACCAGGACGCCCGCTTCATCCTGGTGGCCACCCCCTCGGGCGTCACCCTGGCGCCGGAAGGCGGCGCGCACCAGTCGGTGTCCTCGCCGCTCATCGGGCTGGCCCAGGACGGCCTCGCTTCCTTCGAGCCGGCCTTCGTCGACGAGCTCTCGACCATCCTCGGCTGGTCCTTCGACTACCTGCAGCGGAACGGCGAGGGCGAACCCTCCGGCCCCTGGCTGCGCGACGAGAAGGGCGGCTCGGTCTACCTGCGCCTTTCCACGCGCCAGCTGGAGCAGCCCAAGCGGGCCATCGACGACGACCTTTCGGCCGACATCATCAACGGCGCCTACTGGCTGCGCCGGCCCGGGCCGAACTGCGAGGTGGTCATCGCCTACCAGGGCGTGGTGGCCGGGGAAGCCATCGCCGCGGCCGGGCTCATCGCCGAGGACCGCCGCGACGTCGGCGTGCTGGCGGTGACCTCCGCCGACCGCCTGAGCGCCGGCTGGCACGCCGCCGAGCGGGCGCGCCAGGAAGGCGACGTCAGCGCGCGCTCCCACATCGAGAACCTGCTGGCGCCCATCGACCGCGACGCCGGGCTGGTGACGGTGCTGGACGGCCACCCGACCACGCTGTCCTGGCTCGGCTCGGTGCGCGGCCACCGGGTGCAGGCCCTGGGCGTCGAGCACTTCGGCCAGACCGGCACGGTGCAGGACCTCTACGGCCACCACCGCATCGGGACCGAGGCCATCGTCGCCGCAGCCAACGCCGCCTCGGCGGGCCGCCCGATCCGCTATCTAAGGGCGGTGACCTAGTTCACTCTGTTGTCATGCTCGGGCTTGTCCCGAGCATCCAGGGCAAGCGCCCGGTTGATTGCTCCTGGACCCTCGGAACAAGTCCGAGGGTGACAAGAGGAGAGGGCGCCCCGCCTACGCTACAACCTCCATGTCGTCCCGGGGCTTGACCCCGGGACCCATTGGCGTTTGCCCTGTGGCGAATTCCTGAGGATCTTTGCGCGGAGAGGGCAATGGGTCCCGGCAACAAGTGCCGGGACGACGGCTGAGCGAACGTCGAGGATGCGCCCCTTCATCCAGGGAGATCGCTGTCCGCTAGCTGCCCGATGGCCGTTCGGAACGATCCGCCTCCACCCTCAGCTCCCGGAGAGCTGATCGAAGGCCTCCAGGGCCTGGGCGCCATAGACGTAAGACGGGCCTCCCCCCATGTAGATCGCCACGTCGATGGTCTCCAGGACTTCGGCGCGGGTCGCCCCATGGCGAATGGCGGCGGCAGTGTGAAAGCCGATGCAGCCGTCGCAGCGTCCGGCAATGCCGATCGCCATGGCGATCAGTTCCTTGGTCTTCGGCGACAGTTCGCCGGCGGTCGTCGCCGCCGCGGCGAGCCCGGAAAAGGCCCGCGCCAGCTCCGGTGACGCCTTGCGGTAGTCGGTGATGGCCTGCGACAGCGTCTGGTTGGATGTTTTCCAGTCCTTGTGCAATTCGCTCTCCTTCCTTTGCCAAAGCGTCAGTTGTCGGGCAGACCCGGGGCCCTGTCGATGACGGAGATCAAGGATCCGATCCGGGTCTGTCGCTCCTGAAACACCCCTGTCGCAAATCCTGTCGCGGGGGTCGCCGCGGCGCGGAAGAGTGGAAGCCTGATATGAGGGCATCCCCTTGGCGCGGAGCGGGCTATGAGCACCTGGCTACCTAGAGAGATCGAGGCGAAGCGGCAGACCCTGCAGCGGGTCCTGAAGCCGATCGGGGAGGCCTGTGGCCTGCCCAACGAGGCCTACACCTCCGAGGCCTTCGCCGCGGTGGAGCGCGACGAGGTGCTGGCCAGGACCTGGACCTGCATCGGGGTGGGCAACTGGGTGCCGGAGCCGGGCGATCTGAAGCCGGTGCAGCTTCTCGGCCTGCCGCTGCTGCTGCTGCGCGACCGCGCAGGCGCGATCAAGGTCTTCCACAACGTCTGCAGCCACCGCGGCATGGAACTGGTGAGCGCGCCCTGCAAGTCGAAGGGCCTGATCCGCTGCCGTTATCACTCCTGGAGCTACAACCTGGACGGCGACCTCAAAGCCACGCCCTTCATCGGCGGACCGGGCACCAAGACCTGCGAGGGCTTCGACAAGTCGAAGCACGGCCTGAAGCCGGTGCGCAGCGCCGTGTGGTGCGACGCGGTCTTCATCGACCTCTCCGGCGAGGCGCCGCCCTTCGAGGATTTCATCGCGCCTCTCGCCGAACGCTGGAAAGCCTTCGACCCGCAGCGCCTGCGCCACGGCGGCGCCGACTCGGCCTTTTCCATCGAGGTGAAGTGCAACTGGAAGCTGGCGGTGGAGAACTACTGCGAGGCCTATCACCTGCCGTGGATCCATCCGGCCTTGAACCAGTACTCCCGTCTGGAGGACCACTACACCATCGAGGAGGCGGGCCACATGGCCGGGCAGGGCAGCACCGCCTACCGTCCGGCGTTGAGCGGCGACGGGCGGCAGTTTCCCGCGCATCCCGGCCTGCCGGAGAACTGGTACGGCGCCGGGGAGTACCTGGCGCTCTTCCCCAACGTGCTCTTCGGCGTCCATTCCGACCACTTCTACACCGTGGTGCTGGAACCGCTGGACGCCGGCGCCACGCGCGAGCACTTCGAGATCTACTATTTCGATGAGGCGGTGCTGGGCGACGCCTATGCCGACCTGCGCGCCACCAACGCCCGCCAGTGGATGACGGTCTTCGCGGAGGACCGCGGCGTGGTGGAGGGCATGCAGGCCGGGCGCGCCTCGCCGGCCTTCGAGGGGGGCGTCTTCTCGCCGGCGATGGACGGCCCGACCCACTGCTTCCACAAGTGGATGGCCGAAGCCCTGCTGGGGGAGGGCTAGCCCGCGGCAGCTGCGGCCTGGCGGCGGCGGAATTCCTCCACCGGCAGCCCGGCGATCCCCCAGTCGGCGGTGTCGACCTCGTCGATGACGACGAAGGTCGTCGCCGGGTTCTTGTCCAGCACCTCCACCAGCAGGTTGGTGATGCCCTGCATCAGGGCGGCCTTCTGCTTGGGCGTTGCGCCTTCGCGGGTAATCTTCACGTTCACATAGGGCATGGGACTTCGTCTCCCTTCGTTCAGCTTTCCTGGTCGAGGTCGAAGTGGAAGACCTTGGAGATGATCTGCCAGCGCCCCCCGACGAAGATCAGGGTCAAGAGGTCGGTGAAGAACTTCGGGCCGATCGCGCATTCCACCCGGGCGAGGGCGGTGACCGGCCCGGCGAACTCCACCGAGACGATGCGGTCGCGGCGCGGCTCGCCGCGGCTGGCCGGGGAGGGCCGGGCATCGACGATGGGGAAGTACTGCGCCATCGTCAGATGCAGCGGCTCGTCTCCCTGGTCTGCCGCTTCGCTCGCCGTGACGTAGTGGGCCAGCGGGTGGAAGACCTGCTTCAGTCTTCCGGTATCGCTGTGGTGGAGGCCGTCGAAGTAAGTCTGCAAGACGGCCGCCACCGCGCCGAAGCGTTCGTCCATGGCGCTTTCCGGGCTCGGGCCCGGCTAGGCCGCGAGGCCTTCGGCCGTCAGCGCCGCCTGAACCGCTTCGCGGGCGGCGATGCGCTGCTGGAAGGCGGCGATGTTCGGCCAGCTGTCGAGGCCGATGCCCGTCGGCCCGGTCCAGTTGGCGATCACGAAGAGGTAGATGTCGGCAACGCTGAAGCTGTCACCCATCAGGTGCTGCCGGCCGTCGGAGAGCAGTTCGTCCACGTAGTCGAACTTCTGCTGCACCTTCTTCTTGGCGGCCGCCTTCTCGTCTTCGCTGCTGTCGGCCTTGAAGAGGGGGCTGAATGCCTTGTGCAATTCGGTGCCGACGAAGTTCAGATGCGCCTGCAGGTGGGTGCGTTCGCGGCTGCCGGCCGCCGGCGCCAAGGCCGCCGCGGGCTTGCTGTCGGCGATGAACTGCAGGATGGCCGCGTTCTCGGTCAGCAGGTCGCCGTCGTCCAGAGTCAGGGCCGGCACGTAGCCCTTGGGATTCAGCGCCAGGAAGTCGGCGCTCTTGTTGGCGGCGTCGATGCGCTCCAGGTCGAAATCGGCGCCGACTTCGCGCAGGGCGATGTGGGAGGCGAGGGAGCAGGACCCGGGGAGGTAATAAAGCTTCATCTTGCAGATCTCCTGTTTCTTCGGAACGGCCGCGGCTGCGGCGCCCCGAAGACGTAGGGTCCGGAGTTACTTTTGTATACCTGCTGATTGATTGTTACGTGATTATCGGGTATCCATTCAGTAACTAATGGTAACTACCGGTAACCTGGGGTCGGAGAGGGAACCTTATGGCCTTGAAGATACGCAAGAACCGCAGCCTGGAGCCGCCCAACGAGTGTCCGCTCTCCAAGTGCATGGAGGTGCTGAAGGGCGCCTGGACGCCCAACGTCATCTGGTACCTCAGCGGCGGGCCGCGCCGCTTCAACGAGCTGCGCCTCGACATCCCCAGGGTCTCGGCCAAGGTGCTGACGACCCGCCTGCGCGACCTGGAGGCCAAGGGGGTCGTCTTGCGCGAGGTGAAGCCGACCTCGCCGCCTTCGGTGGAATATTCCCTTACCGACCTGGGCCTGGAACTGGTGCCGGCGATCAACGCTATCGCCGATGTCGGTCATAAGCTGAAGGAGCGGAAAAAGACGCGGACGCCGCCGCTGGGCAAGGCAAAGCAGCGGGTCGCGGCGGAATAGGGCGGCCGTGACGCCGGGTTGCAGCTTGCCGGCCTTGCGCTAGCCTTTCCACGCATCCTGGCGAAAATGGGGGAGGCAGCTAAATCGACGGTTGACCCTGCGGCAGGCTGCATCAAAGCTGTTCCCCTGGAGCCGTGGCGGCGCCGCCGCAGATGAGCTTGCTGGGAGAGACCGTTTTGTTCGGCAGCGGGGCTAAGTACACAATTGGGCGCGTGAAGGGTATCCCGCTGCGCCTCGATGCGACGTTCATTCTCGTGCCGCTCGCGCTTTTTACGGCCATGCCGTCCTACTTGGACGGGTCGCTTTGGCTTGCGGCGGCGTCGGGAACGGTCGGGGTCTTTCTTTCCATTCTCCTGCACGAACTCGGTCACGCCAGTGTGGCCAGGCTGCATCAGGTGGGCGTGGCCGAGGTCGTCGTCGGTGGTTTCTTCGGCTATGCGAGCCTGAAGCGCCAGGCGATCCCCCGAAAGTTCCGCATTCGCATTCTCGCGGCCGGCCCTTTTACCAACCTAGTCATATTTACCGTTCTCTGGGGCGCGCTCGCCGTGCTGTCGTCGCAGGGCGCTGACGTGTTGCACCGGGCAGGCGCCCCTCTGAGCTGGCAGGTGGAAACACTTCGTGCCCTGGCGATCGTGAATCTCGCCATGTTCGTGTTCAACTTGGTGCCGGCCTTCCCGCTGGACGGCGGCAAGATACTGGGTCTATGGCTGGACCGCAGCTTGCCGCTGCAAACCAGCCTGCGGATCGTATCGGCCCTTGGGGTCGCCTTCGGCATCGTGATGATCTTTCTTGGCCTGGGCATCAGCCTGTTTTTGTCATTCATTGGCGCACTGGTCATCGCAGCGAATCTGCGCCGATTGCACCGTGCCGCAGACTCGCGGAAATCTGCCTGATTCTATTCTCACCAACTTTCGGACAGCGAAATGCGCCAAGTTATCCAAACTTCCGCTGACCGTCGCCATCGGCCGCGCAGGCCGGCAAGTCCCTGATTGGAGCCGCTTTGTGCGTTGTCTAGACCTCGCAACAAAAGCGACGTATCGCTGTCATCATAGAGTCACGGGCGGACTGTAGAGCTTAGAGCAATCGGCATCGCCGAGTCTGCTTCAGGGGGCTACCTGCATGTCCGTTATTGCGCTCACGCGTGTTCGCAAGTCCTTCGGCGACAAGACCGTGCTGCACGGTGTCGACCTGGAGGTGCGCGAAGGCGAGATGGTCGGCCTCATCGGCGCTTCCGGTTCCGGCAAGTCGACCCTGATCCGCCTGATCTGCGGCCTGGAACGCATGGACCGCGGTACCGAAGGCCGCATCGCCCTGTTCGGCAGGGAAACCCAGAAGGATGGCCGCTTCAGCGAGCACAGCGAGGCGCTGCGCCGTGAGGTCGGCGTCATCTTCCAGCAGTTCAACCTCATCACCCGCCTGTCGCTGCTGACCAACGTGCTGGCCGGCCGGCTGGGGCGCACCCCGCGCTGGCGCGGCACCTTCGGTATGTTTCCGCAGGGCGACAGGGTGAAGGCGCTGCAGGCGCTGGAGCGCGTCGGCCTCATCGCGCAGGCGCACCAGCGCGCCTCCACGCTTTCCGGCGGCCAGCAGCAGCGCGGCGCCATCGCCCGGGTGCTGACCCAACAGGCGCGGCTTATCCTCGCCGACGAGCCCATTGCCTCCCTCGACCCGGCCTCGGCCAAGCTCATCATGTCGACCCTGAGAGAGATCAACCGCCAGGACAGCACCACGGTGATCGTCTCCCTGCACCAGATCGACCATGCCTTCGAGCATTGCGACCGCATCATTGCTCTCAAGGACGGCCGCGTGATCCACAACGGGCCGACCGGCGGCATCACGCCGGACGACATCGCCAATCTCTACGGGGTGGAGGCGGGCAGTCTCGATCTCGTCAAGGCGCCTGCGAAGGCCCCCGTGAAGACCGGAACGCCGAAGCCGGCGGCCGGCGCCTATCCGGGCAACGGGTTGGACCACCAGGAAGACCTCGCCGCCCGCCTGGCCGCCAACGCCTGACCCTTACTTCCGCTTTCGCATCAGTCAAACAGGAGTAAATGATGCTCAAGACCCTCACCACCACCGCCGCTGGTCTCGCGACGGCCTTGGCCCTCGGCCTTGGCGCCGCCTCCGTGGCCCAGGCCGAGATGCCCGAGCAGATCAACTTCGGCATCATCTCGACCGAGTCCTCCTCGGCCCTCGAGAAGTCCTTCAAGCCCTTCCTGGTCGACATGGAGAAGACCCTGGGCGTTAAGGTGAAGCCGTTCTTTGCCTCCGACTACGCCGGCGTCATCGAAGGCATGCGCTTCGGCAAGGTGGACGTCGCCTGGTTCGGCAACAAGTCGGCCATCGAGGCCGTGGACCGCGCCGGCGGCGAGGTCTTCGCCCAGACCATCAAGGACGACGGCTCCAAGGGCTACTACTCGTTGCTGATCGTCAACAAGGACAGCAAGATCAACTCGCTGGACGACGTCCTGACCTGCGACAAGACGCTGACCTTCGGCAACGGCGACCCGAACTCCACCTCGGGCTTCGCGATCCCCGGCTACTATGTCTGGGCGCTGAACAACAAGAATCCGGAAGATTGCTTCGCGCGCGTCACCAACTCCAACCACGAAGGCAACGCCATGGCTGTCGCCAGCGGCAAGGTCGACGTGGCCACCAACAACACCGAGTCGATCTATGCGCGCCTGGCCAAGACCAACCCGGAGGCCGCCGCCAACATCAAGGAGATCTGGCGCTCGCCGATGATCCCCTCCGACCCGATGGTGTGGCGCAAGGAGCTGGCCGAAGACGCCAAGCAGAAGATCTACTACTTCTTCATGCAGTACGGCCGCTTCGGCGATGCGGACAAGGTGAAGCACGAGCGTGAAGTGCTGGCCAGCATGTCCGACGGCTGGGGTCCCTTCCTGGCCTCCTCCAACGCGCAGCTGCTCGATGTGCGCCAGATCGAGGCCTTCAAGGCCAAGATCAAGGCCCAGAACGCCGGTGACGAGGCGGGCGTGAAGGCCGCCGAGGAGAAGCTGAAGGAACTGCAGGCCTACGCCAAGATCGTCGGCGAAGCCGGCTACTAAACGAAAGCCACGGGATGCCGGGGGCGGTTCATCCGAGCCGCTCCCGGTAGCCTCGTTTGTCAGTCATTTCTTTCATTGATTTTGTGAACCGCCACTTTTCGGGAAGCCGCCGCCGATGAGCCTTGCCACCGCCAACGCCGCATCGCCCGCCGTCAGGCTAGACGACCTCTCGCCGGAGGTGCGCGAAGCACTGAAGCCGCGCTGGAGCGGTTTTCTCAGCCGCGCCGGGGTGGCGCTGATCATTGCGGTGATGCTGGGGGTTTCCTACTACCCGGCCGAGGTCGACCGCTGGACTTTCCTGATCACCGACGCCGACAACATGGCGGTCTTCATCAGCGACTTCCTGAGACCGGACTTCACCGACCTCGATACCTTCGTTCTGAAGATGATCGAGACGGTGCAGATCGCCCTCTGGGGTTCTGTGCTGTCGATCATCGTCGGCGTGCCCTGCGGGCTGCTGTCCTCCAACAACATCGCGCCGGTGTGGATCGTACAGCCCATGCGCCGGGCGATGGATGCGGCCCGCGCCATCAACGAGCTGGTCTTCGCCATCCTCTTCGTGGCCGCGGTGGGCCTGGGGCCCTTCGCGGGGGTCATGGCGCTCTTCATCCATAACCTGGGCGTCATCTCCAAGCTGTTCTCGGAGGCCGTGGAGGCCATCGACCCGCGCCCCGTCGAGGGCATCCGCGCCACCGGCGCCAGCCGACTTCAGCAGGTGATCTACGGCGTCATTCCGCAGGTGCTGCCGCTGTGGAGCAGCTTCTCGCTCTACCGCTTCGAGACCCTGGTGCGCTCGGCCACGGTGCTGGGCATCGTCGGCGCCGGCGGCATCGGCTTCACCTTCTACGAATCCTTCCGTGCCTTCCAGTACGACCGCGCCGCGGCGGTGATCATCGTCGTGGTGCTCGTGGTTTCGGTCATCGACATCATCTCCTCCCAGCTCCGCAAGCGCCTGATCTGAACGCACATACAAGACCGTCACCCTCGGACTTGATCCGAGGGTCCATGGGGCAGCAGCGATATGGTTGATCCATGGATGCTCGGGTCAAGCCCGAGCATGACCAATGGTGAAATGGAGGGCGGCGCGTCCCCTACGCCTGCTCGACGCTCACCTTGTCGGGGTAGAAGGCCACGTAGCCCTTCACGGCGGCGACCTGCCGCAGCGGCTGGGGATAGGTCCAGGCGGCGTTCTCCAGGGTCTGGCCGCCGGCCTTCACGCTGAAGTAGCTGGCGTCGCCCTTGATGGGGCAGTGGGTCTGGTGGTCGCTGGCTTCCAGAAAGTCGGGGTCGATGTCGTCGAGCGGGAAGTAGACCACCGGCGGGTAGCTCTTCGCGCCGTTCACCTCCTCCAGGATCATGGCGCGGTCGGAGAGGGCAATAGTGGTCTCGCCGAGCTTTGCGACATAGGGCTCTCCGGCCATGGATACGGTGGCGGTATGAGTCTTCTCGGTCATCGGCGATCTCCTGTGCTCGGTCAAACTGCGTCGTCTGGCTGCGTCGTCCGGCAGCTCCGGCGCGCAAAGACGCCGGCGCCTCTCCTCGGAGAGGTCCTCCCGAGACATGGGGGCGCGGTCCTGTCAGGTCCAGGGGTGATTGCGGCGGCTGGTGCTCAGGAAGCAGGGGCGTCGTGCTGCGTCAAGACCTTGCGGTCCAGCTCGAAGAAGTCGAAGCCGCTCCCGAGC
>MRWG01001205.1_pt1 | contig 17972 bp, 14 predicted proteins | sample 1013341 | NCBI WGS metagenome assembly MRWG01 (sample SAMN06117577, study PRJNA244670) | biofilm metagenome | biome: Water; feature: Cathode Biofilm; material: Biofilm; isolation source: microbial consortium enriched at the cathode of a solar microbial fuel cell | place: USA: District of Columbia ... | reverse complement strand
GGCGAAACGTGTGCCCAGGTAGCTCAGTTGGTAGAGCACATGACTGAAAATCATGGTGTCGGTGGTTCGACTCCGCCCCTGGGCACCATCACCTCCGGAAATGTCCGGAAACTCAGATAGTTGATAGATATCAGGTTGTTGCGCCCCACCGCACTGAGTAACAATGGTGGGAAACATGCTGATTCGTGTTGTTCGTCCGATGAAGCGCAAAGATTCTTCGATTCCCTACTTTGTCCAGCGCATCCCCGCTGACGTGAAAGCACGGGCGGTCGGGCTGACGCTTCAAATCCCAGTTGGTGATGAGATGGTCCCTGTCACCATCACCGGGAAAACCCAGGCAGTGAAGTTGTCATTGCGGACTCGTGACCATGGCGAAGCAAAGGCCCGTCAGGCGACCGTTGCAGCTCACCTTGAGCGGGTCTGGTCAGGGCTCCGTCAGGGGCCTCGCGTGCTATCTACGAAGGAGGCTGTAGCGCTGGCCGGGGAGATTTACCGGACCTTCACCGAAGCTCTCGAAGAGGAGCCTGGCCCGGCTGGCTTATGGCAGGGGGTCATTGAGGACAACAACAAGGCTTTCTCTGGCCGTTTCGGGTTTAGTTCCCTCAAAATTGGCGAGGCCGCACGCCGGAGCGGTAGCCTGGAGGAGCGCTTTGGCCCCTTTGTCGATCTTGTCCTGGCCTGGAAGGGGCTCTTCGTCGACGCCGAGAGCAGGCACAAGGTGCTTGAGCATGTGGCCAAGGCAATGGACGTGGCGACAAAGAAGGTGCGGCGCAACGCCGAAGGCGACTACAGCCCTGATCCTGCCGCGACCCGCTTTCCCAGGTGGGAAGACAAAAAGACCTCGCCGCCGGCCTCATCTCGACTGGCCCCTCAGGCTTCTGTGACGGGCCTCTTCGACGGTTGGTGGAAAGAAGTTTCGGCAGAGAACAAACGTAGCGATTCGACCCGGGAAGCCTACGCGCGCTCCGCTAACAAGCTGGTAGAGTTCCTCGGACACGACGACGCTACGCGGGTTACACCGGAGGACGTGGTCGCCTTCAAGGACGCGCGCCTAGCGGAGATCAATCCGCGTACTGGGAAGTTTGTCTCTGCCAAGACTGTCAACGATGGTGACCTGACGGCCCTGAAGACGATCTTCGGCTGGGGCGTGAAAAACCGGCGCCTGCCGTCCAATCCGGCTGCTGGCATCACGATCACCATGGCCGAGCGCCAGCGCGTGCGCGACCCCGGATTCACGGATGAGGAAGCCACTGCCATTCTGACTAAGGCCCTGCGACATGAACCAAGGGGCAAAGAGCTTCCAAAGACGACTGCAGCAAAGCGATGGGTGCCGTGGCTCTGCGCCTACACCGGGGCACGTGTCGGAGAGATGGTGCAACTCCGCAAGAAGGATATTCGCCAGGTCGATAGCTTCTGGGTTCTGAAGATCACGCCGGACGCAGGGACGGTTAAGGACCGACGGTTCCGCGACGTGCCCATCCACCCTCACTTGATCGAACTGGGATTTATCGACTTCATCAGCCAGCAACCCAACGGGTACCTTTTCTTCGACCCCTCGGAGAACGGCGGCTGGAAAGGGCCATGGCAGGCAGTGAAAAATCGCCTTGGAGAGCTGGCGCGTGAGGTCGTACCGGACCCCGGCGTTCAGCCGAACCATGGCTGGCGCCATCGCTTCATCACCCAGGCAAGAGAGCACGGCATCGACCCTGAGCTCCGCCGCATGATTACTGGCCACAGAGGGGAGGGCATTGATGAGCGCACCTACGGTCGGCCCGCTGGCCTCTATCGGGAGGTCTGCAAACTGCCGAGGTATGGCGTCTCGCGGTGAGAGTGGCGTAGTTAGGCCGCAGAAAGAGTGGGAGGCTGTGTTTGGCGACGAACCTGCGCTGTCCAGCAGCGTGATCTTAGTAGGCGGAATCATAGCCGCGATCCCTGACGCCCCAGCCATTCTGAACGAAAAAGACAGGTCATAGAGGCTTAACGGGCACCACATATTTCAGTGGGGCACACGATATGTGTACAGCGACGCTCTCTACGATAGCGAGGTGATTCCTGCCTAGGGGTTAGGGTTTCTGACTTGCGCGGGCTACAACTGCAGGAAGCTTGGCTGATCTTCTCTCGGAGACCACCCCATTAGCTCTGCAAGATCGAAACATGCTTGGAGATTGCTTCTGGGGAGCATGGATGGGTCAGTCATTTTAGATACGACATCTCCAACTTTCGGAAAAAATCCAAACAACAGCGGGTCATCCAATCGGGAATCATGATCATCTGATAGGGTCTGAATCTCGGACCAAGTCGCGGCAAGGTCTTCCTTGATGCCAGCGGCTTTGGCGGCGAGGCTAAAAACACCTCGCACTTGATGTTGTCGAGCTTGTAGAAGGCGTACTCGATCATTCACGGCTGACAGTTCTTGCCCATCTCTGACTTGACGAACAAATGCCCGCACATAGTTCAACAATCGGATGTGGCGCATGCATAAGAATGCGGCTCGAAAAGCTAGCCCTGGCGGTCGTCCAAGTGTCTTGCAGGCGTGAATCAAGACAGACAAAGCAAAATCATCACATGATAGCTCGTCTCGAAGTGCCTCTCCACTTTTGGCGATGAAGCGCTCCTTTTCTGCGCATGCATCGACGAAGTCTTCATAGGTCGTCGAATCGGGATATCTAGCTCTATATTGTTCGTACTGTTGCTTCATGGAAGGAGCGCGGTCGGAGCTGCTCAGCAACAATTCGCCGATACGGTGTCGGCTTTCAGCGAAGGACTCATCTGCGTTCATCAAGATGTGGCAATATTCATGCGCAAAGACAAAGAGCTCCTGCAAGAGCACCTCTTCGAGCTTTTCGGGTGCACTCGCAATTGTGGGCAACTTCCAAAACCGATCCAATTCAACATGAACTGCAGCAGCGTGCCGCGCTAAGTCTGCGTTGCCCGTAAGTACGCATTCCTCCGCAAGCAGCTTTGCGAAATACCGAAATGCTGTTCTCTCATCATCTGCCCAGTAGAGAATTCGTGTCAGAGTGTTTAACGCCTGTCCGATATACTGGTCGAAGACTAGCGTTGGGCCCGAGGAGAAGGTAACGACTTCTGATGTTTTGTTGAGGCTATACACGACGACTACGGGCACGTTTTCCAAGCTAGGAATGAACCCGCGGCAAAGCGATAGCAAGGCGTCATACCGAATTTTTGATGCCTCTCCCGGTTCCTTGAGATGACCGATTCGGGACGCAGCCAAGTAGCGAGCGATTTCGGTCACTGTTTGTTATCCGCGTCCAGGGAGTCAAGAAATCGCTCGACGTCCTTCAAGTCTGCTCCGGACACCTCAATCCCCCTGATCTTTACCTTAATGTGCTGTCTGGCGGCGATCCGCGCCTTGATTATTGTAGCAAGAGCCCCGACCGTAGCGGTCGTTACAGTCACGATTGCTGTGATCACATGAACGTCACCTTCAAAATGATCTGGGGTGGCAAACACAACATTCTCCGACCCAAGCGTCTCTAGCTGTGCCTTGCCGTCGATGTCGTCACGGGATAGTTCAAGAGTTAAGGACGTCATGGGTTTCTCCAGAAATCATAGTGGTTTGGCCACTCAACTTAGGTCACATTTTTTGTCCGGTGCTACACGATAATGAACTCCGATAGCGCTCACAAATTCGCCTGTTCGTAGTCTCTCCAAGCTTGGACCAAAGGGACGCCGAGTAATCTCTGCTCCAGGACCGCGCTCTGTCCAAATTTCGAGAGTGACAAAGTCAGAAGCAAGCCGGGATTTAGTCAGTGACCAGCAGGCATACTCCCACAAAAAATTTCGCATGCGTGGGATGCTAGTGAGGCGTAGATCTTTATGATTCTACGAAAATCGGACGCCTCTCTAGACGCCGGAATCAGTTTTTCAGCTAAAAGCCCAGAAGGGCTCAACCGCACCGTAGCCATTTCGGTCGGTCCTGAAAGGATGTCGCGTCGTTGGCTGGGATTACGAGCTTCCGACCGCCAATTGTTCTGAGTTCAAGCCATATGTATGGCCGCTTCAGGTGGCCAAAGAACTGAGTCAAGCGGCTCGCATTCTTGGCAATCTTGTCGGCTTGATGTTTCGCCAGCGGGAACAAAGTCACGCTTGCGGCTTTGATCTCCAGCGGGAAATTGCCGTCCGTAACATCATCGTATGCAAAGGCGTACTTGATAGCCTGGCGCTTGATGAAGCAGCCCTTGAGAATTCGGGCACTAACAAGGTAGGCCGGAACATTGTTGGAGTTTTGGACTGCTAGGTATGGCTCCTCACTATCTCCTCCTTGATATCTTGGCGCCCATTGCCAGGTTACAGCAGCACTCAGCCGCTCCTTGCTTTGCTGGCGATACGTCCAAAGGCCAGCAATAGAGCCGACCAAGCCAGACAGGACAATTGGCCACGCCACATTAAGTGCCCCTATCACCACTTCTTGCATGTTGGCTCTCGCGTCATCGCTTCAACGGCAGGTAGACTCCGACAAATATCTCTTCTCGGGCTTCGCGTCGCCAGAAGAATTGCTGGAAAAGCGGCCCGATTGTTGCGCCACCCATTACCGCCACGCGTCGTTCACTCCCGACGCGCAGTCCTCGCGCAGCGCAGACCAAATAGACAGATGATGGCAGAGAGGGAGTCACAAGAAGGCAGACCTGAATTTTGCCGGGGCAGATCCAACTGGGCCTGCCCGAGCACCAAGGGCATGCTCTGCTGGGAGCCCGGACATCCAGTGGCTGGCCATTCCCCCTGTCATGCCCCTGCAGGGCCCTCAGAGACTCACTGATTCGCATCTCCAATCTTGGAGGCTCCTCCCCACCCGCAGGACCTCGAGACTCTCCAGTGGGCTCCTGAGGGTGTTCTGGAGGTGGGAGGTAGTTAGGAGGAATATTGAGGAGGAGTGGTGAGGGGGCTGGGTCATGGGGGTCACCTCCCCAATCCCGAGCAGGTCACCCTAAGGTACCCCTACAGTGTCCTTAGAGGCTCACCTTAAGGTACCTCCCTATATGTACTTCACAGGGGAACCCTCCACAGGTAGGCCCTAATTGCCAAACCCTCCGGTTTCTGCGGGTTTCGGCTTTTTATGGAAGACAGGCTGCTAGGCGGAGACAGTGACCGTCTCCAACGGTCTTCCGCCTCGGATGTAGGCGCGCGGTATCCGAAGCACGAACCTTGTCACCTCGTTGCATCTGCGGCCCCGCACCGCAAGGCAGGGCGCTCCAGACGCCCCGGCGCTCGTCTCGCCAGGCAACCGCTCGAAACGCCGGCGTTGCGCCGATCCTGCCGGGCAGTGGAGGGGCGCCGGCGCAGCAGATTCCCCGGAACCCATTGCCTTCTCTGCCAAGTTGGCCAAAGCTAGGCGCTACTGACGGGGGAGTTGCATGCAGACCCTGAGAGCGGAGAACGCCAATTTCGGCATTAGGCGGCGGACCAACCTTGGCTGCGCCGACCCAGTTACTGCGGCCCGGCGTGGGCACCCACGGACACTCCCTCCCGTTTTGCCCAGAGCGCTCACGTAGAGAGATAGCCCCTACCCATGCCTGACCCGAACCTGTCTTCCTTCATCTGGTCCGTCGCCGATCTCCTGCGCGGCGACTATAAGCAGTCCGACTACGGCAAGGTCATTCTGCCTTTCACCGTACTGCGCCGCCTCGACTGCGTGCTCGAGGCCACCAAGGCCGATGTGCTGGCCGAGCTGGCTACGCGCGAGAAGGCCGGGCTGAACCCCGAGCCGTTCCTGCTGCGGAAATCCGGACAGCTGTTCTACAACACCTCGCCGCTCGACATGAAAATGCTCATGGGCGATCAGGACCACATCGGCGAGAACCTGCGCGCCTACATGCAGGCCTTCTCGCCTGCCGTGCGCGACATCTTCGAGAGCTTCGAGTTCCACATTCAGATCGACCGGCTCGCCAAGGCCGGGCTGCTCTACCTCGTCACGGAAAGGTTCGCCAACATCGATCTCCATCCGCAGGCGGTCAGTAATGCCCAGATGGGGGCCGTCTTCGAGGAACTCATCCGCAAGTTCGCCGAGCTTTCCAACGAGACCGCCGGGGAGCATTTCACGCCGCGCGAAGTCATTCGGCTGATGGTGAACCTGCTCTTTATCGAGGACGACGACGCACTCACAAAGCCCGGTGTCGTGCGCTCGATCTACGACCCCACGGCGGGCACCGGCGGCATGTTGAGCGTGGCGGGCGAGCACCTCGCCGACCTCAACCCCGACGCTCGTCTGGTCGTCTACGGGCAGGAACTGAACCCTGAGTCCTACGCCATCTGCAAGGCGGACATGCTCATCAAGGGGCAGGACATCGCCAACATCATCTTCGGCAACACTCTTTCCAACGACGGCCTGCCGGGGAAACACTTCGACTACATGCTCTCCAACCCGCCCTTCGGTGTGGAGTGGAAGAAGATTGAGAAGGAAGTCCGCAAGGAAGCCGCAGGTCAGGGCTTCGATGGCCGCTTCGGCCCGGGCCTGCCGCGTGTCAGCGACGGTTCGCTGCTCTTTCTCCTGCATCTCGTTTCCAAGATGCGCCCCGCCGTGGATGGTGGCAGCCGCTTCGGCATCGTACTCAACGGCTCGCCCCTCTTCACCGGCGGCGCCGGGTCGGGTGAAAGCGACATCCGGCGCTACCTGCTGGAGAACGACCTCGTCGAAGCCATCATCGGCCTGCCGACGGACATGTTCTACAACACCGGCATCAGCACCTATATCTGGATCGTCAGCAACCGTAAGCCAGCCGTACGGAAAGGCAAGCTGCAGCTGATCGATGCCAGCGGCTTCTGGCAAAAAATGCGCAAGAGTCTCGGCAGCAAGCGCAAGGAACTCAGTCCCGAGCACATCGAGGAAATCACTCGACTCTTCGGCGGTTTTGAGGAAGCCGCCTGCGACGGCGTGCCCATCAGCCGCATCTTCAAGAACGAAGATTTCGGCTACCGGACGATCACGGTCGAGCGGCCGCAGCGCGCCGAGAACGGTGAGATCGTGCTCGGCACGAAAGGTAAGGGAAAAGGCAAACCCTTAGCGGATACCTCCCTACGTGATACGGAGAACGTACCGCTCAGCGAAGATGAGCAGACTTACTTCGAGCGCGAGGTCCTACCTCACGCGCCCGATGCCTGGATCGATAAAGCGAAAACCAAGGTCGGCTATGAGATACCGTTCAACCGGCACTTCTACGTGTTTAAGCCGCCGCGCCCCCTAACCGAGATCGACGCTGAGCTGAAGGGTGTATCAGAGCGCATCCTCACTATGATCGGGGAGCTTACGGCATGAGCTTCCCGCGCTACCCAGCCTACAAGGATAGTGGCGTGGATTGGCTCGGGGAGGTGCCGAACCATTGGAGCGTTTGCCGCCTCCGTTGGTTGGCGCGCCGGTACTCAGGGGGAACGCCGGACAAAAGAAACCTCGCCTATTGGAAGGATGGCACGATCCCGTGGCTCAACTCAGGCGCCGTCAATGATCGTCTCATCAGGGAGCCGTCTACCTACATCACAGCGGAGGCCTTTAAGAACAGCAGCGCGAAATGGATCGCTGAGGGCGCACTTGTTATGGCGCTTGCTGGACAAGGAAAAACAAAGGGTATGGTTGCGCAGTTAGCCATTCCGGCGACGTGTAACCAATCTATGGCCGCCATAGTCGCGGGCTCAGAGATTGTATCTAGATTTCTTTATTGGTGGTTGGATACAAATTATCAGAACATCCGCAACATGGCCGGTGGCGATTTGCGGGATGGCCTGAACTTGGAGCTTTTGGGTGATATTCCATGCCCACTCCCTCCAGCCCCTGAACAAACCGCCATCGCCGCGTTTCTCGACCGAGAGACAGCGAAGATTGATGCGCTAGTGGCAGAGCAGCGGCGGCTGATCGAACTTCTGAAGGAAAAGCGCCAGGCCGTCATCTCTCAAGCTGTCACTAAAGGCCTGAACCCCGACGCTCCCATGGAGCCGTCTGGTGTCGAATGGCTCGGCGATGTACCGGCGCATTGGATGGTCACGCCAATTGGCCATCTATGCGATGCGATCTCATACGGATTTACGAATCCGATGCCAACCACGGAGGAGGGGCCTTATCTGCTGACTGCTAATGACATAGGTGATGGCCGGGTAAAATATGAGACCGCAAGAAGAACTAGCTATGATGCCTTCTTGAACGAACTCACGGAGAAGAGCAGACCAAAGAAGAATGACTTACTCATCACGAAAGATGGAACACTCGGGCGTGTTGCTCTCCATGAGGGCCAAGAGGCTTGTATAAATCAGTCGGTAGCCTCTTTACGTGTGAAGCCTGCTGCGATCCTTCCAGAATTCATGGCTGCCTGCCTTCTCGCCGGCGTTTATCAAAGCAGGATGATTTACGATGCCGGCGGGACAACGATAAAGCACATATACATCTCGCGACTTGCAAAGATGGCGGTTACATATCCATCGTTGTCTGAACAGGTAGCCATTTTGGCATTTCTAGAGGATGAGTTGGCCAAGTTTGATTCCCTTGTGGACGAGACGCGACGCGCCGTTGATTTGCTGCAAGAGCGTCGAGCCGCGATGATTTTTGCTGCCGTCACAGGGCAGATAGACGTGCGCGGGTTGGTCAAGTCGGAGGCTGCATGAGCCTGCACAAGGAGATCAGCTTCGAGAGCGAAATCTGCGAGTACCTCAGCAACCACGGCTGGTCCTATGTCGAGGACGATGCTGCGAACTACGACCGAGCCCGGGCACTTTTCCCAGCTGATGTGTTGGCCTGGGTGCAAGAGACGCAGCCGAAGGCCTGGGAGACTCTAACCAAGAACCACGGCGCGCAGGTAGATGAAACGCTGCTGAACCGTTTGCGTGACCAGCTCGACCAGCGCGGGACGCTGGATGTTCTGCGCCACGGCGTGGAACTTCTTGGTCTGAGGCAACCGCTGATGCTGGCGCAGTTTAAGCCTGCGTTGGCGATCAACCCGGACATCCTCGCCCGCTATGCCGCCAACCGGCTGCGGGTGGTGCGGCAGGTGCGCTATTCCCTGCGCAATGAGAACAGCATCGACCTTGTGCTGTTCCTCAACGGCCTGCCGGTGGCCACAGCGGAACTGAAGACCGACTTCACCCAGAGCATCGACGATGCCATCGACCAGTACCGCTTCGACCGCCTGCCGCGCTCCAAGGGCCATGCCCCCGAGCCGCTGCTGTCCTTCCCCAACGGGGCGCTGGTGCATTTCGCAGTGAGCAACAGCGAGGTCCACATGGTGACCAGGCTGGCGGGCCCGGCCACGGTCTTCCTGCCCTTCAACCAGGGTAACGAAGGGGCTGCGGGCAACCCTCCGAACCGGTCCGGTGGCCACCGCACTGCCTATCTATGGGAACAAGTCTGGGCGCGCGAGGGCTGGCTGGAAATCTTGGGCCGCTACCTCATCGCGCAGCGGAACGCGAAGAAGCAGATCGAGAAGGTGATCTTCCCCCGATTCCACCAGCTCGACGTGACGCGTAAGCTCCAGGCCGCAACTTTGAAGGACGGGCCGGGCGCCAAGTATCTCGTCCAACATTCTGCCGGGTCGGGTAAGACGAACTCCATCGCCTGGACGGCGCACTTCCTGGCCGAGTTACACGACGTGGAGAGCAAGAAGCTCTTCGATAGTGTGCTGGTGGTATCCGACCGCAACGTGATCGATGCGCAGCTTCAGGAGGCACTCTTCGACTTTCAGCGACAGAGCGGGGTGGTAGCGACCATCACCAACAAGGACGGAAGCAAGAGCGCCGCGCTGGCCGAGGCGCTGTCCGGTGACAAGAAGATCGTGGTCTGCACCATCCAGACCTTCCCGTTCGCGCTGGAGGCGGTGCGCGAGCTGGCGGCTACCAAAGGCAAGCGCTTCGCAGTGATTGCTGACGAGGCGCACAGCTCCCAGACGGGTGAGGCTGCGGCAAAGCTGAAGGCGGTCCTGTCGCCTGAGGAACTGGCGGAGCTGGGCGACGGTGGCGAGGTGAGCACGGAAGACATCCTGGCCGCCCAGATGGCCGTCCGCGCCGAGGACAAGGGCATCACCTTCGTGGCCTTCACTGCGACACCCAAGAACAAGACGATGGAAATCTTCGGGACACGCCCTGACCCTTCCCAGCCTGCAGGGCCGGGGAACCTCCCGGCGCCCTTCCACGTCTATTCCATGCGCCAGGCCATCGAGGAGAAGTTCATCCTCGACGTGCTGCAGAACTACACGACCTACAAGCTGGCCTTCAAGCTGGCGCACGAGGGGGCGGACTACGACGAGAAGACGGTGGAACGCAGCGCCGCCATGAAAGGCATCATGGGCTGGGTGCGGCTACACCCCTACAACATTGCCCAGAAGGTGCAGATCGTTGTGGAGCACTTCCGGGAGCATGTGGCCCCGCTGCTTGACGGCAAGGGCAAGGCGATGGTGGTCGTGGCGAGCCGGGTTGAGGCGGTGCGCTGGCAGCTGGCCATAGAGAAGTACATCAAGAACTGCGGCTATCAGATCGGGACGCTTGTCGCTTTCTCCGGAGAGGTGCACGACAAGGAATCGGGTCCCGATGGCTTCACGGAGAACAGCAAGATACTGAACCCCGGCCTGAAGGGGCGGGACATCCGCGAGGCCTTCAAGGGTGACGCTTATCAGATTTTGCTGGTGGCCAACAAGTTCCAGACCGGCTTCGACCAGCCTTTGCTCTGCGGCATGTACGTGGACAAGCGCTTGGCGGGCATTCAAGCCGTGCAGACGCTCTCCCGACTGAACCGCGCTTATTCTGGAAAGGACACGACCTACATCCTCGACTTCGTCAACGACCCGGCGGAGGTTCTGGCAGCCTTCAAAACCTATCACACGACGGCGGAACTGACGGAGACCACGGACCCGAACCTCGTCTTCAATCTCCGCGCCAAGCTGGATGCTGCCGGTCACTACGACGACTTCGAGGTGGACCGCGTGGTTGCAGTGGAATTGAAGCCGGGTGCGAAGCAGAGCGAACTGGTCGCCGCCCTGGAGCCGGTTCAGGACCGCCTGATGAAGCGCTACAAGACGGCCCAGGAAGCGCTGCGGGCTGCAAAGGAGAAAGGGGACGCTGCCGCGGCCGGTACTGCGCAGGACGTGTTGAACGCGCTCATCCTTTTCAAGACAGACATGGGCGCCTTCGTTCGGCTCTACACCTTCCTGTCGCAGATTTTCGACTACGGCAATACAGCCATTGAGAAGCGCGCCATCTTCTACAAGCGCCTGCTGCCGCTGCTGGAGTTTGGCCGCGAGCGAGAGGGTATCGACCTCTCCAAGGTGGTGATGACCCACCACCACATCAAAAAACTCGGCAAGGCAGTCATGGGGCTCAGCGATGGGGAAACCCCCAAGCTGGAGCCCATCACCGAGGCGGGCAGCGGCAGTGTGCAGGAGAAGGAAAAGGCCCTGCTAAGTGAGATCATCGAAAAGGTGAACAGCCTCTTCGAGGGTGACCTCTCAGAGCACGATAAGCTGGTCTACGTGAACAATGTCATTAAGGGGAAGCTGCTGGAGTCAAAGACGCTGCAGCAACAGGCCGCGAACAACACGAAGGAGCAGTTCGCCAACTCGCCCGACCTCGCCAGTGAACTCCTCAACGCGATAATGGGCGCGCTGGACGCACATACTCTGATGAGCACCCAGGCGCTGAACTCTGACCAAGTGCAGCGCGGCATCAAAGATGTTCTGCTGAACAACTCCCGCCTTTACGAAACTCTCCGTGAGCAGGCGGAGAGGTGATAGGTGGGTGATTCTAGGGCCTCAAATTTGACGCGCTAGCTAAACCATAGATGATCAAAGTCTGGTTGAGATGGATAAGGCACGAATATTAGCGGAGGCAACGGGCGCTTGGTTGCACTATGAGTTCGCGTGTGGGCGCTCAGCGCTCTTCAATGAGCGATACTTAAGCGTTCCAATCGCAAATGCCCTATTCTCGATATATGGCAAAAAAGTCCATTCTGAATATCGGCATCCAGTCCTTGCACCTGAAATGACTGGACGAGGCCGACGCCCAGAGATCGATTTCGCAGTTGTCGACCACTACCCAAGTTTGTTTGTTGCTCTTGAATCAAAATGGGTTGGCAGGAATGGACTCGCTGCGGAAGAACTGCTGTGGGATTTGATAAGGCTAGAGCTAATCGCGCATCATACAAATGCAACAGCATACTTCTTGCTTGCGGGAAGGGAGAGACACCTTCGGACTTTTTATTCCTCTCCTCCTTTCTTAGGAAAGCCTACAAAGGCCGGAAAATACAGAAGGCTCCTGAAGCTCGATCATCGGCGAAATCCGCGCATTCGGATAGACACTCCGGCTGAAGATAGGAAGGCTACGCTCAAGAAACTCCTAAGCCCTTATCAAGACCTTTCGTTTCCAACGCGCATCACAACGTCACGAGGGTACTCATATCCCCAGGAATGTCCTACGTTTCAGTATAGAGTTTATGTTTGGGAGGTGTTGGCACCAGCGGGCACGGCGCGGTTCCTCCCAAAAAACACCAAGCTGTACAAAGCCCAAAATGGGTCCTGACCTGTTTTCGTCTGGCTCTTCGTTCTCGGTGGAAGTCTTCTCTATTCATGGCGCTTCCGCTGGCTCGATGGCCGCCATGAGGCTCAAAAGATTGTCTAAGATAAACAACTCGATGCCATCAAGTTGGGACTTGCCGTCAGTGCGTTGCGGGCGGAAGTCGGTTCAGCAGGTTCCTCACAGACGACTTGTGCCATTGCCCGCCACGGGGCGTCAGCATGCCGCGCTCATTCAGTGCGCTGGCGATCTGTCCCAAACTGGTGATGCCGTCTGAGCGGAGAGCCTCAATGACCGGGGAGAGGTCGGCGGCATGCTGGTCTGCCTTGGCCTGGAGTGCCTCGACCCCCGCCTTGTTCCCCTTCTTGGCACGATGCAGTGCGGCGGCGCCGTTGGGGTTCCCCAGTTTCACGCCACGCGCCTTGGCGGCAGCCAGAGCCTCCCGAGTGCGTTTGGAGATTGCCTCGCGCTCCTGCTGCGCCACCAGGGCCATCACTCCGACCGTGAGGTCGTTAGCATCCGGCATGTCGGCAGCCATGAACCTTACATCGCTGTCTCGGAGAGTGAGCAGAAAGGCGGCGTTGCGTGAGAGCCGGTCAAGCTTGGCAATCACCAAGGTCGCTCCGGTCACTTTGGCGAGGTGCAGGGCCTTGGCCAGCTCTGGGCGGGTATTGTTCTTGCCACTCTCAACCTCGGTAAAAGAGCCGATAACGTTGGAATTGCGTGCTCTGGCAAAGTCCTCGATGGCCCGGGTCTGCGCTTCCAGGCCTAGGCCACTCGATCCCTGTCGGGCAGTGGAGACACGGTGGTAGGCGACGATTTTCATGCGAACCTCTATGGTACAATATTGCCTAATGGTCGTTAGGCGAATTTGTACCCTCTACGGATTCGCGTGTCCAGAAGCTTGACGCGAAGTCTCACGTGACTCATCACGGCGGGCAGTGGAGTTACAGGAAGGAGGCTCATGAAAAAGAGCGAAGAGTTTCTCGCGCAGGCTCGACAGCTTGCAGAAAGAAGTGCCGTGCCACCGGGAGTGGAGAGCCTTTTGTGGGAGGCGCAGAATGATTTTGGCGTCAACCAACAGAAAGTCGATGAACTGCTGCAGGCAAGCAACTGGGCAATTCCGTTGCGGCCCAAAGTCGTCCTGTATGCGCAAATCAATCAGCGTTCCAACCTCACCGTAAGATGGTATCCCGCGCTGATCGTGGACCCCGCAATCCGCGCCGGACAAACCGAGGTTGATAATGAAGATGCGCTGGAGTTTGACCGAATGTTCCTCGCCCGGTGCGCTGCAAGTGAGACCTGGGGAGGTGCGCCGTCCCGCCCGCTCAATGAATTGCTTTGGTTTCGAGACGCACTCAGCCTGCGCCCCGAGCTTCATGAAGAGCAAAAGGGCCTGGTCGAGGCCCTCTTCTTTGGGCTCAAGGCCCGATACCAAGAGCTGATCGATGAATTGGCTGGTTCCCTAGAGGTCACTTACACCACCGGAATGCTCCCAAAGCTTAAAGGGCGTCGACTGGTCGGCTGGAAACTCAGCGACGACAGACACGAAGCGAGGAAGTAGGGACTTCCAAAAGTCAGCGGTCGGCCGGGGCCGTCGATGTTGCGGTCCCATCGCGACCACACAATGCCAGCAGCGTGCGGCAGAGGCCTTAGCGGTGCTACAGTATGACTATTGGGAATGATGGCGCGCAATGCGGGCACGGTCGAGGTGTCGAGCTGCCCCCAAGGGGGGAAACACTTTCTGCGGCCCCTTAATATAGCTGCTCAGATTTTTGCCATCAAAACAGCCGGACTCTTTCCAACCCCCTCTGAAGCAAAGGCCATGAGGGGCATGCCGAATATCTGTCGTCTGTTCGTCCGTGGAGACTCGAATGTAGATTGCGATCCGCTTGGCTATGATTGTGCCTACTTCCGCTTAGACTGCTGGATGATGTTCATGGCCTCAGCCACATCACTAGGATGATGGAGAGTGAAGCGGGTGTAACCCGGTCTATCTTGCTTCAGCTCGAGCCGCTCGGACCTAAACCGGTCGACGGCTCCCCGAACGGTGATCGAAAGTGACTGCGCACGCGGCTGCACGATCACGTACCAGAAGTTATCTGGCGTATTCTTAAAATTCGACCGCTGGCCGCGCTTCAGGTCGCCAGGATACAGTTTTCGAACCTCGGCCAGAATCCGCAGCGCTGCTTTTCGCGCGTCGCCACGCGGTACTCTGTTGACCAAGCCAATGAACTCTTGATCTCCGCGGCCAGACTATTGGCGAACAGGCGCCGTCCCGAAGACATATGGGGCGCTTACCGCAATGCTTTGCCCTGTTGGCAGCTCTTCGAATCCCCATCCATTATTGTCATCCATCCATGCCGTCTCGTTTTTCTCTATTGCGTCGAGATTCATGGCCAATATGACCACCAGTATGTCTCCAGCGTAGCTCTTGTCACATTCTATTCCACCAATAGCAAAGTGCCAGGCGCCGGACCCCGCATTGGCACCTTCCAGTGTCGCAAGGCGCCAGTTCGATCCCACACTACGACGACCAACGTGCCAGTTCGTAACGCGAGCACTCACTAACCGCCAGAATGCTACTAAAGCAAATTTGCTCCCGTCTAATGGAACAGAGCTACTCCCCTGAGCGATGATGACGATTTCGTCATCGTTGAATGACTCATACCCCCAAACTGGTCCACGCGCAGATTGCCGGACATTTTCAATCCGTACATGGGACGCATTGGATAGCTCTGGTGTACTGGCTGGAACTTGAGGACTTGCAGGTTTGGGGGGGCTGATTGTTCCAGAGGGTTCCGTATTTTCTGACGGCTGCGTGGCGTCCGGCGACTTGCCGGTCTGACCAGAGACGATTGCTTCAGCGGGGTTTTCTGAAGTGCCCTTGTCCTCGGTCGAAAATTCTAGCTCAAGAACCTTGGGTATCCCGACCTTTTTCACAGTGACGCCTTGTACAATCTGCCACCCTGCCACGAGAATGACGAAGTACAAGATGAGCCGGCTTGTTGGTGTTTGACTTACCCAGCGCGCGATATCGTGCAAGGTGTCAAAGAGAGCCTTAAAGATGTCGCTTAGCATTCTAATGCCAATCCTGCCCAGCAAATCGAGGTCGGCTAGGGTGCTTAGGACACATTCTAAGACGGAACCGGCGGTTGGACGAGCGTACCAAGGGTACCCTAGCTGTTTTTGCCGGATTGATCATATGATGCTCAGAATCCAAGAAAAACGGGCGCACAATCGTTGAGTCAGAAGCATGGGGGCGTGGGCGCCTAGAGATCGCGTTTTGGGACGATCTGGCGCTAGTGGCGCGCGTGCCTTGGCTTCGATCGAACCCAAAAGCAGAGAAGGTTTCCGCTATGGAACTTGGGAACCAAGGGTGGTATACATTGGTTAGGGGCTCAGCGAAAAATCTGTTGTCTATCAACTAAGTAGGTGCCGAAGGTGGCAGTCCGCCCCTGGGCACCATTCTTTCCTAGATTGTTATAAATCAAACTTGTAGCAGAGATTCTCCCCTCCCCAGGGGCCGCTGGCTTTCATTAGTATTTTCCCTTGATACTTTGTTCGGCAAGACCGAACTTATGTCATGGATATCACCTACCGCAAAACGCCGCTGAAGCGTTTGTTGCGGATGCAGCCAGCGCGGGCGAAGCAGATTCGTAGATCTCTCGAGGCGATTGCAGCAGATCCATCTGGAGTTCACGCAAATCTGAAGCCGCTCAAAGGGGTCTCCGATGGCTTTCGAATGCGCGTAGGTGATTGGCGGGTTTCGTTCTTGCTCGACTGGGAAGAAGAGCGGATCGACGTCTTCGAGATTGAACCTCGCGGAGGAGCGTATCGATGGTGAAGAAGCCGACAAAAGACAAGGTGCCGAGCACCGTCGCACGTAGGCGTGCAGGCGGGTCGTCTCCCGTTGCGCCATCAAGCAAAGGCGTGAAGTCTGTAGCGGCCTCTGCGCTATCGACCGTTTCTTCTCGATCGCGAACCGATCTTGTTTCTTCTCACGGAAAGAAACGCCGACGAACTGCCTCCATGGAAGATTCTGTTACCTTACCGCGTGCGGACTACGAAGCATTGATTGAAACGGCTGAAGCTAACAAGGCCCTTCGTGCCTATCACGCGACCCGCGATGAGGAGAGTTTCCCGGAGGAGGTTGTGAATGCCATTCTTGACGGCGCGAACCCTATTCGAGTTTGGCGCGAGTATCGCGGCCTGAAGCAGAACGAACTGGCTGCTGGGATAGGCGTCAGCAAGAGCCATCTTTCCGAGGTTGAGTCCGGCAAGGGAAATCTTTCTGTACCGGTGCTTAGCGCTCTGGCGGACGCGCTCGAAGTCGACATGGAAATGCTGGTACCCCATCCACGCTGATCACTCCTTCCCCACCCGCTCAATCAACGCCATCGCCGCGGCCGGGTTGTTTACCTTCGCACCTGAGATGACGTAGAGGAAGACGTCGCCGCGCTGGGCCCAGGCCTTCGCCTGCGCGGCCCAGTAATCCAGTTCCTTGCCGGTGAAGCCGGTCTTCGGCTTTTCCTTCGTCTGCATCAGGCGGGCGTAGGTGAAGTCCGCCGTCGGCTCGTCGATCTTCGGGAAGGTCTCGTGGTCGGCGTAGACGATGGCGGCGTTGTTCTGGCGCGCCAGTTCGACGAACTGCGGGTCGGCGAAGCTCGGGTGGCGCACCTCCAGGGCGTGGCGCAGCGGCACGCCCTCGATCTCCTTCGGCAGCAGCTTGAAGAAGTCGGCCATGTCCTCAGCGTCGAACTTCTTGGTCTCCATGAACTGCCAGTTGATCGGCCCCAGGCGGTCGCCCAGCAGGTGCAGGCCCTGGCCGAAGAAGCGCTGGATGGACTCCGCGGCCGCCGCCATCTGCCGGCGGTTCACGCAGTAGCGCGAGGCCTTCAGCGAGAAGACGAAGCCCGCCGGCGTTTCGTCGCGCCACTTCATCCAGCTGTCCGGCTTGAAGCTGGAGTAGTAGGTGCCGTTGATCTCCAGGGAGGTGAGGGCGCGGCTGGCGTACTCCAGCTCGCGGCGCTGCACCAGCCCCTCGGGGTAGAACACGCCGCGCCAGGGCTCGAAGGTCCAGCCGCCGATGCCGATGAAGATCCTGCCTGCCGCCTTCGCCCCGGTCTTCTTTTTGGCCACGCTCGTCTCCTGTCGTCCATTGCGGTCGCAGCGTCCTGCGGCCTGCATGCAGATGCAACGGCGAAATGCCGCCGCTTGACGCCGCGGCAAAGTCTGCTGTCTCCTCCTGACATGGCCAGCCAAGAGAAGGGTCCTTCGGTTCTCGTCGTCGGCGCCGGGCCGACCGGTCTCACCGCCGCCGTCGAGCTGGCGCGCCGCGGCATCCGGCCGCGCGTCATCGACCGCAACTCGGGCCCGACGCCCCTCAGCAAGGCGGTCGGCATCCAGGCGCACAGCCTGGAACTGCTGGAGCCTTCCGGCGTCACCGAGCGCCTGCTGGCGGCCGGGCTGCG
>MRWG01001204.1_pt1 | contig 17975 bp, 18 predicted proteins | sample 1013341 | NCBI WGS metagenome assembly MRWG01 (sample SAMN06117577, study PRJNA244670) | biofilm metagenome | biome: Water; feature: Cathode Biofilm; material: Biofilm; isolation source: microbial consortium enriched at the cathode of a solar microbial fuel cell | place: USA: District of Columbia ... | reverse complement strand
CGATTTCGAGCTCGTTTTTTCTGCGCGCAGACGTGTCGGAGAGGTAGCCGTGCCAGACGATGCCGTCCTCGGTGCTTTCGGGCATCGCGGCGACGCGCAGCCATTTCTCCGAACCATCGACGGCATGCAGGCGGAACTCGCACTCCCAGGCGGAGAGGTTCATGCCCGATTGGCGCAGCGTCTCCAGATACCGTGCGCGGTCTTCAGCATGCACCATGTGGAGGATCGAATTGGGGTCGCCGGGCACCGCATTATACTCATAACCGAGCAGATCACGGAAACCGCGCGAGGTGTAGAGTACGGAAAACCGGCCGCCATTGCGCCGCAGCATCTGGAACAGGCCGCCGGGAAGCTGCGATGTCAGCTTCTCGAACATGTCCTGCAGTCGCAGGCGCTTCACGGTTTCGGTGATCTCGCGGACCGATCCTTCATAATAGAGCGGTTTGCCGGTGCGGCGGTCGCGCACGAGACGCGCCGATTCACTGATCCAGATGCGCTCGCGCGTCTTGTGGCGATAGATCTCCGAGATGAAGTTCTCGACCTTGCCGTTCTTCTCCAGCTCCGCGCGAAACGCGTCGCGGCGGGCCGGGTCCACATACCATTCGCTGCCAATATCCGTGACGCCGGCCAGGAGCTCGGCTTCGCTGTCATAGCCATTGAGGCGTACGAGCGCCGGGTTGGCGCTCAGCTGGCGGCCGTTGGGCAGCGAGCGGTAGATGCCCTCGGAAAGATTGTCGATCAACTCCTGATGGTTCACCTGCTCGTCACGAACCGCGCGATAGAGTGAGCGCATGCGAAACAGGCAATAGGCCAGCGCAAGACAGCCAAGAAGGCCGCCAGCTGCGATCCACCAGGCGAAATCCACCTGCGTCGCCAGCATCGTCTGGATATTCTCAGACATTGCTCTCCCACCAAGATAACTCAGGGGAAAGCTATAACCTGTAACGGCTTGCCCAAATGTCTAGGAACGGGAGAAAAGCCGGCTATCGTTAGTGAAGGGTAAAAGGAAGAGGTCCGCTCAGCGCTGCCAGCGTTTCATGTCTTCCAGATCGCCCGCCCTGGCCTCGACCCAGTCTCCGCTGTTTTTCTCGGAAACATGCTCTTTTTTCCAGAAAGGAGCGCAGGATTTCAGGAAATCCATGAGGAAATCGGCAGATTCGAAGGCAGCCCGGCGGTGCGAGGAGGCGGCGACCACGAGCACGATGTTTTCCCCAGGGGCAATGCGGCCAAACCGGTGGATAACCGTCAGGCCGGTCAGGGGCCAGCGCTCGACCGCCTCGGCAGCGATGCGCGCGATCTCGGCCTCGGCCATGCCCGGATAGTGTTCGAGTTCGAGCGCATCAAGCCGCCCGTTCTCATCGCGGCAAAGCCCGGTGAAGCTCACCACCGCGCCCACATCGCGGCGGCCTTCGGTCAGGCGGCGGCTTTCGGCGGCAGGGTCGAAATCCTCTGCCTGCACACGCACCAGAGGCTCGCAAGGCGCAGTCATGGTCAGCCCCCGGTCATGGGCGGAAAGAGCGCCACTTCACCGTTCCGGGGCAGCGCGGCCGTGTGTTCGGCATGCTCCTGATTGATTGCGACGCGGATCACGTCGGACCGCTCAAGGGCGGTTTCGTAGTTTTCGCCACGGGTTTTCAGCCAGGCGAGCAGGTCCGTCACTGTCTTGACGTCGGCGGGCAGGTCAACGGTCTCTTCCGGCAGGCCGATGCGCTCACGAACCCAGGCGAAATAGACGAGTTTCACGGTTATTCCTCCACAATATGCTTCAGCCCGGCGCGGAAGTAGTCATAACCGGTGTAAAGCGTCACGACGGCCGAGATCCAAAGAAGCACGATGCCCATCTCGGTGGTGTAGGGCAGGATCTTGTCACCGGCGGGGCCGGCCAGCAGGAAGGCGATGGCGACCATCTGGATCGTCGTCTTCCATTTGGCGAGCTGCGTCACGGGAACGCTGACCTTGAGTGCTGCGAGATATTCGCGCAGGCCAGAAACGAGAATTTCGCGGCACAGGATGATGATCGCCGCCCAGAGCGACCATCCGGCGATGGTGCGGTCCGTGTCGGCTGCCAGAAGCAGAAGGCAGGTGGAAACGAGGAGCTTGTCGGCGATGGGATCAAGCATCTTGCCGATATTCGAGGTCTGCTTCCAGATGCGCGCCAGGTAGCCATCGAAGTAATCGGTAATGCTGGCGAGGATGAAGAGCGCCAGCGCCGACCAGCGGGCGAAGTCGCTCGATTGCAGCCGTCCCTCCAGGAAAAAGCACAGCACGATTGCCGGCACCGCAAGAATGCGGCCATAGGTCAGGAGGTTCGGGATGTTGAATGCCGGCGTTCTGCGTCTGGCCATGAAGCGCAATCCTGCTCAGGTCTGCCCCGGAATGTGCGGACACATTCCAACCCATTGATTTTAAAATCACCGCGTCCCAAGCGCGAGGACACGACGAACACACGCCCGTCGGGCTCGACTGGCAAATACCAATCGTTACCTGTCAAATCAGAACCGGGAGCGAACGGCAAGCGCCAACCGGGGTAACCGCGACGAAAGAACGCCGCTTCAGCCGTTTTCGTGGAAATGATTGTAGATCTGGCGAGCAATTGCCTCGGAGATGCCGTCCACGGCGATCAGGTCATCAATGCCGGCGCGGCTGACAGCCTTGGCCGTGCCGAAGTGATGCAGCAATGCGCGCTTGCGGCCGGGGCCGATGCCGCTGATCTCATCAAGCGGGTTCTTCACCATCTCCTTCTTGCGGCGCGCCCTGTGCGAGCCGATGGCGAAACGGTGCGCCTCGTCGCGCAGCCGCTGGATGAAATAAAGCACGGGATCACGCACCGGCAGGGTGAACGAGCTTTTGCCGGCCATGAAGAAGCGCTCGCGTCCGGCATCGCGGTCGACGCCCTTGGCGACGCCGATGGCTGTCACCATTTCCGTGATGCCGAGTTCCTCGAGGATCTGCGCGGCGGCCGCCAGCTGTCCCTGACCACCATCGATCAGAATGACATCGGGCCAGGCGGGCATGTCCGCCATCTCGGGAGCGTCGGCCTCGTCATCACCGGTCTTCTGTGCGTCCCCGGCAATCGGGAGACCGTTCTCCTTGATGAGGCGGGAGAAGCGCCTCTGCATCACCTCGCGCATCATGCCGTAGTCATCGCCGGGGGTGATGTCGGTCGAACGGATGTTGAACTTGCGATACTGGTTCTTGGCGAAGCCTTCCGCTCCGGCGACGATCATGCCGCCCACCGCGTTGGTGCCCATGATGTGCGAGTTGTCGTAGACCTCGATGCGGCGCGGGGCTTCTTCCAGTCCGAAGGTTTCGGCAAACCCCTCCATCAGGCGCGCCTGCGAAGAGGTTTCCGCCAGTCGCCGTCCAAGCGCCTCGCGGGCGTTTTGAAGCGCGTGGTCGGTCAAATCCTTCTTCTCGCCACGCTGCGGGCACAGCACCTGAACCTTGCGGCCGGCGCGGGTGGAAAGCGCCTCGGTGAGAAGTTCCTGCTCTTCGACTTCATGCGACAGGAGCACCATGCGCGGGCAGGGCTTGTCGTCATAGAACTGGGCGAGGAACGCGCCGAGCACCTCATTGGCCTCAAGCGCCGGGTCCGCCTTGGGGAAATAGGCGCGGTTGCCCCAGTTCTGCCCGGTGCGGAAGAAGAAAACCTGAATGCAGTTCTGCCCGCCTTCCTGATGGATGGCGAACACATCGGCTTCCTCAACCCCTTGCGGGTTGATGCCCTGATGACTCTGCACGTGGCTAAGGGCGGAAAGCCGGTCGCGATAGATCGCGGCACGCTCGAAATCGAGCGCCTCGGAGGCTTCCTGCATGGATTTGGCGATCTCCGCCTTCACCCTGCTGGAGCGACCGGAGAGGAAAGCCTTCGCTTCCGAAACAAGTTCGCCGTAATCGGCTTCGCTGATTTCGCCGGTGCAGGGGCCGGAGCAACGCTTGATCTGATAGAGCAGGCAGGGGCGGGTGCGGCTTTCGAACACGGAATCCGTGCAGGTGCGCAGCAAAAAGGCGCGTTGCAGCGAATTGATGGTGCGGCTGACGGCGCCGGCGGAGGCGAAGGGGCCGAAATAATCGCCCTTCTTGGAGCGCGCGCCGCGATGCTTGAAGATGCCGGGCGCGGAATGGTCGCCGGTCAGAAGGATATAGGGAAACGATTTGTCGTCGCGCAGCAGCACGTTGAAACGCGGGCGCAGACGCTTGATCAGATTGGCTTCCAGAAGCAGCGCTTCGGTTTCCGTTCGCGTGACCACGAACTCCATCGACGCCGTTTCGCGCACCATCCGGCCAATGCGGTTGGTGTGGCCGCGCCCCTGCGCGTAGTTGGTGACGCGCTTCTTCAGGCTGCGGGCCTTGCCCACATAGAGAACATCGCCCTCGGCGTTCATCATCCGGTAGACGCCGGGTGCGTTCGGTAGCCGCTTGACCGCAGACTGGATGACCTCGATGCCGACCACGCCATCGGTGGTCTCGCCGCTGTCCCAGTCGAGGGCGAGGTTTGCCGGTTCCTTGAGGGCAGTCTCCTTGAGGACGGTTTTGGCGTTCACTCGGGCACTCCCGCCACGTCAGGCGTTTCCCAGGCCAGGTGCTGGCCGCCGTCGAGCGCGATCATCTGGCCGGTGATCGAGCGCGTCTCCCAGAGATAGCGCACCGTGCGGCCGAAATCGTCCAGATCCGGCGCGCGCCCCAGAATGAGGCCATCGGTCTGACGGTCGAAATCTTCCTGCTGCTGGCGCTGGTTGGGCAGGGTGGGGCCGGGGCCGATGGCGTTGACGCGGATGTTCGGGCCAAGCGCCTGCGCCATGGTGCGTGTCGCGGTCCAGAGCGCGGATTTGGAAAGCGTGTAGCTGAAGAAGCGCGGGTTCAGCCGCCATACGCGCTGGTCAATCATGTTGACGATCAGGGCCTGCGCATCGTCGGGCAAAGCCTGTGTCAGCGCCTGCGCGATCAGCGCAGGGGCTTTGACGTGAAGGTCGAAATGGGCGTCCCAGCCTTCGTCGGTAAAGTCGGAGACTGCATCATCCTCGAAGATCGAGGCATTGTTGATCACGATGGACGGCAGGCCCAGCGCCTCTTCTGTCTGGCCGATCAGCGCCCGTGTCGCCTTGCCATCACGCAGGTCGGCCTGCAGGACGGTGGCCCGTCCGCCTGCCTCGATGATTTCGGCAGCGAGCCGGTCGGCAGCGTCGCGCGAATGGCTGCAATGGATGGCGACGGAAAAGCCGTGACGGCCCAGATCGCGCGCGATGGCCGCGCCGATGCGTTTTGCGCCGCCGGTAATCAGTGCCGTTCCATTGGTCTGTGCCATGTCGCTCCCGTCCATGTCAGTCAGCCGCGAATCCTGTGCGTCTGAAAGCTGAATTTCCATGATGTCATTTAGGCCGAATGCGGCGCGTCTCCAACCCCGTAGCCGCGACATGCGTATTCTCCTGACAGAGAGGGCAAAGGCCAGGGATTTTGGTTTTGATGACTAAGAATTATAAGGCTGATTTTCTGCTGTTTACGTATTTGTACATGTAACTGAAATTTCCGAAGAGTGCCAAAATTCGGACAAGATTGGAAATGATGGAGGGCTGTCTTCGGGTTAAGAAGATTGTTTACGTATGTTTTGTTTTATAAACGGGAAAATTTCATGAAATCGAGTTTTATCCTTCGCTTGAGCACCATGGTTGCCGTGTTGGCAGTCGCCATGGGCATTGGTCCGGCCCTGGCTGCTGACCTTTCGGGTTCGAATGCAGCACCGGATCCCGTCATTCAGCTTCCCGGTTGGGAAGGCACCTATCTGGGCGCCACGTCCGGCGTGGTTCGCACACGTGGCGATGAGGACGGGGACGCAAAGACGAGCACTGACTATATCGGTGGCGTGTTCGCTGGCTACAATGCCCAGACAGGCAAAGTTGTTTACGGTGTCGAGGGCGAGCTCGGCTATAACGGCCTTAAGGCTTCCAGCCTGGGCGCTGACATCAAGGGCGGTGTCAATGGTGCGGTTCGCGGACGCCTTGGTTACGCGGTCAATGACCGCCTGCTGATCTACACGGCCGCCGGTCTGGCTGCCGGGCGCTACAGCGTAAAGGACGGCAGTGTGTCGGATTCCAGGATGCTTACCGGCTGGACGGCAGGTGTCGGCGCTGACGTGGCGCTGACGGACAAGGTGTTTGCCCGTGGCGAGTATCGCTACACGAATATCGGCAGCATCGGGAGCAACACCTTCGAGACGGCAGGCGGCCCCGCAAAGCTCTCTGGCGGCATGAACGAGTTTCGCATCGGCCTCGGCGTGCGCTTCTGATCACCCGATCAAAGTCAGGCCAGATGTATTGATCTGGTCCTTAAATAGAGATGAAGCCGGCGCGAGGCCGGCTTCATCATTTTCTTTTCGTCGCTGGACATGCGCGATCCAGAAGGCCGCGATCCGGAATGCCGCGAACCAGAAGGCCGCGAATCAGAAGGCCGCGATCTAGAACACGGTGGCGATGTATCCGGCGAACGCCGCCAGCATTGCGCCGCCAACCGCCTTTCCGGCGGGCAGGCGCAGGAAACCCAGAAGCGCCAGCGCAAGGCTCGCGCCCAGCATTACCCACATGTCGACGGAAATGATGCGCGGATCGACTGCGACCGGTGTGATCAGCGCCGTCAGTCCCATGATGCATGCGATGTTGAAGATGTTCGAGCCGACAATGTTGCCCAGCGCCATCGTCGACTGACGCTTGATTGCTGCGGCCACGCTGGTTGCGAGCTCGGGCAGCGAAGTGCCAATGGCGACAATGGTCAGGCCGATGGCGGCGTCGCTGACACCGAAGCTCTCAGCAATCCGCACGGCGCCGGCAACAGTCAGCTGCGCGGCGATGGGGAGGCCGACGACGCCGGCAACAAGATAGATGATGACCCGTTTGCGGTCATGCGGTGCTTCCCCGATATTGTCATGGAAGTCATGGTTTTCCGGAGCCCCGCTGCTTCTCGCATCGTAAATCTGCCAGGCGATGAAGGCGCAAAGACCTGCGAAGAGTGCAGCGCCTTCAAGCCGGGTGATGACGCCCCCCGCAAGCATCCACATGAAAACTGCCGTCGTACCCAGCATGGCGACCAGATTGCGGCGCAGCCCCTTCTCATTGGAGATGACGGGGTAGATGAGCGCTGGCACGCCCAGCACCAGAAGCACATTGGCGATGTTGGAGCCAACCACGTTGCCGACGGCAAGGCCAGGCGCGCCGGAAAGCGCAGCCTGCACGGATGTGAAAAGTTCAGGTGCGGAGGTTCCGAACGCCACCACGGTCAAGCCGATGATGAGAGGGGAAATTCCGAGATTCTCGGCAAGGCCGACGGCGCCCTTCACAAAGATGTCGCCTGCGAAGAATAGAAGCGTGACGCCGACTGCCAGTATAAGCAGACTGAAAAGCATGAATGTCCCCATGTGATCCGCGATTTCTCGCGGTATATAGGTGCTCACCTGTCGGCCCCCAAGGCCCGGAAATAATTCTGTTGCCAAATTGCAACGTCAATTTTCCGCCTCATTGGCGCCCCCGAAAGACCTATTTTTGGGGCACGTTCAGCCTCATTTCACGCCCAGATAAGGGCATGCGACGTCGGGATAGCTTCCTCCCAAGGTTCCTGGCCTCGCCAGCGTGGTGCGTTTTACGGGCATGATGCTCAAGAGGGACGACCACAGCTTTGAAAATGCTAGTGGCTTAAGGAGTATGGACCATGAAAGCCCATAAGAACGTCATTCTGTCGACGGCCGCAGCCGTTGGTTTTGTCGCAGTCGCAGGCGTTGCCAATGCAGCCGATGCGGTCATCGAGCAGCCGCCGGCACCGCCCGCAGCGCCGGTGATCTCCACCCCGATCAACAATTGGGAAGGCGGCTACGCCGGTATCGCACTCGGCTACGGCTTCTCTGGCGAAACCTCCGCCAACCAGCCGGTCGTCGGCAACGACATCGGCACCGATGGCTTCGTCGGCAACGGCTTTGCCGGTTGGAACTTCCAGTCCGGTAGCTTTGTCTACGGTGTCGAAGGTGATGTCGGTTACAACGGCATGAAGGGCACCAATGCCGGTGTCGAATCCAAGGGTGGCGTCGACGGTACGCTGCGCGCACGTCTTGGTGTTGCCGCGACCGACAACATCCTGATCTACGGTACGGCCGGTGGTGCTGCAGAGCGCCTGAAGGTTTCCGACGCAGCCGGTTCCGACACCAACACCATGCTCGGCTGGACGGCCGGCGCAGGTGTCGACGCCAAGCTGACCGAGCGCGTCTTCGGTCGCGTCGAGTATCGCTACACGAAGTTCGGCAGCGAGACGTTCAACACCGGCAGCGGTGCACAGGACGTCAGCGACAGCTCCAACAAGGTCATGTTCGGCCTTGGTATGCAGTTCTAATCGAACTGAAGAGCAATCGGGAAAAGCCGGGCCATGCGCCCGGCTTTTTCTTTATCTGCCGCTTCTTTATCTGCCGCGGGCCGGGGGCAGGAGAACGCGCTTGCTGCGGCAGTCCTTGCGGTCCACCGCTTCGCAGGCGCGGAATTCCATGTCCTTCGTCATGCAGATGCGCACCTCGCGCAGATAGCGCCTGTCGCAGGTGACCGCGATCGCATCCTTCTCCAGCCCCGGATTGGCGGCAAGGAAAGCCTCCTCCACGGCCTCAGGCGAGACCATCACCGGTTTTTCCAGGTTTCTGAATGCGGGCGGCGTCTCTACGCGCTCACGCGCCTTGCGGGTGAGCGCGAAATAGTCTTCCTGCGCAACGCCCGTGCACATGCCGTGCTTGCGCCACTGGTGCCCCATCAGGCCGGCGGATGGCATGATGTCGCGATAGCGGTCTACCAGCGCGTTGGGCACGCGCTGCGGGCGTTTGGAGCGGCAATACTCCGGATAGCCATCCTCATATTGCGGCCACAGACCGTGGACGACGAAGGCATAGGGACGTTCGCGCCCGCATTGCTGCCGGTTCGCGTCTGCGCCTTCAGCGGCGCAATAGCTGGGCGACCAGCTCAGAGACAAGACGTAGAAGTCGAACACCCCAGTCGGCGCGCCGCGCTCGCCGGCAAGCGCCGGCGCAGCCCCTGACAGAATCAGACAGGCGAAAGCTGCGGCCCGCAGCCGTTTGCCAATGCGCATGGATTGCCCCGGAACTGAATTGCCTATCGCAGAACGCGGCAGCCGCCGTCATAGACGTTCCAGCGGTCGAAGCCGGAAACGCAAAACTCCACATTGTTGCCGAGGCCGGCAAAGCCCTGACCGTATTCGACCAGATACCAGATGGCGCGGTCGCGTCCGTCGGAGAGGCGCGCCGTCGCACGGCAATAGCGCCGCTCGATGGGGCTGTCTGCCGAAGACGGGTTGTAGCGGGTCTGATAGGCGCCGTGGAAATCGACGATGTCGACATTCGGCAGATTCGGTACGTGGGTGACCTGATAGCGAAAACGCTTCTGGATCGTCGACTGGACGCCCGCATCCGCGCAGACATCACCGGTCGCGCCATATGCGCCAACCGGATCGGCCGCTTGCGCCTGCATTGGAATGAATGCGGTGGCGAAAATTGCGGCGAGGCTGGCTGCCAGAGCCTTGAAGCGCGCCATGAGACTGTCTCCCGGATGAGTGTTACCGTGTAATGCGTAGAGTTTTGCGCCAGCCCGTCTTCGGGGTCAAGCACGGGCGGGTCATTCTGCCGCCAGCCTTTCGATGCTCCAGCGTCCCTTGCCATTGTCGCCGAGTATGCGGGCGAGCGGCGGCAGGACGGTTTCCATTTCCCGCTGCAGCACGAAGGGCGGGTTGACGATGATCATTCCCGTGCCGTCGAGGCGCGGTTCGGATGAGGGCGCGCGCAGCTCCAGCCGGATGTCGATCACATCGGCGATGCCGCTGTCGGCAAGCGTCTTGCGGAAGGCGTCGACCGCCCTGTGGTCCTTGATCGGGTACCAGATGGCATAGATGCCGCCCGGCCAACGCGCATGTGCTTTCTGAAGCCTGGCCGCGATGCGTGTGAACTCGCCTTCCTGCTCGAAGGGCGGGTCGATGAGGACCAGTCCACGCTTCTCCTTGGGCGGCAGATGCGCGCCGAGCGCCAGCCAGCCATCAAGCTCGATCACGCGTGTCTGGAAATCGCCGGCGAATTCCTCTTTCAGACGGGCGGCGTCCTGCGGGTGCAGCTCGACGGCGGTCAGGCGGTCCTGTTTGCGCAGGAGGTGGCGTGTGACGCGGGGCGAGCCCGGATAGCGCTGGATGCCGCCTTCCTGATTCACTGCGTGAACGGCATCGAGCAAGGGATTCAAAAGGCTGGCGGTTTCGGCGTCGAGCGAAGCGTCCATCAGCCGTCCGATGCCGCCCTGCCATTCACCCGTCTTCTGCGCCTCCTCGGAAGAAAGGTCATAGAGGCCGATGCCGGCATGGGTGTCGATGACGCGGAAGGCTTTGTCCTTGCGCTTCAGATATTCCACGATGCGCGCCAGCACTGCGTGCTTGACCACATCCGCAAAGTTTCCGGCGTGATAGACGTGACGATAGTTCATGTTTCCCGCTTCGGTGGCGTTTGCACCTGATTTTCTGAAAACTGGCTCTACGCGTGTGCAGAGAAAATCGCTAGTGTCCCCGCCATGAACACACACGCAAACATCCATATCGGACATTCGGCCTGCCCGCATGACTGCCCCTCGACCTGTGCGCTCGACGTTGAGGTGAAGGACGGTCGCATCGGTCGCGTTTATGGCGCGAAGGACAATAGCTACACCGCCGGCGTGATCTGCGCCAAGGTGGCGCGCTATTCGGAGCGTATCCATCACCCGGACCGGCTTTTGAAGCCACGGGTGCGTTCGGGCGCGAAGGGTGAGGGCAACTGGAAGGAAGCGAGCTGGGACGCCGCGCTCGATCTGGTGGCGGAAGCCTTCCTCAAGGCCGAGGAAAAGCATGGAAGCGAGGCCATCTGGCCTTACTACTATGCCGGGACGATGGGGCTTGTGCAGCGCGACTCCATCGACAGGCTGCGCCACGCCAAGCGCTATTCGGGCTTCTTCGGCACGGTCTGCACCAATGCGGCATGGACGGGTTTCGTTATGGGGGCGGGCGATCTGCGTGGTCCCGATCCGCGCGAGATGGCCAAATCCGACTGCGTGGTGATCTGGGGCACCAATGCGGTTGCCACACAGGTCAATGTGATGACGCACGCGATCCGCGCGCGCAAGGAGCACGGCGCGAAGATCGTGGTGATCGATGTCTACGACAACGCCACCATGAAACAGGCGGATATCGGCCTCGTCCTTAAGCCGGGAACGGACGCCGCGCTGGCCTGCGCGACGATGCATGTTCTCTTCCGTGAAGGGCTGGCGGACCGGGCATTTCTCGCAAAATACACGGATGACCCCGCCGGGCTCGAAGCGCATCTTGCGACACGCACGCCTGAGTGGGCGTCTGCCATCACCGGCCTTTCGGTGGCGGAGATCGAGACCTTCGCACGGCTGGTGGGCGAGACGAAGCGCACCTTCTTCCGCCTCGGCTACGGCTTTACGCGCAATCGCAACGGCGTGGTGAACATGCACGCGGCCCTGTCTGTCGCCGCCGTCACCGGCTGCTGGCAATATGAGGGTGGTGGCGCGTTTCACTCCAATTCATCGATCTTTCGGCTGGACAAGTCGCTGATCGAGGGCGAGGCGCTGCGCGATCCCGCGATCCGCTCGCTCGATCAATCGCAGATCGGCCGCATTCTCACCAATGATGAAGAGGCGCTGCGTGGCGGCCCGCCGGTCACCGCGCTTCTGATCCAGAACACCAATCCGGCCAACATCGCGCCGGAGCAACGGCTGGTGAAACAGGGCTTCCTGCGCGAAGATCTCTTCACCTGTGTGCACGAGCAGTTCATGACCGACACGGCGAAGCTTGCCGATGTGGTTCTGCCGGCCACCATGTTCCTGGAGCATGACGACATCTATCGCGGCGGCGGCCACCAGCACATCGTTCTTGGGCCCAAACTGGTCGATGCGCCGGGCGAGGCGCGCGAGAATATCTTTGTCATCGAAGAACTGGCAAAACGCCTCGGCGTTGCCGATCAGCCTGGCTTTGGGCTCTCCGCGCGTGCGCATGTGGACTGGATGCTGGAGCGCCGTGGCCTCGGTGATTTCGACAGTCTCAAGCAAGAGCGCTGGGCCGATGTGCAGCCGGATTTCGACACGGCGCATTTCGTCAACGGGTTCGGTCATCCGGATGGCAAGTTCCGTTTCCGCCCGGACTGGACCGGCACGCCCGCGCCCAATCGTCCACCCGCATCCATCGGATTGCAGGGGCCGCATCAGCGTATGCCGGAATTCCCTGACCATATGGATTTCATTGAGACGGCCGATCCCGGGCATCCCTTCAGGCTCGCCACCTCGCCCGCGCGCACCTTCCTGAATTCGAGCTTTACGGAGACGCCGGGCTCGATCAAACGGGAAGGACGCCCGGAACTGATGCTGCATCCCGACGACGCTGCCGGGCTTGGGCTTTCTGTCGGAGACCGTGTGGAAATCGGCAATCAGCGCGGCGAGGTTGTGCTTCACGTCAAGCTGTTTGATGGCGTGCGGCGCGGCGTGGTGATCGCCGAAGGCATCTGGCCGAACACCGCTCATGAACGCGGTGAGGGCATCAACGTGCTGACGGGAGCCGATTCCATCGCACCTTACGGCGGCGCAGCGTTCCATGACACGAAGGTCTGGGTGCGGGCCGTCTGAAGCATTTTTCAGACCTGTCAGAAAGGACGAAGCCGCTCAATGCACTGGCTTCGTCCGTGTTTCTGGGTGGCCCGGCGCCCATTCAGACGCCACGCGCACAACATCTCATGGCATGAACGTGGTGCGTGGTTCGACAGGCTCACCATGAGGCAAGTGGTGGCTGGGAGGGAAGTGGTGGCTGGCGGAGAGCCTCGAACAAAGGCGTTGCGCCGGGTTTTACAAGCAACGCCCTCCCTCATTTGACAAGCAACGCCCTCCCTCATGGTGAGCCTGTCGAACCACGCACAGCTTGAACGTCAGGAGCGCTTCTGGTGATAGGTCAATGCCAAGGCAAGACAATGGCTTAGGGCGTCTTCCGGAATCACTTCGTCAGGCCGGAACAGAAGTGCGCGGTTGCCTTCGAAAGTGAAGCGGTCGGGATAGTGCTCGCGGAATTGCCGGATGAGCGATGTCTGGCAGTGGACGAAAAGCGCCCAGCCATCTGACGGAGATTTGGGAATGCCCAGCCGGATCGTGCTGCCGGACCTGGTCTCCGGCGTCAGATAGGCGGGCTGGCCCCATTTCAGCGTTTCCTCGATCCGGCCAATGCCTGCGGTGCGGCGGGCCGTCTCGAAGATCAGTTCACGGACGCGAAGCAATTGCGGCCGAACGGCATCGGGAAAGGCTGCAAAGGCAGCCGCGATGGCAGGCGAAGGGAAGGGCGGTTCGGTTGCGCTCAACCTGCCGCCCTCAGTCCCGGCGCTGGCCGGGTGACACGATGGCGAGATCGCCGCGTTCCTCGTCGACGCCGGAGAATACGGCTGCGCCGCCGGACATGCGCACCTTGCCTTCAACGAGGTAGCGAAGCGCCAGCGGATAGAGACGGTGCTCCACCTTGAGCACGCGCGCGCCCAGCGTTTCCTCGGTGTCGTTGCTCAGAACCGGCACGGCTGCCTGCGCGATGATCGGTCCCTCATCCATTTCCGGCGTGACAAAATGAACGGTGCAGCCATGAACGCGCACGCCATTTGCGAGCGCCCGGGCATGGGTGTCGAGCCCGCGGAAACTGGGCAGAAGGGCCGGGTGGATGTTGATCATCCGGCCTTTCCACTTCTGAACGAATTCCGGTGTCAGAAGGCGCATGTAACCGGCAAGGCAGACGATTTCGGCCTTCAGTTCGGTCAGCGCCTCGTGGATTGCCGCGTCATGCGCTGCACGACCGTCATACTCGCGCGAAGGCACAACCCTGGTGGGGATGCTGTGGGTTTCGGCGATCTCGAGGCCGCGCGCATCGGCGCGGTTGGAGATGACACCAACGATCTCGGCGGGAAAGGCAGGGTCGATGGCAGCGGCAACCAGCGCCGCCATGTTCGAACCACGGCCGGAGATGAGGATCGCAACCCGTTTGCGCGCGCGCCTGGTCATAGGTCGAGTTCACCGCGATAGGTGACGCCGGCTGCCTGACGCGGCACGATCTGGCCGAGCATGGTGACGCTCTCGCCCGCTTCCTGAAGCAGGGCTGCGATCTGGGCGGCCTCATCGGCAGCCACGGCAACAACCATGCCGATGCCGCAGTTGAAGGTGGAAAGCATCTCGCGCTCGGCAACGCCGCCTGTCCCGGCAAGCCAGGAGAAGACCGGCGGCACGTCGATCGCATCGAGGTCGATCTCCGCTGCCAGATGATCAGGCAGAACGCGCGGCAGGTTTTCAGGGAACCCGCCACCGGTGATATGGGCAAGCGCCTTGATGCCCCAGGCGGCTTTCAGCGTCGCGAGCAGGGATTTGACGTAGATGCGCGTCGGCTCCAGCAGCGCCTCGCCGAGCGTCTGCCCGGGGGCGAAGGGGGCCTTGTCGCTCCATTCGAGCCCGGCATCGGAAACGATGCGGCGCACAAGCGAGAAACCGTTGGAATGGACACCGGAGGAGGCGAGGCCGAGCAGAACGTCGCCCTCGGCAATGTCGCCGGTGGGCAGAAGCCTGCCACGCTCGGCCGCACCCACGGCGAAGCCGGCGAGATCGTAATCATCACCATGATACATGCCGGGCATTTCCGCCGTTTCGCCGCCGATCAGCGCACAGCCGGCCTGCTTGCAGCCTTCCGCAATGCCCGAAACGATGGCCGCGCCCTGATCGGGATCGAGCTTGCCGGTGGCGAAATAGTCGAGGAAGAAGAGGGGTTCTGCGCCCTGAACGACCAGATCGTTCACGCACATGGCCACAAGGTCGATGCCGACCGTATCGTGCTTGTCCGCTTCGATGGCAATCTTGAGCTTGGTGCCGACGCCATCATTGGCAGCCACCAGCACCGGGTCGGTGAAGCCCGCAGCCTTCAGGTCGAACAGGCCGCCAAAGCCGCCGATCTCGCTGTCAGCGCCCGGACGGCGCGTCGCGCGCACCATGGGCTTGATCTTGTCCACCAGCCGGCTGCCCGCATCGATGTCGACGCCCGCATCCGCGTAGGTAAGGCCGTTCTTGGGTTCCTGAGCCATATCGTTCTCGCCGCCGCGTTTTTCTGGGCTTCTTGCATGAAGGCGGCGCTTCCGCAAGGCGCGAGATATCAACAAGCCGGCCTATTGAAAGCGCGGGGCTCTCCCACAATCTGAGAAAGCCTGCGATAAGTGTGCGCCGAAACGTGGTCTGGCCGCAATGGTCCGATAGGAGGCGCGAGACGGGCGCGAGGCTGGAGTAGGAACCATGACGATACCCAACGTCATAACATTGATGCGCTTTATTCTGGTGCCGGGCGTGGTGTTTGCGCTTCTGACCGGTGACAATGGCTGGGCGTTTGCCGGGTTCCTGATCGCCGGCATTTCCGATGGCGTGGACGGTTTCATTGCGCGCCATTTCAACCAGCGCACGGAACTGGGCGCTTATCTGGACCCGATTGCCGACAAGCTGCTGCTGGTCAGCGTCTTTGTCGTGCTGGGCTACATGATGGAACTGCCCCTGTGGCTGGTGATCGCCGTGGTGTCGCGCGATGCGCTCATCATTGGCGGCGTGCTGTTGGCCAATGTGATGGGGCATCCCGTGGCCATGAAGCCGCTGTTCGTCTCCAAGGCCAACACGCTGGCGCAGATATTGCTGGCGCTTCTCGTGCTGGCCGAACTTGCCTTTGGATATAGTTCCGGTGCCGTGCGACTGTGGCTGATCGTGGCCACCGGCCTCTTGACCGTGGCTTCCGGAGCGGCCTATCTCATCGCCTGGATCAAGCACATGAGTGGATACGCAGAAAGTGACGCCGAAGGACACTGACAGCAACGCTGGGCCTGCGGTCGCCCGCTCGCCCCAACGCCCGCCATTGATACGCAACATTGCCTTCTGGCTGTTAGCGGCGCTGGCGCTTGTGCTGTTCCTCTACGTGTTCAGCTCGATCCTGCTGCCTTTCCTCGCCGGCATGGTTCTGGCCTATTTTCTGGACCCGGTCGCCGACCGGCTGGAGCGGATGGGCCTTTCGCGCACCTCGGCCACGGTGGTGATCCTGATCGGCTTCGTGGTCGTTTTGGCGGTCGGGCTGATGATTGTGGTGCCGGTGCTTGGCAAGCAGCTTGCGGATTTCGCCAGCCGCCTGCCGGAATATCTCACACGCCTTCATGAGCTGATGATCCGGCTGGAGCCGAAATGGGTCGACAGCCTGCTGAACGGCGAGACGGAAGCGCTGCGCGAAAACCTGACCTCCATCCTGGCGCAGGGCACAAGCTTCCTGGGCACGCTGTTCAAATCCGTGTGGAGTTCGGGTGTCGCCATCGTCAACGTGGCGAGCCTTTTCGTGGTCACGCCGGTGGTTGCCTTCTACATGCTGCTCGACTGGGACCGCATGGTGGAAAAGGTGGACAGCTGGGTGCCGCGCGACCATGTGGAGACGGTGCGCCAGATCGCCCGCGACATCAATGTGGCGACGGCAGGGTTCGTGCGCGGGCAGGGCACGCTGTGCCTTATCCTCGGCGTCTTCTATGCGGTCGGCCTTTCGCTGGTCGGGCTCAATTTCGGCCTGCTGATCGGTCTGTTCGCCGGCCTTATCAGCTTCATTCCCTATGTCGGCTCGCTGGTCGGCTTCGGCCTGTCCATCGGCATTGCCGTGGTGCAGTTCTGGCCGGAATGGTGGTGGGTGCTGGCGGTGGCCGCGATCTTCTTCTCCGGCCAGTTTCTCGAAGGCAACATCCTGCAGCCCAAACTGGTGGGCAAGAGCGTGGGCCTGCATCCTGTCTGGCTGATGTTCGCGCTGTTCGCCTTTGGTTATCTGTTCGGCTTTGCAGGCCTTCTGATCGCCGTTCCTGCGGCTGCGGCGGTGGCCGTGCTCGTGCGTTTTGCGATCAAGCAATATCTCGCTTCGCCGCTCTATAGCGGGCATCAGAAGCCGGGCAATACGCCCGAATCCTAGGACGACAAGAAATGCCTTCCCGCCAGCTTCCGCTAGACCTGCCTTCCGGAGAAGCGCTGACACGCGACGATCTCGTGGTGACGCCCGCCAATGCGCGCGCGGCGGCGCTGATCGAGAACTGGCCGTCCTGGCCCGCGCCGGTGGTGATCCTTGCAGGCCCCGCCGGCAGCGGAAAATCGCATCTGGCGGCCATCTGGTGCGAGGAAGCGGATGCCGCCGTCATCGCGTCCGATGGCATTGGCGCGGAGGCCATCGAGCTGGCCGGGGAGCGGCCGATCCTGATCGACAACGCCGATCGTGGCCCGGTGGACGAGAACGGTCTTTTTCACCTGATCAATGCGGCGCGCGCCGGCGGACAGCCCATGCTTCTCACCGCGCGCAGCTTTCCTGGCGCGTGGGGCGTGAAGCTGCCGGATCTTCTTTCGCGTCTCAAGGCGGCGGCGACCGTCGAGATCGACGAGCCCGACGACATGTTGCTTGCCGGCGTCATCACCAAGCTTTTCGCCGACCGGCAGGTGGATGTGGAGCCGCATGTGGTGCAGTTTCTGGTGCGCCGCATCGAGCGCTCGCTGTCGAGCGCGATCAGCGCCGTCGACGCCATCGACCGCGCCGCACTGGAGCGCAAGACGCGCATCACAAGGCCGCTGGCAGCCGAGGTGATCAACGCGCTTGAGGCAAAGGCTTCCTGAGGCCAGAACACCTGCGCCCAACGTGGAAACCGGCCTCTCGGTGACTGCGCTATCCCATCAAGGGATTTGCGCGCCGCGCAGCCAGCGTCGGAACCATTTGCGTCTCTGTCGGTTTGTTTCCCCGAAGCGAACCAACACGCGAAGGAGCGCCAGATGGACCATGAACAGAAAGAACGCACGACCGTTGTGACCACCGGAGGCGGCGGTGGCGGCGGGGCAGGCTGGTTTATCGCCGGTGGCCTGATC
>MRWG01001203.1_pt1 | contig 17986 bp, 16 predicted proteins | sample 1013341 | NCBI WGS metagenome assembly MRWG01 (sample SAMN06117577, study PRJNA244670) | biofilm metagenome | biome: Water; feature: Cathode Biofilm; material: Biofilm; isolation source: microbial consortium enriched at the cathode of a solar microbial fuel cell | place: USA: District of Columbia ... | reverse complement strand
ACGGTGGCAGGCTACTTCCCCCTGCAATCAAGGCTTCCCGACATCCTGTCGCTGCAGGGGGGCGTCCCTTTCCTGGCGGGAAGCAATGGCACCTATATCTTTACCGCCCCCCTGAGTGGTGAAAACTCCAACTTCAGGAATTCCCCCCTCATCGTACCCACCTTTTACAATATGGGGCAAAACAGCTTAAAACTGCCGCAATTATATTACCGGACAGGTGCCAGGGTGGCGCTGGACATGCCTGTAACCCTGGGGGGCGACCGTATCCTGAAAGTTCGGCAGCAGGCGTATGAATTTATCCCCAGGCAACAATCATACACCAACAAGACAAGCCTGACCTTTGAGGACCACCCGGACAGGGATGGTCATTTTGTGATATCCGATGGGCAAAATACCTTGAAAACAGTGAGTTTTAACTTTCAAAGGGACGAAAGCCAGTTACGATATACAGACCCTGGCCAACTCCAGGCAAACAGTATAAACGACAGCATAGCCAACCTGTTTGACCGCCTTGAAAAAGCGGGAAGGGTAACCGCACTTTGGAAATGGTTTGTTATTTTAGCGTTGCTGTGTATGCTTGCCGAACTGCTTATCCAAAAATTCCTTAAATGAACATACTGCTGAAAGCCGCCATCATCACGGACCCCTCCAACCCGGACCTCCACCTGAAGAAAAGGGATATCCACATCAAGGACGGTAGTATTCAGAAAATTGCCGCCAGAATAACCCCCGGCACCAAAACCCGGGTGGTGGAACGCAACAACCTCCATGTTTCCCCGGGCTGGTTTGACAGCAGCGTGAGTTTTGGGGAACCGGGACACGAGGAGCGCGAAACCATCGCCAACGGGCTCCATACCGCGGCGAAAAGCGGGTTTACAGACCTGGTCCTGAACCCCAATACCTTTCCCCTGCCCGATAGCAGTTCGGACATCGTATTCCTTCGTGACGCCGGGCGGGATATGGCTGCGGCCCTCTACCCCCTGGGCACGCTCACCGTTAAAAGTGAAGGGGAAGGCCTGGCAGAACTGTACGACATGCACAAGGCAGGTGCCGTGGGCTTTTACGACTTCAAGAAACCCATAAGGAATTCGAACCTCATGAAGATCGCGCTGCAATACGCCAGGAACTTCGGCGGTTTGGTCTGTTCCTTCCCACTAGACCCCCAAATTGCGGCCAAAGGGATCGTCAATGAGGGAGAGGTGAGCGTACGCCTGGGGCTCAAGGGCATCCCCTCCCTGGCCGAGGAGTTGCAAATTGCCAGAGACCTCTACATCCTGGAGTATACCGGCGGGAAATTGCACATCCCGACCATTTCTACCGCCAAAGGCGTGAGGATGGTAGCCGATGCCAGGAAAAAGGGGCTCGATGTCAGCTGTAGCGTCGCCATCCACAACCTTTTTATGACGGATTCCTCCCTGGATGAATTTGACAGCAATTTTAAAACCATGCCCCCCCTGCGGTCCAAAGCCGATGCCAAGGCGCTGCAAAAGGGACTCAAGGAAGGGACCATAGACTTCGTTACCAGTGATCACAGCCCGATGGATATCGAGGAAAAAAGGGTCGAATTTGACAATGCCGCCTACGGAACCCTGGGATTGGAAAGCGCTTTTGGAGCACTATTGCAACTATTTGACCTGGATACGGCCATAGCGCTGCTCACCAGGGGCCGCAACCGTTTTGGGGTGCCCGGGGCAGCCATAAAGGAAGGGGCCAGGGCCAATCTCTCGCTATTCGATCCCGAGCCCGGCTATACCTTTGGGGAAGCACACATCTTATCGACTTCCAGGAACAGCCTTTTCCTGGGAGCCGCCCTGAAAGGTAAGGTGTATGGAAGTATCGCCCATAACCGGATAACCCTCTAACCCAATAAAAAATCAACCCATGGATCCAAACACGGTACAAGAAGGCAAAACAATGGCCATTGTGAGCTATATCACCCTCATCGGGCTCCTGGTCGCTTTCCTGGTGAACAGCAGTAAAAAAAATGAATTTACTTCCTACCATATTGGCCAATCGGTCAGGCTTTTCCTCCTGGCGATCGCCAATTCGGTACTGGGGGCTATCCTGCCAGACTCCCTGGGCCTCCTCACCACCCTGGTGGCCATCGGGGTACTGGTATTGGCCATCCTGGGCATCATCAACGCGGCCAACGGCAAGGCCGTACCCCTGCCCCTTATTGGAAACATCGGCTAACGTGCCTGTTGCGGCATCCCTAAACCCGGCCATCGTCGATTTAATTGTAATTTTGCCACCTATATGGAAAACGCGAGAGAAGGAAAAACCACCGCCATCATAGCCTACCTCACCATGGTCGGGGCTCTTATTGCCATCACCATGAACGTGGAGCCCAAACACTCCTTTGCCCGGTTCCACACCCGCCAGGCTTTTGGGTTGCACCTGATGTTTATTGGTTTTGCCATCTTCCTGAGCGTGTGGTTCAACAAGTATGCCTGGTACGGGCTGTACGCGGCCTATATGGCTTGCTGGTTTTATGGCTTCCTGGGGGCGCTGTCCAACAAGGAACCATCGGTACCGGTCCTGGGGCCCTATTTTCAAAAATGGTTTACCTTTATCCAGTAATATGACCCTCTCCTCCTTAACCCTTGAACACCTGCTACGCCCTTCGGCCCTGAAAGAAGGCAAGCCCCCCGTAATTTTCCTGTTCCACGGCTATGGGAGTAATGAGGAAGACCTGTTTTCCTTTGCCCCTGAATTGCCCGAAGAACTCTGTGTGATCGCTGCCCGGGCGCCCCTGTCCCTGCAACCCTTTGGTTACGCCTGGTATTCCATCAATTTTGACGCTTCCTATGGGAAATGGAGCGACGTAGCCCAGGCATGCGAGTCCAGGGAAAAGATCCTGCACTTTGTCGAAGAGGCCTGTGATGCCTACCACCTGGACAAGAACCGGGTAAGTTTATTCGGGTTCAGCCAGGGTTCCGTACTCTGTTACGCCGCCGCACTCTCCTTTCCCGAGCGCTTCCGCAACCTCATTGCACTGAGTGGTTATATCGATGAGCAAACGCTGGTGGAAGGATACCGGGAAAAAGACCATTCCTCCCTGAATGTCTACGCTTCACATGGGCAAATGGATATGGTGATCCCCCCCGAATGGGCCCAGAAAACACCCCCCTTCCTCAAAACTTTGGGGGTGCCCTGCCAGTACGAGGAATTCCCCATGGGACATGGTGTATCGCCCCGAAATTTCGAATCTTTTCTCAAGTGGCTGAAAAATAGGCTCTGAATAGGCTGGCCGACTACTGGTTGCGTGTATACAACAGGTGGTCGAGCAAGGTAAAATCAACCCCCATATCATCCTTTAACTCATAGCGGATGAACAGCTCTCCCCAGAATTTACCGTCCGAAAAATCGGCGACGATCCAGCGGTGGTTAAGGATCTTGATCTTGTTGATCTTAAAGTCGTTTTCCATGCCTTCATAAGGCACCAGGGGGTTATCCCCTTTTTGCTCATTGGTCTCGAGCAATTTATCCGAAATATACCGTACCGGGTCGTTCAAATCAAGGTGGTCGTAATAGGCCAGGGCATCGTCATTATTGTCCAGGGAGAAGTATTGCATGTCCAAAACATCGAGCCGGGCCCGTTGCAGGGAATCCTCCAATCCCGCTACCCGGGCTTCAAGCCGCGACACCGCCTCGGAGCGATCCCTGAGCTGGGAATTGCCACTAACATAGAGGTACAGGCCAATCAGCGCAGTGAAAATAAAAAGGTAGAGGTAAATACGGCTTTTCATGGGATAGGGTCCTTTAGGTCAATGATACGGTATGGGTCACAAAGTTAGGATAAGATTGTCATAGGCCAAATGGACGTTGGGCGGCAATTCCTTTTCCACCTCAGCGTGAAATCCCATGTGATGGCTAATATGGGTAAGGTAAGCGACATCGGGCTCTACCCTGGCGATGAACTCCAACGCTTCTTCGAGGTTGAAATGCGAATGGTGCGCGTCCTTTCGCAATGCGTTTACACACAGCGCTTTAACCCCTTTTATTTTCTCTACCTCTTCATCCGGAATCGTCTTAACATCCGTGAGGTAGGCGAACGCTCCCAAACGATATCCAAATACCTGCAGGCGGTTGTGGAAGGCCTCCAGGGGAATGGCTTTGAGGTCGCCCAGGCTAAAGGGGGTATCCTTGCGTACGAGGTTCACTTTGACCGCCGGGGCACCGGGATACCGGTTATGGTCGGCAAAGATGTAATCAAAGCGTTTCCGGAGGGAATCTACCACCCTCTTGTGCGCGTAGATGGGGATATCGCCCTGTCGGAAGAAAAAGGGCCGGATGTCATCAATCCCCGCCGTATGGTCTGCGTGTTCATGGGTAAACAGGATCCCGTCCAGGCGTTTTACCTTGTGGGTGAGCATTTGCTGCCTGAAATCAGGACCGCAATCCACGACGTAGTTACAATTTTTCCAGGAAATCAAAACAGAGACGCGCAGCCGCTTGTCTTTGGGGTCTGAACTTCGGCAGACAGGGTGATCACTCCCTATTACAGGGATGCCCTGTGATGTACCTGTGCCCAAAAAAGTTATTTTCAACCCCTCGTCTATTTAATTCAAAATTATAACTTATTTATTTAATAAGGTTAGGTAATCTTAGTAACTTTGTTTACTTTAAATGGAACACTGAGTAAGTATGGCCTCTGGTTTAAAGAAAGATTACGCGTTTGAGAACATCCCTTCGATTAAGGCTAAAACGCTAAGAATCAATTTAAATCCCGATATATACGGCACCTTTGCCGAGATTGGAGCCGGGCAGGAAACGGCGAGGCATTTTTTTAGGTCCGGCGGTGCCTCCGGGACCATCGCCAAGGCCATGAGTGCTTATGACAAGGCCTTCAGCGACGCCATCTACGGTGTGGAGAAAGATGGAAGGTACGTAACCCAGGAGCGCCTGAAGCACATGCTGGAACACGAGATGCGATTGATGGAGGAGCGGATAGACCGCAAAGAGCATCCAGACCGGCTTTTCTTCACCTATGCCAACACCGTGGCTACCATTGATTTTTCCAAGCGCTACAAGGGCCATGGCTGGGTAGGGCTACGGTTCCAACTGGATCCCCAGCAAAAGGGATACGACGAAATCGTGCTCCACATTCGCTTCAAACAGAATGAAGCCCGCCTGCAACAGGAAACCCTTGGTATCGTAGGGGTAAACCTTATTTACGGGGCCTTCTACAAATACCACAAACCCAGGAAACTCCTGAAATACCTGTATGACCATCTGGACAAGGATACCCTTGAAATTGATATGGTCAACTTTTCAGGGCCCAATTTCAAAGGGGTTGACAACCGCCTGATGAGCCTGCAGTTGATCCGGAACGACATGACCGATGCGGTAATGTTTGGCCCCGACGGCAACAACCTGCTGCCTGCCGCCATGCTTTACAAAAAAAATATCCTGGCGCTCAGGGGAAGTTTCAGGCCGGTTACCAAAGTGAACATGGACATGTTCCAGAAATCGTACGAGATCTTTATACGGGAACAAACGGTCGAGGAGGAGAATACCATCGTCATCTTTGAGATCACCCTGTCCAACCTCAAGGCGTCGGGAGAGATTGATGAACGGGATTTTATGGACCGGGCAGAACTGCTTTGCTCCCTGGGACATAGCGTAATGATCACCAAGTTCCAGGAGTACTACAAACTGGTGGAATTTTTCAGCAACTATACCAAGTCCAGGATCGGGTTGACCATGGGGGTTAACAACCTGATCGATATATTCGACGAAAAATATTACCGCCACCTGAGCGGCGGGATCCTGGAAGCCTTTGGAAAACTCTTCTTCAAGGACCTCAAGGTATACCTGTATCCTATGAAGAACCCGGATACCGGCCAGATCATGACCAGCAACAACATCAAGGTACACCCCAGGATGAAGGAACTGTACAAATTCTTTAAGTACAATGGGAAGGTGATGGATATCATTGACTACGATCCGGAGATCATGCATATATTTTCCAGGGATGTCCTCAGGCGGATTACCACAGGCCAGAATGGCTGGGAAGGGATGCTGCCCGAAGGGATCGCCGAAATCATCAAAAAGAAGAAACTCTTTATGGGCGAAGTGGAGGAAGAAAAAGAAGAAGTGGAAGCCCCCAAATAAAACAAAGCCCCGGCTAATAAGCCGGGGCTTTTTTATACCCCCCTACAGTAGCTGTGCGGCGTGGTCTTTGGTCTTCACCTTATCTATCACCCGTTCCACGACCCCGTTTTCATCGATCACAAAAGTCTTCCTGTGGATGCCGTCATAGACACGCCCCATGAATTTTTTCTCGCCCCATACCCCAAAACTGTCAATTACCTGGTGGTTTGTATCGGCCAGTAAAGGGAAGGGAAGCTGGTACTTCTCCCTGAAATTCGCCTGTTTTTTTTCGGAGTCTTCACTGACCCCCAGGAGCTCGTATCCCCTGGCCTGTAATTCGGCATAGTGGTCCCTCAGGTTACAGGCTTCTGCCGTACATCCCGGCGTATTGGCCTTGGGGTAGAAGAAAACGACCAGTTTTTTCCCCTGGTAGTCTGACAGGCTGACCGGGTTTCCGTCCTGGTCATTTACGCTAAAATTGGGGACTTTGTCCCCGGTCTTCAATGTTTTCATAGCATTTTTTAAATTAAATTCGCATTTTGCTCGCTCCTACAAAAATATAAAAATGACCAAGGCAGAAAAAGTAACATTCGCCATTAAGACCCTCGAAGAACTCTATCCCAGCATCCCCATCCCCCTGGAACACAAAGACCCCTATACCCTGCTGGTCGCCGTCCTGCTTTCTGCCCAAAGTACGGATGTACGTGTCAACCAGGTAACCCCCATCCTTTTTGGCAGGGCCGACACCCCTTTTGAGATGGCCCAACTGCCGGTGGACGAGATCCGGGAGATCATCAAACCTGTCGGGCTATCCCCCACCAAAGCCCGTGCCATCCAAAAACTTTCCCAAATCCTCGTCGAGAAATACGGGGGGCGGGTGCCAAAAGAAATTGAAAAACTGGAAGAATTGCCCGGGGTCGGGCATAAAACCGCCTCCGTGGTCGTATCCCAGGCCTTTGGGATCCCTGCTTTCCCTGTAGATACGCACATTCACCGATTGATGTACCGGTGGGGGTTTTCCAATGGGAAAAACGTGGTGCAAACCGAAAAGGATGCCAAACGATTATTCCCCAGGGAATTGTGGAATGACCTTCACCTCAGGATCATCTGGTATGGGCGCGAATATTGCCCCGCCAGGGGATGGGACCTGGAAAAAGACCCTATCACCAAAAAAATAGGTAGGAAAAAAGTACTGGAAGCGTATTATAAGACCAAAAAAGCCCGCAAGTAGCGGGCTTAAAATTTTTAGTTCAATGTGCTCTCAAACTTAAACTGTCCGTATTCCACAATCCGGAGGGATCTGGAAAAATCGAGAAGAAATCGCACCGTTTCAGGACGGGCATTCGCCAATTTACAAGCGTTTTGTTCCTCAGAGTAAATTTTTTCCATAAGATTGGTAGTATAGTTACGCTATGATAACGCAGCTATCATGGAAATATTGCTCGGAGGCTGTATGGCGTGCCTAGTTCGTCAGTACAATGTTGTGTTTGTCGATGATCTTCCTCAGGTTGATAAGGGCATAGCGCATCCGGCCCAGGGCGGTATTGATGCTCACCCCCGTATTTTCTGAAATCTCTTTAAAACTCATATCCTTGTAGATCCGCATCACCAGTACCTCCTTCTGGTCGTCCGGCAACTCTTCGATCAGCAACTCCAGGTTGCTATCAATCTGCTCCTTGATAATTTGCTTTTCGGCATTGAGTTTGTCGTCGCTCAGGACCGAGAAAATATTGAAATCATCGCTCCCTTCGAATTTGGGCAGCCGCTTGGTCTTGCGGAAATAATCAATGATCAGGTTGTGGGCGATACGCATCACCCAGGGGAGGAACTTACCTTCTTCACTGTAATTTCCCTTTTTAAGGGTCTTGATCACCTTAATAAAGGTGTCCTGAAAGATATCCTCGGCAACATCCCGGTCCAAAACCTTTGAATAGATGAAGCTCATAATGCGCTGGTTGTGCCTTTTTATAAGGATTTCCAGGGCTTTTTCTTCCCCGCTGATGTAATCCCTTACCAGAATTGAGTCGTCGATTGGTAGTTCCATATATCGTATTTTTTGGTTTTGGCTTTTGCCCAATGGTTAGTTAGGGTATCAGGCATTAAATCCCGGAATCACCCACTCAGTAATTCCAATTTAAAAGTAGATAAATGGGTAAGGGTGGTAAAAAGTATGTTGTCAAACCCTGTAAAATTGATGTAAAAGCCGGGTTTTGTACAAGAGCCGTATACTAAAACGAAAAAAAATGAGTTGGGGGGGGGCGGGCCGTGAGATGGGTGCAGGCAAAAATCCCCGGGCCCGGGAAACTGCCGGAACGGGTGGATCGGGCCGCAGGGTGCCGGCCATCGATAAACGACCTGGGTAGTGCTGCCTTTCGGCTGCTAATTCAGGTGGTTCTCAAAGGCGATGCCTTTGTGGTGGTGAATACGAAGGGATTTGGAATAATCGGTGAGGAAACGAAGGGTTTCCGGTCTTGCTTCGACCAATTTACAAGAAACCTGATTGCGGGGGTAGATCTGTTTCATATAAAAGCGTTGTTACATTAAAGTAACGCCACTTTTGCCGAAACGATCGGATCACTCGACCTAAGACCGATTAATTCGTTAAAACAATATTATTCCGTTCTATGATCTTCCGCAGGTTGATAAGTGCATAGCGCATCCGGCCCAGGGCGGTATTGATACTCACCCCCGTATTCTCGGAAATTTCCTTAAAACTCATATTCTTGTAGATCCGCATGACCAGGACTTCTCTCTGGTCTTCCGGTAGCTCTTCGATCAGCAGGGTGAGATCGCTGTCTATTTGTTCCTTGATGAGTTGGCGCTCAGCGTTGAGCTGCTCGTCCCCAATGACCGAAAAGATATTGAAATCGCCATTGCAATCAAATTTCGGCATGCGCTTGTTCTTCCGGAAGTGGTCGATAATGAGGTTGTGGGCGATGCGCATGACCCAGGGCAGGAATTTCCCTTCTTCGCTGTAGGCACCCCTTTTCAGGGTTTTGATAACCTTGATAAAGGTATCCTGAAAAATATCTTCGGTTATGTCCCGGTCCAGGACTTTGGAATAAATAAAACTGGAGATGCGTTGGTTGTGCTTGTTGATCAGTATTTCGAGCGCCTTTTCATCACCACTCATATAGTCTCTCACCAATACCGAATCCTCGATCTGAATTGCCATACTCATTACTTTTTTTGGTTATAATTCCGGGCCTTCTCTAGCTGAAAAGGCCGCCGTTATTTAGGTACTAATCAAAAAAGTAATGGTCGCTGTATAGGCTTTTTTTTAGTTGGATGATGTTTCAAATATAGAAAAAAAAGAATGGCATATAAAAATGAATGTTGTGATTTGCCTTTTTTTAGATGTGAAAAGCCGGCTGCTGGCAACTGAAAAGAACATATCGTATCTTTGCAGCCTTACTCAGGAACATGGCCGAAATCATCGATGTAAATCCCAGGGACAACATAATTATCAAGGGGGCAAAACTGCACAATCTTAAAAACATTGATGTTGTCATCCCCCGGAACAAGCTTGTCGTCATCACCGGCCTTTCGGGTTCCGGGAAATCCAGCCTGGCCTTTGACACCCTCTACGCAGAGGGTCAAAGGCGGTATGTAGAGAGCCTTTCGTCCTATGCCCGGCAATTCCTCGGCAAACTCGATAAACCCAAAGTGGATTATATCAAGGGCATCGCCCCGGCCATCGCCATTGAACAGAAGGTGAATTCTACCAACCCCCGTTCCACAGTGGGTACCTCCACGGAAATATACGACTACCTGAAGCTGTTGTACGCCCGCGTTGGCAAGACCATCTCCCCCATTTCCAACAGGGAGGTAAAGAAACATACCGTGAGCGATGTGATCGATTTTGTAAAGGAATTCCCCGAAGGCAGCAAATTCCTGCTGTTGGCCCCTATTAAGGTGCCGGAGGACCGGGATCCTGTAAAAATGGCCGGCTTCCTTTCCAAACAGGGGTACGCACGGATACAATACCAGGGTGAAGTACTGCGCATAGAGGATGCGCCCGCCGATCTGGGGAGGGCGTTTTTCCTGGTGGTGGACCGGGTAATCAGCAAGGGAGATGAGGATTTCCTGAACCGCCTTGCCAATGCCGTGGATACCGCCTTTTTTGAAGGTAAGGGCGAATGTTTGCTGGAAGAAATGGACCGGGGGAAACAGACCGCCTTCAACAGCAAATTTGAATTGGACGGGATGCAGTTCCTGGAACCCAATGTCCACCTTTTCAGTTTTAACAACCCCTACGGTGCCTGCCCCGAGTGTGAGGGGTATGGCGACGTGATCGGGATTGACGAGGACCTGGTGATCCCCAATACCGCCCTATCGGTATATGAGAACGCGATCTTTCCGTGGAGGGGCGAACGCATGAGCCGGTACCGGGATCAACTCGTGAACAACGCCTATAAATTTGACTTTCCGATCCACAAACCTTGGTACGAACTGACAGAGGAACAAAAAGAGCTGGTTTGGGAGGGAAACAGGCATTTTAAAGGGATCCACGCCTTCTTCCGGAAACTGGAGGAAAAAAGTTATAAAATCCAGAACCGGGTCATGCTTTCCCGCTACCGCGGCAAAACCCGTTGCCATTCCTGCCGCGGGAAACGCCTGAGGAAGGAAGCCAACTACGTGCAAATTGGCGGCAGGAGTATCTCGGACCTGGTGGGGCAGCCGGTAAGCGGGCTTGTCAGGTTCTTTGAACAACTCGAACTCAGCGAGCACGAACAACAGATCGCCAGGCGGCTTTTAAAGGAAATTACCACACGGCTAGGGTTTCTGGAAAAAGTGGGCCTCAGCTACCTCACCCTCAACCGAAAATCAAATACCCTTTCGGGAGGCGAAAGTCAGCGTATCAACCTGGCCACTTCCCTGGGCAGTAGCCTGGTGGGCTCAATGTATATTTTGGATGAACCCAGTATTGGCCTGCACCCCAAAGACACCGAGAACCTCATCGAGGTGCTGCGATCCCTTCGCGACCTGGGGAATACCGTCATCGTGGTAGAGCACGATGAAGATATTATGAAAGCCGCCGATGAAGTGATTGACATCGGGCCCCTGGCCGGGACCCAGGGGGGCGAAGTCGTGGCCCATGGGACCATGGAGGCCATATTGAACTCCACGTCCCTGACCGCCGGATATCTGAATGGTACAGAACGCATCAACGTCCCTGAGAAACGGCGCCGTTCCGGGAATTACATCGAGATCAGAGGTGCCAGGGAAAACAACCTGAAGAATATAGACGTGGTCTTCCCGCTAAACATGCTTACCGTGGTTACGGGGCTGTCCGGAAGCGGCAAGAGTACCCTGGTCAAAAAGATCCTGTACCCGGTGATCCTCAAGGAAGTAGGCGGCTACGGGGAGAAATCGGGCCAGTACAACGAAGTCGCCGGGAAATACGGCGCCATTAAATCGGTAGAATTCGTAGACCAGAATCCCATCGGACGCTCCTCGCGCTCTAACCCGGTTACCTACATCAAAGCCTATGACGACATCCGCAACCTCTATGCTTCCACGAAGCTGAGCAAGATCCGGGGGTATAAGGCGAAACATTTTTCCTTCAATGTCGATGGGGGGCGTTGTGAGAAGTGCAAAGGGGAAGGCGAGATTACCGTGGAAATGCAATTTATGGCCGATGTGCACCTGGAATGCGATGTTTGCGGCGGAAGGCGGTTCAAGAAAGACGTACTGGAAGTTACCTTTGAAGGGGTGGATATTGACAGCCTCCTGAACATGACCATCGATGATGCCATAGCGTTTTTTGAGAAACACGGCGAAACCCGGATCGTCACTAAACTTAAACCCCTGCAAGACGTAGGATTGGGCTATGTTACGCTGGGGCAGTCGTCCTCTACCCTATCTGGCGGGGAGGCGCAAAGGATCAAACTCGCTTCGTTCCTGGTAAAAGGCGCTACCCGGGATAAGGCCCTTTTTATTTTTGACGAACCCACCACCGGGCTGCATTTTCACGACATCAAGAAATTGTTGAAATCTTTCGATGCCCTGCTCGAACGCGGGCACTCCATCGTAGTGATCGAACACAACGTGGAACTCATCAAGTGCGCAGACCACATCATCGACCTCGGGCCCGAGGGGGGCGAAAAGGGCGGCTACCTGGTAGCCCAGGGAACCCCGGAGGAAGTGGCCCTCAACGAAGACTCCGTAACGGCCCGCTATCTCAGAGAGAAACTCGTCCCCGCCAGGCGATGACGTAGCCCGCTTACCGTCACAGCCCTCCCCGGGCGTTTTGCCGACAGGCTATACAACCCCCGTTTCCTTATAAATATATCGTGTTGATATACAATAGGTTATGCCTTATTGAAGTATTTTGGCACGCTGTTTGTTTTATACAAAGCGAATGTAAATAGTTGCATTCGGGAATTTAAAATCTTACAGTATGAAAACTTTCGTCGCTATTATGTCAGCTCTTGTCCTGGGAACCTCGGTCTCCCTGGCTGCCAACTCTGAAGACAAAGTTGAGGCAAGCAATATGGTGAGCTATGGCAACCCTTTTATCTTTGTCGAAGAGGGCATTACATTTTCTGTATACCCGGATGGTGAATTCGACTTTTACATTAACGAGCGCGTAGCTGTGGGGGCCAATGTCAATTTTGGCAATACCTCCATTACCTTCAACTCGGGATATAACTACGACCCGTACGTACAATACGATGATTACGGAGCGGTCATACAGGTAGAGAATATCCCCATATACTATGATTATTACGGGCGTGTAAGCCAGTTGGGCAATGTCAATATCTGGTACCGCAACGGCCGGGTCCACAGGATCGGCGGGATGTATATGTACTATAACCCCAGGGGTGTATTCACCCACTATACCGGCTATGTAAACATCTATAACAGGCATTACGTATACCGGCCCTGGCATGGCTATTTTGTTCGCCCGGCGGTAGGGTTTTGCCTGGTGTACAACAGGCCTTACAGGAGGTATTACAACCCCGTACGCTATACCTATTACAGGCCGTATGCGTATAACTACCGCAAGGCCCATGCCCGGGTTGGGCATCATTATAGGTATCAAAAATCGCATAACAGGGACCGCATCTATAGAAATGACAAAAGGGTGGTGGCCAGGAACCATTCCGGAAGGCGGAGCGATAGCTACCGAAACAACAGTTCGGCCCCGATACGGCGGGAAGCGGTGGCTACCAACAGGAGTTCGGTAAAAAGATCGGATGCACCTTCATCCCGAAGGACGGTTACCCGGAGTTCCAGCAGCACAACCCGTACCATAAAACGGGCAGAGGCGCCAAGGGCCAACAGGGCTGCCAGCGTTCAAAGGGAGCGGACGGTAACACAGCGTTCCGTGACACGCGGTCCCGCCAACAAAACGGTAACCCGCAGTAGCAGTACCACCGTCAGGAAGCCTGTCGCCAACAACCAGAGGGTACAGACGCAATCCCCGGCCAAGCGGACAGTACGTACCAGGAGCAGCGCCCCCACCCGAAACAGTGGAACTGTTAGCAGGAGCAGCGCGAAACGAACGGTCACAAAAGCCCCGGCAAGGGCCAACCGCTCCAGCCAGGGTGTGAGGGAAAGAAGCAAAAGCACGCGAGTGCAGTAAAAATAGTTTTTAGGTTGGTTAGTTGTTAAGCCCCGTAGCGGATTCGTCCCTGCGGGGTTTTAACTTGATGTTCCGGGCAAGGCAAGGAGGAAGCGGGCCAACAACGGCCTCACCCCCTGTAAGGTCCGGTGGGGGCACGCTTATGGATGCCCTGGTCCACCGGCCTGCTTTATAAGCTTTGACAGCAAATCATGGATATCATCCGAAAGCCTGAACCGGTATATGACCCCCAGGTAGACGGCGACGAGAAGGATACTTTTTATGGCGATATTCCACAGGGGGGCAAAAGGCAATGGCAGCAGGAAGAAGAACGTCCCCGTGCTCAACAGCAGGAAGGCCACCTTGCCACTATTGGCGGAAAAAGGATGTATGCCAAACTTCTTCCAAACATAGAACAACTTTATGCTGTCATAAATACCAATCGCCAACAGACTGGCCAGGGCCGCGCCATTCATCCCCAGGAGCGGGATGAGCCAGAGATTGAACAGCACAATCAACAAGGCCAGTATAAAGCCCATGACCAGGACTTCACGGTAATACTCAGAATTGTACAGGATAGCGCTGTTGATCCCCAGGAGGGCGTCGTACACCCGGACCAGTCCTATGAAGAAGACGACCAGGGTACCACCCCGGTACGCCGGGGGCAGCAAGAGGTACAGGTCTTCCATATTCAGCAAAATCAACAGGAAAATAAGCCCGGACAGGATAAACAGGGTAAGGGAACTCCTTTGATAAAGCCGTTTCAGGGCCGTCAGGTCTTGACGGTTCATGATCTCGGCCGTGAGCGGATAGGTGACCTGGTGCATGGACCTCAGGGGAACGGCAATGACCGTTGCGATAAATACGGCCACGCTGTAATAGGCCACATGCTCTATTTCAATAAACTGGTTGATCATGAAACGATCGAGTTCCAGCAGCAAGACCGAGGCCGAGGCCCCGAAAATAATGAGGAAACTGTAGTACAGGATGTCTCGCGTATTGGACGGCCACCGAATGGCGAATTCCGGGGGCCGGAGCCGGAAGGCATAGAACATCATAAGGAACATCCGGAGGAGGTAGAGGGCTACCAGGGCATTGATAAAAACCGCCACGGAAATAAGTTGCAGGTAGAGCCCCAGCAACAACAGGCTCACCCCCACGCGTACGAATACCTCCTTCATGAAATTGCCGAAGACCGATTTCAACTGCACCTTGGACCAGGAATAAAATACTTCAAAATAGGCCATTCCCAGGCCGATACTAAAAATATGCCAGACATAATCCCCCACGATGGCGTTTTTTCGTGCCAGGAACAACCCAATGGCCTCATTGGCAAAGTAGCTCAACAGTCCGATGGGGATCATGATGGCCAGGGGCAGCAGCAGCATCAGGCTGAGGAAGCCGCTGGTCGATCGCCTGTCGGTAAAGGCACTGTAGTATTTGACCATGGTGTTGGGTACGCCAAAGGCCAGTAGTGGCATAAGGATGGCCGATGTCGATAAGATCACCCCAACCAGCCCATAATATTCGGCGGTCATGAAACGGGTATACAGGAAAAGGGTATTGACCGCCCCTATCCCGAATCCGAGATAGGTGATCACCGTATTGCTCAATGATTGCCTGAATACTATTCCCATTTCAGTTCCCTGGCCAGGGCACGTGTTAATTCCTTCCTGCTGTATGCTTCTATCGGTGCGTCTGTGGCCGGCAAAGGCCCTTTCTGAAAGGCTTCAAACCAGCGGAGCAATGCCGCCTTAATGCGGTCTGCCTCATCGTAGCTAAAAACATCCCCCGCGCCCATGTCCCGGATTATACCCCCGGCTTCCCAGCCACCGGGGCCTATGGCGAGGATAGGTCGCCTGGATGCCAGGTACTCAAACAATTTGCCCGGGAGGATCCCCCGTGTTTCTGCCGCGTCTATTTCAACGAGCAGCAGCAACTGAGATCGCGTCTGCATGGCAACGGCTTTGTCATGGGGAAGGTAGTCCTCGTACTCGGTATATTCGTCCAGGCCAAACTCCCTGATGCTGTCCTGTACTTCCCGGGCTACCACCCCCACCAGGCGGAGGCGGAAAGCGGCCCTGAAGGCCTCGTTCTCCCGGCAAAGTGACTGCAACGCCCTCCATAGGGCCCGGGGGTTACGGCCGCTTAAAAGCGAGCCGATATGCGACAGGCTAAAATACCCGTCGGGTTGCCGCGGGACCGCTGCGTAGTCACTGGCCTCATACCCGTTGGTAATGACGATGACCGGTTGCCCCGTAAGGCCTCTGAACTCGTCCCGGGTGGTCTTGCTCGTGACCAGGATCTTATCGGCAGCACCCAGGACGGTTTTCTCGAGGGCCGTATGTTTTTTCCTGGCCCTGGGCCCCATCCGCAATTTATCATGGTATCCGATACTGGTCCAGGGATCACGAAAATCCGCGACCCACCGGACCCCGGCCTGTCGTTTGAGCCGTAACCCGATCAGGTGCAGGCTGTGGGGCGGACCGGTAGTCACCACCGTGTCAATTTGTTCCTCCCTGAGCACCGTTTTCAGGTAACGGACCGAGGGCTTCACCCACAACACCCGGGCATCGGGGATAAAAAAGTTGCCCCTTACCCACAATAGCAACTTTTCCAGGGGTGTGGGTTTGCGTTCCGGGATGATCCCCTTGCTGATACGTTTCACCTCCCTGCGGAATATGCTTCCCGCCCATTGAAGGGGTTCTGATATCTTTTTTTTGTAGATGCGGAGCCGGGGGGGCACCGCCTCTTCGAGGCTCGGGTCCAGCATCGGATAGGCCGGGTTTTCTGGGATATAAAGTACCGGTTCTATGCCAAATTCGGCCAGGTAGGAAATGAATCTAAGCCATCGCTGTACCCCGGGGCCACCAGCCGGAGGCCAGTAATAGGTGATGACCAGCACTTTTTTCATCCCTCCTCGTTCTTAGGGGGCACCGGCCGAAGTTGGTACCACAGCCCTGCCAGGATCAGGGCAACGAGCAGGATACTGCTGGCCAGGCTGACCTGGCTCCCGGTGGTGACCACCCGGGGCTCAAATTTGAATTCAATCGTATGCCGGCCCGCGGGAACCTCCAGCGCCCTCAGGACATAATCTACCTTAAAATGGGCAACCGCTTTTCCATCAATATAGGCCTCCCACCCATTAGGGTAATAGATCTCCGAAAAAACAGCCAACCCGGGAAAGGCATTCGAAGACGCATAGGTTAGGTGGTTGGGTTTATAGTCGGAAAGGACGAGGGTCGCCGTTGTATCCCGCTCATAGTGTTTCGCGATCTTTTGTGGGAACTGCCCGGAATTCACGACGGCCTGGGTCCGGGTATCCAAACTGTCTAACGCCATGATCTCGGCATTGGCGTTCTTCACCGGGATCAGCGTCTCTACGAACCATGCATTCCCGTTGGCTTCGGGATTGGTCGCCGCATAGCTCCTTCCTTCCTCGTCTTTCTGGACCACATATTTTACATTCAGCATATTCAGGACTTCCAGGTGGTTCTGGTAAATATGGAAATCGAACAGGTCCTGTATGCCGGCCGGTTTGGCCGCGTGGTAGCCTCCTATGGATTGATGGAAATACGAGGTGCGCGCGCCGTTGAGACCCTCAGCGGGGTCGTATACCCTGAACACCGAAGGGTCTTTCATGAGTTCCTTGTCCATGGCCGTTTGCCTGAAGGGCTCGGTCATTTCGCGCTGTCGGACAAAATCCTTTGAATTCACATACCTAAGGTCTACCCCAATCAAATCCAGGGCGATCAGGAGCCCCAGCCCCCCCAGCAGCAGGTTCCTCCCAATACGCTCTTTGAGGTATAGCCAAAGGGCCAGGGCCGCCAGGAATACAAACACCAGGGAACGCAGGGTATCATCTATATATACCGCTTCCCTGTCGCGGCGTATCATGGTCATGACCTCATCCCCAAAATACTGCTGGTAGGTGGCATCATTCAGCCCGGTAAAATCAAAGAACCCCTTCATTAAAAACAAGGCGACGCCCAGTCCTGCCATGATGAGGAAGCTTCCCTTGAGCGCCTTGAACTTCTCTGCCGCGGGTACCTCAGGTTTTAGTAGCTGCGCAACCCCCAGAACACCCAGGACGGGCAGGCATAGCTCCAGGATGACCTGGATGGAGGACACCGCCCGGAACTTGTTATAGAGGGGGAAGTAGTCGATCATGAAATCGGTGAGCAGGCCAAAATTCTTTCCCCACGACAGCAGCAAAGAAAGTATGGCCCCTCCCAAAAGCCACCACTTGCGCTTCCCCTTAACCAGGAACAGGCCTAACACAAACAGCAAGCAGATTATCGCCCCAACATAGGCGGGGGC
>MRWG01001202.1_pt1 | contig 17994 bp, 14 predicted proteins | sample 1013341 | NCBI WGS metagenome assembly MRWG01 (sample SAMN06117577, study PRJNA244670) | biofilm metagenome | biome: Water; feature: Cathode Biofilm; material: Biofilm; isolation source: microbial consortium enriched at the cathode of a solar microbial fuel cell | place: USA: District of Columbia ... | reverse complement strand
CGGTAGTCCTCCATCCCAGGGGGCTCGGGGAACCACCGGTTGAACTCCGGCACGCGCGAACCGAATGTCTCGACCAACTGGTCATACACCGCCTGCGCCGTGCGAACGGGCGAGCGGCGATACACGAGCGACGCTTCGATCGGAAGCTGCATCTGCGATCCACCCGTGAACTGGATGATGACCTCCAGCAGGACGCCCGCTTCGGCATCCAGATAGATCGGCGGAATGAACGCCATGCGGTTCGCCTGCTGATCCGCCATGGTCAGGCGATTCTGGCGCTCCTGATAGCTCTGATGCACATCGAACGCATATCGGCGCTGCGCCTCGAAGACCTCTCGGTTGTTCTGGAGCAAGCCGCGCAGGAAGGCGTCCCGGAGCGCGGCGACCAACTCCGTCGCCGCGAAGTTGGGCGAGATCATGCGCTCTTCAAAGTCCTGCTTGATGAATTCATCGAGCGGAAGACCGAGCTCCTCCGTGTTTTCGATGTAATTGATCTTGTCCCAGTTTCGCAGTCGAGAGAAGTACTCATTCGCTTTGTCGCGATCACCCATGCGGTAGTAGATGCGCACAACATCGCGAAGGAAGTTGGCATACCCCATGCCCATGAGGCGGAACGGCCGATCCTCGCGCTCCACGCCCTTCAGGCTGTCGAATGCCCCGCGCCGATTGGCGCGCGGCGCCACGACATTGAGGTAGACATTGCCATACACATCGACAAAGTCCAGATTGAGCATCTGCACATAACTGTCATTGATGATGTCGTAGTGAATGGCGCCCCAGCGGAAGAGATCCTGCAACGCGCCCATGATGGTGCGATCTGTGTTGGTGAGATCAAAATCTTCCTGATTGATGCGGCGCATGCCTTCTTCCAGGCCTCGCGTGGCCCAGTAGACGGTGTGCGAGCACGGGTGGCGCCAATCCAGCGGCCCGTAGAGCCCGGTGTAGCGCAGCATGCGCCCAGGCTCCATGTGGTAGTCATCGACAAGCACGCGCTTGCGCACATGCGGAATCAGCACTTGCCACGCCGGCCCGAAGCGCTCATCCGCCATGAGCGACTCCAGCGCAAGATTGCGGTTAGCGTCCGTCAGTTCGACGCCCGTCGCCTCCTGCACGCCTGAGAAATCAAAGATGACGCGCAGTGTGAACAGTCGGAGGAGTTCAAAGTCCAGATTGAGCCCGGCCTCATTACGAATTCGTGAGACCAATTCCTCGGCCAGCGGCGCCAGTTCGTACACGTCGTCGAGCGTTTCGGGCGCGTTGATCACGCTCTCCAACATGGCTCGACGCTGTTCGAGTCGCCCTTCCTGCGTATCCGCCGGCGGTGGCGGCGGCCCGAGGACAATCGTCCATTCGCGCGCCAGCTCGCGTTTGTAATGCTGATTCGCATCATCCGAAATGCCCTGAATCTTGTGGAAGAAGATCCAGCCCAGTTCTTTGTGCAACAGTGGGTCATTGGGATTGCGCGGGATGGCTTCATCGCGCAGAAGTTCGATGCCCGCCTTCACCCATTGCCAGCGCTCCGTCGCCGTGTGCGTCGCAACGGAAATGTTGTACGCCATGTTCCACGCGAGAAAGCTCCAGACCCGCGGAAAGCGCGGCTGCAGTTTCGTGATCGTTCGACTGAGTTGAATCGCCTCGTGAAACTTGCCTTCCTGTTTCAGTTGCTCGGCGCGAAACCACAGCAGATTCACAAAGAGCCCACGAAAGGCGCCCAGCGCAATGCCCAGCGCGACCTCCGGCGGATCCCCTTCCTCAGCGCGATCGGTATAGGTCAGTTGCGCGCGCCCGGCCTCCGCCGCGACAGCCGGCGCCAGGATGCCGGCGCCAACAATGCTGAGCAGCAACACGAGGCCAGCCGCGATCTGAATTCGCATTTCCGTCCGCATACATCACATCCTTGCGGGGCGCATCAATGCCCCGAATAAATCGCGAGTTCGCGTTTTCTGAAAATCGACCAACCAATGCCGAGGGCCGCGGCGGACCACGCAGCGAGCGTCAGGAACCCTTTCGCCAGCGTGCTCCAGGCCACGAGTCGGCCATCAACAAGATTCGCAGTCGGACGAAGCTCGCCATATGTCTGGAACGCGGCTGAAACCGGCGTCGCAATGATGGTCATGATGAGCGCCAACCACTGAATATTGCCTTGGGTGTCCTTGATCGGATATTCCTCAAGAGACGCTTCGAGGTACACGGAGGATTCCGCCGCGAAGAGCACCAGAAGCGTCAGCAGACAGGCCACCGGAAAACTGAGAAACGTGGCGGACGACACGCCCACGGCGGCAATGAAGCCGAGCTTCATCCACAGCGTTGCGGAGATGCGGAAGAAGTTCGCTTCGTACGTGCTGGCCGTATACAGAATCTCAAGCCCGTCCGGCGGGAAACTGATCGTCAGCGGATTCGTCACGCCAAATTCCGGATCGCCGTTGTACACCCGAATGCCGACATTGCCGTTCTCATCAATGGCGAAGGGCGGAATCTGGAAAGTCTGCATAATCCCAAGCGGTGTTTGCTGTTTGACCAGCCCCGTCGGCGTGACGAAGACGAGCCGATACAACACGCCGGGATCATTGCTGCCGGCGTTCACTTTGTATCGAACGGTGAGTGGTCGCTCGAGGTCTCGCGCGCTGCCCAACCCAGAGAACTGATAATCGCGCGGCGTGTTCAACGATGGCGGCACCGCCATGTATTGCCGAATCGCCTGCGTCAGCAATTCTTCCTGAATTTCATCGCGAAGATTGGCCAGGCGCGTGGCGTCCTCACGCAACGTGAAATCACGCTGCGTCGCCTCCCGAATTCGCTCCTCGACGGCGTCGTTCAGGCGATCCATATTGATTTCGGCGCTGTCAACCGAGGCGCCGGCCCGCGCCGTCAGGACCTGCGACTCCAGAATCTGACGATCCTGCGTGATGCCGGCGCGGCCATCGACCATCAGGAATGGCTTGATTTCGCCTTGCGCCGGCTGATTGCGCAGATACTCGACGAAGAGAAAGACGCCCGTCGCCGAGACACTCAGGAGCGCGAGGTTGAGGGTCATCACGCCGAGCCATTTGCCGAGCAAGTAGCTCAAGGGCGACACGGGCTTCACCATGGTCTGCCAGATCAGGCGATCACGTTGCTCGAACGCCACCGTGGCGACGGAGAAGAACAACGTCAGCAGCGCCAGCACCCAGAACGTCGCCGTCACGCTGTATTGCAGGAATGACTGCACTCGATAGCGCAGCGGCTGCGCCTCATCCAAAAGTTCGGGCAACGCCGCGAGCAGGAAGATGAGCGCCACTATGAAGATCAGACCAATCTTCATGCGCAATGCCTCATCGAGCACATTTCGGGCGATCGCGATGATCGGTCGATCGCCCGACAACGCCGCGCGCAATGCCTGCACAAGCACGCTGAAACTCGCTGTAAGCGCGATGGCGCCGAACAACATCTGCCCGAAGGCCTGCGTTGGTTTGAAGAAATACAACGGACCGGCGGCGAAGATCGCCACGAGAATGAGCCCGACATACGTCAGCGCGAGCCCCAGCCAAATGACAATGGTGGAGACGACTGTCAATGCGAGTGTCGCAACGCCCACGGCGATCCAGGCGCTTGACGACCGGATGCGTGCGCGCAGCGCATCAGCCGTGAGGGCGGGACCGCCGCTGATGTCCTCCGCGCTTGGCGCATCAGCGCCGTCGATTGACTCCTCGGCGCCGACGACCTGTGTTGCGGTCCCCTCACCGACGGACGCCGCCAGCCAGATTGAATACGAGATGGACGCCGCCAGCACGACGAGGATCGTCGCGATGAGCTTGAATCGAAAGCTCTTCTGCAGCCGATCGATGCGCCCTGCCAGATCGCGCAGGTTCACGAGTCATCGCTCCCTGACGAACGCCGCTGGGCATCGTCATCGCCAAGCAGCGACTCGATGACGCCGAGATTTGGCTTGGCGGCTTCGTCTTCGTCGGCTTCGGTCTGCTCCGGCGAGGAAACCGGCTCAGGCGATTCGGGCGCTTCAGACACAAGCGACTCGATGACGCTTGGTTCATCAGCTTCCGTGGGTGTCGCCACCGTTTCCTCCGGAGTGTCGGGCGCCGACTCCGGTTCATTGACAAGCCTGTCGATGAGCGCTTCGCCTTCATCGCCGTCAACGCCATCGCCTGTGAGAAACGCGGCCGTGGCGCCGCCGTGCTGTGCGCCGTGGGTCACCAGTTTCTCGTCGCGGGCGCGCTCGACAATGTCCATGAACAACTCTTCGAGACGCTGGCGCGGCTTCGCGACGCGGCGAATGCCTGTTCCATGCTGACTCAAGACTCGTTCAATTTCCGTGACGGTCGCTTCGTCGAGAACGTCCGTTTCGATCGACATGCGCGATTGCGCGGTGAGCAGCTCATCGCACGTGCCTTCGGCGCGCTTCTTGCCGCCATAGAGGATCACGAGGCGATCAACGCAATCTTCGACATCTGAGAGTTGATGGCTCGAGAGCAGCACCGTCTTGCCGCGTCGGCCGAGCTCCACGATGAGATCCTTCACCTGGCGGGCGCCGATCGGGTCCAGACCCGTGGTGGGCTCGTCCAGAATCAGGAATTCAGGATCATTGATGAGGGCCTGCGCCAAACCAATGCGGCGCTGCATGCCCTTGGAGTACTCGCGAATCTGCCGGTGCGCCACGGCGGTCAACCCGACCATGTCGAGTAATTCGTCGATGCGCTTTCGGCGGGCGCGATGCTCGATCTCAAAGAGCTTGCCGTAGTAGTCCAGCGTTTCGCGCGCGTTCAGAAACGGGTAGAGATACGACTCTTCAGGAAGGACGCCGATCCGCTCCTTGACGGACACATCCTGCGGCGGCTTGCCGAACACCGCGACGAAACCTGACGTCTTGTGCAACAGGCCGAGCAGGATCTTGATCGTGGTCGATTTGCCGGAGCCGTTGGGGCCCAGCAAGCCGAAGATCTCGCCCTCGCGAACTTCCAAATCAAGATCTTCCACGGCGCGCACGCGCGACCGCATCCAGAAGTCCTTGAAGACCTTGGACAATCCCTTGGTCAGCACGACCGGGACATCATTGCCTGCGGGGGCGCGAGTCTCGTTCACCATGCTCGATCAGGCCTCCTTGCGCTTACGAGCCGCCCGTGGACGCATCGCGATCGCGTTGTCGCTGCTCCTGCGACCATTGGCGATGGCGCTCTGTGATTTCCTCGATTCGCGACTGGACATTGTCCTCCGCCTGTTGACGATTGCGCCTGGCTTCATCCAGTTTGGGGATGTCCGGATCCGGCGTCAGCATGAAATCGCCATCGGAGCCGCCGGGCAGAATGATGGTCTCATACAACCCGTTCTCAAGAAACTCCCGGAACGCGCGCGTCCAGTCGCTCGTCACCAACACGGTTGGATCGGTCCGGAACTGCTCCAGCTTCGCGTTGAAGATATCGGCGCGTGAGCGCGCGCTTTCCACCACGTCGGTCCGGTACTGACGCGCACTGTTGAGGATCTGCGTCACCAGACCGCTGGTCAGTCCTTCGTAAGACTGCCCGTCGATTTCAACGGCGGCGCCTCGGAGCAACGAATTGATCTCATCAAGGACCTGCTCCGCCAGCGCATCATCGTCGAGTTCGATCGCGCGCTCGTAGGCGTCAATGCGATCGAGAATGATGACATGCGCCTCGCCCGCGATGTCGGTCAACGTCTGGCGATACGCGCGATTGGCGTCTTCACGTTGCTTGGACGCCTCCGCTTCCGCTCGCGCCACGGCGTCAAACTCGCGGTACACCGCCAGCGGCGGACGCGGATCGCGAATGTTCACGTTGTCGATGCGAATGCCAGATTCGATCGCGTCGAGCATATCCTGGGCCGCGCGGCGAACCCGCGCTTCCAGCGAACCCATGCTCGTGTCATCGGTCCCGGCCTGACGCAGCAATCGGTCGATCGGCACCTGTGCGACTGTCGCCACGACGCCGCGCTCCACGGCGGACCGCACGATGGCCATTTCATCCACCGAGTAGATATTGGTCGCGTTGGCGACTGGATCGGCGCGATGGAAGGTGACGGACACTTCAAGGTGCGCAATGGCGCCATCCGCCGTCACGACCGATCCATCCTGACCGGGATTCAGTCGCTGACGCGTATTGGCGATCTGCGCCCACTGCATGGTGCGCTCGCGCGCGTTGAGATTCGGCATGAAGGTGTAACCGAGGTCCACCGACTCCTGGCTCGTTCGAATCTTTTCGATCTCGCCAAGCGGGTAGGGCCAGTTCCACCGAATGCCGGGCTCGACATCGCTGGCGGTGATCTTGCCGAACACCAGCTTGATGCCGCGCTCGGATTCGCCAATCGTTTGCACGCCGCTGATGAGGAACGCGATTCCCACCAACACCATCACGAGCTGCACAAAGCGGAACGTGAGGTTCAGCGCACTCGCCAGCGATTCCTGTGCCGGATCGAGCGACGGCCCCAGTTTGCCGTCGTCGCCCGCCTGAATGAACGACACGCCCTTCGAAGTCTCCGCAGGGGCGCCGCTCTCCGCGTCATGTTGCGAGGAGAATTCGTCGCTCATTCGTCGGAGCCTCCAGCCGCTTCGCTCGGATTAAACGGCGGCACGCCAGACCCATTGGTTGTCGAGAGCGCGTCCGGGCTGAATACGCCCAAACCCATCTGGTCTGTCGAGAGCACCAGCGTCGCCCGTTTGCCAAGCAGCGCTTTCATGAACTCAAGCTGATCGATGAAGATCGCCAGGTCTTTGGCCTGATTGAGTTGGGCGAAGTATCGAGCCGCTTCCTCTTCACCCTGCACGCGAATTGTCTCGGCGAGTTGTTGCGCGAACGCGCGGATACGCGCCGCGGCGGACTCGGCGTCATTGACAATGGTGAGCGCCAACGATTCGCCTCGGCTTTGCGCCTCAGCCGCAAGTCGATCTCGCTGCGCCTTCATGCGGGCGAAGACCGCCTCGGTCGTGTCAGCCGGGAGCACAATGCGGTTGATGCCGACGAAGACAGGCTCGATGCCGTATTCGGACAGCCCTCGCCCATTGTCGCCCGCCACGCGGAGGCGTTCGAGCACGCCCCCTTCCAGTTGCTCCAGCTTCGAGCCGTCCTGCGAGAACAGCTCATCGAAGCGATACGCGGAGACCTCCGACATGGCGCTTCGGAGCAGGTTCTCAATGGTGCGCTCCGCCGCACGGTAGTGATCGCGAGACTCAGACCCTGCCGTGCTGAAGCGTTGGAAGAATTTCAGCGGGTCGCTCACGCGCCAGGTGACGAACGCCTCAGCGATGACCTGACGATTGTCAGCCGTCTGCTGCGTTTCGCTCCGCGTCTGAAGCAGGCGCACACGCGTGTCATACGTCGTCACCTTGTTGACGGGATACGGCAGGCGCCATTTCAGGCCGGCTTCACGCACGACATCATTCTCGGTCGCGCTGCCGAACGTCGTCACGATGCCAACCTCGGTGAATCGCACCGTGTACGTCAGCATGAAGGCGACGAAGCCAAGCACGATGATGGCCGCAAAGACAAGAACAAGACTGAATCGCACGGTCAGTTCTCCTCTCTCGCGCGAGTCTCCTCAAGGAGATCGTCGAAAGTCGATTCCACATTCTCAAAATTGACGGTGATGGAGGGCGCGTCGAAGGTGGTGATGTACAGACGACTGGGCCGCACCGCTTCTCGCAACGCGTCGAGATACAAGCCGGCGAGGTACACCTCGGGAGCTGCGTTGTACATCGCGAGCCGTCCCGTCTGGCGCGTGGCCCGGCCGCGCACATCCATATGGCGAACCCAGCGGTCGGCGCGAGCCTTCAGCAGCAACCCGGCCGCTTCTCCGCCCGCTTCATAGATCAGGTCTTCGATCGCCAGTCGCTGCTCGGTGACTTGTTCGTCTGATGCGCCGCTCGATGAGAGGCGCTCCAGCGCATTGAGTTCGGTGATGATATTGCGGGCCAACTCCACATCGCCGGCGACTGACGCCAGCGTTCGAATCGCCTGGGCGCGAGCCTGTTCAATCGTCGCTTCGCGTCGTTGATCCGCATTGACGACATATTCAAAACTCTCGCCGACTTGCTGCCCGAACGGCGGATGAGCGCCGACGATGCCGACGAAGACAATGTTGACGCCGGCGCCGCGCGGCTCGCCCGTCTCCGGATCGATATTCAGTTCGGCAAAGCGCGTTTCGATTCGGTCGTGAAGCTCCGCGTTGATCGCGTCCCGATCAGCGCCGAGCACGGCGTCGATCGTCTTGGTCGCGAGCGTCTCCGTGACCACGCGCACGGCGACGGCTTGCAGGAGTTCACGACGATGCTTGTCAGGGTCATTCGGATCGTCACTGTCCGCGGCGAGCCAGATGTACGTCTCCAGATCATCAACGATGTACTGAAGCGGGATCTCAGCCGACACCAGGGCAAAATCATCCGTCGCGACGGACGAACTCGATCCCTCGCGTGACGACTTCACCAGCATGAAGTGCTCTTCGACGCCGTGATCTTCGGTCCAGAGAATCGGCGCATCGTCATGGTCATGCGTGTGCGGCGGGGCGCCCAGTTGCAGTTCCGAGATGTGCTGGGCGGGATACCGCTCCACGCGCTCAAACGGCCAGGGCAGCTTGGGCTCGACGCTTGAATTCAGAACGCGCTGAAGCTTTCCTGTTCGAAGCACGATGGCCTTCTCGTCCGGGCTGACCACGGCGACTGCCGTCAGTCCCCAGATGACCAGCCCGCCGACGAGCAACAAGAACGCCAGCGATCGACTGAAGAGCTGATAGAACCAGGTGGAGCTGACGTCGAGACCGAACTGGTAGTTGACCGCTTCGCTGATGGACTCGGCGATGCGATCCGGCGCCGCCAGGAAACCCAGCACACGTGAATCGAACGCCGGCCTCGGATATTCGCCCGGCTTGCGCGGGCGATACACCGACAACACGAAATTCAGGAAAATCTCAATGCCGAGAATTCCCATGATGATCGGAATGATCACCGGCAGTCGCTGAAGCAGCGCATCGCTGGCGGCGAATGACACGCCGTGCGCGACCGCGATCAGCAGCCCCACCACCGCGGCGCCGACGGCCCACGATGCGCCCGCGCGCAGATTTGACCACACCTCCTGCTTGGCCATGCCGGCGACAAAGCGAGCGAAGATGAATCCGATCGCCGCAGTGCACAACCCGATGGTCATCGCCCACCCGGTCAGGCCGGGGAGCGGAGCATCCGGATTGCGCATGATCTCGACGCCGGTGGAATAGCGCATCCACCCAACAACGAGGAGGGCGCCGCCGACGAGCAGGCTCACCGCCGGCAAGAGGTAGCGGTGCATCCATTCCAGCTTGCGGCCTGCGACGCGAAGGTCGCCGCCCGCTTCCTGGAAGACGGACGCCTGAGCCGCGGAGCTGGTGCGGAGCATCTCCTCTTCGGTGGATTCAATCGCCGCGAGTCGGTGCTGATGAAACACCAGACTCAGCGCGAACCACACGGGCAGTCCGAGCAGCAGATACAGGGCGCCGGTCATGGCGGCTGAATCGGACGCGATGAGGGAGTACAGCAGGAGGACGAGCGTCAGCAGGCTCTGGATGCCAAGGCCGATCAAACTGACGACGGTCGCTCGCTTGTAGGAGAGTTGGTCACTTTGCATAGGCGTTCGTTCTGTCTGCATCGCGTGGGCCCCTGAGCCAGGCCCGACGCGAATCGCCGGAGGAATTGATCGACCTATTGTCCCGCGAGAACGCGGGCTGTCCACTCGCCCCCGGAACGCCCCGGAAGCGTCGCATCGCTGGTTGAATCATGTGTGGCGGCGCATTGGCGCGAACCACCCGCCGCTTGACTCCGTTTGATGTACGCACGGGCCCGGTCTATATGTTCGGTCTATTCTTCTCCTCGCCGGCGAAAGTCGGATTCGCGGCCTCCGCCGTCACTCCGCCCCCACCGTCATGCTGACCCAGATCCTCGCCATCGCGCGGAACACATTCGTCGAGAGCGTTCGGCAGCCGATCTATTTCGTGCTGCTGATGGCCGGGCTGGTGCTCCAGGGGTTCAACGTCCTGCTGAGCGCCTACAGCATGGGCTACAGCGACTCCTCGGAAGTGTCGGCTGATGACAAGCTCTTGCTGGATATGGGCCTCGCGACCGTCTTCGTCATTGCCACGCTGCTGGCGGCCCTGACCTGCACCGCGGTCCTCAGCCGCGAAATTGACAACAAGACGGTCCTCACGGTGATCAGCAAGCCCGTTGGACGACCGGTCTTCGTCCTTGGCAAATACCTCGGATCGACGCTCGCCATCGTGCTCGCCACGATCGTGCAACTCCTCTTTCTGCAATTCGCGTTGCGGCAGGAAGTCATGTCCACGGCGGCGGACCATCTCGACCCCGTCGTGATGACCTTCATGACGCTGGCGATTCTGCTCGGGATCGGCGTCGGCGCCTGGGGCAACTATTTCTACGGCTGGGTCTTCTCGTCCACCGCGACCTATGTCCTGACACCGGCGCTGTTCGTCGCGCTGCTGATCACCTGGATGATCAACAAGGACTGGCGCCTGCAGCCGCTGTTTACGGATTTCAAGCCGCAGGTGACGCTCGGCAGCCTCGCGCTGCTGCTCTCCATTCCAGTGATCAGCGCCGTCGCGCTGGCGGCGTCAACGCGGCTCGGGCAGGTCATGACGATCGCCGTCTGCCTCGGCGTCTTCCTGCTTGGCCTGCTCTCGAATTATTTCTTTGGACGATTCGCGTTCCAGAACTCCCCGGTCGCCGGCATCGCCGCGGTCGAGCCCGTGCAGGACCGCGATGAGGATTTCAGCGACGGCGCCGACATTTGGGAGATCACGCTCGACGGTCCCCCATCAACGAGTCTGTCGCCGGGGCAGCTGGTGTACTACGGCCCGACGCCGAATGGCCTGGCGCTGGCGGTTCCGGATCAGGAGCCGTTCCTCGGCGATGTGATGGACCCGGCGACGTACAACCGGCCGGGCGTTCAGCCGAATGTTGTGATTCGCGAGGTGCTGGAGGTCGAGGAAGATCGCCACCGGGTGACCATCCTCAATGCAGGCTCGATGCCGACGGCGCACCCGCCGCGCGTCAACGAATTTCTGTTTGCGACGCCGACACGTGTGCATTGGATCGCGCGGATCGCGTGGTCGATTGTGCCCAACCTCCAGTTCTTCTGGCTGGTGGACGCCATCACGCAGGCGCACGAAATCCCGCCGCGCTACGTCGGCCTGATCGCGATGTACAGCGGCGTGCAGGTGGTCGGGCTGCTGTCATTGTCTGTGATTTTGTTCCAGCGCCGCGAAGTGGGCTGATCGATCAAGCCGCAGGATCCTCGACGCCGCCGGTCATGTCCTCAGGCTTGGTCTTGACAAGACCGAACCAGATCAGACAGAACGCCGGCCACGCCAGGTCCATGACGACGCCGATCGCCAACCCAAGGACATTGCTGAGCCCCCCGCTGCCAGCCTGCTGAGAAAAGTCAGCATTCGGGTTGTCGCTGACCCATTGCGCAATCTCGGCCTGCATATCCAATTGAAACTTGATGTTGATGACGGTGAGCACGGCGCCGCCAACGGCCCAGATCAACAACATGGGCCGCGCGACGGATTTCCGGTTGACACACATCACGCCGCCAACGAGGAGCAAGAGGCTCCACAGCGTGCCAACGATGGCAAGCGTCAACATGACTGGGTTGTGCGTCGTCAGCGCAGGCGGCATGCCTCCCTGCATGTTGTTGGCCGCGCCTTGCATGACGCCGGGTCCGAAACCCATCCACGCGACGCCCAAACCGCCGCAGACCAGTCCCAGCGCCGCAAAGACGATGCTGACAATCCCGACCACCTTGGGCCATCCCGGCGGTTCGGCGAAATCAAAGTCATCGTCGTCGGGCGACGTGGGCGGCGCCACGAAAACATCATCCGGTTCGTTTCCCGCCGCGTACGGATCGTGCTCGCTGGCCATGCAGGTTGCCCCTTTATCGATTGGCGTGCGCCAGTTGAATTGTCATGCGGCGTTGAGCCGCGGGTGATCAAAGTTGATTGAGGAACCGAACGTCGTTCTCGAACAACATGCGAATGTCCGGCACGCCGTACTTGCCCATGGCGATGCGCTCGATGCCGAAGCCAAACGCGAACCCCGACCATTCTTCGGGGTCGTAGCCGACGGATTCGAACACCGCGGGATCGACCAGCCCGCAACCGCCAAGCTCCACCCACTCCGCGGGCCGATCCTGGCGCAGACGAATCTTCATGTAGAACTCAGCGCTTGGCTCGGTGAACGGAAAGTAGCTCGGCACGAGGCGGACTTCGGCTTCAGGGCCGAAATACGAACGAGCAAACTGAAAGAGCGTCGTTTTCAGATCCACCATGGTCACGTTGCGATCGACATACAGCCCTTCAAGTTGATGAAACATGAAGGAGTGCGTCGCATCGACGGTGTCCGGGCGATACACGCGCCCCGGGGAGATGATCTTCAAAGGAGGCAGCTGCGACTCCATCACGCGAATCTGCACGGTGCTGGTCTGGCTGCGCAGCATGCGCGGCGCCGCGGTTGAGGACGACTCATCAATGAAGAAGTTTTCGCTTGGCTCGCGCGCCGGGTGATCCGCAGGGATATTGAGTTTGACGAAATTGTGGTCGTCGTCCTCAAGCTCCGGTCCTTCCGCAACGCTGAAGCCCATGCGGCCGAAGACATCGACCAGCTCATCGCGAACACGCGAAAGCACATGGCGTCGCCCAATCGGCGGCGCGAGCCCTGGCTCGGTGAGGTCGAGCGCCGGGCCCTTGGACTTTGCCTTGGCCCCACCTCCGCCCAAGTCGCCTTTGCGGGCTTCGAACGCCCGCTCGATCGATTGCTTGACCTCGTTGAGTCGCTTGCCGACAGCCGGCTTCTCTTCGCGCGGCACATCTTTGAGGCCTGCCGCCATCGACTTCAGTTTGCCCTTGGCGCCGATGTACGTGATGCGCCATTGCTCCAGCGCATCGGCGTCGCCAACGGCGGACAAATCACCGAGGGCTGACTCTTCAAGCTCCTGCAATCGTTGAAGCATGGTGCGCACTCTATCAAAAAGCCCGCAAACATCGGTTTGCGGGCTCGTGGTGAATCATGGTTGTGGCCGCCGCAATGCGCGGCGATCGGATCATTCAGCGTCGTCTTCGGCGCCGTCGTTGTCCGCATCCGCTTCGGGCTCCGCCTTGGCGGGCGCGGCCTTTTTGGGCATGGACTTGCGGAGCTTCGCGGCGAATTCCGTGCGACCGTCCGCAGCGCGGCGACGCATGCTGAGGCGACCGCCGATCTCGGGGCCTTCCTCATCGCCGACGAGTTGCAGCACGCACAGTTCGCCGCCGTCGCCCTTGCGACGCTCATCCAGCTTGATGATGCGGGTGTAGCCGCCGGGACGGTCCTGATAGCGCGGGGCAATCTCTTCGAAGAGATGCTTCACGAGCTTGGGGCCCTTGCGAAGCTCGCCGTAGCGGTTGCGCTCCAGCTGCGACTCATCGCCGGTCATGATGCGGTCCTGCAGACGCGACGCCACCAGGCGACGGGAGTGCAGATCGCCGCGCTTGGCGAGGGTGATGAGGCGCTCGGCGTACGGCTGCACCGCTTTGGCGCGCTGCACGGTCGTGCGAATCTGTCCGTGCTCGAACAGCCCCGCCGCGAGGTTGCGCAACGTGGACTTTCTGTGCGCTGTTGTTCGACCGAGCTTGAAACCGGCTTTGCGGTGACGCATGACGAAAACTCTCCACACCCAACACGCGTAATGCTTACGCGGTGGTCTTGATGCCTTCCGGAAGCTCCATCCCGAGGGACAGATTCATGTCCTGCAGCTTGCGCTTCACTTCACGCAGCGATGTCTTGCCAAATGATCGCACCTTCAGCAGGTCCGCCTCGTCCTTGCTGACCAGATCCGCGATGGTCTGGATGCGGGCGGACTCAAGGCAGTTGCTGGCGCGAACGGAGAGATCCATCTCGCCGATCGGCGTCATGAGCTTGCGAACGAGCTCGTCGTCCACGCTGGCCGCCGCGGCGGCTTCGGTGCTGACGCGCTTCTCGCCGATCTCCGCGAACTGAACAAACGGGTTCAGGTGCTTGCGGAGGATCTTGCCGGCTTCGACCATCGCCATCTCCGGCGTGATGGTGCCGTCGGTCCAGATCTCGAGGACGAGCTTGTCGTAATTCACCTTCTGACCGACGCGGGTCTCTTCGACCTTGTATCGCACGCGCTGGACGGGTGAATAGATTGCATCGACCGGGATGAGCCCGATCTCCTGCTCTTCCTGGTCCTCGTACTGCTCGCTGGCGGGCACGTAACCGCGACCGCGCTGCACGCGGAACTCCATCTCGAAATCGACGGACTCGCTCAACGTCGCCACGATGAAGTCTTTGTTGACGATGGTCACCGCGGTGTCCGCCTCAATGAGGTCGGCGGTCACTTCGCCGGGACCGGACGCGGACAGCTTGAGCGTCTTGGGCTCGTCGCTGTCCACCTTGACGATGAGGTTTTTCACATTGAGCACGATGTCCGTCACATCCTCGGCCACGCCGGGGATGGCGGAAAACTCATGCTCAGCGCCCTTGATCTTGATTCCAGTCACGGCGGCGCCTTCGAGGCTGGACAACAGCACGCGGCGAAGGCTGTTACCGATCGTCGTGCCGAAGCCGCGCTCGAATGGCTCGATCGTGAACTTCGCGTAGTCCGGCGCTTCGGAGCGCGGATCAACCGAAATGGCGCTTGGAAGCTCGAGGCCTCTCCATCGAATTCGCATCGTCGATCACTCCAACATTCAGCAGTGTCCAGGAATCTGAACGGCGATTCGATTCGCGGCGTCGGGCCGGACCTGCTGATCGTCCGACACGCGCCTTCTGTTCGAATCGCGGGAAACTCGTTTTGTCGTTCGCACGCAGCGCTTAGACGCGGCGCTTCTTGCGGGGGCGGCAGCCGTTGTGCGGCACCGCGGTTCGATCTTCGAGGGCCGTCACCTTGAGGCCGGTCGAGGCGAGGCCGTTCACGGCGGACTCGCGGCCCGGGCCGGCGCCGCTGATTCGGACTTCAAGCTCGACCATGCCCATCTTGCGGGCCTTGGAGCCGCAGGACTCACCGGCGCGGGTCGCGGCAAAGGGCGTCGCCTTGCGGGCGCCCTTGAAGCCGATGGTGCCGGCCGAATCCCAGCACAGCGCATCGCCGTTCATGTCTGAGACGGTGACGATGGTGTTGTTGAACGTCGCCTTCACGTGGGCGATGCCCTTGACAACGTTGCGCCGAACTTTCTTTGCCTTCTTCGCCATTGATGATCCTGCTGCTCTCTACTAGTTGACGCCGGGCAGGACGCCCGGCGCGATACTCAACCCTTGACGCCCTTCTTGCCGGCCACGGTCTTCTTGCGACCCTTGCGGGTGCGAGCGTTGCAGCGCGTGCGCTGCCCACGCACGGGCAAGCCGCGTCGGTGACGCTCGCCGCGATAGCAGCGAATGTCGCGCATGCGCTGAATGTTCTGTCCGACCTGGCGGCGCAGGGCGCCTTCAACGAGGAACCCGCCGTCGATGATCGAGTTGATCTGCGACACCTGCTGGTCGGTGAGCTCGGACGCCTTCGTGGAGGGGTCGATGCTCGCTTCCTCGAGAATGTCATCAGCAAACTTCGGACCGATGCCATGGACGTAACGCAACGCGTAACGAATGGCTTTGCGATCCGGAATGTCGACGCCTGCAATACGCGGCATGACTCGTAGCTCCTCAATCGATACGGCGGGCGTTCAGGCGCGCCGAAGTGTCTCGTGTCGCAATCTCGCTCAGCCCTGAACCTGCTTGTGCTTCGGATCGGCCGGGCAGATCACGCGGACCTTGCCCTTGCGGCGCACGATCTTGCAGCTTGAACAGATTCTCCGAACGCTTGATCGAACTTTCATGACATCGTCTCGTTCCGAGCCAGGCTCGGGTTTCAGTGGCGATAGGTGATTCGCGCCTTGGTCAGGTCGTAGGGGCTGAGCTCCACAGTCACGCGGTCGCCGGGGAGGATGCGGATGTAGTGCTTCCGCATCTTGCCGGAGACATAGGCCAGCACTTCGTGCTCATTGGGCAGCTTCACCTTGAACATCGCGTTCGGGAGCGCCTCAACCACTTCGGCCTCGAGCGTCAGTTTGTCGTCCTGTTTTGGCATCCGGGGCGCCAAACCTCCATCGAATCTGACCAATTCCGAAACGCCGCACGCCGGCGCCTCGACGAACACACACCCGACTCCGCCGCGCATCACTTCTGATGACGCGTGGGGCCCGGCGTGAACCCATTTCTCACAACGGAATCGCCCATCCTAGGCGAAATTCCGCGATTGTCCACAACCGGGCGACCGTGCCCGATCTCAATCTTCACGCCGCGGCGTCCAATTCCGCGACGACATCGCTCCGCTCAGGACCGCGGATTGCGGACGCGAGGCCCGCCGCCGCCGATCTGATCCGTCCCGCCGAGGAATCCGGCGTAGTTCCGCATGAGCAGATTGGCCTCAATCCGCTGGATGAAGTCCAAGCCGACCGACACCACGATCAGGAGGCCCGTGCCTCCGAGGAAGGCCGCGACAAAGAACGGCACGTTCATCCACGCCGCCACGATCGTCGGAATCACCGCGATGACCGCCAGGAACCCGGCGCCCACGTAGGTGATGCGCTCCAGCACGGTTTCGAGGTACTCCGCGGTGCGCGGCCCCGGACGCAGGCCCGGAATGAACGAGCCGGAATCGCGAAGCTGCTTCGCCATGTCCTCAGGATTGAACTGGACGGTGGTCCAGAGATAGCTGAAGAAGTAGATCATGCCGACGTACAGCAGGATGTACGGGAACGCGACACCCATCTGGAAGTTGTCCGACAGGAAACGAGTCGTTGAGACCCACCATGTCGCCAGCTGATTCGTCTGGGCGTGCTCATAAAGAAAGCTGAAGCCCGCCGCGGGGAAGATCATCAGCGATGACGCGAAAATGATCGGCATGACGCCGGAGTGATTCACGCGAAGCGGCAGGTAGGAACGCTGACCGCCGTAGACGCGGCGACCACGCGTGTGCTTGGCCTGCTGAATCGGGATGCGGCGCTGCGCGACCGTAATCAGCACGGCGCCCCCCACCACGATGAGGAACGAGGCGATCAGCAGAATCACGCCCATCCAGCTCATCTGGGGCTCGGCCTGCGGGTCCACGCCGAAGACGCTCGCAAAGATCCCGATCTGGCCCAGCGGTGAATTCGTGATCACCCACATGATGGCGTTCGGCATGCTCGCCAGAATGCCTGCGGTGATGATCAGCGAAGCGCCGTTGCCAATGCCGAAGCGGTCGATCTGCTCACCGAGCCACATCAGGAAAATCGTGCCAGCGGTCATCGCCGTGACGGCCATGACCCACCACACCGGATTCTGCGACCAGTTCGCGTAGATCAGGCCCTGGCGGTTGATCATCACCAGCCAGCCAACGGCCTGCACCACGCACATGAGGATGGTGAGGTATCGCGTGTATTCCTGAATCTTCTGCTGGCCCGAAGCGCCTTCCTGCTTCAGCTTCTTCAGTCGTTCAGAGACTGAGCCAAAGACCTGGAAGATGATCGCCGCCGTGATGTACGGCATGATGCCGAGGCCGAAGATCGTGGATTGGCCAAGCTGACCGCCGGAGAAAATCGAGACAAAGCTTGCGATCTGTCCGAGGCCGGTTTGCTCGGTCTGGGCGCGCTGGAACGTCTCAGCGAGTTGTTCCTGGTTCACACCGGGGACTGGAATCCAGAACCCGATGCGATACACCGCAAGCATGCCGACCGTGAACAGCACCTTGTTCCGGAGGTCGGGGATCTTGAAGATGTTGATGATCGCCTGGAGCATGCAGTGAACGTCCGATCGTGAGCGAGTGGCGGGCGCCGCCGATGGGCGACGCGGTTCAGATCACTTCTTCTTTTTCTTCTTTCCGCCCTCAGCCGCGACGCGGGGCTTGGAGCGCTTGAGCTTCTTCGTCAGGTTCTTGGGCGTCAGGTCGTCGCTCTGTCGGTCGATGCCGCGAATGCGGTCGCGGCGGGTGCCCAATTCCGTGA
>MRWG01001201.1_pt1 | contig 18010 bp, 17 predicted proteins | sample 1013341 | NCBI WGS metagenome assembly MRWG01 (sample SAMN06117577, study PRJNA244670) | biofilm metagenome | biome: Water; feature: Cathode Biofilm; material: Biofilm; isolation source: microbial consortium enriched at the cathode of a solar microbial fuel cell | place: USA: District of Columbia ... | reverse complement strand
GTCAACGTGCCGATCCCGGTGCCGCTGGCCTACTACACCTTCGGCGGCTGGAAGGCCTCCGGCTTCGGCGACCTGAACCAGCACGGCCCCGACGGCTTCCGCTTCTATACCCGGACCAAGACGGTGACCTCGCGCTGGCCCTCGGGCGTGAAGGAAGGGGCGGAGTTCTCGATCCCCACCATGAAGTAGCGCCCGCCGCTGAAATCAGGGTGCAAGAGAGGAACACAGGAGACAGTTACAGGAGGGGAAGGTATCTCGGGAGCTCAGGACCCCCGCGCGTTCTGGGAGGACGCGCCGGCAACCCGGCCCTAGAGTATTGATTTTCCGGTCAAAGACCGCATAGATTTTCACAGCTTTCCGGGCGGGAAATCCGCTAAAACACAAACGAAAACCGGAAAGCAATGAGGGAGGCCCAGCTACGTGATGGTGATTCCATCAGAGCTGTGCGCGCAGTTCGCGTCCCGTGGGGACGCTGAGGCGACGTACGCACAGCGCGACGGCGGTTCGTCGGTCCGACGGAGCACCGAGCCATGAGCGCGACCCGGAACACTGAAGGGTTGCCGCCGGCGGACATCGATACCTTTCCCAAGCTGCTGGAGTATCAGTGCAGGACGCGGCCGGACCGTCCGGCGATCCGCGAGAAGGACTTCGGCATCTGGCAGACCTACACCTGGGGCCGGGTGGCGGAAGAGATCCGCGCCCTCGCCGCCGGCCTCTTCTCGCTCGGCGTCCAGCGCGGCGACAAGGTCGCCATCGTCGGCGACAACCGCCCGCGCCTCTATTGGACCATGACCGCGGTGCAGGCCATCGGCGCCGTGCCGGTGCCGCTGTACCAGGACTCCGTGGCCGAGGAGATGACCTACGTGCTGGAGCACGCCGAGGCGCGCTTCGCCGTGGTCGAGGACCAGGAGCAGGTCGACAAGCTGCTGGAGGTGAAGGAGCGCTGCCCGCGCCTGGAGCAGATCGTCTACGACGAGCCGCGCGGCATGCGCCACTACACGCAGCCCTTCCTGCACCACTTCGACGCGGTGCAGTCCGAGGGGCGCGACTACAACAAGATCCACCCCGACTTCTATGACGATGAGATTGCCAAGGGGAAGGGCGCCGACACGGCGATCATCCTCTACACCTCCGGCACCACCGGCAAGCCGAAGGGCGTGATCCTCAGCTTCGACAACGTCGTCAAGACGGCCGCCAACGGCGTGAAGCTGGAGGGCCTGACGGCCGCCGAGGAGTCCATGGCCTACCTGCCCATGGCCTGGGTCGGCGACCATATCTTCTCCTACGGCCAGAGCTACGTCGCCGGCTTCTGCGTCGCCTGCCCGGAATCCAGCGCCACGGTGATGCAGGACCTGCGCGAACTGGGGCCGACCTATTTCTTCGCCCCGCCGCGCATCTTCGAGAACATCCTGACCACGGTGATGATCCGCATGGAGGACGCCAGCTGGATCAAGCGCCGGGTGTTCCATTTCTTCATGGACCTCGCCCGGCGCTGCGGCACGCGCATCCTGGACAAGAAGCCGGTGAGCGCCGGTGACCGTTTGCTCTATGCCCTGGGCAACTTGCTGGTCTACGGGCCGCTGAAGAACACCCTGGGCTTCACGCGCATCCGCCTGGCCTACACGGCGGGCGAGGCCATCGGCCCGGACATTTTCGACTTCTACCGCGCGCTGGGCGTGAACCTGAAGCAGCTCTACGGCTCGACCGAGGCCAGCGTCTTCATCACCATCCAGCCCGACGGCGAGATCGCGCCCGACACGGTCGGCAAGCCGGCCATCGACGTGGAGATCAAGATCGCCGACAACGGCGAGGTGATGTTCCGCAGCCCCGGCGTCTTCGTCGAGTACTTCAAGAACCCGGAGGCCACGGCTGAGACCAAGACGCCGGACGGTTGGGTGCACACCGGCGACGCCGGCTTCTTCGACGAAAACGGCCACCTGAAGATCATCGACCGCGCCAAGGACGTGGGCCGCCTCAACGACGGCGGGCTCTTCGCGCCGAAGTACGTGGAGAACAAGCTGAAGTTCTTCCCCGACATCAAGGAGGCGGTGGCCTTCGGCCATGAGCGCGACTTCTGCGCCGCCTTCATCAACATCGACCTGGTGGCCGTCGGCAGCTGGGCGGAGCGCAACAACGTGCCCTATGGCAGCTACCAGGAACTGGCCGAGCATCCGCAGGTCATCCAGACCATCAAGGGCCACATCGAGCAGGTCAACCGCGACCTCGCCGCGGACCCGCGGCTGGCGAACAGCCAGATCCGCCGCTTCCTGGTGCTGCACAAGGAGCTGGATGCCGACGACGGCGAGCTGACGCGCACCCGCAAGGTGCGCCGCGGCTTCATCGCCGAGCGCTACCAGCCGCTGATCGAGGCGCTCTACTCCGGCGTCGATCATGCCTACATCGAGACCGAGGTCACCTTCGAGGACGGCCGCAAGGGCATGATCAAGGCCGACCTGCAGATCATCGATGTCGAGACAACGCCGGCGCCGCCGGCGATGAAGAAAGCGAGCTGAGGGTGTACGGCGACAAGCATATCGGCGACACGGTGCTGAAGGTCGACAACATCACGCTGGCCTTCGGCGGCGTGAAGGCGCTGACGGACATCTCCTTCGAGATCCGCGAGCACGAGATCCTGGCGATCATCGGCCCCAACGGCGCCGGCAAGACCTCGATGCTGAACGTGATCAACGGCTTCTATCATCCCCAGCAGGGCCGCATCATGTTCCGCGGCGCCGAGCGCAAGGCCATGCGCCCGCACCTGGCGGCCAAACAGGGTATCGCGCGCACCTTCCAGAACGTGGCGCTGTTCAAGGGCATGTCGACGCTCGACAACATCATGACCGGGCGTGTGCTGAAGATGAAGAGCAACATCTTCCTGCAAGCGCTCTACTGGGGTGCCAACCAGCGCGAGGAGATCGAGCATCGCGAGGTGGTCGAGAAGATCATCGATTTCCTGGAGATCGAGGCGATCCGCAAGACGCCGGTCGGGCGCCTGCCTTACGGCCTGCAGAAGCGCGTCGAGCTGGCCCGCGCGCTGGCCATGGAGCCGGACCTGCTGCTGCTCGACGAACCCATGGCCGGCATGAACGTGGAGGAGAAGGAGGACATGTGCCGCTTCATCCTCGACGTGAACGACGAGTTCGGCACCACCATCGCCCTCATCGAGCACGACATGGGCGTGGTGATGGACATCTCCGACCGGGTGGTGGTGCTCGACTACGGCCGCAAGCTGGCCGACGGCTCGCCCGACGAGGTGCGCGCCAACCAGGACGTCATCGATGCCTATCTCGGCGTCAGTCACTAGGAGGATGCCGGGATGAACGCCACCGCCACACGTTTCGGAATCTGGATGGCCCTGGTGCCGCTGCTCATCGCGGTCATCGGCCTGGGCCTGCAGGGGCTGGCCGCCATCGATACCTCGCTGTTCTTTACCTGGGGCTATTTCCTGGAAGTGCTGATCGCCGGCCTGCTGCAGGGTGTCCTCTATTCCCTGGTGGCCCTCGGCTTCGTGCTGATCTTCAAGGCCTCGGGCATCTTCAACTTCGCCCAGGGCTCCATGGTGCTCTTCGCCGCGCTGACCATGGTCGGCTTCATCGAGATGGGGCTGCACTGGACCCTGGCCTTCATCCTGGCCGCCGCGGCCATGGTGGTGCTGGCCGTGGTCATCGAGAAGGTGGTGCTGCGCCCCATGGTGAACCAGCCGCACATCATCCTTTTCATGGCCACCATCGGCATCTTCTACTTCCTCGACGGCTTCGGGCAGACGCTTTGGGGCTCCGACGTGAAGGTGCTGGACATCGGCATCCCCAAGGATCCGAAGTTCGTTCTGCCGAACGTCTTCGAGGGCGGCATCCTGATCAATTCCTTCGACCTGGTGGCCGCCCTGGTGGGCGCCGTTCTAGTGGCGGTGCTGGCCGTCTTCTTCCAGTACACCCGCGTCGGGCGCGCCCTGCGCGCGGTGGCGGATGACCATCAGGCGGCGCTTTCCGTCGGCATCCCGCTGAAGACCATCTGGGCCATCGTCTGGTCGGTGGCCGGCATCGTGGCGCTGGTCGCCGGCATCATGTGGGGCTCCAAGGCCGGGGTGCAGTTCTCCCTGGCGCTGATCGCGCTGAAGGCCTTGCCGGTGCTGATCCTCGGCGGCTTCACCTCGATCCCCGGGGCCATCGTCGGCGGCCTTATCATCGGTGCCGGCGAGCAGGTGGCGGAGGTCTTCCTCGGCCCCCTGGTGGGCGGCGCGCTGCAGGACTGGTTCGCCTACATGCTGGCGCTGGGCTTCCTGCTGTTCCGGCCGCAGGGTCTGTTCGGCGAAAAGATCATCGAGCGGATTTAGAGACCATGTTCTATCGCGAAGCCGGACAGTTCAAAACCAGCTACGGCGCCGACCAGGCGATCTTCCCGATCCGCCAGGACCGCCTGGGCCTGCTGCTGCTCGGCCTCGTCGCCCTCTTCGCGGTGCCGGCGCTGGCCAGCAACTATTTCCTGGAGACCATCTTCGTCCCCTTCCTGGTCTTCGCCATGGCGGCCCTGGGGCTCAACCTGCTGACCGGCTACTGCGGCCAGCTCTCGCTGGGCACCGGCGGCTTCATGGCCTGCGGCGCCTTCTTCTCCTTCAAGCTGGCCACCGCCTTTCCCGAGCTGCACGTCGTCGTGGTGTTCCTGCTGGCCGGCCTCGGCACCGCCGGCGTCGGCGTGCTCTTCGGGCTGCCCAGCCTGCGCATCAAGGGCTTCTACCTGGCCGTCGCCACCCTGGCGGCGCAGTTCTTTCTGGTGTGGATGTTCAACAAGTTTAACTGGTGGACGAACTACAGCCCCTCCGGCGTCATCTCGGCGCCGCCGCGTGAGATCATCCCCGGCTTCTTCGTCACCGGCAACGAGGCCAGCCCGGCGGCCAAGTACGTCTTCCTGCTGGTTTTCGTGGCCGTGCTGGCGCTGATTGCCAAGAACCTGGTGCGCAGCCGCACCGGACGCTCCTGGATGGCGATCCGCGACATGGACATCGCCGCGGAGATCATCGGCATCCGCCCGCTCTGGGCCAAGCTCTCCGCCTTCGCCGTCAGCTCCTTTTACATCGGCATCTCGGGTGCGCTCTGGGCCTTCGTCTACACCGGCTCGGTGGAGGCGCTGGCCTTCCAGATCGACCGCTCCTTCCAGGTGCTCTTCATGGTGATCATCGGGGGGCTGGGCTCGATCCTCGGCTCCTTCCTCGGCGCGGCCTTCATCGTGCTGCTGCCGATCCTCTTGAACAATGCGCCGGCGGCGCTGGGCATCCCTCTCAAAGTGGAGCTGATTTCGCACCTGGAGTTCATGATCTTCGGCGCGCTCATCATCTTCTTCCTGATCGTCGAACCGCACGGCCTGGCCCGGCTGTGGCAGATCGGCAAGGAGAAGCTGCGGCTCTGGCCGTTCCCCTATTAGTCAGTCTTCGCCCGGCCGCTGGCCAGCGGTAGGGGGCGATGTTAGCCTAGGACCGAATAACCAAGCCCTTGGAAAGGGGCGAAGAACCGGGAGGAACTTAGGATGAAGTTTAAGAAAATTGGCCTCGCCGCAGTTGGCGCGGCGATGTTGGCGGGCTCTGTTGCCCTGCCGGGACTGGCGGCCGCGCAGGAACAGTTCGTGCCGCTGCTGGTCTACCGCACCGGCCCCTATGCGCCGAACGGCATTCCCATCGCCGACGGCTTCAACGACTACATGCAGCTCATCAACACGCGTGACGGCGGCATCAACGGCATCAAGTATGCCTGGGAAGAGTGCGAGACCCAGTATAACAACGACCGCGGCGTCGAATGCTACGAGCGCCTGAAGGGCAACGGTCCGACCGGCGCCAGCGTCGTCAATCCCTATTCGACCGGCATCACCTATGCGCTGATCGACCGCGCCACCAACGACAAGGTGCCGGTGCTCTCCATGGGCTACGGCCGCGCCGACGCCTCCGATGGCACCGTCTTCCCCTACGTCTTCACCATGCCGATCACCTACTGGGCCGGCGCCGACGTGATGGTGCAGTACGCCAAGAAGGAATCCGGCGGCAGCCTGAAGGGCAAGAAGATCGCCCTGGTCTATCACGACTCCGCCTACGGCAAGGAGCCGATCGCGACCCTGGAGCGTCTGGCCAAGGAAGAGGGCTACCAGTTCTCGGCCTATCCGGTCGCCCACCCGGGCCTGGAGCAGAAGGCGACCTGGCTGCAGATCGGCCGCCAGCTGCGTCCCGACTGGGTCTTCATGTGGGGCTGGGGCGTGATGAACTCGACGGCCATTAAGGAGGCCGCCGCCGTCGGCTTCCCGATGGAGAAGTTCATCGGCATCTGGTGGTCCGGTGCCGAGGCGGACGTGATCCCGGCCGGCGCTGCGGCCAAGGACTACAAGTCGCTAAACATCACCGGCGTCGGCACCTCCGCGCCGATTTTCGCGGACATCGAGAAGATGCACGCCGACGGCAACGGCATCGCCGACAAGGCCAACATCGGCACGGTGCTCTACAACCGCGCCCTGGTGAACGCCTTCCTCTACACCGAGGCGATCCGCGTCGCCCAGGGCGAGTTCGGCACCAAGTCGCTGACCGGCGAGCAGGTGCAGTGGGGCATGGAGCACCTCAACGTGACCCAGGCCGTGATCGACGAAGCCGGCATGACTGGTCTGCTCAGCCCGGTGAAGATCACCTGCGCCGACCACGAGGGCGGCGGCTCCGCCCTGGTGCAGCAGTGGGACGGCTCCAAGTGGCAGGCGATCACGGACTTCATCTCGCCGAACCGCGACGCCCTGCGGCCGGCCTATGAGGGATCGGCCGCCCAGTACGCCAAGGAAAAGGGCATCACGCCGCGCAGCTGCAGCTGACCCGGCGGGGCTCCCCGAAACCTTGGAGCTTCGAGGCAAGGGGGCGGTCCAACAGGGCCGCCCCCGCGCCCCGGGCAGTTCTTAAACTCTCCAGCGATTGCTTGAAGCCATGAGCGAAGCCGCCAGCCTGACCCAGCCCGCCCCGGAAAGCGCCGCCGGCGCGCCGATCCTCTCGGTCAACAACATCGAGGTGATCTACGACCACGTCATCCTGGTGCTGAAGGGTGTCTCCCTGGAGGTGCCCCAGGGCGGCATCGTGGCCCTGCTGGGCGCCAACGGCGCCGGCAAGACGACGACACTGAAGGCGATCTCCAACCTGCTGCGCGCCGAGCGCGGCGAGGTCACCAAGGGCTCCATCGAATTCGAGGGCAAGCGCGTCGACGCGCTGACCCCCAACGACCTGGTGAAGGCCGGCGTGGTGCAGGTCATGGAAGGCCGCCACTGCTTCGAACACCTGACCATCGAAGAGAACCTGCTGACCGGCGCCTACACGCGCAGCGACGGGCGCGGCGCGGTGCAGGCCGACATGGAGATGGTCTACGACTACTTCCCGCGCCTGAAGGAACGCCGCGGCTCCATGGCCGGCTACACCTCCGGCGGCGAGCAGCAAATGTGTGCCATCGGCCGCGCGCTGATGAGCCGCCCCAAGATGATCCTGCTCGACGAGCCTTCCATGGGTCTCGCTCCGCAGCTTGTCGAGGGCATCTTCGAGACGGTGAAGCGGCTGAACGAGGGGGAGGGCGTATCCTTCCTGCTGGCCGAGCAGAACACCAACGTGGCGCTGCGCTACGCGCGCTACGGCTACATCCTGGAAAGCGGCCGCGTGGTGCTGGACGGCGCCGCGGACAAGCTGCGCGAGAACGAGGACGTGAAGGAGTTCTACCTCGGCCTCTCCGCCAGCGGGCGCAAGTCCTACCGCGACGTGAAACACTACAAGCGGCGCAAGCGCTGGCTATAGGTTTGCCTGTTTGCGGTTCCAGCGGGCCGGTGCCGGATATTCCGTAAGGAATAGGGAAAAATGGACTACTACGACGATTTAGAAACCCGCACGCCGGAGGCGCGCGAGGCGGCGCTGCTGGCGGCGCTGCCGGCGCAGATCGCCCACGCCAAGGAAAAGGCGCCGGGCTACGCCGAGATCCTGGGCGGGGTCGACGCCGCCGCCGTGACCAGCCGCGCCGCGCTGGCCGCCCTGCCGGTCACCCGCAAGTCCGACCTCATGGACCGCCAGGCGGCGACGCCGCCCTTCGGCGGGCTGTCGGCGGTGCCGCCCGGGCAGGCCGGGCACCTCTTCGCCTCGCCGGGGCCGATCTACGAATTCGATACCGCGCGGGCCGGCTTCTGGCGGCTGGAGCGCGCTCTCTTCGCCGCCGGCTTTAGGCCCGGCGACGTGGTGCACAACTGCTTTGCCTACCACCTGACGCCGGGCGGCTGGATGATGGACGGCGCGGCGCGCGGCCTGGGCTGCGCCGTGGTGCCCGGCGGCGTCGGCAACTCCGAGCAGCAGGTGCAGGCCATCGCCCACTTCCGCCCCTCCGGCTACACCGGCACCCCGGACTTCCTGAAGGTGCTGCTCGACAAGGGCGAGGAGCTGGGCGTCGACTGCAGCTCCATCACCCGTGCGCTGGTCTCCGGCGGCGCGCTCTTCCCGCAGCTGCGCCAGGCCTATGCCGAGCGCGGCGTCGCAGTGCTGCAGTGCTATGCCACCGCCGACCTGGGCCTCATCGCCTACGAGTCCGAGGCCCGCGAGGGCATGATCCTGGACGAGCAGATCATCGTCGAGATCCTGCGCCCCGGCACCGGCGATCCGCTGCCCGAGGGCGAGGTGGGTGAGGTGGTGGTGACCACCCTCAATCCCGACTACCCGCTGGTGCGCTTCGCCACCGGCGATCTTTCGGCGATGCTGCCGGGGGCCAGCCCCTGCGGGCGCACGGCGCCGCGCATCAAGGGCTGGATGGGCCGCGCCGACCAGGCGACCAAGGTGAAGGGCATGTTCGTGCAGCCGGCCCAGGTGGCCGCGGTGCTGAAGCGCCACGGCGAGATCGCCCGCGCCCGCCTGGTGGTGTCGCGCCAGGGCGACAGCGACGCCATGACCCTGCAATGCGAGGTGGCCCAGGACGCGGGGGGCAAGGATGATTCCCTGGCGGGAGCCATCGCGGCCAGCCTGCAGGACGCCTGCAAGCTGAAGGGCGCGGTGGAACTGGTCGAGCCGGGCAGCCTGCCCAACGACGGCAAGGTCATCGACGACCAGCGCAGCTACGATTGATCCGCAGGCTTCTTAAGGCGTGTACTCATAGACGCAGCCCAGCCAGTGTCCGCTTCAGAGCCACCGGCAGACTCCCATCAGCGAGCCGCCCAGGTCGGCTAAGCGGACAAAGCCTCCGTTCTTCATCGAGATTGGATGCCACAATCGGTCCAAAGGCTGATCTCAGTGATCAGTGCAGCGAACGGAAGTTTTTCTTCTGAATCCTCCTTCGCCGTTTACAAATCGAATAACCGCGCCCGGCCTGGCCCGAGCGGATACGCTATGTCAGGTCACCGCGATCAGGACTGAGCGTCGGCATCGCGTTCGGCCTCGGCTTGTTCGGCAACCCAGGCACCCGCCGCCTCCACCGTAGAGGGCGAGGCGGTGGGCAGCACACCCAGGTAGCTTTCTGTCTCAGCCACCGGGGGGGTCGAGCGCTGCGTCATTCGGTAGAGCGCATAGAGCGCCATGACACCGAAGGTCGCGCCAAGCACCAGCCAGAACGCGAAAGGGCCAAGTTCCTGCATCGCCCAGCCGGTGATCAGCGGGCCCGCGATGGCGCCCAGTCCGAAGGTGAACACGAGCCCTCCGGACGCGGCCGGCATATTCTCGGCCGAAAGAAAATCGTTGGTGTAGGCGAGAAACAGGGCGTAAAGCGGCGTCGTCACGCCGCCGGCGAAGAAGGCGGCCGCCATCAACAGCCACAGACCGCCGCCATTGATCCAACCCAGCGCGCAGGATGCCGCGCCGGCTACAGCCGCCCCGAAGATCAGCTTGCGCCGGTCCACGCGGTCCGAAAGCCATCCGATGGGGTATTGCAGCACCAGCGCCCCGGCGAACAGCATCGCGACGAACAGCGCGATCTGCGCCGCAGACAGCCCGATCTGGGTGCCGAAAACCGCGCCCATGCCCGATTGCGTCGCGTATACGCTGCCCAGCAAGAAGATTCCCACGGTGCCGAGCGGCGAGCTCGAAAAGAGGTTGCGCATGGACATCGGGCGCGCGACTTCGACCGCCGGGGCCGGGGTGACGGACAAAAGGATCGGCGCGAAGGAGATCGATACCAGGATCGAAGCCCCGATGAAGAGCGCGGCGGTCCCCGCATCGCCCAGCGTCAGCAGTCCCTGCGCCCCGATGATTCCCAGCGTCTGCGCGATCATGTAGGCCGACAGCACCTTGCCTCTCGTCTCGTTGGTGGCGGCGTTGTTCAGCCAGCTTTCTGCGGCGACATAGATGCCCGACATGCAGAAGCCCACGAGCAATCGCAGCAGCGTCCAGGCCCAGGGTTCGGCCAGCAGCGTGAACGCGATCAGCCCCGCAGACATGAAGCTGCCTAGCGCCGCAAAGACGCGCACGTGCCCAACCCGCCGGATAAGCAACGGGGTCATACGCGCACCCGACAGGAAGCCCATGAAATAACCGGAGGTGACGATGGCCAGCTCCGCGGCCGAAAAACCCTCGATCCCGCCGCGCAGGCCGATAAGGGTAAAATGCATGCCGTTGCCCAGCATGATCAACACGATGCCGAGCAGAAGAGCCCAGACCCCGGACAACACTTGAATCATGAATCGTCCTTTCGCGCCTTCGGGTTCTCCCGCGGTGCCCGCCACCTTGCATGGGGCAGCCATCGCCGCGGTCGCTGCAGCGCTGCATGATAGTCCGTTTATGACGAGGTGTCGGCGTCCGCGCAATTTCCTCCCGCAGCCATCCGGCTATGGCTTCGCGCTTATGAGTCCACGGCCTAGGAACAGGACCTAGGCGCCCTCGGGGGCGTGCTCGCGGCAGGACACGTGAAAGCTGGACAGCGGGCGGTCGCGCGCCTCGATGACGATGTCCTTCTGGCTGCCGATGAACTCCCAGACGGGATGGTGCAGCGCCGGGCAGATGGCGGAGAAGAAGGCGGGCTTGGCGCGCCCCGGCAGGGCCCGTTCATAGGCCCAGAGGCGATCGGAGAGCCCGATGATGACCAAGACGTCCTCGTTGCGGGTGGTCACCGAGTCCAGCCGCCAGCCGGCCGGCAGGCCTTCGTAGGCGAAATAGGCCTCTACCGCCTGTACCCCCGCCTCGGACGCATCGCCGCTCTGCCCTGACGCGCCGGGGTTTTGCGTTCCCGAGGATGTGGCGCAGGCTGTCAGCAGCAGGCAGGCGGTGAGGGTGGCGAGGGGGTGGAGAATGTTCATGGGAGCGAGTTTAGCGAGCGTAGCCCCCGCCGTGAAGCCGCAGAGACAAGGGAATCGCGGCAGGCGAAAAATCACAATATCGCCGCATTTGCGGCCAGATGCCGACACCTTCCCTGCCTACCTTGATACTCACGGAGACTTCCCCTCTCTGTAGAGGAGGCCAGCCTGCCTCAATAGATGCCCCGAAATGGCTGGTACTAAGGGGCGGCCGACTGCCCCGACCAAGCACGGCCGCCCCGACTTTCTCCGGAGACGTCTTTCTCCGGAAAGCTCCAACTACGGGCGGTCGCGTCCCCCAAGCCAAGCGGGACCGCCCGCTTTTTTTTGTCCATTTTCGCTGTCGTGAACCGGAAGCGCCCGTGCCGGGATGCCGCTTTGCGTCAATCTGCGCTGCGCGGCCGAAACCGAAGGTTTCGCGCGTCAGGCGGCGGCGCCCGCGGTGTCGTGCCGCGCGACGATGCGGTGGGCGGGCAGGCGCAGGGTCACGGTGGTGCCCTGGCCAAGCTCACTCTGCAGGTCCAGGGTGCCGCCGTGCAGCTCGGCCAGCGCCTTGGCCAGCGGCAGACCGAGACCCGTGCCCTTGGCCTCCTGGTCCGGCAGGCTGCCGACCTGGCCGAAGACGGCGAGGGCCTGCGGAATGTCCTCGCGGGCGATGCCGACACCGTTGTCGACCGCCTGGAACACGAAGCCGCTGCCCTCGGTGGCCCAGCAGCGCAGCATCACGGTGCCGCCCTCGGGCGTGAACTTGATGGCGTTGGCCAGCAGGTTCACCAGGATCTGCGTCAGCCGCCGCTTGTCGGCCTTGATCGCCGGCAGGTCGTCGGGGCAATCGAACTTCAGGGACACGCCGGCTTCCTGCGGGCGCCCGTTCAGCAGCACCTCGACGCCCGCGACCAGCGCCGCCGGCTCGATCACGTCTTCGTGCAGCGTCTCGCGCCCGGACTCGACCTTCGAGAGATCGAGGATGTCATTGATGATGCCCAGCAGGTGCTGGCCCGACTGGCGGATGTCGGTGGCGTAGTCGCGGTATTTCAGGTTACCGATGGGCCCCATGGACTGATGCTCGATCATCTCGGCGAAGCCGATGATGGCGCTGAGCGGCGTGCGCAGCTCGTGGCTCATACGCGCCAGAAAGGCCGACTTTGCCTGGTTGGCCTGGTCGGCGCGCGCGGCCTTTTCGCTGACCTGGCGCAGATTGGCCAGCGCCTCGTCGAGCTGGTCCTGCAGGGTCCGGCCGCTTTCCAGGGCCTTTGGCCCGCCCGCGGGGTCGCCGCTGGCGGCCCTGGCCGCCGCCAGGGCTTCCAGGCGCGCAGCCTGGCGCAGTGAAAACAGGAAGTGGACGCCGAGCAGCACGGCGATGGCGAGACCGAGAGCCGCGCCGCCGAACAGCGCCCAGGTGGGCAGCAGGATTGTCTCGGCGCCGCTCATCATGCCACCTGCCCCGACCTTACGCCGGTTGCTCGCCGAGGGCGTCGAGGCCCACCTTGGGGGCGTCGTCGCGGCCGCGCATCCAGCCTTTCTGGAACTGGCTCTGGCTGACGATGCGCTCGTAATTATCGAGCATGGCGTCGATCTCCTGGCGGTCGACCAGGTTGGTCTTGTAGACCAGGTTGCGCAGGAAGCGGTTGAAGCGGCCCTCGTTCTGCAGGTCCTGCCGCACGCAGGCATGAACCAGGCCGACCACGTAGCCGAAGCGGAAGATAGTGGGTTCTTCCTCGGCGAAGCCGGCGCTGTGGGTGCCGATGAAGGAGGCCAGCTCATTGACCGTCGCCTGCTCGGCGGTGATCTCTTCCACCACCTGAACGGCGTCGGCGCCGCTGCATTCCTCGGACAGGGCCCGCAGTTCCCTGATCGCTTTCTTGCGCCGCTCGGAACCCTCGTCCGAGGAGCCCTTGCGCGTCCAGAACTGCACGCGCTCCAGTATCTCGGTCATGGGCGCCGACTTCACCAGGTAGTCGTCGCCGCCGGCCTGCAGGCACTCCAGGATGGTGTCCGGATTGTCGAGGGCGGAAAGGAAGAGGATGGGGGAGGGGTGCAGGCCCTGCATCTTGCGGATCCGCGCGCAGGTCTCGATCCCGTCCAGGCGCGGCATCATGACGTCGAGGATGATGAGCTGCGGGTTGGAGACCTTGTGCAGCATGCCGATGGCCTTCTCGCCGTCGGCGACCTTCATGACGCTGAAGCCGGCTGACTCCAGCATGTCGGCGTACATGCGCCGCAGGGTATCGTTGTCCTCGGCCAGAATGATGGGTCTTGCCGACATCGCGAGGGCCTCTTGGGGCTGTTCTCAGGGCCTGCACCCGGTTTCCGGGCAGGCCTACAGTCTGGGCCATTGTGGTTAAATTTCGGTATCAACCATCGAAAGAAATTTATGAGCGACGCATGTCGCTATGCGGTCAGTTTTGTCTAGACCTTGCCGGGCGTTGACCTCTGCGCCACCGGGCCATTTATAGTTGCCACAGGTTCAATTCAGCCGAAGGCCGCCATCTCCACCTTGGGCGCATCGTCACGGCCGCGAACCCAGCCTTTCTGAAACTGACTCTGGTTGGCAATGCGTTCGTAGTTGTCGAGCATCACGTCGAGTTCCTGGCGCTCGACGAGGCTGGTTTTGTAGACCAAGCTTCTCAGCAAGCGATTGAAGCGTCCCTTGCTGTGGATATTCTCTTTCACGCAGGCATTGATCAATCCGACCACATACCCAAAGCGAAAGATCGCCTGAGCTTCTTTGTCGAGGCTGCTTTCTTGGCTGCTTAGGAAGTGGGCGAGTTGGTCGACGGCAGCCTGCTCGACGGAAAGACTCTCATCATCCTCGCTTGAGCTGGCTTCGTCATTCTGACCGGCGGCGGCTTCCAGTTCCTTGATCGCCATGCGGCGGCGCTGCTGGGCTTCAGCAGTACTGCCCCGGCGGCACCAAATCTCGACGCGTTCGATCAGTTCCTCAATGGGAGATGACTTCACCAGGTAGTCGTCGCCGCCGGAACGCAGGCATTCGAGAATCGTCTCCGGGTCGTCCAATGCCGTGAGAAACAGGATGGGGCAAGGATCCATGCCTCGCATCTTTCGCAGTGCGAACTGCTCGCGCATCTTCCTGCAGGTGCCAATTCCATCCAAGCGCGGCATCAGGACGTCCAGGATGACGAGCTGCGGGTAGAGGGTCTTTTCCAGCAAGGCAACGGCTTTTTCGCCGTCGCTGGCAGCTAGAACTTTGTAACCGGCTGTTTCGAGGACGGTCACATAGAGACGCCGAAGCTTCTCATTGTCTTCGGCCAGGATAATGGGTCTGACGGTCATCTCGGTGGCCTTAAAAGGTAGCGGCCCATCCGGCGGCTGGCTCCGAATATTCGAAAAGGATAGTACTCTAGGCAATCTAGGTTAATTTTTCGTTTCGTTCTTATGGAATAGATTATGAATATGATCGTATTATTTAGCTGTGGGGTTGCTGGTGCGTAGTGGCGACAATCTGCTATACCGGGCCCTCCCGGGCGATAGCCTCTTTTTTTGTTCCTGACGGCCCGTTTCCTGAACATGGCGAACTTCGAAGGTCGATCCCTGCACTGCCGGCGCGGCGGCCGCGACGTCTTCGCCGAGCTTTCCTTCGCCCTGCCGCCCGGCGGGGCGCTGCTGCTGACCGGGCCCAACGGCTCGGGCAAGTCCAGCCTGCTGCGCCTCATGGCCGGACTGCTGAAGCCGGCCGGCGGCGAGCTGCTGTGGGACGGCAAGTCCATCGCCGAGGCGCCGGAGGAGCATGCCGCGCGGCTGCACTACCTGGGGCACCTGGACGCGGTGAAGCCGGTCCTGAGCGTCACGGAGAACCTGCGGTTCTGGGCCGACCTCAGGGGGACCCCAAAAGCTCAAGGGGCGGCCCTCGACGAGGCGCTGGAGCGCTTCGCCCTCACCGAGCTGGCCGCGGTGCCGGGCCGCCTGCTCTCCGCCGGCCAGCGCCGCCGCCTGGCGCTGGCCCGCCTCGTCGCCGCGCCCGCCGACCTCTGGTTGCTGGACGAGCCCTCGGTGGGCCTCGACCACGCCTCGGTGGAGCGTCTGGCCGCGGCCATCGCCGAGCACCGCGGCGGCGGCGGCCGGGTGGTGGTGGCGACCCACACGGCGCTGCACCTCACCGAGCCGCTGCGCCTTTCCATGGACTCCCTGGCGCCGCCGCCCCTGCCGGAGATGGTCTGGTGAGGAGGCAGCTGTCATGAGAGGGAAGCGGTCGTGAGGGGGCTGGCGCTCATTGTCGCCCGCGACCTGCGCCTGGCGCTGCGCCAGAGCGCCGACGCCTGGCTGGCGGTGCTGTTCTTCGTGTTGACCGCCGCGCTCTTCCCCTTCGGCGTCGGGCCGGAGCCCAACCTCTTGGCGCGCATCGCCCCGGGCATCATCTGGGTGGTGGCGCTGCTCGCCGTGCTGCTGTCGCTGGAGCGCCTCTTCCTGGCCGACTTCGAGGACGGCAGCCTGGAGCAGCTGCTGCTCTCCCCGCTGCCGCTGGAACTGGCGGTGCTGGGCAAGGTGCTGGCCCATTGGCTGACCACCGGGCTGCCGCTGATCGCCGCGGCGCCGCTGCTGGCCGTCCTCTTCAACATGGACCTCTCGGGCCTCGGCGTGCTGCTGCTGGCCATGCTGCTCGGCACCCCGACCCTCAGCCTGGTCGGCGCGGTGGGGGCGGCGCTGACCCTGGGCGCGCGGCGCGGCGGGGTGCTGATCCCGCTGCTGGTGCTGCCGCTCTACGTTCCGGCCCTGATCTTCGGGGTGGGGGCCACCGATGCGGCCCTCCTGGGCCTCACCGCGCGCCCGCACCTGCTGCTGCTGGGCGCGGTGCTGCTGGTCATGCTGGTGGTCACCCCCCTGGCCGGGGCCGCCGCCTTGCGCCAGGCCGTCGAATAAGCCTCTGAAATAAAACGCATAACGAGTTCTGGAATAAAATCCCACTTCGAGGCGTATTTTCAGGGGGCCGCGCGGGCTCCCGGCGCTGGCATGACTTGGCTCAAGGCACTAAATAGACGGGGACTGTAGGAAAGAGCTCATGCACCGTTTCGCAAATCCGGCGCGCTTTACCCGTCTCGCCGACCGCATCCTGCCTTTCGCCGCCGCCGCCACGGTGGTGGCGCTGGGTGTCGGCTTCTATCTGGCGCTTTTCGTGGCCCCGGCCGATTACCAGCAGGGCGAGAGCGTACGTATCATGTACGTCCACGTGCCCTCGGCCTGGATGGCGATGTTCATCTACGTCGCCATTGCCGTGGCCAGCGCCGTGGCGCTGATCTGGCGCCATCCCCTGGCGGACCTGGCGGCCAAGGCCTCCTCGCCGGTCGGCGCCGGCTTCGCCTTCCTCACCCTGGTCACCGGCTCGCTGTGGGGCCGGCCCATGTGGGGCACCTGGTGGGAGTGGGACGGGCGCCTGACCTCGATGCTGATCCTGTTCTTCCTCTACCTCGGCCACATGGCGCTGCTGAACGCCTTCGAGGACAGCCAGCGCGGTTACCGCGCGGCCGCGATCCTGGCCCTGGTGGGGGTGGTGAACATCCCGATCATCAAGTTCTCGGTCGACTGGTGGTCGACCCTGCATCAGCCGGCCAGCGTGATGCGCCTGGACGGCCCGACCATTCACCCCTCGATGCTGTGGCCGCTGCTGATCGTGGCCATAGGCTTCAAGCTCTACTACCTCATCGTCGTCCTGCTGCGCATCAAGAGTGAGCTGATCGCGGCGCGCCTGCGCGCCCTCGATCTGGCGACGGTGAAGGCGGCCGAGGTTCAGGGCCAGGGGGCGTGAGGCAAAGGGGCGCCGAGCCGGGAGGAAGCTGCGCGATTCGGTCGCACTCACGCGAATATGACTGACGCTGCGGGGCCGAGCGCCTAGATTTGCGCTTCGACGGCCGCCGCCGGGAAACGGCGGCGCCCCCCGCAAGAAGGGCCGGGAAGGCCCCGGACGGGAGAGTGATGGAGGAAATTACGGCTTTTTTCGAGATGGGTGGTTACGCCGCCTTCGTCTGGCCCTCGCTGGCCCTGACGGTGGTGATCATGGCCGGCCTGCTGATCGCAACCCTGCGCCAGCTGCGCAGCCGGCAACGCCGGCTGGCGGAGCTCGAGGCGCGTGGCGTCCAGCGCCAGCGCCGCCAGCGTCCCGCCCAGGATCAGGGGGCCCTGGACCCCGCGGTCCAGGAACCGGCGGTCCAGCCGGGCGCCGGGACCCGCGAGGCCCGGCCATGACCCGCAAGCGCCGCCGCCTCTATATCGTGATCGCCGCGCTGCTGGTCTTCGGCGGCGCCACGGCCCTGGTGCTGACCGCCCTCGACGACAGCCTCGACCTGTTCCAGAGCCCCAGCCAGCTCATGGCCTCGCCGCCGCCGCCCGAGCGCGGCATCCGCCTGGGCGGCCTGGTGGAGGAGGGCACGGTGCTGAAGTCCACCGACGGGCTCAGCGTCTCCTTCCGCATCACCGACGGCGCCCAGTCGGTGCCGGTCAGCTATCAGGGCATCCTGCCGGACCTCTTCCGCGAAGGGCAGGGCGTGATCACCGTCGGCAACATGGGCCCCGACGGCACCTTCGTCGCCCGCGAGGTGCTGGCCAAGCACGACGAGAACTACCTGCCGCGTGAAGTGGTCGACGCGCTGAAGGAATCCGGCCAGTGGCAAGGTGAAGAAGCAGCGGGGGGCGCCCAGTGATCATCGAGCTCGGACACTTCGCGCTGATCCTCGCCCTGGCCGCGGCGGTGATCCAGGGCAGCCTGCCGATGATCGGCGCGGCCAGGGCGAGGATCAGCGCGAAG